>Ga0157369_10005545_pt1 | contig 14659 bp, 15 predicted proteins | sample C25metaG_FD_113461 | JGI IMG/M metagenome (GOLD analysis project Ga0157369, IMG submission 113461) | Corn rhizosphere microbial communities from Kellogg Biological Station, Michigan, USA - C2-5 metaG | ecosystem: Host-associated > Plants > Roots > Rhizosphere > Soil | place: USA: Michigan...
CCGATAACGCGCGCGTCCCCGATTTCAGCGCCGCGGGCGCGCGGCGCGTACTCGAAGCGTAGCACGCCCCAGCCGTCAATCCCACTTCTACCACATCCGACTAGTGAATTCCTGGACCCTGGAATGTTCTGCGTGTCGCCACACCGAGCCCGGCGATGCGCGCGCCACCGTCTGCCCGTCGTGCGGACAACCCTATCTCGTCCGGCTCGCCGAGCTCCCCGCGTCGCGCGACGTGCTGCGCGACCGCTGGGACATGTGGCGATATGCGGCGCTCCTGCCGCTCTGTGAGGGCGAGACCCCCGTGTCCCTCGGCGAAGGCGCGACGCCGCTGCTCGAATCGCCCGAGCTCGCACGTGAGTTAGGCGTGGCCCGTCTGTGGATCAAGGACGAGGGCCTCAATCCCACGGGCTCGTTCAAGGCGCGCGGCATGAGCGCGGCTGTCACCCGCGCCAAGGCGCTCGGCGTGCCGGGACTCGTCGTGCCCACGGCCGGGAACGCCGGTGCGGCGCTGGCGGCGTACGGCGCTGCTGCGCGGATGCCCGTGCGCGTCTACGCGCCGGAAACCACGCCGCGCGGCATTCTCGCCACGATTCGTACGTTAGGCGCCGATCTGCACACCGTGCCCGGCCACATCGGCGACGCCGGCGCGAAGGCCCGCGCGTTCGCCGCGGAGTCGGGGTACTTCGACGTCTCTACGCTTCGCGAGCCGTACCGCATCGAAGGGAAGAAGACGATGGGCCTCGAGCTCGCGGAGCAATTGGGCTGGCGGCTGCCGAGCGTGATCGTCTATCCGACCGGCGGCGGCACGGGCCTCATCGGCATGTGGAAGGGCTTCGCCGAGCTGCGCGAGATGGGCTGGCTCGATCCGGCGGCGCCGCTCCCGCGCATGGTCACGGCGCAGGCCGAAGGCTGCGCGCCAATCGTGCGCGCGTTTACCGAGCACGCCGACCGCGCGCGTCCGTGGGAGAATCCGACGACGCACGCGAGCGGACTTCGGGTGCCCGGTCCGTTAGGCGACCGGCTCATTCTGCGCGCACTCTACGAGAGCACCGGCACCGCCGTTGCCGTCTCGGAGACGGCGATTCGTGAGGGAACCGCTCGGGTCGCGCGGACCACCGGCATCGATGCGGCGCCCGAAGGAGGATGCGCGTTCGCGGTGTGCCAGGTGCTCGCGCGCGAAGGCACGATCTCGGCGGCGGACGAAGTCGTGGTGTACAACACGGGGAGCGGCGTGGCCTACCGGGAGTGAGCACGGGCCGCGTCGTACAGCATGCGGCCTCGGGGATGCGAGCTGGGCGCTAGCGTCGCCGTACATCACGCGCATAGCTTTTAAAGCTATGCGCATTGCGATCCTCGATCCCTTTAGCGGCATCGCCGGCGACATGACGCTCGGCGCGCTGGTCGACGTCGGACTCGATCCCGACTGGCTGCGCGCGCTCCCGTCGCGTCTGGGACTCGATGGCGTCACCGTGCGCATCGAGCGCGTGAAGCGCTCTTCGGTGGCGTGCGCCAAGGTGGATTTCGACATTCCGCCGCAACCACACTCGCGGGGCATCAATGAGATTCGCGAGCTGGTCGCGCGCGCCGATGTACCAGCATCCGTGCGCGAGCGCGCAGACGCTGTGTTCGTCGCGATCGCCACGGCCGAAGGCGAGGTCCACGGCATTGCGCCCGAACGTGTGCACCTGCACGAAGTGGGCGCTGTGGACGCGATTCTCGACGTTGTGGGCTCCGTCTGGGGCTTCGAACGTCTAGGCGTCGAACGCGTATTCTGCGGCCCCGTGAGCCTGGGTGACGGCACAGTCGCGACCGCGCACGGGACTCTGCCGGTGCCGGCTCCGGCGACGCTCAAGCTGCTCGAGGGAGTCGAAGTCCGGCCGGGTCCAGAGGGATCCGGTGAGCTCGTGACTCCCACGGGCGCGGCGCTCATTCGCGTCCTCTCGAGCGGTCCGGCGCCTGCGTCGTTGACGCCGCTGCGCAGTGGATTCGGCGCAGGCACGAAGGATCCGAAGGGGCGACCCAACGCGCTCCGTGTGGTACTGGCCGAGGTGGCCGCAGCCCAAGGGGTTGCAGTGGAACACCTCGTGCAGATTGCCACGGACGTCGACGACATGGACGGCGAGCAGCTCGCCGCCGCGGCCGTGTGCCTGCGTGATGCGGGCGCGCTCGACGTGGTGATGATCGCAACGTTGATGAAAAAGGGCAGGCCGGGCACGCGCATCGAGGTGCTCGCCAGCCGCGACACGGCGGACCGTCTCGAGGAACTGCTTTTTTCACACAGCTCCTCGATCGGCGTTCGCCGAACGCTCGTCGAGCGCCATGCATTGCCGCGCGCCGTTCACACGGTGCATGCGCTCGATCACGACATCCGCGTGAAGGTCGTGACGCTCCCCACAGGCGAGCGCCGCGCCAAACCAGAGCACGAGGATATCGCGCGCGTGGCATCGGAAACCGGGCGGCCGCTGCGTGAAGTTGCGGCGTCGGCCCGTGCCGCCGGAGAACGACTGCTTCACGATCGGGTACCATGAATGGCGGGCACAGGTGCTCGCTCAAACGCTCTCAGAGAGGAACGGTAGATGAACGCTTGGCGCAATGTGGTCGGCTGCGTGCTCGTCTGGTCCGCGTTCGCGGTCCCGGGCGCAGCGGCGCAGAAAAACGACAAGCAGGCGGCCGCCGGCAAGTGCAACATCGACTACAACTCGAACGACCAGGTGCATAGCGCGTACAACCAGATGACCGTCTTGGCGCTGTCGTCAGGCAAGCCGGATGATGCCCGCAAAAAGATCAAGACCGCGATCGCGTCGCTCACGTCGAAGTCCGACTTCGGCAAAGACCAAATGGCGCGCGACGCGGTGCTCGGGCAGGCGCTCGTCACCTGGTACGACACACCGGGCTCGCCGGCGGTCGTGCCCGCCGCCGATCTCGGATATCCGTCGTCAGCCGGACAGGTGGACGTTCTCGCCGCTGCCGACTCCGTGTTCTCGGCGGTAGAGACAGCGCACCCCGAGTGTGCCGACGACATGGACAGGTACCGCCAGCAGGCGTGGGCACGCTTGGTCAATCAGATCGGGCCGCTCATCAACGGCAACAAAGACGACTCGGCGCAGGCGATCCTGAATCACGCGATCACGATTTATCGCGGGTCGCCGTACGACTACTACTTCCAGGGCCAGCTCGCGCAGCGGAAGAAGGACTGGCCGGCCGCGGCGACGGCGTATGTGAAGGCGGCTGAGCTGTCGACGCCGGACCTCGCCGCGAAAGACACGAGCGTCAAGGCGGTGAAGGAGTTCAGCGAGTTCAGCGCCGCATTTGCCCAACTGCAGGCCGCGCAGGCGATGTCCGGCACGCAGCAGCAGGCAGGGATGAAGAAAGCCGCCGACTTGTATCGCACGTACCTCAAAGACTACCCGAGCGGCGAGAACTTGCAGCCCGCGCAGGCCGGCCTAACGGTCGCCCTCAAGGCATCGGGCGATACGGCCTCACTCGGCCAGATGTGGAAGGACATGATCGCCAATCCGACCAAGTACTCGGATGCGCAGTTGTTCGACGCCGGCACGCAAGCGTTCACGGCGCAGCAGTACGCGACCGCGGTGCAGCTCATGGAGTTCGGTCAGAAGTCGAACCCGTACCTGCGCGCAGGCCTGTTCAACCTCGCCAACGCGTACTGGAAGAACAATCAATTCGACAAGATGGAGCCGGTGGCCGACACGCTCACCAAGATCGATCCCGACAACCCCGACAACTATCAGCTGCTGGCCATCGCGTATCAGGGCATGCAGAAATCGGCGACCGATCCCAAGCGGAAGAAAGCCATGGCCGACTCGGTGAATCAGTACGTGACCGCCGGCGACAAGCTGCCGGTGCACGTTCAGTTCACGGAGTTCACGCACGACGGCGACAAGTACACACTGAAGGGCTCGATGCAGAACGCCAGCACGAAGCCCATCACGGCGGCGCTGAACGTCAAGTTCCTCGACAAGGCGGGTCAGGTGGTGACGAGCCAGTCGACGTCCGTGCAGTTGGCGCCCAACGAGACGAAACCGTTCACGGTCAACCCCGTGGGCGGCAACATCGTCGCGTACCGCTACGATCCGGTGAAGCCCTGACCAATGCGGGAGGCGCGCGCTTCACGCGCGCTCTCCCGAGTAGCGGAAGTGTCCGATTCACCTTGTTTTCCGGGCACTGATCTCCTAGTTTACTTGATGCTCCCGCACCGCCAGGTGCGGTGATGCGTGCCCAACGCACGCCCAAGGGGGAGGCCGCACAGGGCGGTCTCCCCCTCCTGCACACAGCCGGGTTCATGATTCGCGTCAGTCGCGTCGCATCAGGCAGCATCGCCGACGAGATCGGCATTGTGCCGGCCACCGAGCTACTCACGGTGAACGGCCGTGTGCTCGACGACTTTCTCGACTGGGAGTTCCTCTCGGCGGACGACGCGCTCGTCATCGAAGCGCGGCTTCCGGACGGGCGCGATCTCGTGGCCGACGTCGAGCGCCCGGACGGTGAGCCGTTGGGCATCGAGCTCGAGCCGCCTCGCGTGCGACGCTGCGCCAACCGGTGTGAGTTCTGTTTCATCGAGGGCCTGCCTACCGGTCTTCGCAAATCCCTCTACGTGCGCGACGACGACTATCGGCTCTCGTTCGCCTACGGGAATTTCGCGACGCTGTCCAACGTGAAGGAGAAGGACATCGCGCGCATTCTCGAGTACCGGCTGTCGCCGCTCTACGTGTCGGTGCACGCGACGCCGTGGGACGCGCGCAAGGTGCTGCTCAACAACCCGAAGGTGCCCGACATCGTCGCGCAGCTCACGCGCCTGGCCGAGGGCGGCATCCAGTTCCACGGGCAGATGGTGATCGTCCCCGGACTCAACGACGGCGACGTGCTCGAGCAGTCGCTCACCGATCTGTGGTCGTTAGGCGACGCGGTGCTGTCGGTGGCCGTGGTGCCGGTAGGGCTCACGCAGTTCTCGCACCTCTACACCGGCCGCTCCATGGACGCGGCCGCGAGCGGCGCGCTCATCGCGCACGTCGAGCGCTGGGAGGCGAGGGCGCTGGCGGAGCGCGGCGCGCGCTGGGTGTACGGCTCGGACGAGCTGTATCTGCTCGCGCGGCGCGAGCTGCCCGGTGCGTCGCACTACGGCGACTTCCCGCAGATCGAGAACGGCGTGGGCGCCGTGGCGCACCTGCGCCAGCGCATCGCGGACGCGATCGGAGAGCGTACGCTGCCGCGGCTGGATGGGGCGCGCATCGGCGTGGTGACCGGCGTGGCGATGGGCCCGCGGATCATGCCGGACCTGCTCGATCGCCTAACGGAAGCGACCGGCGCGCGATTCGAGATGCTGGTGGCGGAGAATTCGCTCTTCGGTCCGACCACGACTACCGCGGGCCTGCTGGTGGGCCAGGACATCCGCCGCGCGCTCGCCGGCCGCACCGATCTGGACCTGGCGCTCATTCCCGCCGAGACGATCAACGACGATGGCGTGTTCCTGGACGACACGCCGTTCGCGACGATTCGCGACGAGATGCCGATCCCGGTGCACCCGTCGTACGATTTCGTGGACGTGCTGCAGCAGGACGGTCTCATGGCCGTCGCCGCGCGGTGACCATCCCCGTCGTCGCGCTCGTCGGGCGGCCTAACGTCGGCAAGTCGGCGTTGTTCAACCGGCTGGTGGGCGGCGACGCGGCCATCGTGAGCGACGAGGCGGGCACCACGCGCGACCGCCACTTCGCGCGCGCCGAGTGGAACGGGCGCGCCTTCTGGCTCGTCGATACCGGCGGCCTAACGGATGATCCGTCGGTGCCCATCGACGTCGAGATCCGCCGCCAGGTGCTGCAAGCGGTGGACGAAGCCGACCTGCTGCTCCTCGTGGTGGACGCACAGGCCGGCCTCACCCCGCAAGATTCACGCGTGGTCGAGATCCTGCGCGGGACCGGCAAGCCGTGGCTGCTCGTCGCCAACAAGGTGGACGACCCGGCCTCGGCCGACTTCTACGAGTTCTATCATTTGGGCGCCGGCGATCCGATGCCGGTATCGGCGCGGAACGGAAAGGGGTCGGGTGATTTGCTGGACGCGATCGTCGCGCGGTTTCCCGAGGGCGCGCCCGAGGAGCCCGACGCGTTGCGCGTGGCCGTCATTGGCCGGCCCAACGTCGGCAAGTCGTCGCTCGTGAATCGATTGTTAGGCGAAGACCGGCTCGTCGTGGCGGCGGAAGGCGGGACCACGCGCGATGCGATCGACACGCCGATGCAATACCACGGCCGCACGCTCGTGTTCATCGATACGGCCGGTCTGCGCCGCCAGTCGCGCGTCTCCGAGGATATCGAATTCTATTCCGCGCTGCGCACGCGTCGGGCGATCGAGCGGGCCGACATCTGCCTGCTCGTCATCGACGCCGCGGCGGAAGAGCAGGGGATCGAGAATCAGGACCTCAAGATCGCGGCGCTGGCGTGGGAGCGCGGCACGGGCCTCATCATCGTCGCCAACAAGTGGGACCTGGTGGAGAAGGACGACAAGAGCGCCGCGCGATTCATGAAGAAGTCGCAGGAGAAGGCGCCGTATCTCCGCTTCGTGCCGTTTCTGTTCACCTCGGCGCTCACGGGCCAGCGTGTGACGCGCGTGCTCGACCAGTTGATGCAGGTGGACGAGGAGCGACGCAAGCGCATCTCGACGGCTCAGGTGAACGCGCGCCTCGGTGAGCTCGTCGCTCGGCTGCAGCCGCCGCAGGCGGCCGGACGCGAAGTGAAGCTCATGTACGCGACCCAGGTACAGGTGGCGCCGCCGACCATCGCGGTGTTCGGGAACCATCCCGAGCTGGTCGAGGAGCACTACGTGCGATACCTGCACAACGGGTTTCGCGACGCGTGGGGATTCACGGGGAATCCGCTGCGGGTCGTGATGCGCCGACGCGCCGCCTGACATGCGCGCCAGCCCGGTCGTCTGGCTCGTCGCCGCGTATCTGCTGGGCGGGATCCCGTGGGCGTACGTGGCGGGGCGCCTCGTGCGCGGCATCGATCTCCGCCAGCACGGCTCCGGCAACCTCGGCGCCACGAACGTGTATCGTACGTTAGGCGCACCCGCGGCCGCGGTGGTGGTGCTGCTCGACGTGGCCAAGGGATTTGTGCCGGCGTTCCTGTTCCCGCGGTGGACGGTGCCGGGGGCGTTCGCGTACTGGGCGCTGGCGTACGGGCTGGTCGCGATCGCCGGGCACGTGCGGACGCCGTATCTGCTGTGGAAGGCCGGCGGGAAGGGCGTGGCGACCGCCTGCGGCGTCTTCCTCGCGCTGGCGCCGGTGCCGACGCTCATCGCGTTCGCGGTGTGGACGGCGGTGCTGCGGGTGTGGCGGTACGTGTCGGTGGCGTCGCTGGCGGCGGCGGCGGCGTTGGTCATCTCGTTAGGCGTACTGGAGGGGCCGAGCGCGCCGGTGTTTGCGTTAGGCGTAGTGGTGGCGCTGTTCGTGCTGTGGACGCACCGGGCCAATCTGGACCGTCTCCGGCGGGGCGAGGAGCACCGCCTGGGCCGGCGGCCGGTGGAGGGCGGCTGATGCGCTGCGCGGTCGTGGGAGCCGGCGCGTGGGGCACCGCGCTCGCGGATCTCCTCGCGCGCAACGCGCACGACGTGGTGGTCTGGGCCTACGAGCGCGACGTGGTAGAGGCCGTGAACGCCCGCCACGCCAATCCACGCTTCTTGCCCGGCGCCGTCATCGACCCGTCGGTCCGCGCGACCTGCTCGTTAGGCGAAGCGACCGGCCTCGCCGAGCTCGTCGTGTACGTGACGCCGTCGCACGTGCTGCGCACGGTGCTCAAAGGAGACCGGCACGCCGTTCCGGCCGACGCGACGCTGGTCGTTGCCACGAAGGGCATCGAGCGCGGGTCGCTCGTGGTCATGACGGACGTCGTGCGCGATGAGCTGCCGGGGCGGCCCGTCGTCGCGCTGTCCGGCCCCAGTTTTGCCACCGAGGTCATCGCCCGGCAGCCCACGGCGGTGGTGGCGGCGTCGACGAGCGACGCGGCCGCGCGGCTCGCCCAACGCGCGTTCAGCAGCGAGACGTTCCGCGTGTATTCGCACGATGACGTGATCGGTGTCGAAGTCGGCGGCGCGCTCAAGAACGTCATTGCCGTCGCGACGGGCATCGCGGAAGGGTTGGGCCTGGGCCACAACCCGCGGGCCGCACTGATCACGCGCGGGCTGGCCGAGATGACTCGGTTAGGCGTGGCGTTAGGCGCATCCGCGCACACGTTCGCCGGCCTGGCCGGCCTGGGCGACCTCGTCCTCACGTGCACCGGCTCCTTGAGCCGCAACCGCGCGTTGGGCCTCGACATGGCCCGCGGCAAGTCGCTCAACGACGTCCTCGCGACGCGCGAGACGGTCGCCGAAGGCGTCGTCACCACCCAGAGCGCGCACGCCCTGGCCGCGCGTGAAGGCATCGAGATGCCCATCGTGGCTGCGGTCTATCGCATTTTGTTCGAGCGCCACCATCCCCGCGATGCAATCGCCGAACTGATGTCGCGCGAGCTCCGCGCGGAGGTCGACCCATGAGCCCACAATCCCCGCGTCCCGCGCACCATGCCGCGCACGGCCAGACCCGCGACCCGGTGCAGGAGTTCTTCTCCATCGGCGAAGTGTGCGAGCTGACCGGCCTCAAGCCGCACGTGCTGCGCTACTGGGAGAGCCAGTTCCGGTTCCTGAGCCCGGCCAAGAATCGCTCGGGCAACCGCGTGTACCAGCGCCGCGAAATCGAGCTGATCATGCTCGTGAAGCACCTCCTCTATACGGAGAAGTACACGATCGACGGCGCACGCCAGAAAGTGGATCAGCATCGCCGCAAGGGCGAGCTCCGACCCGCGGCACGCACGGCGCTCGACCTGCAGACCATCGAGACGATGGAGCAGGAGCTGCGCGAGGTCCTCGGTCTGTTAGGCGGCGATGGCGCCGAGTCGGCCCAACCGGCGCCCAAATCCAGCGGCGGCCCAGGAGGCGGAGGCCGGCACCGGTGATCGCGCCGCTCGCGTGCGTGATCCCCGCGCTCGACGCCGCACCGACACTCGCGTCGGTGGCCGGCGCACTCCGCGACGCGCTGCCCGGCGCGTCGATCATCGTGGTCGATGACGGCTCGCGCGACGACACGCACGCGGTGGCGCGCGCCTGCGCCGACACCGTGATGCGATTCGAGCGGAATCGGGGGAAGGGCGCCGCGCTGCGCGCCGGTGCGAGCGCGGCGCTCGCGCAGGGGGCACGCGCGGTGGTGACCGTGGACGCCGACGGCCAGCACGATCCCGCTGCTGCGCCGCGACTCGTCGCCGCGCTCGCCGATGCCGATCTGGCCGTTGGTACCCGGGCGCGCGCCGGCGGCGCGATGCCGCTGGGACGTTGCCTGACCAACGCGCTCGCCAGCAGAGCAGTGGGAGCCATCGTGCGCGTACCGGTTCCCGATGCGCAGTGCGGGTTCCGCGCGATGCGGCGCGCCGTGCTCGAGCGCGTGCACGCGCCCGGCGACCGATACGAATTCGAGACGGAATTCCTCATCCGCGCGGCGCGCTCGGGGTTCACGATTGTCGCCGTCCCGGTGCCCACGGTGTACGGCGCGCCCAGCCACTTCCGCGCAGTGCGCGACACGGCGCGCGTGGTCCGCGCCATCTGGCGTCACCGCGCTGGAGCGTTTCGCTGATGCGGCTGTTGTGCACCAACGACGACGGGATTCTCGCGTTCGGCCTCGAGTGCCTGGCCAAGGCCGCCGCTCCGTTAGGCGAAGTGACCGTCGTCGCGCCCGACCGCGAGCAGAGCGCCACCAGCCACTCGCTCACGCTGCACCACCCGATTCGCCCCGTGATGCGCGGCGAGCGCCGCTGGCAGGTGGACGGGACGCCCACCGACTGCGTCATGCTCGCCGTCGAGGCGCTCATGCCCGAGCGTCCCGATTTCGTATTGAGCGGCATCAACCACGGCCACAACATGGGCGAGGACGTGCTGTACTCGGGCACCGTCGCCGCGGCCATGGAAGGCGTGACCCTTGGCATCCCGGCCATGGCGCTGTCGTTCGCCGGCGGCGAGCTCAAGGCCGACCCGGCGCTCCTCGCCGACCAGGTCGAGGTGGTCTCGAGGCTGTTGGGCCACCTCGTGCACCTGGAGAACATCCCGCGCGACACGCTGCTCAACATCAACCTGCCGCCGCTGCCGGGCTCGCAGATCAAGGGCGTCCGCCTAACTCGGTTGGGCAGACGCGTCTACTCGGATTCACTGGTGCGCATGCACGACCCGCGCGGACGCGAGATTTTCTGGATCGGCGGCGGCTCCGCCGAGTGGAGCGGCGCCGACGATTCGGACTTCCGCGCGGTGAACGAAGGGTTCGTGTCCGTGACACCGCTCACGCTCGACCTCACACATACGCGCATGCTGGAGGACGCGACGTCGTGGTGGATGGAACTGCCCTGAGCCAGTACACCGGCGCTCGCCGCCATCTCGTCGAGATGCTGCACGACGGCGGCGTTGGCGACCTCAACGTGCTGCGCGCGTTCGATCAAACGCCGCGCCATCTCTTCGTGCCCACCGGCATGCGTCACCGCGCGTACGAGGACAGCGCGCTGCCCATCGGCAACGGGCAAACGATCTCGCAGCCGTCGACGCACGCGCGCTACCTCGAGCTGCTGCGCCTCACGGGTTCCGAGCGCGTCCTGGAGATCGGCACGGGGTCGGGATATCAGACGGTGCTCCTCTCGCATCTATCGAGTCAGGTCTTCTCGATCGAACGAGTCGGCGGGCTGCTCGAGCGCGCGCGCGACGCGATCCGCGACTCCGGCGCCCGCAACGTGTCCCTCCTCGCCGGTGACGGCACCCTCGGCTGGCGCGAGTACAGTCCGTTCGACGCGATTCTCGTCACGGCGGGCGCGCCATCGGAACCGCAGCCGCTCGTCGAGCAGCTCGCCGAAGGCGGTCGCATGCTGATTCCCATAGGCGACAGAGAGGAGCAGCGCCTCACGCTCGTGACTCGGCGTGGAGAGTCGCTCGACCGGCGTGACATGGGGCCTGCGCGGTTCGTCCCGCTCGTGGGGATGCACGGCTGGCCGTCGTAGGGCACCGGCCGGATCGCCTCCTTAAGGCGGGCGCTTGGCGACGCCTTACTCGTTGGATTGACGCCGGGACCGACTGGCGCGCTATATTTTCGCACCCCTCGGGAGACGCGATGCCCGATCAGCCGGACGAGACGCAAAAGCAACAGCGACGCAGCACGGTACTGCCGCCGTTTTTCGCGCCGCGCACCACTCGCCCAACGACGCCGCCGCAGTCAGCCACGGCGACGCCGCCGCGCCGGCCGTCGCAGCTGTTCACGCCGCCGGGTGTGCCGAAGCAGCCGCGTCCCGCGCCGTTCAAGACTCCCCTGGCGACGCCGCGCGTGACGCCGTTCGCCGCCCCCGTCGTGGCGGCGCCTCCCGCGATGGACGAATTGCTTGGGCAAGCAACGCGGGCGCCGACGGTTGACGCGACCGAGCTGCCCGCGATCCCGCTCGCGCCTGACGTGCCCGACTTGCTCGAGGTGCCCGAGCTGCCGGTGGCCGCACCCGAAGTCTTCGCTGCCGTGTCCGACGTCGCGCCGATGCCCGATACGCCTAACGCAGACGCCGTGCCCGAGGCCGCTCCCGAGACCACGGATGCACCGATGTTGGGCGATGCGTTCGTGATCGAGCAGTACGAGTCGCCGCCCATCTCGCTGCGCGCCACGGGCGAGCAGGGCGTGATGAGCGACGACCCGTCGATGTCGTTCCAGGTGTACGACGACGCGTCGCGTTTGCTCGAGCGTGGTGCGCGTCCGGTGCCGCCCGTGGCGGGCGGCCTCGAGATCGAGCGCAGCCACGAGGCACTCGAAGCGCCGGCGTCGCACGCCGCGCCGCTCGAGGTCGAGAGCGTCTGGGCGGCGGCACCGATGCCCGCGGCGCCGTCTTCCGATCCCGCAATGCCTCCGTTAGGCAACGAGCCCGTGCAGTCCGCCCCGGCCGGCGATGGGCAGGGGGCGTACGAGCCCCCGCCGTTGCCCGAGCCCGAACCCGTCGAGGCGGCGCCTGCGCCGCCGGCAGGATTCGAGCCGATGCCGGTGCCGTCGTGGCTCGACGAAGCGCCGTTGGAGCCGGAGCCCGCGCCAGACGACTCCGAGGAGGCGCTCGCCGAAGCCTTCGCCGAGCCCGCGCCTAACGAGAGCACGCCGCGGTGGGCGACGCCGCGGGTGGTGCGTGCTGTCGAGGAGAGCGCGCCGGCGCCCACCGACCCGTGGGGCATGCCGCCGGTGCCCGCGCCGCCGGACGAGCTGGCCGCTGCGCTGGCATGGCCCGACTCCGGTCTGCGGGCGCGGACGCCCGCCATGGGCGTCGCCGCGCAGGGTGGCCATGCGGACGCGTCGCACGAGCTCGCAGCCAGCGCCGAGGGCTGGCCGCTGTCGGTGGGAGGAGGTCCAGGCGTGCCCGACGCAGTGGCAGCGGCGCTCGAGCGCATCGCCCAACGGGTGCGGGCGGGTGATGTGCCGCTGCCGGCCGACGTCGCGCTGGCCAAGAGCGACGAGAGCGCGCTCGCGCTCACGCTGGCCGCGCTGCTGCGCACCGCGACTTCACCGCGTGCGTGACATGCTCCGGCTGCGCTTGCTCGTCCGTGGTGCGGTGCAGGGCGTCGGGTTCCGGTGGTTCGCCCGCGAAACCGCGCAGCGCCTGGGCGTGGCCGGGTGGGTGCGAAACTGTCCCGATGGCAGCGTCGAGATCGCGGTGGGCGGCGACGACTCCCGGGTGGAGCAGTTCGCGGCAGCCATCGCGCGCGGGCCGCATCACGCGTCGGTCAGCGAGGTCTCGCGCGATCCGTTAGGCGGAGGCGAGGAGCTCGTCAAGCCGTTCGAGATCCGGCGGTGAAGGACGCGTGACGTCGTCCGGCACCCGGTCCGGTCCGTTGGCCGACCAGCTGCGCCGCGTCATCCGCGACGTGCCCGATTTTCCGAAGTCGGGGATCGTCTTCAAGGATATCACGCCGATTCTGCTGGACGCGGCGCTGTTTCATCACGCGACGGAAGCGATGGCCGCGCCGTTCGCCGCCGATGCGATCACTCACGTGATCGGCATCGAGAGTCGCGGGTTCATTCTGGGGGCGCCGGTCGCGCAGCACCTGGGGGCCGCGTTCGTTCCGGTGCGCAAGCCGGGGAAACTGCCGTCGACCGTCGAACGGGTGCAGTACGCGCTCGAGTACGGGACGGACGCGCTCGAGATGCACCGCGACGCACTTGGCTCCGGGGATCGCGCGCTGATCGTCGACGACGTGTTGGCCACGGGGGGGACGGCGCGCGCAACCTGTGAGCTCGTGGAGCGCATCGGGGCGCGCGTGGTCGGCTGCAGCTTCCTCATGACGCTCTCGTTCCTGCCTGGCGTGCAGACTCTCGCCGCGCGCCGAGTCGAATCGCTGATCGAGTATTGAGCGATCGCGCGAAGACCGCTCTTCGTCGCTACATTGCGGTGCTGTGCCCCTGTAGCTCAGGTGGATAGAGCAGCGGTTTCCTAAACCGTTGGCCGGGTGTTCGAGTCACCCCAGGGGCACTCGTCGGCCTGACACGGGTATCGCACAACAGCCGCTCCGTCACTCCAAATTCGCGCAACGAGAGAACGAATGACCAAGACAGGCGCCGCAGCACGACCCGATCTGGACGACCGCGCTGAAGACCTGAAGGAATGGGCGCTGGTTCACAGCAAGGGCCTTTCGATCGCCGCCGGCGTCATCGTGGTCCTGGTGGGACTGGCGTTCTTGTACGTGAAGTCGCAGCAAGCGCAGGCGCGAAATGCGTCGTCGGCGTTGCTGCAGGCCGAACAGGCATTAGGTGCTGGTAACTCAGCACTTGCGCAGAGTGACCTCGAGCGGATTGTGAACCGCTATGGCTCGACGGACGCGGGTCGGGAGGCCCAGCTGCTTCTCGCGCAGACGTATTATGACGCGGGCAAGTACGCCGAAGGCGTCCAGGGTCTGCAGAAGCTGATCGATAGCAAGCCGAAGTTCATCGAGGCCTCCGCGTACAACCTGTTGGGCGCCGGCTACGAGCAGCAGAACAAGTTCGACGACGCGGCGGCTGCGTACCAGAAGGCGGCGGCGATCGCCGGCGGCAAGGGCGACCGCGATACGTATCTCGCCAATGCAGCTCGCGCGCTCACTGCAGGCGGCAAGACGGCCGACGCGGTCAAGATCTGGTCGAAGCTCGCGACTGACCCAACGAGCCCAGCGGCGGCCGAAGCGCGCGTCCGGCTGGGCGAGTTGCAAGCGAAGGCCGTGAAGACTTAAGACGGACAGGGCCGGTCAGGGCCGGACAAGGCCGGACGTCTCGCACGTCCGGCCTTTGTCTGTCTTGTCCGGCTTTGTCCTGCCTTGTCCGCCTTGCGTATAAGATATGTTATGTAAACTAGAATAGTGGGAAACTGTGGAAATCCACCGAAGGTCGCTTCCCCACAGGTCGGCTCAACAACTGTCGCCATGTCCTCACGCCACTCGCTCGAGCTGGTTGCTGGCAGCGTGCCGAGGTAGGTTATGTCTCACTGGAGCGAACTAAGTATGATGGAGACTCGTGACTGTCGCCAAGCTGTCGCGAAAGGCCTTTCGCGACAGTATTGCGTCAGTCAACTGGCAGTAGACCTCGGAAGACCACTCGGCCCTC
>Ga0157369_10005547_pt1 | contig 14654 bp, 4 predicted proteins | sample C25metaG_FD_113461 | JGI IMG/M metagenome (GOLD analysis project Ga0157369, IMG submission 113461) | Corn rhizosphere microbial communities from Kellogg Biological Station, Michigan, USA - C2-5 metaG | ecosystem: Host-associated > Plants > Roots > Rhizosphere > Soil | place: USA: Michigan...
CCTGGCGATTGATCGCACCGAGGAATGGGCCGATCACAGTGACACGGTTCCGCAAATCGAATTGGACGGCGATAACCTCGCCTACGTGATCTACACCTCTGGCTCGACGGGCATGCCCAAGGGTGTCGCCGTTGCTCACGGACCACTGGTAGCCCATATCATCGCCACCGGCGAGCGTTATGAAACCTCGCCCGCCGATTGCGAACTGCACTTCATGTCCTTTGCCTTCGACGGCTTCCACGAAGGCTGGATGCACCCGTTGATCAATGGCGCCAGCGTGCTGATCCGCGACGACAGCCTGTGGCTGCCTGAATACACCTACCAGCAAATGCATCGCCATAACGTCACCATGGCGGTGTTCCCGCCGGTGTACCTGCAACAGCTGGCCGAGCATGCCGAGCGTGACGGCAACCCGCCGAAGGTGCGTGTGTACTGCTTTGGCGGTGATGCCGTCGCCCAGGCCAGCTATGACCTGGCCTGGCGCGCACTCAAGCCGACCTACCTGTTCAACGGCTACGGCCCGACGGAAACCGTGGTCACGCCACTGCTGTGGAAAGCGCGCAAGGGCGACCCGTGCGGCGCCGTCTATGCACCGATTGGCACACTGCTGGGCAACCGCAGCGGCTACGTATTAGACGCGCAACTCAACCTGCAACCCATCGGCGTAGCCGGCGAGCTGTACCTGGGCGGCGAAGGCGTGGCCCGTGGTTATCTTGAGCGCCCGGCGCTGACTGCCGAACGCTTCGTGCCGGACCCATTCGGCAAACCGGGTAGCCGCGTGTACCGCAGCGGCGACCTGACCCGTGGCCGCCCGAATGGTGTGGTGGACTACCTCGGCCGTGTCGACCATCAGGTGAAAATCCGTGGTTTCCGTATCGAACTGGGCGAAATCGAAGCGCGTCTGCGTGAGCAGGAAAACGTCGGCGAAACCGTGGTGGTCGCCCAGGAAGGACCGACCGGTAAACAGTTGGTGGCTTATGTGGTGCCCGCAGACGGCAGCCTGGCCAACGAAACCGAGTTCCGTGAAACCCTGCGCCGCGCGTTGAAAACCCGCTTGCCGGATTACATGGTGCCGACGTACTTCATGTTCCTGGCGCAGATGCCGTTGACCCCCAACGGCAAGCTCGACCGCAAGGGCCTGCCGCAACCGGACGCCAGCCTGTTGCAACAGGCCTATGTGGCGCCGCAGAGCGAGCTGGAGCAACAGCTCGCGGCGATCTGGGCCGACGTGCTGCGCTTGCCGCAAGTAGGCCTGAACGACAACTTTTTCGAGCTGGGCGGTGATTCGATCATCTCGATCCAAGTGGTGAGCCGGGCGCGGCAGGCCGGTATCCGCTTTACGCCCAAGGACCTGTTCCAGCACCAGACCGTACAAAGCCTGGCCGGTGTGGCACGCCAGGGGGACGACGGGTTCGCGATCGATCAGGCGGCCTTGAGTGGCGAAACATTGCTGTTGCCGATCCAGCAGGCCTTCTTCGCCGATGAGATTGCCGAACGTCACCACTGGAATCAGTCGTTGGTGCTCAAAGCCCATGAGCCCCTCGATGCCGGGCTGCTTACCCAGGCCTTGCAGGCGCTGATCATGCATCACGATGCGCTGCGTTCCCGGTTTTTCGAGGGCACGGACGGCTGGCAGGGTATGTATCGCGCCGCCGAGCACCACCAGGCCGATGCCGTGCTGTGGCAAAGCGTGTTGCACGATATCGAAGAACTGGCCGCCTTGGGTGAGGAGGCGCAACGCAGCCTTGATCTTGACCAGGGCCCGTTGATGCGTGCGGTGCTGGTTCAATTGAACGACGGTTCGCAACGCTTGCTGCTGGTCATCCATCATTTGGTGGTGGATGGCGTGTCGTGGCGGATTCTCCTTGAGGACCTGCAAACGGCCTATCGCCAACTCGCCAGTGGCGCCAAGGTGGCGTTGCCCGCCAAGACCAGTTCAACCCGCGACTGGGCGCAGCGGCTTCAGCGATATGCCCAAGGCGACGCACTGACCCGGGAACTGGCGTGGTGGCAAGCCCAATTGCACGGCGCCGAATCTGACCTGCCGGGCGCCAATCCGCAGGCGAGCTTGAGCAACCGGCATGCCGGCAGCGCGATCACACACTTGGACGCCGCTCACACGCGCCGCCTGTTGCAGGATGCACCTGCCGCCTACCGCACCCAGATCAACGACCTGCTGCTGACGGCGCTGGCGCGGGTAATCGGGCGCTGGACCGGACACGATTCCACCCTGATCCGCCTCGAAGGACATGGCCGCGAAGACCTGTTCGAGGAGATCGACCTGACCCGCACGGTCGGCTGGTTCACCAGCATTTACCCGATCAAACTCACGCCGGCTGCAACCCTGGCTGGCTCATTGAAGGGGATCAAGGAACAACTGCGCGCCATTCCCGACAAGGGCATCGGTTTTGGTGCCTTGCGCTACCTTGGCCAGCCTCAGGTACGCGATGCACTGGCAGACTTGCCGCAGCCGCGCATTACCTTCAACTACCTGGGCCAGTTCGATGCGAGTTTTGATAGCCATGAACACGTGGGGCTGTTTGCGCCCTCCGGTGACGCCGCCGGCAGCGATCAGAGCCCGGACGCATCGCTGGGCAACTGGCTGGAAATCAATGGCCAGGTGTACGGCGGCGAGCTGAACCTGAACTGGGGATTCAGCCAGCAGATGTTCGATCCGGTTTGCATCCAGCAGTTGGCCGATGACTACGCCGAAGAGCTCAAGGCGTTGATCGAACACTGCTGCCAGCCCGGACAGGCCGGCGCCACGCCGTCGGACTTCCCGCTGGCGCGCTTGAACCAGGCGCAGTTGGATAGCTTGGGGTTGCCGTTGAACCAGGTCGAAGACATTTACCCGCTTTCGCCGATGCAACAGGGCATGTTGTTCCAATCGTTGTTTGGCCAGGGTTCGGGCGACTACATCAACCAGATGCGCGTGGAGGTGCAAGGGTTGGATGTGGCGCGTTTCCGCGCAGCCTGGCAGGTCGCGCTGGAGCATCACGATATTCTGCGGACCGGTTTCCTCTGGCAGACCGAGTTGGAGCAGCCGTTGCAGGTGGTGTACCGGACGGCGCAGGTGCCGTTTGTCGAGCACGACTGGCAGCAGCGCGCAGACAGTGGTCAGGCGCTTGACGCGTTGGCGCATACCCTGCGAGCCGATGGTTTTGTGCTGGAACAGGCGCCTTTGCTGAACCTGATGGTGGTCCGCACCGGTCCTGACAGCCATCATCTGATCTACACCAACCACCATATCCTGATGGATGGCTGGAGTGCCTCGCAGCTGTTCGGCGAGGTACTGCAACAGTATGCTGGCGAGCCGTTGCGCGCACCGAGTGGGCGCTACCGGGATTATATCGGTTGGTTGCAGGCCCAGGACCCGGTCACCAGCGAGACCTTCTGGAAAGCCCAGTTGGCCGGTTTGCAGGAGCCCACGCGCCTGTCCCGTGGCATCACCCGTGAGTCGGGTGTGCCCCAGGCAAATGGCGTTCATCACCTGATACTGGAGCAGACGGCGACCGAACAGCTCAAGGCTCTTGCCCAGCGCCATAAAGTGACCCTCAATACGCTGGTGCAAAGCGCCTGGCTCTTGCTGTTGCAACGGCATACCGGCCTCGACACCGTCGCGTTCGGGGCCACGGTTGCGGGGCGTCCGGCCGAGCTGGCGGGTATCGAGCAGCAGGTCGGATTGTTCATCAACACGCTACCGGTGGTGGCCGCTCCAAGCCCGCAGTTGAGCGTCGACGCTTGGTTGCAGCAGGTGCAGGAACAAAACCTGCGCCTGCGTGAACAGGAGCACACGCCGCTGTTCGAGATCCAGCGTTGGGCCGGGCTTGGTGGCGAGGCATTGTTCGACAGCATCCTGGTGTTCGAGAATTACCCGGTGTCCGAAGCGCTGGAGCAGGGCTCGCCGGTGGGCCTGCGGTTCGGTGCGATGGACAGCCTGGAACAGACCCACTATCCACTGACCGTGCTGTTGGCCATGGGTGACAGACTGGCGGTGGAGTTCAACTACGCTCACTCTGCATTCGATGCTCAGGAGATCGAGCATCTGGCGGAGCATTTCCAACAGTTGCTGCAAGCCTTGACGCTGCCGCAGATGGAGCGTCTGGCAGACCTGCCATCGCTGCCCGCCGCGCAACGTCAACGGATCGTCGAGGATTGGAACGCAACGGCGCGTGAGTACCCGTTGCAGCGTGGCGTGCATCAGTTGATCGAAGACCAGGTAACCCTGACACCAGAAGCACCGGCTCTGGTGTTTGGTGCACAGCGCCTGAACTACGCCGAACTGAACCGTCGTGCCAACCGCCTGGCGCATCGCCTGATTGAAGCCGGCGTGGGCCCGGACGTGCTGGTGGGCCTGGCGGTAGAGCGCTCCATGGACATGGTGGTAGGCCTGTTGGCGGTGCTCAAGGCCGGGGGCGCCTACGTGCCGCTCGACCCTGAATACCCGCGTGAACGCCTGGCCTACATGCTGGAAGACAGTGGTGTGAAACTGCTGTTGACCCAGGCGCACTTGCATGAACAGTTGCCGATTCCCCAGGGACTGCAAACCCTGGTGCTGGGTGAGTCTACATTCGAAAACTACAGCGACGCCAATCCAGGGATCGCGCTGGACGGCGAAAACCTTGCCTACGTGATCTACACCTCGGGCTCCACCGGCCAACCCAAAGGCGCCGGCAACCGGCATTCAGCCCTGGCCAACCGCCTGCACTGGATGCAGGAAGCCTATGGTCTGGAGGTCAGCGATACAGTGCTGCAAAAGACCCCGTTCAGTTTCGACGTATCGGTGTGGGAATTCTTCTGGCCGCTGATGACCGGCGCTCGCCTGGTGGTGGCAGCGCCGGGGGATCACCGCGATCCGGCCAAGTTGATCAGCCTGATCAATCAGGAACAGGTCACTACGTTGCACTTCGTGCCTTCGATGTTGCAGGCCTTCCTGCAGGATCAAGTGGTGTCGACCTGCCAAAGCCTGCAGCGCATCGTGTGCAGCGGTGAAGCCTTGCCGGTGGATGCCCAGCAGCAGGTCTTCGCCAAGCTGCCGCAAGCCGGGCTCTACAACCTGTACGGCCCGACTGAAGCTGCCATCGACGTGACCCACTGGACGTGCGTTGAGGAAGGCTGCGATACGGTGCCGATCGGTAAACCGATTGCCAACCTGGGCTGCTACATCCTTGACAGCAACTTCGAACCGGTGCCGGTCGGTGTGTTGGGCGAGTTGTACCTGGGTGGTGTCGGTCTGGCCCGTGGTTACCATCGCCGCCCGGCGCTTACCGCCGAGCGCTTTGTGGCTCACCCTTTCGTCAAAGGCGAACGCCTGTACCGCACCGGCGACCTGGCGCGCTACCGCGCAGACGGCGTGATTGAATACGCCGGGCGTATCGACCACCAGGTCAAGCTGCGCGGCCTGCGTATCGAGCTGGGTGAAATCGAAGCGCGCCTACTGGAACACGACTGGGTTCGTGAGGCCGCCGTGCTGGCGGTCAATGGTGCATACCTAGTGGGCTATCTGGTGCTGCGAGGCGCCGGCGATAACTGGCGCGCAGTGTTGAGCGCTCACCTGGCCCAACACCTGCCGGACTATATGGTCCCGGCCCAGTGGGTGTTGCTGGAGCAGATGCCTCTGAGCCCTAACGGGAAGCTTGATCGCAAAGCCTTGCCAAAGCCTGATGTGGCTCAGCACGCCCAGGCTTACCTGGCACCGCAAACCCCGCTGGAGAAACAGCTTGCGGCGATCTGGGGGGATATTTTGGGTGTTGACCCCGTTGGCCTGCGCGATAACTTTTTCGAACTGGGTGGTCACTCCTTGTTGATCTTGATGCTCAAGGAACGCATCAAGAACGCCAGCGGTGTCAATCTTTCGGTGACCCAGTTGATGCTCAATCCGACAGTGCAAGGGCAAGTCGAATGCTTGCTTGGTAGCACGCGCCGATCGCTCATCGTGCCGCTCAACAGCGTGGAATCGGGTACGCCGTTGTTCCTGTTCCACCCCAGCTATGGCTCGGTGCATTGTTATAAAGCGGTAGCGCTGGCACTCAGGGAGCAACGCCCGGTGCTGGGTGTGATCTGCCGAGCGCTGGCAGAAGAGGGCGGCCCGGTGCCTTCCTGGGCGAGTATGGTTGAGGACTACACCGAGCAGTTGATGGTCGCCCACCCGCAAGGCCCGTTCCGCCTGGCCGGTTGGTCGCTGGGCGGCAACTTGGCGCTGGACGTGGCCTACAGCCTGGAACGGGCGGGCAGGGAAGTCGAGCGCGTTGGTCTGGTCGACACACCGCCGCCGCATGACGTCACAGCATTCTGGAAGGAAGACGATGTTATCGACGATCGGCACCTGTCCGATGCAGCGCAGCGGGCTGAGTTGCTCGGCGTGATGTTCCCGTCGCATGCTTTGCAGGTCCAGGCGATCTGGCAGGAGGCCCAAGCGAGCGAACAAGAGCAAACGCGGCAATGGGCGCGACTGGACGCCTGGGCTGAACACACCTTGGGGGAAGCCTATCTGACACTGAAGCACGAACTGCTAGAAGGTTCTGAGGCGCAGGTGTCCTGGGATATCAAGCAAGCGTTGGATCAGCGGTTGCAAGAGGCTCGATATTCGGCGATCACGGCACCGGTACTGTGTTGGTGGGCTGCCCAGAGCAAGGGTGGGCAACATCGCGAGCTGATCGGGTCGAGCCTGCGGGCAGTGCTTGGGCAGATGGCAATCGCGCAATCGATCGTGATCGACACCACCCATGAGCGCATCGTGGACAACCCTGAGTTTGTCAGTAGTTTCGTGGATGTGATGGGCAGATAAGCGGAGGTCGAAAAGCCCCCAATCACGCAAGTGGCTGGGGGTTTTTTATGGGTTGTTCCTGTCGATATGCACAACCTTTTTATTGAGTTTGTGCGGGTAAAGCTTTCCAATAGATGCTGGGTGGCTAGTTGCCAGCTTTTTCCATGGAAGCCCTTTTACTGACCAGGACCTACGACCCGCTATGTACCATGATGAGCGCGAAATTATTGCCGAGCAGATGATCGATAAGCTCGAATCTCAGTGTCCTGGCTACCTGGATGTTTCAGGTGATGACCGGTTGCTGCTGATGTTGATTATCGTCGCGAGGCTTTGGAGCCCGCCCAAGACGCAACTCGACTTGGCTCATGAGCTGTTGCAAAACTCTGTTGTTGCTTCAATGGACCTCAAGAAGCTCGCCCAATTGACGCTACACACTCGGCGCGTCATCGGCTCTGGCCTTGAAGCGGCCGATTTGCTTATCCATCTCGCTGCCAAATTGATAGCGTCGAAGCTGGGGATTGATTACCGGCATCCGAAGTTGGTCGCTGCGCTGGTGGGTACCGTGCAATCGACGTTATCCACGTCCCTGTTGGAGGTCATGCCCAATACTGCCGAGCTTTCGCTGGGTCTGCTCGGCGACGGCCCGAGAAGATCATTTCCAATGGTGGGTAACATCGACAGTTATCTAGGTTGTCTGATCGGTATCCGTCTGGCAGCGGAGGGAATCAAAGCCAACTTCGTCAATCCCGGCCGATACCAGCGCTCCGCTAAAGCGACATTCCTGTTTGACGCTCCGTATGTTGATCAAGAGCCTATGCTCCATGCATTGCACGAGGTGCTGACGCACAACGTTCAAAGTCGTCTGGTGGTGATCCAGAACTGGACACGTGCAAAAACGTCGGGTCTTTGGAAGGAGATGCAGGCGCTGATCCACGGTCGTGCCTACGTCGAGGCGATCATCGATTTCAGCAGCCTCCCTACGGCTTCCGATCACTGCACCGCGATTATTCTCAATACTGGAGGAGTCCAGGATGAGGTGCTCTACGTCGATGTATCCGTGGCCAATACGTCACTGCCCATGGATGGTATAGAGCGGATGCTGCTGGCTGGGTGTATCTACAATCTCTGGCAAGGCCGCCATTTCCATCGTGGGGAGGAATACCTTTCCGTCGAGGTCGTGCGGTTTCTCAACAACTACTTCCTGGACGGTTTCAAGCCCATTCGCGGTTTGTGCAATACCTCGAAAAAGTTGCCCAAGACGATGGGCAAAGCACGCCGTGCCACGGGAGAGTTTGTTAAGACGCTATCAGGTGGCGTTCCTGAGCGAACGTTGACCGACACCAGCAAGATGGTTGCGGATCGACTGACAGCGCGTGCCAAGGCCTGCTGTTGCTATGTGATCGGCAACAATGGCGAGGGCAAGAGTTTCCTGCTCCGCGATATCGTATACCGCTTGGCTGAAGTGAAGACACACAGCATCGGTATCCCGATGTCCCATGCTCATCGATTCCCTCAGGACGATACCTCAGTCAGCGCCTTCTTTGAGTACCGGGGCGCAATCAATAAACGCATCATGCCGAACATCCGCGTGATCTCATCCAGCCCAGACAAAGTTGCGCTCTTGAACGCGTGCCTGGGACTGGTCGGGTTCAGTTTACGCACCTTCCTTACCTTGAAATCCAAATCCGACCTCGACCGCCATGGTGACCCTCGGCGAGATGAACTCGACCTGGCAGTGGAAGAGGACGTCAGGTACCTCAACAGTGATCGCGGTGCGTTCAGTGCGTACACACTCAACTTTGTGCGCGAGAAGTACCGGACGATTGCGTTCGAACATCTCAGCTCCGGCGAGCAAAGCATTCTCAACCTGCTGATCAATATCATCTCTTCGAACGCCTTGAACACTACGTTCCTGATCGACGAGCCTGAAATCAGCTTGCATGTCGGTTGGCAGCAAATCGTGCCGCGCATCCTCACCCTGTTGAGCGAGCGTCTGGGCGCATCGTTTATCGTTGCGACTCATTCGCCCGTCCTCATCGCGAATGCAGCGAAAGACGATATTTGTTATGTGTCCAGATTCGCCGAGTTGAAGGAGATCCCCATCGATGAGCGTCATTCGGTGGAAACGCTGCTGATGGATGGTTTTGGAACATACACCCCGCATAACCGTGAGGTTCATGAGCGGTGTGCGAAGGTGGTGGCGTCAATTATTTCAGCTGTAAACACACCCGATGTCGTTGTTCAGGTGAGCGAAGCCACCGACAAGCTCAAACAGTTCGAAAAGTCCATTCACAAGGAACTCCTGACTGATAGCGACGAACGTACAGCCAGCGATCTGGACCTTGTTCGAAAAACCCTGGGTGCCGTTTCGATGCTGCTTAAACAAAGTGAGGCTAGCCATGGCTGAGTTCACTCTCGAAAAAATGGCAGAGGTCCGCGCACGTTATGAAGGTGAATGCCACGAACGCGAGATTCATCGGCAAAAAACGCTCGAGTATCTTGAGAAGCAAAACACGCTTGCGATCGCAGAGTTCGAGCGGCGAAAAAGCGGGAAGCCTGCCTCCAAAAAAGACCTCTGGACTCAATTGACGGGGTACAGGAAAAACCTCAAGTCTGGTGTAACCGGCCCTTTGATTCGCAAGGCGTTACGAGCATTTCTGGTGACGGAGCAAAATGGTCTGTGCTGTTATTGCCAGCGCCCACTATTAAATATTGCCCATGCCAAGCCCATCGAGCACATTCTTCCTCGGGTGGATTTCGTCCAGTACACCTTTCAATTCTGGAACCTGGCGATTGCTTGTTTTGATTGCAACCAGATCAAACTCGATAAGAACTGGGCGAATGTCGACAAGAAAGCCTTGGACACCTACCCAGGGTTTGCCGAATTTACCGAGATGTATCATCCGAGGTTTCATCCTTTTTCTAAGCACGTGCGGTTCATCCGGGTACAGACAAACGAGCTGCTCATCTCGATCTACATCGGAAATACCGTCCAGGGCCGGCATTTATGCTTGAACCACCTCCAAGAGCTGTCAGCGCGGGAGATCGTACTCAACAGCAATCCGCAACTCAGGATGGCGCTGGAAGTGATCAACGCCGAGGTTGCCGAGACGGAGGGGAGCCTGCCGCCGGAACTCAAGGCTTACCTCGAAGCGCTGAATAAATCGACGTCGCAATTGTACGCGCTCGGTACGCCCCCACAAAAAAGCCCCTGACCACTCAAGTGGCCAGGGGCTGCTGTCATTACCCGAACTTAGAAATTCCAGCGCGTAGTCAGCATCACATTGCGTGGGTCACCGTAGTACGCCGAGTTATAGAACCCGATGTTGGTGTAGTACTTCTTGTCGAACAGGTTGTTGACGTTGACCGTGGCGGAAACATTCTCGGTCACTTGGTAACGCGCCATCACGTCCACTAGCCAGTAGGGGTCTTGCGCGAATTTTTCCTTACGGTCTGTGGTGGGGTTGGTCAGCACCTGCCAGCCTTCACCCTGCCAGCGGGCGCCACCGCCCAGGGTCAGCTTGTCCAGCGGGCCGGTGAGCTTGTAGGTGGTGTAGAAGTTGACCTGGTCCTCCGGCTCCCAGGTGGAGACTTTCTCGCCGGTCTGGTCGCGAATGACTTTGTGGGTATAACCGGCCTGCACCTGCCAGCCTGGTGCCAGTTCGCCGGAGATTTCCGCTTCGTAGCCCTTGGTTTTTGCCTTGATACCTTTATAGGGATTGTCGATCAGCGACACGCCGGTGTAGTTCAGGTCGGCCTCTGCACGGTTTTCCTCGTGGACTTCGAAGTACGCCAGGCTTGCATTCAGGCGACCGTCGTAGAACTCACCCTTGAGACCGAACTCGTAGTTGGTGCCTTCGTCCGGCTCGAGCATTTTGTTGCTGGTATCGCGGTACGCGGTTTGCGGCAAGTAGATGTCGGTGTAGCTGGCGTACAGCGAGTAGTTGTCATTGAGGTCATAGACCAACCCGGCATAGGGAATGACTTTGCCGGTGTCCTTGGTGTCGCTGGTGCCGGTTACCTGATAATTGGCAATCCGCGTACCCAGTAACAGGTGCAGGTCGTCCATCAGGCTGAAACGTGCGGTCATGTAGTTACCGGTCTGGCGCGTGGTTTCATCGTTCTTGAAGCCCACTTTGCCCCAATCCGGTTCGATGCTGTCGCCATTCCAGTTGTAGAAATCGTGAACGTTGTTGATGTAGGTCGGGCTGTAGTAGTCCTTGCCCACCCAGTGCGAAGAAGAGATCGACGAGCCGACCACCAGCTCATGCTCGCGACCGAACAGGCTGAAGGGGCCGGTCAGGTACACATCGCCGCTGTCGCTGACGGTTTCACCGGTGAACTTGTTGCCGTAGATTGACGACAACCCGGTCACGGGGTCTGGCCGGGTCAGGGAGCCCAGCGGTGCGTTATAGCCGTTGATCTGGTGGTTGTATTGCCCTTTGGCGACCCACCCATTATCGAAGGTGTGTTCCAGGGTGGCGAACGCGGTGCGCGAGTATTGCTCCCACTTGCTCCACTTGGCGCCGTTGTTGAACGAACGCGGCAAGCTGATCGTGTTACCGGCCCGGTCATAGATGGGACGGCTGCCGGACCAACCGGAGCCTTTTGGGTCGTTGTCCTGATAGTCGGCGCCGACGGTCAGTAGGGTGTCTTCATCCAGGTCGAACTCGAGAATACCGTAGAACACGCTGGTCTTGCGTTCATAGTGATCCATGAACGAATGCTCGTTCTGGTAGGCAGCGACGGCTCGGCCACGGACGTTGCCGGTTTCGGTCAGCGGACCGCTGACGTCTACTTCCGAGCGATACTTGTCCCAGGAGCCCGCGCCGAGTTCGACATGGCCCTGGAACACCGAGGTCGGTTTTTTGCGCACCAAGTTGATGGTCCCGCCCGGGCCGCCGGCGCCGGTCAGCAGGCCGGTAGCGCCCTTGAGCACTTCGACGCGGTCGTAGATCGCCATGTCGGTCAGGGTCTGGCCGGCCGAGTAGGGCGCGTTGCGCGTCATCGGGATGCCGTCGTACTGGAAGTTCTGGATGGCAAAGCCGCGTGAGTAGTAGTTGGTACGCTCACTGTCATAGGTCGACACGGTAATGCCCGGTGTGTGGCGCATGACGTTGTCGATACCGGTCAGGCCGAAGTCATCCATGGCCTGGCGCGTAACCACCGAGATCGACTGCGGTGTCTGGCGCGGCGTGAGGACCATGCGTGTAGCGGTCGCGATGGTGCCTGGGGTATAGGAACCCGTACCCTCTGTGACCGTGCCCAACTGGTTGGCCATGACCTGGGTTGCCCCCAGCTCCAGGGCGCCCGAACCAGCGCTAGCGCTGATGGTCACGGCATTGCCTTGCAGGCTATAGCTGACGCCCGTGCCTTTGAGCAGGGCAGTAATGGCCTTGGTCGGTTCCAGCTTGCCCTTTACGGCGAGGCTGTTTTTACCCTGCACATCCGTCGGGCTGTACAGCACTTGCAGGTTGGTCTGGCGTCCGAACTCCTGCAGCGCCGTCCCCAACGGCTGGGCAGGAATGTCGATCTCGATCTCCTGGGCCTGTACATAGCCCGACAGCGGCAGCGCGACCGCCAGGGCCAGCGCACACGGCTTAAGGTTGACGTTCAAGGCCCTGCGCATCGATAGCGCCTTGCTCAGGGGGCTGAGACCGAGTCGTACTGACATGAATGCGTTCTCTTCTATGTTTTTAGGTGGGCAGTTTATAGGTGTTTATTGAGGTCAATTCTCATTACCACTAGTGAGACGTTCCTACCTGAAGAAACCGGAAAAGAAATTCACGCGGGTTCCATTTCATACACCACCTGGCCCGCACTCAGGCGCACCAACTGGTCGGCAATATCGAAATAGCGGTCGTCATGACTGATCACGATGATGGTCTTGCCCAGGCGCTTGAGGTCCGGTAGCAGCTCGGTGTAGAAGACGCGGCGGAAGGCCGGGTCCTGGTCGGCGGCCCATTCGTCGAACACCAGTACCGGGCGTTCCTCCAGCCAGGCATTCACCAGGGCCAGGCGTTTGCGCTGGCCAGTGGACAGGTCGGTGGTGCTGAACACGCCGTCCTTGACGCTGACCTTGTGCGCGATTTCCAGGCGTTCCAGGTACTTGGCGGCACTGTCCAGCGATTGGGTGGCGCTGCCTTGGACCAGGTCATCGAACAGGTAGTAATCGGCGAAAACCGTGGTGAACAGCTGGCGGTAGTCGTCGCGTGCCGGGTCGGTCACGGTTTCGCCGTTGAGGCGGATTTCGCCGGCGTGGGGTTGATACAGGCCCAGCAACAGCTTGATCAGGGTGGTCTTGCCGCAGCCGTTTTCGCCGACGATAAATACGATATCGCCCTGCTTGATGCTCAGGTTGATCGGCCCCAGGTGGAACGGCTGGCTGCCTTCCACCGGCGGCGGGCTGTACGTCACGCCGCGCAATTCCAGGCTGTTGACCACCGGCGTCGGGGCTTCGCTGCCATCCATCAGCAAGTGCGGCTCGGGGGATGAGAAGCGGTCGGACAGCTCGGTAATGCGCGCAAAGGCAATCCGCGCCTTGCCGATGATCGGCAAGTAACCCACCACATGCTCCAGCGGGCCTTTCATGTACAGCAATACCAGCACGAAGCCGGTGATCACCGCTGGGTCGGGGTTGGGGTTGTAGGCCTGCATGGCGAGGGCCAGGCCAATGACCACGAAGAACAGCATCGAGCCAAAGGTCTTGGCGACGATATAGATGTTCACCGAGCGCACCTGGATATCGCTGATGCGGTCGGCGGTTTCCTGGATGCGGTGGGTGTTCATGCGATAGCGGCGTGGGCGGTGGATGCGCAGTTCCTTGGCGCCCGAGGCGATCGCGGAGTAGTAGCGTTGCAGTTCGTCTTCCTGGTCGCGGGCTTCGTCGAAACCGCGGATGCCCTTGTGCCCGGCAACAAATTGCACGCTGCTGCCGATGGCGATGGCCACGATCATCATCAGGAACATCGGCACCGACAGGTACGCCAGGTAGCCCAGGCACCCGAGGGTGACGGTGGTGGCGATGGCCAGCGGGGTGAACGCGAAGGAAAAATCGCTGATGGTGTCGACGTCGTGGGTCAGCACCGGAATCAACCGGTGGGAGCGATACCGCTCAATCTGCTCGATGGGCGCTGACAGCACCTTTTCACCGAGGTCCTTGCGCAGCGCGGCGATAATCCGCTGGCCCACATAGTTGGTGCCGATATCGGAGACGATCGAACTGGTCAGTGCCAACACGCACAGCGCCGCAAACGTCAGGATCACCCCCTGCGTCATCCCGGTGGACGAGTGCAGGGCGTTATTGATGGTTGCCAGCAACAACGTGATGGCCAGGCCGCCGGCCATGCCCAGGGTGACGGAGACGATCACAATGGTGCGAAAGGGCCTGAGCAATGCGAGCAAACCGTTGAAGGCGCCGCGCTTGGGGTCGGTCATAAATACTTCCCGGAAAATGAAAAAGAGGGGGCTGGGCACACAGACCCTTACCCATGACAAACGAAGGATTGGCGCGACTATTTAGCTCGGCGTGCCCGGCGGTGGCGGTGATGGATAAATTGGGCGGGGCCTGGTTCGTTCTTGTGGTGTAGGCGCACGCGTATTGGCGCGTGCCTGATCTATCCAGCGAGAGCGAGACAATGACGAAAAAGAATCTGGTGTACGTATGGTCCCTGCGCAATGCCGCGGCCGACAAGGCTGGGCAGCCGGTGGCGTACAAGGACCACGAGCGCTACATGATGTCGGTGCTGGAATCGCTGGCGGGGGCGCTGAACGACACGCCGCTGGGCGAGGCCTACAACCTGGTGGGCGTGGTGTATGACGATGACGAGCAGAACCCACGGGACCAGCAATTGGTCAGCGACTACGGTTTTGCCTACCAGCCGGGTCG
>Ga0157369_10005550_pt1 | contig 14652 bp, 17 predicted proteins | sample C25metaG_FD_113461 | JGI IMG/M metagenome (GOLD analysis project Ga0157369, IMG submission 113461) | Corn rhizosphere microbial communities from Kellogg Biological Station, Michigan, USA - C2-5 metaG | ecosystem: Host-associated > Plants > Roots > Rhizosphere > Soil | place: USA: Michigan...
GCACACGCCGCGACGATGGCCGCAAGCGTGAATGCGCCCGCCCACAGCGCGCCGAAGCGGATAAGCAACAGGATCGTCGCAAGACCGAGCAGTGCCAGACAGACCACCTCCGCCGTGGTCGCCGCCGATGGACGGCGAAGCGCTGTGCCGAGCAGCATGTTTTCGAGCGCTTGCGCATGAACGGCCGCAACTGTGCTTGTGCCAAGCGGTGTTGCCACAATTTCGTCGGGCGAACCGATGTAGACGATTGCGCCCTTCAACGCGTTCGGCGCCAGGGTGCCGCGGTCGAGATCGTTGGCCCGAATGACGCGTGACGCGTCGTCTCGCGCATAGGCGATCCGGAGCGAACCATCCTTCGCCAATGGAATATCCCGTCCAATTCCTTCCGCGGAAAGGGAACCACCTTCGCCGTGGAATTCGAGAAGCCGTTTGTTCAATGCGATCCGCAGGGCTTCGGCATCGAGCGAGGCAACAGGTTTGCCGCGCAGCCGGAAAACCAGCGGCATACGGCGCAGGATGCGATCGTCGTCCAACTGGACATTGAGCGCGCCAACGCCGGCGCTCGCTTTGGCAAAAGCAGGGATAGGTCCGGTCGCGGTTTCGAAATTTGCGGCGCGCCAGAACGCAGCCGCGTTCGCAGCCAAACTCTCTGTCGGCCTGAAGCGTTTGCCCGTTCCGCCCAGGATGAATCCCGGCACGGTTTTGTTTTGCGCGATGGCTTCCGCCAATGCTTTGTCGGGCGATGGCATCACGGCGAGTGTCTGGCGCGTGATGTCGAAACCAGGTCCCGGTGGAAGCGTTGCAGCAAGATTCGCCGGCGACAGCGGGTCGGGTTTGTCGAGCGGAAAGGCCAGCACGACTGCCTTTGCACCACCCGCCTGAAGTCTTGAGAGCAGTTCCGCGAGGACAGTGCGCGGCCAGGGCCAGGGGCCAAAGCGCGCCTCGCTCACGGGATCGATTTCGAGCACGCGCACCGCGAACCCAGATGCCTCGCGGGTGTCCTGATAAGGCCGAGGTACTGCGCGCTGGTAGGAGTCGAACAGAGCCCCCCGCAACCCGCTCGCGACACCGCCCCAATCGCCTGCCAGCACAATGATGGCCACCACCAGCACGAGCAGCGGTAATGCCCAGATCGAACGGGGGCGATCGTGAAAATTCATTCGGGGACTCGAAGCCTTAGTGACGCCATCCTATCACCCGGAAGCATCGCTGGCGGAAGACGTGTTTGCGCAATCATTGCACACACCCGCGAGTTCGACGGTTTCCCGTTCGGTAGCAAAACCGGCGCGGGCTGCCGCGACGACAAGTGCGTCGTCGAGGTTCGCGTCCTCGATCTCTGCTGCCCGTCCACACCGCAGACACAGGAAGAACCGGCTGCGATGCGCCTTCTCCGGCGCGAAGCAACCGACGAAAGCGCTGAGCGAATCGATACGGTGAACGAAACCCTGCGCCAGCAGGAATTCCAGCGCGCGATAGACCGTGGGTGGCGCCGGTCTGGTGTGATCGCGCGCCAATATCGCCAGCACGTCGTATGCGCCGATGGGACGATGACTCGCGAGCACGATCTCCAGCACGCGGCGGCGCAGGGGGGTGAGTTTTTCGCCGCGATCGCGCGCGAGGGCCTCTGCGGTTTCCAGCGTGCCTTCCATGCAGGCGTGATGATCGTGCGCGGGAAAGGCCGGCCCGCTCACCCTGCCCTCACCGCATTCCACAAACGGGCACCCAGCATCGTCGAAAGGAATATTGCGGCGGCGGCGAGCACGATCGTGGGACCGGCCGGAAGATCCTTGAGATAGGCCGCACCAAGGCCCAGCGGCGCCGACGCCGCGCCAAAGAAGGCCGCAAGAATCGCCATCGTTTCCGGTGTGCGGGACAGTGGGCGCGCCGCAGCCGGCGGAATGATCAGAAGCGCCACGATCAGCAATGCCCCGACGACGCGCAGCCCAAAGGCAACAAAAGCCGCGACCAGAATCAGGAACGTCAGATCGGCGAGTCTGCTCGAGCGGCCTTCGGCGCGTGCAATGTCGCCGTTCACAGTCGCGATCAGCCATGTCCGCCAATAAAAGGCGCTTGCCAGCAGCATCGCCAGACTGGCGCCCGCGATGGCGACGATATCGCTCTGCGAAAGCGCGAGCACATCGCCGAAGAGATAGCCCAGAAGGTCGGTGCGCACCGTTTCCATCGTGGCAAGCAGAATGAAACCGAGGGCAAGACCGACATGGCCGATGATGCCGACGAAGGTGCCGGCTGGTATCGCGCCGTCTCCCGCACGCGCCATGATCAACGCGGCCGCAACCGCCAGGACCGCGACGCCGATCAGCGGCTCTATGCCGAACAGAAGTCCGATGGCCGCGCCGAGCAATCCCATATGGGCGACCGATTCGCCGAGATAGGCCATGCGCCGCCACAACACGAAACATCCGATGGGGCCAGCCGCCGCGCCAAGAAGGCCGGCACCGGCCGCTGCGCGCCACAGAAAATCATCCATGGCCATTCCCCGCGTGAGAATGGTCGTGGCGGTGAACGTAGAGCGCAAGCTCGCTGGCGACGCGCGGTCCGAACAGTTGCGCGAATGCGGGGTCTTGTACGACCTGCTCAGCCCTACCCTCGCAGCAGACATGGCCGTTGAGGCAGACAACACGATCCGCCTGCGCCATCACGACATGCAGATCGTGGCTGACCAGCAGAATTCCGCAGCCGAGTTCGTCACGGATCTCCGCGATCAGGTGATAGAGCGCGGCTTCGCCGGCGACATCCACACCGGCCAGCGGCTCGTCGAGAATAAGAAGCTCCGGACGCCCTGCGACCGCACGCGCCAGCAGAACACGCGCAAGCTCCCCGCCAGAAAGTGCCGCCATCTGCCGGGTACGCAGGCGGGACATGTTCACACGCTCGAGCGCGCTGCTCACAAGCGCTTCGGAAGCGAATAACCGCATGAACCGTTCGACGGTGATGGGCAGGCTGCGGTCGCGTGGAAAACTTTGCGGGACATAACCGATGCGGAGGTTGAGTCTGCGCGCAATGGTGCCCGTCGCCGGCGCAAGTCCTAGAAGCGCTTTCAGGAGGCTGGTTTTCCCCGATCCGTTGGGCCCGATCAGGGTGACGATCTCGCTGGCGCGGATCTGAAAATCCACGTCCCGCAAAATGTCGGCCCCGCCGACACGCAGGCTGAGTCCAGTGGCCGAAATGAGGGGAGCCAAGCCGTCCATGATACTGTTATAACATAACATTCTCATAGTGGAATTGGCCTGAAATGGCCGGTTGATAGCGGGCTTCAGGCAAAGGAAGAGATCGCTAACCGCGCCCGGTGAAAATTGCGTGACGGAGGCGTCATTTTCCTTGCAAAGCTGGAACCTGAGGGTATCGTTCCGCACAAAGGTCAGTTTTGGGAGAAGCGTATGGACAACATCACCAAGGATCCGGCCTACAACGCGGTCGATCCCCATGATTTCCCGGCGATGTTGGATGTGAACCGCTACGGCGACCGCTCCACGGCCTTCGATAAGATCATTTCCGCGACCCACGACCATTTCTGGGATCCGCTCGACAAGAAGTACATCGACTTCAGCCAGCCCTTCGATATGGCGAAGGACTACCTCGTCAATCCGGCGCTCAACTCCGATCTCAAGACCGCGATCGGTGAGAGGCTCGATGAAGGCCAGAAGATCAAGCTCGCCAACCTCGACACGCTTTGGACGATGTCGTCGATCCTGCACGGCGAGCAGGGCGCGCTTTCGCTCTCCGCTTCGCTCTGCCACATCCTGCGCGATCCGGGTGCGCAGGAATACGCCGCCAACCAGACGCGCGAGGAAGCGCGCCACGTGACGGCGTTCACGAAGTATATTCAGGCGCGCTGGGGCAAGCCCGTGCAGGTCGGTCCGGCGCTGGGCGATCTCTTGAACGAACTCGTCGGCTCGCCGCTGGTCTGGAAGAAGATCGTCGGCATGCAGATGCTGATCGAGGGCCTCGCCATGGGCGCCTTCGCGACACTCTGGAAGGAGGCGCACGACCCGCTGCTGCGCCAGACCTGCCAGCTCGTGATGACCGATGAGGCCTTCCACCACAAATTCGGGAAGATCTGGGCCGATCGCACGATCCCAAACCTGTCCAAATCCGAGCACGAGATGATCGAGGACTGGGCGGCACAGGTGTTCCAGGTGCTTCTGTTCAACCTCGGCTCGCCGAACCAGAAGGAATGGATCTATCGCGAAGTGGGCCTCGACCCGGTCTGGTGTCAGCAGGCGTTCATGGAAGCGATCACCGATGCCGCGATCCGCGAGGAATTGCAGGAATCGACCAATATCTTCCGCGTTCTCATCAAGACGCTGCTCAAGGCCGGCATCATCACCGAGCGCACCAAGCCCATCTATGCGGCCTATATCGACATGGCCGAGCTTTATGTCGAAGGCGACCGCATGGTCGGCGACGACATCGCCGAGCAGGGCATCAAATATCTGATGCAGCTCAATGGCGGTTCGCGGATGGGCGCATCGCTGCTCGCCGCCGAATGATGGGAAGCGGGTGGGGCGTTCGCGTCTTGCCCGCCTGCCGCACTTCGGCCAAGCATAGGCGGAAGCTGCGGAGAGCCCTCGCATGAAGGCCGCCGTTTTTCACGAATTGCGCAAGCCCCTCATCGTGGAGAATGTCGGCGATCCGCGTCCTTCCGGCGCGGAAGTGCTGGTGCGCGTTGGCCGCTGCGGCATCTGCGGAAGCGATCTGCACATGACGGAAGAGCCGGCGTTCGGAATCCAGCCGGGCGTTGTCCTCGGTCATGAATTCGCGGGCGAGGTCATAGAACTCGGCAAGGATGCGGCCGGCTTCAGGATCGGCGACCTCGTCGCTGTCGCGCCGCTGCGCGGTTGCGGGCACTGCCCGTCGTGTCTTGCCGGGGAGCCAGCCTGGTGCAGCGCGATGATATTGCAGGGCGGCGGCTATGCCGAATTCGCGCTCGCAACCAACCGTCAGTGCCGCAAGCTTCCATCGACGACATCGCTCGAAGATGGTGCGCTGGTCGAGCCGCTGGCGGTCGCGCTGCATGGCGTCGCGATGTCCGGTCTCACGGCAGGTGCGCGGGTGCTGGTGATGGGTGCCGGCCCGATCGGGCTGGGCGTCGCGTTCTGGGCGCGGCGGCGCGGCGCCGCGAAAGTCGCTGTGCTCGATCTCACCACACTGCAATCCGATCTCGCACAGACGATGGGCGCGACGTCCTTCGTCACAACAGAAGCAGATCCGATTGCCAGAGTGCATGCGGCGCTCGGCGGTGCGCCGGACATCGTCTTCGAATGCGTGGGTAAACCCGGTATCATCGCGCAGGCGCTTGAGCATTTGCGGCCACGCGGCACCATCGTCATGCTCGGGCTCTGCACCGCCGAGGACAGCTTCATCCCGTTCCGCGCGGTGTCGAAGGAAGCGCGGCTCATCACCTCCGCATTCTTCACCATGGGCGAATACCAGGCCGCACTCGACGCCCTTGATGGCGGCAAGGCGCCGCCGCATGCCATGATCACGGAGACGGTTGCGCTCTCGGATATGCCGGCAACCTTCGAGGCGCTGCGCAAGCGGACGTCCCAGTGCAAGGTGATGGTGAAACCGCATTAGACTTTGACCGGAGGCGAACATGGCACGCAAACGCAAGGGCGAAGGACAGACAGCGCTCGTCACCGGCGCCAGCATGGGCATCGGTGTCGATCTCGCGGAGTGCTTCGCCAAGGATGGCTACGATCTGATCCTGACCGCGCGCTCGGAAAGCGCGCTAAACGAGGTCGCCGGCAAACTGGCCGAGAAATACAAGATCAAGGCAACGCCGATCGCGCTCGACCTCGGTGCCACGGGTGCCGGCCGGAAGCTCGCCGGCGAGATCGCGGCACGCGGGCTGAGCGTCGATGTGCTGGTGAACAACGCGGGCTATGGCACGGCCGGCGCGTTCAGCGGTTCGGACGAGGCCAACCAGCTCGGCATGGTCGATCTGAACGTGCGCGCCCTGGTCGAGCTTACGCATGTCTATTGGCCCACGATGCTCGCGAGCAACCGCGGCGGCGTGCTGAATGTCGCCTCGACGGCCGCGTTCCAGCCCGGGCCGCTCATGGCCGTCTATTACGCGAGCAAGGCGTTCGTGCTCTCGTTCTCGGAAGCGCTCTGGCGCGAGGCGCAAGGCACCGGCGTGCATGTGAGCGTGCTGTGTCCGGGGCCGACCGCCAGCAATTTCCGCGAGCGCGCGGGTACCGGAAAGACCAAACTCAAAAACCTCGGCACGCCGATGGGCTCGGCGCCGGTTGCGCGCATGGGCTATCGCGCCTTCCAGAAGAACCAGAGGGTGATGATCACCGGTTTCCGAAACAGGATGCTGGCGCGGCTTGGCCCGTACCTGCCGCGCAAGATGCTGCTCGACACCGTCTACAATATTCAGAGTCCAGCGTAGGACTGCCCGGCATCTTTTGCCCGCGCGGTGCACGGCTTGCCTATCCACTCTCCAAATGAATCAGGCGTAACCCTCCCGCCGCGCTTTTGCTGGAGTCGGAAGTGATCCGATCCGGCACGACACGTGCTTTGCCCTTTTCATGAGCATCCGCTCGCGAGGGAGAAAAGCATGTCATTGACCATCGGATCGTCCGGAAATTTGAACGAATTGATAGCGAGCATGCTCGCACAGATGAACGGCACTCCCAGCGCAGTGACTCCTTCGGCTGCCCCGACGTCTACCCCGACATCCACGAGCACCAGTCCGGTTTCGGCCGCGAGCAGCACGGCGAAAAATGTCGTCGTCGGCAGCGGCAAGGCGTCCTACAGCAATGAGATCATGCACCTGTTCAGCCAGATGCATCAGAGCGTGAGCACGCCGTCCAGCAGCAGTTCAACGTCAAGCTCATCGGCGACGGCCACGACAATTGCTCCGGCCACGACGCTCGCCGCACCGATCGATTCGACTCTGTCGTCTATCGACACGGACAACGATACGACATCCGCTTCGACGGCCGATCCAGACGCGTCGGGTTCGGATGCTTCCGGCAGCACACCGTGGTCCGCACATATGCGTGCGATACGCCCGGACGCGTAAGCCGGATCAGTCCGTCAGCCGCATCGCGATCTGGGCGAGCAGCAGCTTCGCGCCTTTGCGGCCGAGTGCGCGATCGGTCACGCCCTGCAGCCGGTTGGCGATCACCGTCACGTCCGGCTGGGTGTTTGTGCGGACCTGCGTGGCCGCGAAGGACATCAGGTTGCGGACATAGGCGTCGCGCAGAACCGGCATGGAGTGCTCGGCTTCGTTCCGTAGCTTCTCGTCCGGGATATCGATGCCTATGCCGATCATCAGCATTCCTGCCGGCCGGTCATTCGTCATGATGGTCGTGTAGATAGGCTCGATCGTCAGATAGCTTTTGGATTGGGTGACCTTGTGCTTGGCCCCCTTTTTGTCGTCGTCATCGGCCCATGCCGGCGAAACGGCCAGCACCAGAAGCGCGACAATCAGAGCACCAACGGATCGCATGACTCGCCTTCCGCGTTGTGCTCTAGCTCTAAGCCCGCAGGGTAAATCGTTGGTTACCGAAGTCTTGACGGAGGAATCGCGGATGAAGGTATTCGGCCGGATCGCATTGGGTTTGTTGGGCTTTTCGCTTCTGGCTCCGCCGGTGGCGGCAGCGGAGCAGCCGGGCCAGACCTTCCACCTCAAGCCCTCCGACCTTCCCAAACCCTTCGCCACCCCCGCGGTCGAGAACTCCTCCAAAGGTGTGGCGCGGCCGAAGAGCGCCATGCCAAAGGTCCCGGCTGGATTTTCGATCTCGATCTTTGCATCGGGCCTCAGCAATCCGCGCTGGATGGCACTGGCGCCGAACGGCGACGTGTTCCTGGCAGAGCCGGATGCGGGCAAGGTCACGCTGCTGCGCAATGGAAAGCCGTCGACGTTCGCCGAAGGCTTCGACAGACCCCACGGCCTCGCGTTTCATGACGGCGCGCTCTACGTCGCCGATCTGAAGGCGGTCTACAAGCTCGCCTACAGCGACGGTGCGCTTCATCCCGGCGCACGCACGCGCATCACGAAAGACGGTTTCGGTCCATTGGGCGGCCATTTCACCCGCGACATCGCATTCGATCGCGATGGCGCGCTCTATGTCGCGATCGGCAGCATGAGCAATGTCGATGAAGAAAAGCCGCCACGCGCGACCATCCAGAAAGTCGATGCGCAGGGGCATCTGTCGACCTTCGCCAGTGGCACACGCAATCCCGTCGGCATCGCGCTTAATCCCGGCACGAACGACCTCTACGTGACCGTGAACGAGCGCGATGGTTATGGCGACGGACTGGTGCCGGACTACTTCACACGCATCCAGCAGGGCGACTTCTACGGCTGGCCCTACGCCTATAGCGGCCCACATCCCGATCCGTCCTTCGGATCGAAGCGGCCGGATCTCGTCGCGAAGACCAAGACGCCCGACGTCCTGTTCGCATCCCATTCGGCCCCTCTGGGTCTGGCCTTCTATCAGGGCGACAGTTTTCCAGCCGACTTCAAAGGCGATGCCTTCGTCTCGCTGCACGGGTCGTGGAATTCCGGAAAGCCGACCGGCTACAAGGTCGTCCGTATCAAGTTCGATCACGGCAGGCCGCTCGGCGAATATCAGGACTTCGCGACCGGCTTCTGGGACGGCTCGACCAGCCCCGCCCAGGTCTGGGGCCGGCCAGTGGGATTGCTCGTGGCCAAGGACGGCAGCCTCCTGATCGCCGACGATGTGGGCAAGGTCATCTGGCGTGTCAGCTATTCGGGAAAATAGGCGCGGGAACGGGCGCGAATCGCGTCTGCTTGACAGGGGGAAGCGGCGTTACCTACATACCGCCTCCCTCGGGCGGCCGACCGGCCCGAAACCCTGAATAAGGGGCTGTAGCTCAGTTGGGAGAGCGCCTCGTTCGCAATGAGGAGGCCAGCGGTTCGATTCCGCTCAGCTCCACCAGGCTTCGCGGCGCGATAGCGGAGCGAAGACTGCCCGGCGTAGCCCAAAGGGCGAAGCCCGGGCCTCTATCCGCGCGCTACGCCCGGCAAGCCAGTCTTCGCAAAGCCACGACTAGCGAGCGCCCAAACTGCCGACCGGCGTTCCAGCCCCCCTCAACCTTCCCAGCATCGCCAGCATCATCATGAAGGTCACCCAGACCGGGGAGTCGTTCTCGAGAAAATCGGACTCCATCATGTTGTGCATGACGATGAAGACGAAGATTGCGAACAGAAGCGCCTTCAGGTTCAGGTCGACTTCCTCGCGGCGCCAGAATTGCGCGGCCGGCACAAGGATGAGGCCGATCACGGCGAGCGCGAATCCGATGCCCCCGATGGTCACCAGAAGCTGGAGATAGCCATTGTGGCCGTGCGCCACGAACTCGACCCAGGTGCCGGCGACGTAGTTGTGAAGCGGCGAAAGGCTTCCGCTGTCGGCGAAGGTCCCAAAGCCGTAACCCAGAAGAGGGTGATCGCGGATGAAGGCCAGTTCCGCCGACCAGATCGCGCTGCGACCGGTGAAGCCCGTCGGATCGTCCAGCGCCTGCGAGATAGAGGCCGCGCTGGCGATAGCAACCGTGATGAGCGCAAGCGCCCCCAGCGACAACAGCACCGCGACGATCAGCCTGTCGAGATCGCGCCGCCACGCGACGCGGTAGGCCAATCCCATCGCGACCGCGAGCGGCACCAGTCCCAGCGACGATTTGGACCGCGTCATCACCAGGAACCCGAAGGCGGCCAAAGCGAGCCCCGCGTTCAGCCATGGCCGTGACCGGAACGCGGAGAAGGTGAAGACCATCACCGAGAGCGCGCAGACCGCGCCGGCGATGTTCTTGTGGAAATAAAGGCCACGCCAATCGCCGACGAGGTCCGCATCCTGCTCGCCGGGCAGGTGGATGGCCTGGTGGACGAGGAAGACCGACACCCAATTGACGATGAGCACGCCGATCATGACGGCGCGCAATGTCGAAAGGCTTCGCTCGACGCCAAGAGCGTCGACCAGAAGCACCACGGAAAACGCCAGCACGATCGCCAGAACCGCGCGCCGCAACGCGACGTCCTGCGCCTCCGCCCACAGCACGCTGAGCAGACACCATACAAGGATCGCGAGCAGCATCGGCGGCACGGCTGTGACGAGGCCAAAGCCGCGTTTGAGGAAAGCGAGTGTCATAGCACTTACGAACACCAGCAGATAAACAATCTGCCGCAAGGCATCGCCGCCGCCGGTCGTCTGATAGGGACCCATGATCAGGTCGGTGGCCGGCATGCGCTCCTGGAACGGCTGCACGCCCACGAACACCATTGTCAGAAGGCCCACGAGAATCGCGGTCAGCGGCCATGGCACGGCCTGCGCGACCGGCGCGCGCGCGGAGAGCGAGGGATAGGTGGCTGGGCCGGACATGACGATGCGAGAGACTGTCTGGTCCGGGTTAGCTATTCGTTAACCGCTAACGGATCGCCATCCAGGATTTGACGAAGCCGAAGAAGCGCTCGGGCACGATCTCGGCGTCCGGGAAGAGATGCGCCATCTGGCCGCGCGTCAGCAGGATCGCACTCTGGGCGGCTGCGGTCGCCTCGCCGATATTGCGGCCCTTCAGCCAGCCTCGCTTTTTGCGAAGAATCATGCCGGCCCGCACGGGTTCGGGCAGCCAATGGAAGAATACTGTGCGCGCATGGGGCTCGACCGGGAACCAGTAATTGGGCGTTTGCACGAAGTAGCGCGGCGCAAGTCTGCGGGTTTCCGCCGCCATGCGCGCCATGTCCGCCCACAGTCCCACATGCTCGATCACGGAATTCGAATGGACGATGTCGAAGCTGTTGTCGGCATATTCGGGCAGCGCGCGCGCATCGCCGACGGCAGCGGTCACGCAGGGCTGCTCGCTCGTCGGGCGGTCGTTTTCGGTGTTCACGACATGAACGGTGACTCGGTCCCAGGGCAGGTCGCGCCCGAACACCTGCCAATAGGCGACGCGTCCGCCGAGATCGAGAATAGAGCAGGAGGGCTTCGCCGCGAGAACCTCGTCCACCAACCGTGCAAAGCGGCGGAAGCGGATCTGGCGAAAATTGTTGGACGCGCTGTCGTCTGCGAAGCGCGGCCTCGTCTGGAGTGCGGTCGCGGTGGACATGGCCCAGCCATACGCCCGTTGCCCTTACCAGAGTCCTAAGTAAATCAGCTAAAGAAATTAGAGCAGTCTCAAAGGGTTAGTAACAGGCTGAATGCGAGGCAGCCGATCCTGTTCCGCTGCATGTGTTCCGCGCTAAAACCGGACATCCGATTCCCGCGCGAAAGGCGATTTGATGTTCAGTCCCGTGGTTGGCTCGATCCTTTACGTCTTCAATACCGTCATCGACCTCTATGAATTCGTGATCATCCTGGCGGTGATCGCGAGTTGGCTGATCGTCTTCGGCGTGCTGTCCACGCGGAACCAGATGGCGCGGTCTCTGGTGAATTTTCTCGACGCGCTGACGGAGCCGGTCTTCCGCCAGGTGCGGCGGATCATTCCCTCCATCGGCGGAATCGATCTGTCGCCGATCATCGTCTTCATCGTTCTCGAAGTGATCCGCAGACTGGTAGACGGCTACGCCATCTATCTGATGTGAGATGGCGTCCACAAACGGGTTTCAGATTCGCAGCACTGGAATTTCGGTTCGCGTTCGTCTCACGCCCAAGGGTGGGCGCGATGCGGTAGACGGATGGGAAACAGACTCCGGCGGCGCGTCCCACCTGAAAGCGCGCGTTCGTGCGGCGCCGGAAAGTGGGAAAGCAAACGCGGCACTCATCGATCTGATGGCAGACGTGTTGGGTGTTTCGCGCTCGTCCGTCGCGATTACGGGCGGCGAAAAGGCGCGCTTGAAAACCGTCGTAATCACGGGCGATACATCCGCGCTGGCGACAAAACTGGAAAATCTCGGAGCGGCGACATGAGCGCGAAAATCATCGATGGAAAAGCCTTTGCCGCCAAACTGCGTGCCCAAGTCGAAGCGGAAACCGCGCAGCTCAAGAAGGCGCATGGCGTCACGCCTGGTCTTGCGACCGTTCTGGTTGGCAACGATCCTGCCAGCGAGGTCTATATCCGCAACAAGAACAAGACCGCCGAAGCCATCGGCTTCAATTCCGTCCATCACCATCTTCCCGAGAATGCGAGCGAGGACGAGGTTCTCTCGCTCGTGAAATCGCTCAATGCCGACAAGGCGGTTCACGGCATCCTCGTGCAGATGCCGCTGCCGAAGCAGGTGCGCGAAGCGGCCGTGCTCGACACGCTCGATCCAGCGAAGGATGTCGACGCGCTCACGCCGACCAATGCTGGCCTTCTGCTCAGCGGCCGTGCGCATCTCGTCTCGTGCACGCCGATGGGCGTGATGATGCTGCTCAAGGAATTCGTGGGCGACGTGGCTGGTTCGGATGCGTTGGTGATCGGCCGTTCGCTGCTGTTCGGAAAGCCCGCCGCGCAATTGCTGCTGGCCGCGAATGCCACTGTGACGATGGCCCATTCGCGTACGCGCGATCTGCCGGCGGTTGCGCGACGTGCCGATATCCTTGTCGCCGCCATAGGTAAGCCCGAATTCGTGCGCGGCGATTGGGTGAGACCGGGCGCGACCGTGATCGATGTCGGCATCAATCGGGTCGACGCGGGTGGCGGAAAGACGAAGATCGTCGGGGACGTCGCCTATGACGAGGCTGCAAAGGTCGCCGGCGCAATAACGCCCGTGCCGGGCGGTGTTGGCGCAATGACGATTGTCTGCCTGATGCGCAACACGCTCATCGCAGCCGCGCGCCAAAACGGATTGACGCCGCCAAAAATCTGACAGCATCTTTTAGTATCGAGTTGCGTTCTGCATCAGCGATCGAGAATCCCGCGGTTAGGAGAAAAAGATGCCAGCACCCGTCGTGTTCTTCGACATCGCCGGCCCCGATGGCGCGCAGCAGAAAGCGTTCTATTCCGACGTCTTCGGCTGGAGCACCGATGCGATGGGCAACATCGACGGCGCAGGGCTTAGGGGCGCTTTGCGTCAGGATCCCGCGGGGAAGGTGATCTATCTCGGCGTGCCGGATGTGACGGCCGCGCTAAAACAGGTCGAAGCCTCCGGCGGAAAGATGATCGTGCCGCGCTTCGAAGTGAAAGGCGTTGTGGTGATCGGCCTGTTCACCGATCCTGCCGGCAATACGATGGGGCTGGTGGAGATGAAGGACGGGAAGGCCGTCGTCCCCTAGAGCCGCTTGCTCAAATCGTCGGCCATTTTGTCCGGGCCGATCTCATCTTCGTAGTACGTCACGAAGCGTCCGCCCGGTCCCATCAGATAGATGACGCCGGAATGGTCCATCGAATAGTTACCACCTGGAAGCGGATGTTTGCGGATGAAGACCCGGTAGACGCGCGCCGCCTGTGCAATCTGTTTCGCATCGCCCGTGAGTCCCAGGAATTCCGGTCCGAAGCTTTTCAGATAGTCCTTCAGCACGTGGGGCGTGTCGCGCGCCGGATCGACCGTGATGAAGACCGGCACGACGTGGCCCTTCTTCGGGCCGAGCTTGGCGAAGGCGTCCGCCATTTCCTGCAAGGTCGTCGGGCAGACGTCGGGGCAGAAGCTGTAGCCGAAATAGATCAGCATGAACCGGCCGCGAAAATCGGCATCGGTTCTGGTCTTGCCGTCCTGGTCGACCAGCGCAAACGGCCCGCCAATCGTGGCTTGCCCGGTCGAAACCGTCCGGCCGAGCCCGCCGATCCGATCGCCCGCATTCCAGAGCAGCCCGGCCGCGACCGCAGCAATGGCAAGAATGTAAGGGACGAGGGCAATCGGCGTTCGGATCATGCGTGCTCCGTGGTGTCAGGATAGATAGTATCAGCCGGCGAAAAGGATAAGGCGGCGAACGCGCGCATGGTGCAGGACGTGGATCAAGGCGCTGCCCTTCGGCTTCTGCCGGCGGCGGCAGCGCGCGGCCGGGTGCGGCTCAGGACCCTGAACAATCTGCGCTGGCTTGCGATCGGTGGTCAGTCGGCGGCGCTGTTCATCGTCTATTTCGCGTTTGGATATCAGCTGCCGCTAATCGCCTGCGGTATCGCGATCGGCATCAGCGCCCTGCTCAATATCGCGCTCGCTTTCCGCTATCCGCCCAGCCATCGCCTGGCTAACCGGGAAGCCACGGTCTATCTCGCCTTCGACGTGCTGCAACTCGCAGCGCTCCTCTATCTCACCGGCGGCATCGTCAATCCGTTCGCATTGATGTTCCTGGCGCCCGTCGTCATTGCCGCGGCCACGCTCGATCTCGGCAACACGCTGATCCTGGGTGGACTGGGACTTGTGTCGGTGTCCCTGATCTCCGTCGTTCACAAGCCGTTGCCCTGGGAATCCGCCGGCGGGCTCGACCTGCCGCTGCTGTATCAGGCGGGCATCTGGGCCTCACTGGTGATCGGCATTGGATTCACCTCGATCTATGCGTGGCGTATCGCAAGCGAAGGCGCGCGTATGTCAGCCGGTCTCGCGGCGACCCAACTCGCACTCGCGCGCCAGCATCGCCTGGCGGCACTCGGTGCACTCGCGACCGCAGCGGCCCATGAGCTTGGTACACCACTCGGCACCATCGCCGTCGTTGCACGGGAGCTCGAGCGCGCGCTGCCGGAGAATTCGTCTGAAGCCGATGACGTGCGCCTCCTGCGGGCACAGGCCGAGCGTTGCCGCGC
>Ga0157369_10005553_pt1 | contig 14647 bp, 7 predicted proteins | sample C25metaG_FD_113461 | JGI IMG/M metagenome (GOLD analysis project Ga0157369, IMG submission 113461) | Corn rhizosphere microbial communities from Kellogg Biological Station, Michigan, USA - C2-5 metaG | ecosystem: Host-associated > Plants > Roots > Rhizosphere > Soil | place: USA: Michigan...
AGCGGGGGCTTGGGGGGCCGGAAGAAGCTAAACGCTGATCATTGGCTTCCAGTTTCGCCGCCGCTATTGCGGCGACCTCAGCTTCTCCTGCGCTATTTCTTCACGCTTTTTGCGCTGGTTTTGGTGTTCACAACCTCAAGCCACGCTCGTCAAATCCGGAGCCGTAGATTCCCGAATAACCAGTTTGCATGGCATGCACACTCTTCTTGCCGCGTTTGTGTATCGCTTCTCAATCCTATCAAGCAGAAACTGTGCCGCAGTCGAGCCCTGTTCGGCGATGGGCTGTGCGACTGTCGTTAGTGGCGGCGTCGTAAAAGCCGCCAGGGGAATGTTGTCGAATCCGGCTATGGCAACATCCTCCGGCACGCGCAACCGCAACTTATGTGCGGCCCTCAGCGCCCCGATTGCGGCAAAGTCATTCCTCGCAAACACTGCCGTAGGAGGACGTTTCAACTTCGCCAGGCGCATCATGCCGTCGAAACCGTCATCCTGCGTTGCGAATGCTGGTGCTTCCGGCGGCCCTGCTGTGTAGTCAGGAATCACCTTAATCCCAGCCTGTTCGAGCGCCGCAGCATACCCCTGATACCTCCGAAGAGAGAATCGATCAGCGGGCGAGATGCCGATAAACCCGATTCGTGTATGCCCAAGGGTAATCAGATGATTCACCGCATCGAAGGCTCCTCGCCAATGGTCGGCAGTGACGGAATCGATGCCCGGTATCTTTACTGGCCGGCCGATCGTTACAGTGGGAATTCCCTGGCGTGCGAACTTTTTTAAGACCTCATCACCCATCTTCGTGCCTCTTGTCGCCACGATGAGTCCGTCCACGCGATGATCGGCGAAGGCTCGGAAGCTGGCGTTCTCCTCTTCAGCACTCCGGCTAGAGAGCGCAATAAAGGTGCTGTACCCGGCCGGGTCAAACACTTGCTTCACGCCATTCACCAGCTCCGCGGAGAATGGATTTGCGATGTCGGGGAGAAGAACTCCGATGGCACTGAGGCGCTGGCTTTTCAATTGCCGGGCGAGCATGTTCGGCCTGTATTCAAGCTTCGCCGCGGCTCTCAGGACACGCTTGCGAACGTCATCGCTGACATACCCGGTCTGGTTCAGAGCCCGGGAGGCAGTCATGGCCACAACGCCGGCAATACGGGCGACGTCCGCCAGCGTTGGTGGACGCCTGGGCTGTTCTATTCGCTTCTTCCGTTTGAGGGTGTCGTTCGCCAATCGTCGCTACTCTTTCTTCGGGCATCCGTTCATCGCAGTGCCGCTTATTCCCTTCTCTAAGTCGTGGAGTTACGCAACGCGCCGGTGTCCAGACGCCGAATCCTTCCCGTAAGCATGAACAGTCCAACTGCTCCAACGGGAGCGAGCATGCCCGCGATCGTCAGTACGACTCCGTAGCCAAAGTGCGAAACCAGCCATGCCGTGCAGAGATTGAAGATGAGGCTGCTGATGCCGGCCGCAGTCCCTCCCATTCCCGCGACACTTCCGACTGCAGCGTTCGAGAAAAAATCGCTCGGCAGAGTTTGAACGTTGCTGATCCACATCTGGAAGCCGAATAGAACGATCGAAATGTACGCAAGTGCCACATAGGCACTCTCTGAGCGCGCTGCAAGGACGCCAACCGTCATAAGACATGCGGCAATTCCGGTGGTCCACTTGCGTGCGGCATTCACGCTGGCACCGCGAGCGATCATTCGCCCGGCTAGCCATCCACCGAAGAGGCTGCCGATGGCCGCGGCAAGATAGGGAACCCATGCGGAGATGCCAATGTCCTTCAGGCTGAAGTGACGAACATCTTTCAGGTACGTCGGCAGCCAAAGGATGTAGAGCCACCAAACCGGGTCGACGAGAAAGCGCGCGACGAGAATGCTCCATGTTTCGCGCAGAGAAAGGAGAGCGCGCAGCGGCGGGGGCGATGACGAAGTGATGGATGTCTGGCCCTCCTGGATGTAGTGGCGCTCTTCGTCGGAGACATAGGGGTGCCGGTCGAGAGGTTTGTAAACGGCAAGCCATGCAATGAGCCAGATAAACCCAAGCGCGCCGATGATGAGGAACGACAAACGCCAGCCGACGCGAGGAGCGAGAAAGCGGGCGACAAGAAGCGGAGCAATCACGCCGCCCATCGAGGCGCCGCCATTGAAGATGGCCATACCCAAGGCACGCTCTTTTTGCGGAAACCACTCTGCAATGACTTTTGCAGCGCCTGGCCAGTTCCCTGCCTCTCCCAACCCAAGAAAGAAAGAGCACGCAGCGAAGCTTGTGAAGCCCACAATTGCCGAGTGCGCCATGGCGGCAGTGCACCAGATAACAATGGACACAGTGAAACCCGCGCGCGCTCCGAAGCGGTCGTAAAGCCGACCCGAGATGCTCTGACTGAGCGTGTATGCCAGAAGCAACAGAGCACCGATGGCGCCGTACTCGCCGTTTGTAATTCCTATTTCTCGACCAAACTGCGTCACCAGCAGACCAACACTGCTGCGATCGATGTAGTTGATGCAGGTGATCAGGAAGATGAGCCCGACGATCCACCAACGCAGATGCAGACTGGATTTCCATGGCGGAGACCGGCGCTCCGCCACCGGATTCACACACGCCTCCTCAGCATTCGGACGATCCACTGGGTTCATACTCAGCAGCTCCACTCCCCAAAAAGAACTTGCCTGCTGTTCACAATCCAAAGCATGTGTTAGTGTTCTGCGTGTGCTAACGATAACACATCCCAAAAAGTCGAAACGAACTGACGACGCAAAGAGCCTCGAACAGCGTGGGAATCACTGTCTCGCGTCGGTTCTTTGCGGCAGACACAGTTGGACTACGAGCGTGCGGCATAGCGTTAAGGTTTCGCTTCTCACTGCAATCTTTCTCTGTGCCTCAACGGGCTTCGTTGCGATTCGCATGAACGCGCAGGACGCAAATGAGTCGCTTGGCCCTAAAGATAGCGTCTCGCATAATGCGGCAATTCCATTGCAAGCCGAGATGAGGACGCTCCGGTCGAGCCTGCTCCCGGAGCTAGCAAACGTTCATCCGCGCGTCTACTTTACGGCAAACGAACTCGATGCACTGCGTGCACGCGCCCATGGTGAAGACAAAGCATGGTGGCGGCAACAATTGATGCACCTGCGTGCGCTTCAGGGACCGCCGCCTCCGCCGCCCGCAGAGAAGAGACGCGCTCAAAACGATGTCGCCTTTGCTATTGCTGAGGCCGCATTCGCATACAAGATGGAGGGCAACCCAAAGTATCTCGCAGCCGCGAAGCGTTACATGGATGCGGCCGTGAGTTATGACGTCTGGGGCTATAGCTTCAGCAAACCGAACGTAGATCTCGCCGCGGGACACCTGCTCTACGGCATGGGCTTGGCGTATGACCTTCTCTACAACGATCTAACTCCCGCTGAGCGCGAGAAATATCGCAGCAAAATTGCTCGGCAAGGAGATCTCCTCTACAAGTATTTCGCTCCGCGTCCTGGACGAAGCTGGGCATACAGCCAGAACCACACCTTCATTCCGATGGCGGGGCTGGCCGTTGCCGCCTATGCGGTCTATGGAGAAATTCCAGAGGCGAAGGAGTGGGCTGCACTGGCGCGAGCGATCTACAGCAGAGTGCTTGCGACCTACTCGCAAGACGGTTACTACTACGAAGGCTTCGAATACTGGATCTTTGCAACACCGTGGATCATTCACTATCTTGACGCGCAGAAACACGCGGCGGGTGAAGATCTTTTCGATCAGCCTGGCCTCAAACTGACTTATCTCTACGCGGCGCACAGCCTCACGCCGGGCGGTGAGATGATGTTTGACTTCGGGGACGTTTTCGCCGGCCCGATTACGCGAGGGAGAACGGGCGAGGACTACGAGCGCAGCCATCCTGACGGGCACTTCGAGACGAACTACAACATTCTGTACGATCTCGCTTCCCGCTACAACAGCGGTGAGATTCAGGGTGTGGCTGACTGGATGAAGAGTCTCGGCCATAGATCGCAAGAGGAATGGTGGACGCTTGCGTGGCGCGACCCGAAGATCAAGCCAACTCCGATCAATGAGATAAAGCCTTATCACCACTTCACCGACCACGACGTCGTCTACTGGCGCAGCGAATGGGACGAGCATGCGACCGCAATTGCCTTCAAATGCGGTCCCCCTGAGGGACACAGCGCCACGGCAAACGTCGCCAACATGCACGACTGGCATCTCGAAGAAGGTCACGTCCATCCCGATGTAAACAGCTTCATTCTCTGGGCTCACGGCCGATATCTCACCGGCGATTCCGGTTATGCCGGTGTGCCGAAGACGATTGAGCACAACACCCTTCTTGTCGATGGAAGAGGCCAGGGAAACGAGGGCGGCGGTCACGACGCATGGGCGGCCTTTCCCTATTTCCAGATGAACCGGGCGAGAATCACGCGCGCTGAACTCACTCCGAAAGGCTTCGATATCGAGGGCGAAGGCGCTCCAGTGTACAGCGCATCGTTCGGGCTCACACGATACCTGCGCCGAATCACCATGGAGAAGCCTGGCACAATCGAAGTCCACGACGAAATAACGAGCACCTCTCCGCACAACTACACGGAGGTTCTCCATACCGATACGAAGTTCGTCCGCAAGGGAGAGCGCGCGTACAGCACTGAGGTGAGGGGTGTGACGCTCAACGTCCGAGTCATCTCGCAGCAGGACGTCGATTCAAAGGTCGAACCCAACATCGTCATGGGCCCTGGCCGTCCCGGATCTGTCGACAAGGGATCTCTCGAGCCGCGCGGAGAGCGTCTGTTCGTCACAACGAAAGGCAAAACGGCTGCGACAGGCTTTCAGTGGGATCTACAGTTCTGATTTTCGGCCGAACCACGCCTCGATATCGAAGAGACGTGTTCGCCAATACTGCGAATCATTCTGGGGTCCATGTCGGGTGGGTCGTAAAAAGTCCATGAACAAACCCCATCTGGTAGACGATGAACAGCCCAAAACAAACGCTGAGTAGGCCCGTAGCTAATGACAATCGTCGGTTAATCCAGGCTGAGCGTGAGCCCGCGTAGCGAAGGGCCGCTGCCATGCCCACTGTAATAATCATCATTCCCGCGATAGTTCCGACCCCGAAGACAAATAAGTAGGCGACGGCCCAACTCGCATTGTGGATCGTTGCGAGCACCAAGAGCGCGATAGCTGCTGAGCCGGCTAATCCATGCACCAACCCAACGGCGAGTGGGCGAACCCACTGATAGAAGGTCCAGCTACCGAATATTCGGTCCATTGAGCGAATCGAAGAGTCTGCGGCTTGATGCGTATGCGCCACCCCAACGCCGTGAGCGTGGCCTGGTGCTACAGACAGGGTCTCTACTGATTCAGCAGGCACCATGCGCCAGTTAAGACTCCGCAGGTTCCACCATCCCAAAAACACGAGCATGAGGCCAACCGAGAACTCCATGGAGAGGCCAACGCGAGGTGGAATGACCAGTGTAAAGAGGACGATACACACACCTACAGCGAATATTGTGATGGTGTGGCCGGCTCCCCAAAGTGCGCCGATGAGCGCAGCACTCCCCACCTTGCGTTCGCGACTGACGATCGTTGAGACCGCAACAACATGATCTGCATCTGTGGCGTGACGCATCCCCAGGAAGAAACCGAGCGCGAGAACAGCGAAGAGCCCAATCGAAGTGGAATGAGAAACTAACGACGAAAGTTCACCCATGCATACCTCTCACGAGGAGAGTGAGATAGAAGTACCGTTGCGAACTATTGTTTCAAACATGGCGACGATTTCGTCCATGCCCTGTCCAGATTTTGCAGAAACCTCGGAACTCGTGGCATTGCAGTAAGCGCAATGCTCGGCTGACATCTCGACCGCTGGGCCCTTGACTCGTATCCCAGAAAGAAAGTTGGAGTTGCATGAGCGCACACTGCGATGCTGGCGGTAGTACACTGAAAAACGAGTTCCTTTGAACAGCTGAATCGGGCACGTACTGCGGTTGGGTATTATCGGTGCTTTTATCGGTTCGCCTGGCGGAACCGGATTCCGTGCCAAAATTGCGGCGGGCATCGGCAAGATGTTTTTGCAGCAATCATCGAGGATGCGATCGACATCATTGGCGCCCTCCTCACAGTAACCTGTCTCGCATGAAAACTTTTGATGCCATCATTGTCGGCGCGGGTCAGGCTGGGCCGTCGCTCGCCGGGCGCCTCACCGCCGCCGGCATGTCGGTCGGCTTTGTCGAGCGCAAGTTGTTTGGCGGCACCTGCGTCAACACTGGTTGTACACCCACGAAAACGATGATCGCCAGCGCCTACGCCGCGCACATGGCGCGCCGCGCCGCCGAGTACGGCGTCACGCTCGGCAACGCCTCCATCGGCGTCGACATGTCCGCCATCATCGCTCGCCGCGAAGCAGTCGTCGCGCCCTCCCGCAACGGCGTCGAGTCCTCGCTACGCAACAATCCTCGCTGCACCGTTTACACCGGCACCGCCTCTTTCACCGCCCCCCACACCCTCCGCGTGGGCGAGGACGAACTCACAGCAAAGCAGATCTTTCTCAACGTCGGCGGCCGCGCCACCGTACCCAATTTTCCGGGAGTGCACGATGTCCCCTTTTTCACCAACTCCTCAATGCTCGCGTTCACTGAGCTCCCGCGCCATCTCGTCATCGTCGGTGGCAGCTACATCGGTCTCGAGTTCGGCCAGATGTATCGCCGCTTCGGCAGCCAGGTGACCATTGTCGAGCGCGCTCCGCGCCTTGTTCAGCATGAAGACGAGGACGTATCCGCCGCCATCCGCGACATCCTCGAGCGCGAAGGCATTACCGTGCGCACCGACGCCGAGTGCATCACTCTCGCGCCCCATCCTGACGGCGTGCTCGTCGGCACGAATTGCTCCACCCCTCCCCCAGACATCGCCGGCTCCCACGTTCTTCTCGCCGTCGGCCGCACGCCGAACACGCAAGACCTCGGTCTCGATCGCGCCGGCATCGCCGTCGACAACCGTGGCTACATTACCGTCGATGATCAACTACGGACGAACGTCGAAGGCGTCTACGCTCTCGGCGACTGCAATGCCCGCGGCGCCTTCACCCATACCGCCTATAACGACTACGAAATCGTCGCGGAAAATCTTCTCGATGGCGCTTCACGCCGCGTCTCCGACCGCATCCCCTGTTACGGCCTCTACACCGACCCTCCGCTCGGCCGCATCGGCATGACCGAAGCCCAGGTCCGCGCCTCAGGCCGTCCAGCGCTCATCGGCACGCGCCCCATGACCCGCGTTAGCCGCGCCCTCGAAAAAGGCGAGAGCCTCGGCTTCATGAAGATCCTCGTCGATGCCGAAACCAAGCAGATCCTCGGCGCCTCTCTTCTCGGCGTCGGCTGCGACGAAGCCGTCCACTCACTGCTCGACATCATGTACGCCCGCGCGCCCTACACCACCATCACGCACGCCGTGCACATCCACCCCACGGTCTCCGAGCTCCTACCTACTGTACTCGAAGACCTGAAACCATTGCGCTGATTTCCATCGGAACACTCGTGGAGTAGTCCAGGCTCGAATTGATTCAATCTTCGGACTGGAGCTCCTCCAAGCAGTACATGCAAGAAGCCTTCTGCTCGATTCACTGATTGATCGTGGCGGTGACTGAGGCGAGCTGGTTGGCGAAAGATTCGGAACCGAAAGCTGAGGATGATTCAGCGCGTTGAACAGGTCTGCGCGAAGCTGAAGGTACTAACTTTTCTATGCACTCAACGCACAACGAAACCCCATATGGGACGTTGAACTGTCAGGAGTATTAGAGGTTCGCGCGGCTACACGATAGCGGTTGCAGTAGGACCTGTGGCACAGGAACGAGCCGCCCTTCATCACCTTGGCATCTGCAACTGGGGGACCAGTTGGGTTAACCGTGCTCGCGCTTCTATGGAAGGAAGGACTAAACCAATCTGCGCACCATTCCCAGGTGTTTCCAGTCACGGAATAGAGCTCAAATCCGTTGGGCGGAAATGCGTCCACGGGGCATGTGCCCCTAAAACCGTCCTCGCCAGTGTCTTCCTGTGGGAATTCTCCCTGCCAGATATTACAAAGGTGTTTCCCGTTGGGCCTTAGCTGGTCCCCCCAGGGGTAAAGCTTCTGCGCGAGACCACCTCGCGCCGCATACTCCCATTCGGCCTCGGTAGGCAATCTCTGACCGGCCCATTCACAGAAACTCACTGCGTCGTTCCATGAAACGTGGACAACCGGATGGGTTGGCCGTGAAGAGATATCGGAGCCCGGTCCCTCCGGATATTGCCACGTAGCCCCACGCACCTTACACCACCATGGTGCCGCCGCGACGGTATCCTCCACTAGTGCGTTGAAGCGCTGCTTCGGAATAAGTGCCCAAAACACGAATGACCAGCCGAACCTCTCCGCCTCTGTGAGGTAGCTCGTCTCTTGCACAAATCTGCCGAAGAGCGCGTTTGTTACGGGCGCACGATCAATCCAGAACGGGTCTAGTTTGACTTCCCGAACAGGTCCTTCACCATCTTCGGGGAAGCCTCGTTCATAGTTGGTGCCCATTAAAAAGGAGCCGCCGGGAAGTCGAACCATTCGCTCCTTTGGGTCCTGAGTCGAACGCTGCTGCGCACAGCAAGGGGTTGTTTGCCGACGCGGCTCAGCGGCAGGAGCGCAACACGTCTTTCGTTCCGATGGCTGCGATTCCGAAAAACCCATGCTCACTACACTACAACGATCGAACCGGAAAGCCCATCTCCGGCCCGATCGCCAAGCTTGCTAATCCAACAACGTTATCTCCGGACCCGCCGCCCCTTGGGGAATCGCAGAATGCGAGTGAGGCGAACGCTCACACCGGCACTCACCCCATAAGGGTTCATGCTCCCAAATGGAAACCCGTGCCAGAGTTGGTATTCAAAATCGATGGCACGAATGTTGATGTAATCGTTCAACTGGAGATCTAGACCACCTCCCGGAACCAGGGCTAGAAAGTCTCCATGAGCGTATTGGAAAGGCATCTCGATGTGCCCATCGCCGATCAGAAATTTTGCATAAGGTTGCCACCCACCGGATCGTATGACTACCCGAGGGCCGGCGAGATAGTTTCTTTCTGACACTTCCTCCGAGTTGTGCAGCTTAAGGAAGCGCGCCTCCGCCTCGATGCCGAATCGCCACTGCGGTTGAAAGTCCACGAATAAGTAAGCGCCGCCCAGATTACGTTGGCCATAGGGTGAATAGAACATCGCCGCCCCTCCGCCGGCGACGATCGTTGCTCCAGGTCCTGTCGCAGTCGGCACGGCTTGTGCCATCGCTTTCATGCTGACAAACAGAAGTAGCAGAGCCATTCCTGTCCGCACTAAAGAGGGTTGCAGACTCCACGTCACTGAGTCACCGTGAGAGTCAAAACCTTCGACTGCGTAGCTCCCGTACCCTGGCCTGAGGCGGTGATCTTGAACGTGTAGGTTCCGGGCGGCGTGCCGCTTCCCTGAAGTCCAGCACAACCTGCGGAGGAGAGGGTCAGCACGACGGCGCAGATCAACACGAGCCGAGCGGTCAATCTGCGACGTCTCCCAAGGAAACTCGCGAGTAACGCCGCCGGGAAAAGGCAGAGAAGAGGAGTCTCATGGCTGCGCTTACGTCTGACGCCTGCCTGTGCGTCGATTCCCAGCGGGTTGCCTGTGTCCAGAGTGAGCTGTACGGTTGCCGTTCCGTTGGCCGCAAGCTCTGTCTGAGGTGCTGAAAAAGTGCAGGTCGCCGCAAACGGGAGCCCAAGACAGCCGAATTGAATCTTGTCGCTGAATCCCTTAATCGACGAAAGGGCGAGTTGAATGATTGTGTGCTGCTTGCTGACAAGGCTTACCTTGCCCGGATCGATCGCGAGTGTGAATTGTGTCGCCGGCCCTGCTTGAACGGTCGTTGACGCGGAATTCGACGCGGCATAAATCGCATCGCCCGCATAGCTGGCCACAATGCTCTCACTGCCTTGAGAGTTCTCAAGCATAATCGTCAGCGTGGCTACGCCTGTGCTATCTACCGCGGCCGTGCCAATTGCCGCTTTCCCGCTTGCGAAACTCATCAATCCTGTCGGCGGAATACTCCCGTCGCTGTGCACTACCGCAATCAACGTCACCTGCTGAGGATTTGTGGAATCTGTCTGCGAGGCTGTCAGCGTTGTTGTCGTCGAGCGTAAGTTGACGGCCTGCGCCAATGCCGGCGAACTCGCGGCGAAGTCGTTTCCATCTCCCGCATAGCTTGCAGTAATCGCATGCACTCCAGCCGCGAGCGAAGACAAGGGAAGCGAAGCGTGTCCGCTTGCATCCAGCGCAGCTGTCCCTAGCTGTGTAGTTCCGTCGGAGAACACGACGTTACCAGTCGCCGCCGCTGCCCCGGCGTTCGTTAGCGTAGCCGTGAGCGTAATGGGACTGATGGTGAGCGCGGGGTTGGAGGACGAGGTCAGAGCAAGAGATGTCGTCTGCTTCACAACGATCGTTACAGGCTCCGAATTCGAACCACTGGCGCGCCCGTCCCCTGGGTATTGCGCAACAATTGTGTGCACTCCCGGAGAGAGGGCACTGAGCGTCAGAGTGGCATTCTCTTGTCCGCTGAGTGCTCCATTGCCCAACGTAGTTCCACCGTCGACGAAGATCACCGAACCGGTCGCGGAACCGCCATTGCTGCTTACTGAAGCCGTCAGCGTAAGCGGTGATCCGTAGATGGCCGGACTCGCGCTGGCTACTAAATCAACCTTCGTCGTCGCATTCTGAATTACCTGGGTCAGTGATCCGGAAGTTGCGGCGACGTTGTTATCGCCAGAGTAGCTGACAGTGATCACATGAGATCCAACCGCCAGCAAAGAGGTGTGCAATATAGCTCTGCCACTCCCATCCAGCGTCACGGTACCGAGCACTGTTACACCATCGCGAAAGATCACGCTGCCTGTCGGCACCTGCCCTCCGCCAGCGAGGATGGTTGCAGTCACCACAACGTCAGTGCCAACAATCGCCGGGTTGACACTGGACGTCACTGCTGCTGTCGCCGGCTCCACGACCCTCTGGCCGAGCGCGGTGGAAGTCGAAGCAGCGTGCTGCGCGTCGCCGTTGTAGACCGCCGTAATGCTGTGGGCACCGAAGCCCAGTGCCGATGTCGTCAGCATTGCCGTTCCGTTGACCGCGAGCGGAGCCGTATCAAGCAGCGAACTTCCATCAAAGAAGGCCACTGTTCCCGTCATACCCGGAGTGTCGCTGACAACATTCGCTGTAAACGTGAGGGGTTGTCCGAAGGTCACGGGATTGACATTGGAACTGAGGGCTATCGCTGTCGGCGCCTGTTGGATGGTCACAGTGACAACGGACGAGATTGCAGAGGAGTTATCGCTGTCGCCGCTGTACGCGACCGAGAGAGTATGTGTTCCCATGGCGAGCGAGCTTGTGCTGAAACTGAAACTACTTGTTACGGAAACTGGTTGCGACGCGATCAAAGTCCCGCCATCACGCAGCGTTAGCGTGCCTGTCGGAGTGATTCCGGAACTTGTTAGAGTGCCAGTGAGTGCGACCGACGTTCCGATATCAACAGCATTCGCAGGTCCACTGAGCGTGATCACAGGCTGCGCGAGGTTCACGGTCTCCGTCCACGGTGCGCTTGTAACGGGCTGGTAATTGGTATCGCCACCGTAGCCTATCGTCAGCGTGTGCGAACCGCTGGCGAGTGTGTTTGTTGAAAAGGAAGCAACGCCTTGTGCGTTTAGTGGCGCAGTCGCAATGATCGTTCCACTGTCATATAGCATCAGCGTCCCCGTGGGAATTCCAGTGGAACTGGTCACTGTCGCAGAAAAGCTCACCGGCAATCCAGCGAGCACCGTCGTCGCCGATTGGCTCACGGTCACAGTCGTAGCCGTCTTCTGCACCTGTTGCGCGAGAGGCGCGGACGTGCTCATCGCATAGTTCGTCGCCCCTCCATAACTGGCAACCAGCGTGTGGCCGCCAACCGCAAGTGCGTCCACCGCCAGGGTCGCGTGACCGGAGCCATCGAGGCTCGCTGTGCCGAGCAATGTCGCTCCGTCAGTGAAGGTCACCAGTCCCGTCAGTGGCCCGTCGGCAGTGGCTCCATTCGCCAGTGCAACGGTGCTCGAGAGGTGCAGTGTGGCCCCCGCTGACACCGGATTGGCGTCGCTTGTGAGAGTCGTCGTGGTGCCAATCTGTGCGACTGTTTCGGCGAGAGACGAGGAGTAGCTGGACCCGTTATCTATGTCGCCGTTGTAATTCGCAACAATGGAGTGATTTCCCGGTGCGAGCGAGTTGATCGTGAGAGCCGTGACGCCGGAGCCGTTAAGGCTCGCCGAACCGAGCGGCGCTCCATTGTCGGTGAAATTGATAACGCCTGTTGGCTGCGGGCCGCCTGCGCTGGTCACAGTTGCAGTCAGCGTGATGGAGTCGCCCACCGTCGGTGTAGCGTCGGTTGTGCCGAGTGTTGTGGTGGTCGTCTCCTGAAGAACTCCCTCGTTGACGGTATTCGATGTTCCGGATGCGTTGTTCGTGTCCCCCGCATATTGCGCAGTCAGACTGTGCGCACCTGGAGCCAACTGAGTCGTCGAAAACGTCGCCGTTCCGCTGCCATCAAGCGCTACATTTCCGGAAAGTGCCGTCCCATTGTCATAGAAGATTACGTTTCCCGTCGGGGTGCCGGAAGCGGCGGTCGCTGTCAGGGTCAACGTGATATTCGCAAGTACGGTGATATGCGGATATGGACTGACCGAAAGAATCAGCGTCGGCGGTTGCTTCACATTCTGGGTCAACGAAGAGGAATTCGCTTCGTTGTTTGCATCGCCTGCGTAGTTCGCCGTGATCACATGCTGGCCCAACGACAGCCCGGATGCCGAACAGGTTGCGATCCCTCCGCTTAAGTTGACACCACTGCATAGAGTCGACGCCCCATCCAAAAATGTCACAGGCCCGGTCAGCGGAGACGATCCATCGTTAGTCACCGTTGCCGTAAAAACCACATTCTGTCCGGTAACGCTCGGATTGACACTCGACGCCAGGGACATCGTGGTCGGGTTGACATCCAGGGCATTGCCGAAGAGATCGATCACCTCCGACGCATTCGCCGCGTCGGAGTTCACCGTAATCGAACCGTGCAGGTTCGGTGAAGCGGTCGTGGGAGCAAAGTTTACGCCTAGGTTGCAACTCGATCCCTTCAGTATTGCCGTCGTAAAGCTGCACGTGGTTGTTGTCGAATCAAGCTCCGCATTGACCAGCGTGGGCGCAGTAAGGTTTAGATCATCATTTCCGTCGCTGTCCAAACCTTCGATCTCCGGAGGAGAAGAGATCTTGGTCACCTTCGTGTCTGGAAACTGCGAAAGTGTGAACGGCGTCGCCAGTACTCGGCGAATGCGGTTATTAATTGTGTCTGTGAAATAGAAGTCGCCATTCTGCGCGAAGAATAGTGCATACGGCCCGTGCAGTCTCGCCTGGTTAGCAGCTCCGCCATCGCCGGAGAAACCCTCGCTGCCGGTGCCGATGGTCGTCTGGATCGTCGCCGTTCCAGCGTTCACATCGCCGGTAGAGGCGCTCACCTTGCGCACACGGTCGTTGCCGGAGTCAGCAATGTACAGATCGCCGGCGGGATCGAGCGTGACCCCGATCGGCAGATTCAGCGCTGCTGATCCAGCTGGTCCACCATCGCCGCCGAAACCCTGAGTGCCCGTACCCGCAATCGTAGAGATCACTCCACCACTGACTCTGCGAATTCGGTTGTTATATGTGTCTGCAATGTATAGCGAGTCATCCGGCCCGACTGCCACTGTCCAAGGTGAATTCAGCTGAGATGTCGTAGCCGTGCCATCGCCGTTGTAGCCCGGACTCTCCGGCACGCCGGCCACCGTGCTTATCCTGCCAGTACCGGCCGCCACCTCACGTATCACTGCATTGCCGGTGTCCGCAATGTAGAGATTACCGGCCGAATCCAGCGCGATGCCTTCCGGCAAAAAGAGTTTTGCAGAAGTCGCGGGCCCTCCATCACCCGAATATCCCTGGCTCTGCGGCGTGCCTGCGATCGTGCTGATATTTCCATTGACATCGATGCGTCGAATAATTTGATTTCCACTGTCGGCAAAATAGATGTTGCCCGCTCCATCGATCGCCAGGCCACCGGGCGTACTGATGGCCGCTGAGGCAGCGGCTCCTCCGTCACCGGAATATCCGGGACTTCCTATACCGGCAATGGTCTCAATCAGTCCCGTTTGTGCATCCACACGGCGTACACGATAGTTCTCTGTATCGGACAGAATCAGGTTTCCCGCGGGGTCGACGATCACTGCCGCAGGTTCATGAATCGGCGCTGACGTCGCGAGCACGCCATCGCCCTGGTAGAACCACTCCGTATCCCCCACGACCGTATCGATGCGCCCGGGATCCAGCACCGCGAGCGAACCCGTCGACACACCTGCGACCAACGCGCTCCCCAGTAACGTTCCATTCGTACTCATGATGAGCACGGCCCCCGCGCGCAGCCCCGGATACTTCGGCGTAAAGGCCACGTTGGCCGTGCAGGTTTGCCCAACTGTGGTGACGGGTAGGTCTAGGCTGCAGGTTCCTCCCGCAGTGATCGCAAAATCTTCGTTTGGAAGTCCCTGGGTCACAGCCTGGGGGTCCGATGGAGTACCCACGGCTGTCATCGCAACGGTCAC
>Ga0157369_10005554_pt1 | contig 14644 bp, 13 predicted proteins | sample C25metaG_FD_113461 | JGI IMG/M metagenome (GOLD analysis project Ga0157369, IMG submission 113461) | Corn rhizosphere microbial communities from Kellogg Biological Station, Michigan, USA - C2-5 metaG | ecosystem: Host-associated > Plants > Roots > Rhizosphere > Soil | place: USA: Michigan...
AGACGAGCCGCTGGGCAATCCATTCGAGCGGCGGCGCTCCGAAATGAATTGCGCCCAGATTGTTGATGCCCGGCAGGACCTTCGAGAAGGCCAGTCCGACACCGAGCGCCGGAACCAGAAAAAGAAACCCGGCGAGCGGGCCGGCCACGCCGACATCGAACAAAACGCGCTTGTTCTGGATCGGCGATCGGATTCGGATGAATGCTCCCATTGTGCCCGTCATCGGCATGGGCACGGGCAGAAAGTAAGGTAGCGTCGCGTCCAGGCCGTAATACACGCACGCGAAGTAGTGTCCGAGTTCGTGCGCCATCAGGATCGTCATGAGCGTTAACGAAAACGGCAACCCGCCCAGGAGCGCCTTAAGGCTGCCCAAACCCAGGCTGTAGATCTCGCTTAAATGATCGATATCGAGCACTGGCAGATTGTGATCGAAGTTGTACTGCATGTGCGCGCCAACAAGCGTCGTCGTGAACAGCGTTGCAATCAGCAAAAGTATATGTACCCACCAGCGCTGCCTGGGCGCTGCATAGGCTTCCACGTGGAAACTGCGGAGGAATTCAGGACGCGCCGGCTCAGCGGGTCGGGTCGCGCTTTCAAACAGATCTTCGGGAAACACGGTGTGGAAGTCCGGCGCAATCTGCGCCTCGATGCTTTTACTACTGAAGCGTTTGCAGTTCCTTGCCTGGTTTGAAGCGAACAGCTTTGCCGGGCGGGATCGATACTTCCGCGCCGGTCCGAGGATTGCGTCCGATCCCGGTCTTGCGCGGCTTCACTGTAAAAACCCCGAATCCGCGAAGCTCAATTCGGTCACCCTGCTCGAGCGCGCGCTTCATCTTGTCGAAGACAGTCTCGACAGCCATCTCTGCCTTGGTTTTCGTGATGCCCGTCTTGTTTACGACTTCATTGATGATGTCGAGTTTGATCAAAAGGCCTCCGGCCGCACACCCAAACCTGCTCTGAAAATTTGCCGTGGCGCGGTCAACTCGATGATAGAATTGAGGTTAGCTCGATGTCAAGCAAGGCGCTTCGAAGCCCCTATGCGCGCTCCGAAACGGAATCCGTCTGCGTTCCGGCCGCGCCCGTTTCCGCCCCGGAATTCCGCGCAGCCTGTTCCCGCTTCGCCACAGGCATTACGGTCGTCACCTGCCTTGACGGCGAAGGCCGGCCCCACGGGATGACGGTGAATTCTTTTACCTCCGTTTCGCTCGACCCGCCTTTGGTGCTTGTTTCCATCGATTTGCGCCACGCCATCCTCGGTCACTTCCTTGCTTGTCCCTGGTTTGCCGTGAATGTGCTCGCAGAAAACCAGGAATATCTGTCTCATCGGTTTTCCAGCGTTTCCGAGAATCGCTTTATCGATGTAGACTGGCATTCGGGCGAATCCGGCATGCCGTTGCTCGCCGGCGTTCTCGCGCAGTTCGAGTGCGCGGCTATTCGCCACATGGAGATTGGAGATCATGCGGTTCTGGTCGGCGAGGTACGGCTGGCCAGACACTCGGAGGGAAGGCCCCTCGTCTATTTCGACCGTGCTTATCGCGTCCTGGGCCGTGCAGAGATGGGTGGTCCCGATGACAATGACGACGACATTGATGACGATTGAAAGGATGACGAGAGCGCAATTTCTGATTGAAGACCGGGCTTCCGCATGGACGCGGGCGCCGGAAAGTTTTGAGCGGGGAAGCCGCCGCCCGTCTTCGTTGCGCGGCTTACTCAGAAGGGATAGCAGCGAATGGATCGAAGACATTTCATCATGAGCAGCGCCGCTCTTGCAGCTGGCGCGGTTACGAAGGGCATCGCCAGTCCGAATGACACGCTTCGTGTCGCCGTGATCGGGCTTGGCGGCAGAGGTCCAACGGCCATGGGCCGCGGCAAGGACCATATTCAGACCTGGGCCAAAATTCCCAATACCGAAATGGTAGCGATCTGCGACATTGATGATGCGCAAATCGCCAAAGGCCTCAAACTCTTCGAAACGCTCAACCTGAAGAAGCCAGAGGTCTATAAAGACGTTCGCAAACTGGTCGCGAACAAGGATATTGACGTCATCTCAATCGCTTCCCCCAACCACTGGCACACTCTGATGGCCATATGGGGCATGCAAAATGGCAAAGACGTCTACGTCGAGAAGCCCTGCGCCCATGACATGTTTGAGGCGAAGCAGATCGTCGCCGCGGCTCGCAAGTACAACCGCATCGTCCAGCAGGGCAGCCAGATCCGCTCTTCCGATGCCGTGCGCGAAGGCATCCAGAAGATGCACGATGGCATGATCGGCGATGTTTATCTTGCCCGCGGTCTCTGCTATAAGTGGCGCGACACGATCGGCCGCGCGCCCGAAGAGCCAGTGCCCGCCGGCGTCGACTACGACCTTTGGACTGGTCCTTCGCCCATGCACCACTTCACCCGTAACCGGTTCCATTACAACTGGCACTGGTTCTGGGATACCGGCAACGGCGATCTCGGTAACCAGGGCATTCACCAGGTCGATATTGCGCGCTGGGGCCTTGGCGTTCGCTATCCCGTCAAAGTGAGCGCGATCGGCGGCCACTTCATGTTCGATGACGACCAGGAAACGCCGAACACCCTGAATGTCGCCTACGAGTTCAATGAAAACGGCAAGCGCAAAATGATGGAGTTTGAAGTTCGGCACTGGATGTCGAATGGCGAAGCGACCGTCGGGCCGCAGCCGCATAAGACTGGCGGCGCCACTATGGCTGATAGCGGAGCGCCGCTAGCCGGCGGCAGTACGCGCCGCGGGCCGAACTCGGATTCGATTGGCAATCTCTTCTATGGCCGGAACGGCTATATGGTTGTCGACAGTTATCACAGCTACAAGACCTGGATGGGCCGGGAACAGGAGCCGGGCCCTTCGAACGCCGATCGCGACGAAATGACGAAACACGTCCAGAACTTCGTCGACGCGGTCCGTTCGCGCAATCGCGAGAATCTCCACGCGGAAATCGAGGAAGGCGCGGCGTCTACTATCCTGGTGCATCTCGCCAACATCTCTTATCGCATCGGCCGCACGCTCCATTTCGATTCCGAAAAATTCGAAGTGGTGGGTGATTCCGAGGCGAACGCGATGTTCACGCGAAACTATCGCAAGCCATTTGTCGTCCCGCACAACGTTTGATCGTCAGCGAAGCGGCGCCGGATCTCCGCGGCTCAGTTCGTCCGGGCCGCTTCGCTACAATTTTTCTTACATGCCCATCAGCGCCGAACTGCTCGAGATCCTCATCTGCCCCGCCTGCCGGGCCAAAGTCGAATTGAAGCCCGATGGCAGTGGTTTGCGTTGCGTGTCCTGCCACCGTCTCTATCCGGTCCGTGATGATATCCCGGTGATGCTGATCGACGAAGCCACCATCGACGAGTAGCGGCTCTTGCCCGCACGAACCGACATTCTCGAAAGACTTCGTCCCGGCGATGGAGTTGTAGTTATCCGGCTGCGCTCCCTTGGGGATTGCGTTCTCTCCACCCCCGCGCTGCATCTGCTGAAAACGTGCCGTCCCGATCTTCGGCTCGCCGTCGTCGTGGAAGACCGCTTTCGCGAAATCTTTGAAGGCAACCCTGAGATCGATGCGGTTCTTGCGCCGCGCGCCGGTGAAATTCGCGCCTTCCGTCCTGCCCTGTGTCTGAATCTGCATGGCGGAACGCGCAGCGCGCGGCTTACGCTTCTGTCCAGCGCCCGCTTCCGGGCCGGCTTCGATATCTTTCGCCCCGGCTGGATTTACAATACGCCGATTCCCACTGCTCAGGAGATCCTGGGTGTCGATCGCGCCGTCCATACGGCCGAGCATGCCGCCTCCGCGCTGTTCTATCTGGGCGTGCCCATCAGCGATGTGCCGCGCGCCTTTGTGCCCGCTCCTGCTGGCCGCTCGCCCCTTGCGCCTTCATCCGCCTATGCCGTAATTCATCCCTTCGCCGCGACGCCAGAGAAAACCTGGCCCGCAGCCAGCTTCCTGGAAATCGCTCGCTATCTCAGCCAGTCTTTGAATCTTGAGCCTGTATTCATCGGCGCCGAATCCGACCATGTGTCCGCGTTCTCCGGATCGCGAACTATCGTTGGCGCCACTCTCGCGGAGATCGCCCGTCTGATGCGCGATGCTGCACTGTTCATCGGTAACGATTCCGGGCCCGCCCACATCGCCGCGGCATTTGGCGTGCCCGAGGTCGTCCTCTTCGGTCCGTCTTCGCTCGAGACCTGGGCGCCCTGGCGCACGCCTGCCGAAGCCATTAAAGCCGAGGCCTCGATCGACTCCATTCGCGTTTCGCGCGTCGTTGCCGCTGTCGAAATCCTGCAGGCCCGAGCCGCATGAGAGACGCCGCATGAGAGACGCCCTGCGGCTTGCCGGATACTCTCGTCGCTACTGGTTGCTAATCGTTCTGTCGGTCGTGCTCATGGCTGTCATGGGCCTGATGACGGCGGTCCGGACGCTGCTTATCCGCCCGGTTCTTGGCCGCGTGCTTCGACCCGCCGCGGATGCAAATCCCGAACCGCTCTTCACCATTCCGGTGATTCACCGGAACATCTACCTCGAGCAGTTCTTCCCCCCGGCCATCCACAACATTTTTACAATCGTCGCGATCTCCATCTTCGTGGTGTTCCTGATTCGTGGCATCTGCGATTATCTCGGCGATGTCGCCACCAGCTTTGTCGGCTTCTCCGCCGTCAAGGACCTGCGCAACGACGTTTTTGAAAAGGTGCTCCGGCGGGGCGCCGCTTTCTTCGAATCCACCTCCACCGGCAAAGTAATGTCTTCGGTCATGAGCGACATCGAGCGCATTCAGGTCGCGTGTTCAGACATGCTGGCCGATGTTTTGCGGCAATCCTTCTCTGTCCTCAGTCTCGGGCTTGTCGTATTCGGAACCGATTGGCGGCTCGCATTCTTCAGCGTTGCGCTCTTTCCCTTTGTGCTTTGGCCAACTGCGCGCCTTGGCCGGCGAATCCGCCGCATCAGCCGGAAAACGCAGGATGCGGCCGGTGAGCTGAACCAAGTCCTGCAGGAGGCAATCTCCGGCCACCAGGTGGTTGCCGCGTTTGGCGCCGAGGAATACGAGACCCGCCGTTTTCGCGCTTCCGCGGACCGCCATCTTCGCTCGAACCTGCGCTACGTGATGCTCCAGGGCATTCCTTCGCCCCTGATCGAGTTCATGGGCGCTGTTACATTCGTCGGTTTGCTTTGGTACGGGAGCACGGAAATCAAAAATCACGTGCTGCGGCCCGAGGAGTTCATGAGCTTCCTGCTCGCGCTCATGTTTCTTTACGAGCCGGTCAAGCGTCTCACGAATCTTCACAATATTTTTCAGCAGGCGATGGGCGCGGCTGAAAAGGTCTTCACCTGGCTGGATCAGCCGGAGGAAATTGTGGACCGCCCTCATGCGAGCAAGCTGGAAGGCTTCCGCGAAGCCATCGTGTTCGACCAGGTCAGCTTCGGATATCCGTCCGCATCAGGTTGGCAACTCTCTGGCGTGTCGCTCGAAATTCGCGCGGGCGAAATTGTGGCGCTCGTCGGTTCGAGCGGCGCCGGCAAGACCACTCTCGCCAGTCTCGTTCCTCGGTTTCGAGATCCCGCTGTGGGCGCCATCCGGATCGACGGTCACGACATTCGCGATTACACGCTGCAATCTCTGCGAGCCGCAATTGGTCTGGTCGCGCAGGAGACTTTTCTCTTCAACGATACGGTGGCAAACAATATCGCTTACGGCCAAACGTCCTTTACGCGGGAACAGATGGTCGAGGCTGCGAAGGCGGCGCTCGCTCACGAGTTCATCGAGCAGCTTCCGAAAGGCTACAACACCCCAATCGGCGATCGCGGCGTAAAACTCTCAGGAGGCCAGCGGCAGCGCCTTGCCATTGCGCGCGCTCTCCTGCGAAACTCGCCCATTCTGATCCTGGACGAAGCGACTTCGCACCTTGACGCCGAATCCGAGCGGCTGGTCCAGAAAGCGCTCGGAAACCTGATGACCGGCCGAACCGTTATCGTTATCGCTCACCGGATCTCGACCATCCGTCGCGCAGACAAAATCGTCGTCCTTGATCGCGGCCGGATCATCGAGGCCGGTACCCACCAGGAGTTGATCGAGCAGCGCGGTATCTATCATCGTCTGCACGAATTGCAATACGTGGATGCCGCTCCTGTGGATCTTTAGGGCGCTGATTCAGCGCCGCGAAGGCGCCGAACCCGTGACTGGTTTTAGCACACACTTGATCCGGAATCGCCACTATCCTGACGCCCATTGGGCAGCAGGAAAAACGAAATATGGTCTGGCACGCGTTGTTGCGTTGTTGGGCGTTCCCACAACTCTCATCGTTGTTTGGTTTTTGTTCAACCACCTCTGATACTCGGCGGCCCGTGGATAAGCATTCCGCTGCACGCAAACATGTAATTCAGCGTTCCCCTGTTGCATAGTTTCCGGGCAAAGCCGCCTTCTGGAACCGTTTAAATGAGGTCGTCGCCTCGGGCTTTATCGCTGGAGCTGTCGTTTTGATGATCAACGCGGATAATAGTCTTATGCCCGCCGCCGCGGTTCCGGAGGTCGCTGAGAATGCAAAAAGCGGGCAGGGTGACGGAGGTCCGTTCATTCGCTGTCCGAGATGCAAATGGGCGCCCCGACCCGATGACAGGTGGCTCTGCACGGAATGCGGCCATACATGGAACACGTTCGATACCGGCGGCGTCTGCCCCAGCTGCCTGTATCGGTGGACCGAAACCGTCTGTCTGGCCTGTCGACAGTGGTCGCCGCACTCGGACTGGTACGCTTCGTAAACCGCTGGTTGGGAGGGAGCTCAGTCAGTCGGCAGGATGTAGACGCGATGCCGAGTATTGAGGCAGCCGAGCATCGCCGTTTCGTTTTCCGAAACCATGCTCCTTCGGAGCGATCTCGTCGTGACCTCCAACCCGCTGATTTCAGTGGTGAGCGCGGAAGGAATCGAACCTTCAACCTACTGATTAAGAGTCAGTTGCTCTGCCAATTGAGCTACGCGCCCGATAATCGACAAGTTTAGCATTCGCTGCCTCGCGTCACCCGCCGCGGGTCATCTCATTCCGTCCGAATACGGGCTTTGCTCCCCCGCCTGGGCTACATTAATGAAAGCGCAACCCCGGCGCCCAGTGTGGATCATGTTCGGCAGCGAACAACGCAAGGCCAGGATTCTATTTGCTCTGTCTGACGTCTTTCTCACCGCGCTCGCTTTCGCGATCGCTTATCAGATCCGTCTTTGGCTGCGTCTCGATCTCGAATTCGCCATTCCCGTCCATGTAAAAGCCCTGCTGCTCGGCTTTTCCTGCCTCGCGTGGCTTTCTGTTGGTTTCTGGCGCAACGTGTACGGCAAGCTGGATTCCGCTCGCATCCGCGTCATTCTCGGGGATTCTTTCCGGCAGGCTGCCTATTCGGGCCTGGCGCTGATCGTACTTGTGTTCGCGCTGAAGCTGCAGACGAGCCGCGCCTTTCTCGGTCTGTTCATCGCGCTCAGCTGGATTCTCGTCGTCGCATGGCGGATGGGGGCACGCAATCTGGTGCCCGTCGTCCGGCGTGAATTCGGAGTCCTGCGTTATGTCCTTATCGTCGGCGTCGGCGAGCGTGCGCAGCGCCTCGCCCGCCACCTCGAGGAATATCACGACCACGGTCTGCGTATTCTCGGCTTCATGAAGACCGCAGGCGAAACGGCGCCGCATACCTTGCACTTTGAGCGCACCTATCGCGTTTTCCCGGTGGAAGAGTTATCGCTGATGCTGCGCAAACAGGTGGTCGATGAAGTTTTTTTCGCCGTCGAATCCGAAAAGCTTGCCTCGCTCGAAGAGATTTTTCTGCTCTGCGACGATGAGGGCGTGTGCAGCCGCCTGGCCGTCGATTACTTCCCGCACGTCAACAGCCGCGTGACTCTCGAGCGGCTCGATCAGACTCCCCTCCTCACCTTCTCAGCCGCCCCGGATGATCAGGTGCTGCTGCTCGCCAAACGCGCCATTGATCTCGGCGTCGCCGCGCTTGCGATCTGCCTGCTCAGTCCCCTGCTGATTTGTGTTTTCATCCTGATCAAACTGAGTTCGCCCGGACCCGTCATTTTCAGGCAGGTGCGCTGTGGTCTGAACGGCCGCCAATTCACGTTCTATAAATTTCGATCCATGGTGGTCGACGCCGAGGGTCGCATGAATGAAGTCGCCCACCTGAATCCGAAACAGATCGTTACCAAGATCCCGAATGATCCAAGGCTCACTCCCATCGGGAAATGGCTGCGGAAGTTCTCGATAGATGAACTCCCGCAACTCTTCAACGTGCTGAAGGGCGATATGTCGCTCGTGGGACCTCGACCGGCCATTCCGAGTGAAGTTGCGCAATACAAGCGCTGGCAGCGGCGCCGGCTGCGAATGCGCCCTGGCCTCACCTGCCTCTGGGCTGTTCAGGGCCGCGACAAGCTGGATTTCGAGACCTGGATGCGCATGGATATGCAATATATTGATAACTGGTCGCTCGGCCTCGATGCGCGCATCATGCTGATGACGATCCCCCACGTACTTTCGGGCAAGGGCGCCAGCTGAGTTCCTCGAACGTAAAGCGGCCGTTGTGCGCGATTAACATTTCGATTGGCCCGGGCGCGCACAATCCTCTATGCTGAATTCGGGCGAGCCCTGTTGCTATGCATCTTGTGCCAACTCAGGAAGAGGTTGTAAGCGTCCTGCGCGATACCGGCGCGCTCCGGGACGGCCATTTCGAGTATGCCAGCGGGCTGCACTCGAACGAGTATCTTCAGGTCCCCCTGGCCATGCGGCGTTATCAGGACGCCCGCATTCTCAGCGTCGGTCTGAGCCGTTTGCTGCGCTCGAATTCCGAGATCCGGGCTCTCATCCCGGAGCTTTCCATCATTGCGCCCGCTACGGGCGGACTGCCCGTTGCGTACGGCGTCTGTGAGGCGTTGCGCGCGCGGCAGGTGTACTGGTCTGAAGGCGATGATCAGGGAAGGCCGCAGCGGTTCCGGCAGTACATCGAGCCGCACCCCGGCGAGCCTGTGGTGCTGGTGGACGATATTCTTCGTTCCGGGCGCCGCCTCAGCGCGCTGAAAGCCATTCTCGAGCAGTATGGAGCGCACGTGCTGGCCCTCGCCGTCATCGTCTATCAGCCCACGCCCAACACCCACGATTTTGGCTCGCTTCCTCTTTATTATCTGGCCCGACTTGAGGCCAGTTATTATGCCGACGCGTCATTCTGCGACATGTGTAAAGCTTCGCAACCCCTGGAAAAGGTCCAGGTTTGATGTACAGAGCGGGATTCTGTTTTTTTCAGGTGACGCATTGAGCCAAGTCCTTGAAGCCGGGGAATTTGCGTGACGCGCCAGCCGCTGCTGAAACGTTGTGCACTCTGTTATATGCGCATTGATGGCGAAGGTCTGGCCAAACAAATAAAGCTGAAATTAACAGGGTTTTCCACATTAATCGTTGAAAACTGTGAGGACCGCGGTTGAGGCTCACCTGGGTTGACTGGTGCGTCATCGCCGGATATTTTCTCTTTAATCTTTTAATCGGTCTCTTTTATCGCAATCGGGCCGGCAAAAACGTTTCGGAATTCTTTCTCTCGGGTCGCAACGTGCCCTGGTGGCTCGCCGGCACCTCCATGGTGGCCACCACCTTCGCGGCGGATACGCCTCTCGTGGTCACAGGTCTCGTCGCCCGCAACGGGATAGCCGGCAACTGGCTCTGGTGGAATATGGTCGCGAGCGGAATGCTCACCGTATTCCTGTTTGCCCGCCTGTGGCGCCGCTCGGGAGTAACCACCGATATCGAACTCGCCGAACTTCGTTATTCCGGCGCGCCCGCGGCCGTGCTTCGCGGCTTTCGGTCCGTGTATCTCGGCGTCCTGATGAACTGCATCATCCTTGGCTGGGTGAATCTGGCGATGGTCAAGATTCTGATGCTGGTTCTCGGCGTCGATCGCGCCAAAGCCCTGTGGGCCGTGGTCGCCATAATCGCGCTTACTTCATTCATCTCCACGCTCTCTGGTCTCTGGGGAGTTCTGGTCACTGACCTTTTTCAGTTCGTCATCAAAATGGGCATGGTGATCGTGCTCGGGGTCGTAGCCGTGCGCGCAACGGGTGGCATCGAATCGATGAAGACGAAACTCGGCGGAGAGGGCGGCGCTTTTCTCAGCTTCGTTCCCGACCTCCACTCCGTCTGGATGCCCGCCGTCACGTTTTTCGTCTATATCGCGGTGAACTGGTGGGCGACCTGGTATCCTGGGGCGGAACCCGGCGGCGGCGGTTACGTGGCCCAGCGAATGTTCAGCGCCAAAGATGAGCGCCACTCGCTGCTTGCCACCCTCTGGTTCAACGTCGCACATTATGCTCTCAGGCCGTGGCCCTGGGTAATTACCGCGATGGCCTCGGTAATCCTCTACCCGCATCTCGCGGATCCGGAGACCGGCTACATCCGGGTCATGATCGATTACCTCCCCGCCTCACTGCGCGGACTGATGGTAGCGGCCTTCGCGGCTGCGTTCATGTCCACCATCGGAACGCAGTTGAACTGGGGCGCAAGCTACCTGGTTAATGATCTCTACCGCCGCTTTCTCGTCAAGGGAGAGCCTGAGCGGCACTACGTGCGCGCTTCGCAGATCGCGACCATGTTTCTCTTCGTTGCCTCCATCATCGTTACCAGCCGCATGGATTCCATCGGAGCCGCCTGGAAGTATCTGCTGGCCACGGGCGCGGGAACCGGCCCGGTCTACATCCTTCGCTGGTACTGGTGGCGAATCAACGCATGGAGCGAAGTCGTGGCCATGATCGCCGCCGCCGTTGCATCCCTGCTGCTTCAGACGGTCTTCGGGTATAACAGCGATAAGCCCGTGGATTTCGCGTACATCATTTTGATCACGGTCGCGATCACCACCGTGTCATGGCTGGCGGCGACATATCTCACCGCGCCCGAAAGTGATGCGACGCTGCTCAATTTCTATCGCCGGGTACGTCCATCGCCCGCCGGCTGGGGCCCGATCGCGCGCGCTGCCTCCGATGTTCCGCCTTCCCGCGATCTCACCTGGAATCTCGTGGACTGGCTTTGCGGCTGCGCCCTGATCTATGGCGCGCTGTTCGGTATCGGGAAGGTGATTTTGCACGACTATGGCGAAGGAATCGTTTATTTTGTGATCGCCGCGGTCGCCGCAACAGTGATCTACTGGGATTTATCGCGAAGAGGCTGGTCTTCCGTAATGGAGTGATGTCATGAAAGGTCTGCTGATCGCCTGTACGCTTTTCGCCGCAGCTGCTTTGGCTCAAAACAACGCCGCCCCGGTCGGCGGTGAAAAGCTTGCGCCGTATTACCCCACGCCCGAGACCATCGTCGAGCGCATGCTGCAGTTGGGCCAGTTGAAGGCCGGTGAGAAAATGTACGATCTCGGCAGCGGCGACGGGCGGATCGTCATCATGGCCGCCCAGCGGTTCCACGCAGAAGCGGTCGGCGTCGAACTCGATAACGATCTCTATATTCAGAGCGAGCAGAAGATCCACGATCTCGGCTTGCAGAAAACCGCCAGAATTATTCACGGCGATATTCTGAAGCAGAATTATTCCTCCGCCAATCTCGTCACCATTTATCTGCTGCCGGAATCCAATATCAAGGTTCGTCCCATTCTCGAATCCACCCTGAAAAAGGGCGCGCGTGTCGTGGCGCACGATTTCGAAATCGAAGGCTGGACCCCCGTCAAATCAGAAACTATCGCGGACGATGGAGAAGGGCGAAGCCATACGCTCTTTCTCTACATCCGATAGCGCATGAAGATAGGGATCACCTGCTACCCCACCTACGGGGGCAGCGGAATCGTGGCCACGGAACTGGGACTGGAACTGGCGAACCGTGGGCATGAGATCCACTTCATTACCTACGCCAATCCCATTCGCCTCGACCCAGGCACGCCGCGCATCCACTATCACGAGGTCGAGGTCTCGAATTACCCGCTGTTCCAATATCCACCCTACTGCCTCTCCCTGGCCGGACGCATGTCGGACGTGGCGGAAAGCTACGGTCTCGATCTGCTGCACGTCCATTACGCCATTCCGCACTCGATCGCCGCCTTGCTGGCCCAGCAGATGCTTGAAAAGAAGCGCCGCCTGCCCTTTATCACCACGCTTCACGGTACCGATATAACGCTCGTCGGCGGCGATCCCTCCTACTTCGGCATCACGAAATTTTCCATCGAGCGTTCGAACGGCATCACCTCCATCAGCGAAGATCTGCGCCGCCACACTGTTGAAACGTTCTCCGTGTCGAATGATATCCGGGTCATTTACAACTTCGTAAATTGCGAAACCTACAAACCCGGAGCGGACCCCGTCCGCCGTGCGGAGTTCGCGCCGAACGGCGAGAAGCTGCTGATTCATCTCTCGAATTTCAGGCCCGTAAAGCGCGTGCATGATTGCATCCGTATCCTCGCTATGGCGCGCCAGCATGTGGATGCGAAGCTGCTGATGGTGGGCGATGGCCCGGAGCGCGGCCCGGCCGAGCATCTGGCCTGGAGACTGGGGGTACAGGAGAGCGTCCAGTTTCTCGGAAAGCGGAATCACGTCGAACGCCTGATTTCCCTGGCTGACGTTCTGCTGATGCCCAGCGAAATGGAATCGTTCGGACTGGCGGCGCTCGAAGCCATGGCATGCGGCGTCCCCCCGGTCACAACCCGGGTGGGCGGCGTACCGGAGCTGATTCGCGACGGTGAAGAGGGTTTTCTCTGCGAAGTCGGCGACGTCGAGCAACAGTCGGCGCGCACCATCGATCTGCTGACCCAACCCGCGCTGCACGCGCGCATGTCCGTCGCCGCCCGCAGTTCCGCTCAGACGCGATTCAGCACAGAACGGATTATTCCGCTTTACGAGGCTTATTACGAAGAAGTGCTGCGGGCCGCCCGAACGTAGTCAATAACCCGGTGCGTGCGCGCCGCCAGCTTCGTCGCATCGCGCGTCTCGCATTCCCAGATTTCGAACACGCGCCAGCCCGCTCTGCGCAATGCCTCGCGGTTCCGGCGGTCGCGTTCCACGTTGCCGCCGCGCTTTTCAGCCCAGAAATTCCCGTTCGTCGCAGGCACGGGCTTTCCAAATTTGCAATTATGCATGTGCCAGAAGCAGCCGTGCACGAACACGACCGTCCTCGCGCCGGCGAACACCAGGTCGGGCTTGCCCGGCAGATCCTTGCCATGAAGCCTGTACCGCAGACCCGCCGCGTGCAGCAGCTTCCGCACCAGCATTTCGGGCCGCGTATCCCGGCCGCGAATGTGGGACATGTTGAAACTGCGCTGCTCGGGCGTGAGGACGTCTGTCATTGCGCTAAAAGTCCGGCAGGCGCACGTCAAGTACGGCGCAGCGCTTTTCCTCGCGCACCGCGCCAAGCGCCGCTACGAGCGCGGCGTCCAGCTCTTCCGGCCGATTCACCTTCCGCGCGAACGCTGCGCCGGCGGCCGCCGCGATCGCGGAATAATCCGGAGGATCTGTAAACGCCACCCCGGTATCCTTCGCCCTGCTGACGTTTCCATCGGGATGAACCGTGAGGGCCGACAACTTCGGCGCGCGCCACCCGCCATTGTTCAGCACCACCTGAAGATACGGCGTCGCATATCGGCGCGCCATCCAGTGCGCCGATGAAGGCTGCGAAAACAGATACGATCCGTCGCCTGTAATCGCCGCCACTTCAGCTTCCGGCCTTGCCAGTTTAAACCCGATCGCCGCCCCGCTATTCCAGCCCAGCGAACCGCCTCCGCTTGTGAACATCGCTCCCGCGGGACGCGCGCCGATGTGATTCATAACCGCCGAATAATTCGTGATGCCTTCGTTGAGAACAATCGCATCGCGCGCGATGTGCTCCCTTACCCGCGCCGTCAAAAATTCGGGCGTGATGCTGTTTCCGTCGTTCTGTTCCCGCCGCGCAAGTTCTCGAATCCGCGTATCGTGCGCCTTCGCGTAGTGCTCGCGCCGCTGAGCGATGCGCTCGCCATCCGCCGGAATCGTTCTCAAATATCGGTTCAGCTGCGCAAGGGCGGTCGCGCAACTTGCCCGGAATACCCGTTCCGCGCCGATATCCCACAATTCGAACCGCTCTTTTAGCGGATCCACGTCAATGTGCCACACGCGCGCATCTTTCGCCGGCCGGTTCACAGCCGGCATCCACGGCACGTCGCAATCGAGTACCAGAATAAAATCGGCTTCGGCCAGCATCGGATTTTGCCGCGGCTCGTTCCCCTGGTAACCCTGATGCATGGCATGATCCGCGGGCAGGTTCACGCAGTTCGGAACCGCTTCGAGCACCCCGATCCCCGCAGTATCCGCAAGCGCCGCCAGCGCCGCGACAGCGTCAACCCGCCGCCCGAGATACGACGTAATTACAAGCGGCCGCCGCGCATTCAGAAGCTCCCGCGCGAGTTGCGCAACTGCAGGCTCCGGGAGCGCGGATTCCTCAGTTGGCCCGAAACGCGATCTCGTCGCCTGCTTCGGCGCCTCGGCCTCCATCGCTTCCCGCGAGCCCACCAGATACACCGGCCCGCATGGTTCGCTGTGCGCGATCCGCATCGCTCGCCGCACAATCTGTTTGACGTTTGCGCCGGTACGAATCTCGTTGTCGTACTTCATGTATTCGCGCACGATCCCGCGCTGGTCGTGCACGTCCTGAAGCCAGTGAAT
>Ga0157369_10005555_pt1 | contig 14644 bp, 16 predicted proteins | sample C25metaG_FD_113461 | JGI IMG/M metagenome (GOLD analysis project Ga0157369, IMG submission 113461) | Corn rhizosphere microbial communities from Kellogg Biological Station, Michigan, USA - C2-5 metaG | ecosystem: Host-associated > Plants > Roots > Rhizosphere > Soil | place: USA: Michigan...
CTGGATTGTTAAACCGTATTTCCTTAATCTTGCCCCCCTCGATACGCTGCACCCAACTTTTTACAGGACTGTCGAGTTCAAGCCTTCCCCAAGGTGTCCACGGTCCTTTTTTATTCCGCCGGCCGTCCGGCGTCCGCGCCAGATTTTTCATGGCCGGCCAACAGGAGCAGATTCATGTCTGAAGTCCGTCATTCGCGAGTGATCATTCTCGGTTCCGGCCCCGCCGGCTACAGCGCTGCGGTCTACGCGGCCCGCGCAAACCTCAAGCCACTGCTGATCACCGGCATGCAGGCTGGCGGTCAACTGACTACCACCACCGAAGTCGACAACTGGCCGGGCGATGTCCACGGCCTGACCGGTCCGGTGCTGATGGAGCGCATGCGTGAGCACGCCGAGCGTTTCGAGACCGAGATCGTCTTCGATCACATCAACGCCGTGGACTTCGCTGCCAAGCCGTACACCCTGACCGGCGACAGCGCCGTTTACACCTGCGATGCGCTGATCATTGCTACCGGCGCCAGTGCGCGTTACCTGGGCCTGCCTTCTGAAGAAGCGTTCATGGGCAAAGGCGTATCGGCCTGCGCGACCTGCGACGGCTTCTTCTACCGCAACAAGCCGGTCGCCGTAGTTGGCGGCGGCAACACCGCTGTCGAAGAAGCGCTGTACCTGGCCAACATCGCCAGCACCGTGACTTTGATCCACCGTCGCGAAACCTTCCGCGCCGAGAAGATCCTGATCGACAAGCTCAACGCCCGTGTGGCTGAAGGCAAGATCATCCTGAAGTTGAACGCCAACCTGGACGAAGTCCTCGGCGACAACATGGGCGTGACCGGTGCGCGTCTGCGCAACAACGATGGCAGCTTCGACGAAATCAAAGTCGACGGCGTGTTCATCGCCATCGGCCACACCCCGAACACTTCGCTGTTCGAAGGCCAGTTGACCCTGAAAGACGGTTACCTGGTTGTGCAAGGCGGCCGTGAAGGCAACGCGACGGCCACCAGCGTAGAAGGCATCTTCGCTGCCGGTGACGTGGCTGACCACGTTTACCGTCAGGCCATCACCTCGGCCGGCGCCGGTTGCATGGCGGCACTCGACACCGAGCGTTACCTCGACGGCCTGCAGAACGCCACGTTCTAAGACCGCAGGGCATAAAAAAACCGGCCAGATTGGCCGGTTTTTTTGTGCCCGAGATTCGCAGTCGCCACGCATTCAGTATGGGAGCGAGCCTGTTGCGAAAGTGGTCTATCAATCGACATCAACGTTGAATGTCAGTCCGTCTTCGCGAGCAGGCCCGCTCCCATAGGGGTTATGTGGGGCTATCGGGATCAGCGGCGGGTCAGGGGTTGTGCGTCGAACTTTACGCCGGCCAGGCCGTGCTTGATCAACGCGCGAATATTGCCGTGATCGCTGCCTTCGGGGGTCGCCAGCACCGAGCGGTAATGCTCGCCGAACGCCAGCAGCGCTTCTTCATCGCTCAAGCCTTCCAGCAGGGCCAGACCCAGCGTCTTGCACGAACCTTCGTTCTGCCCGGCAGCATTTTCCACGCCGCCGTTGTCGAACGCTTGAGGCTCGTAGTCGTAACCGGAGGCGATGAACGCCAGGGTATCGGCGAAAGCGTGTTCGCCGCTTTTGAGGCTGGCGCGCAGGGTGTTCAGATCAGTCATTGGGTTTTCCTTTGGCAAACGCTGCTTGCTGCTCGGCGCTGGCTTCTTGCTGGTATTGGGCTTTCCACTCGGCGTAGGGCATGCCGTACACCACTTCGCGGGCGTCATCGAGGCTGACCTCGATCTGGCGTTGGTCGGCTTCGGCCTTGTACCACTTCGACAGGCAGTTGCGGCAGAACCCGGCGAGGTTCATCAGGTCGATGTTCTGCACGTCCTTGCGGCTGTCGAGGTGAGCAACCAGTCGGCGGAAGGCGGCCGCTTCGAGTTCCAGGCGTTGTTGATCAGTCATGGGGGTCTCTGCGAGACAGCTTCAAGCGGCAAGCTTCAAGCTGCAAGATGGATCGGGGTCGGCTGTTAGCTTACCGTTTGAAGCTTGAAGCTTGAAGCTTGAAGCTCAGCGGCTTGCCGCGAGCGTGATCGATACCGACTCGGCGAAGCGCAGCGCGTGGGGCTTGTCGACTTCGACTTCGGCATACAGCACCGATGCATTGGTCATCACCAGATCGAGCAATTCCTGCGTCAGGCGTTCGAGCAGCGCGAAGCGGTTGCCCTCGACATGAGCGATGATCGCTTTGGTGATAGTGCGGTAATTCAGCGCGTGGTCGATATCGTTATCGCGCACCGCTTCTTGAGCCGCGTACAGGATGGTCAGGTTGATCAGGACGTCCTGCTTGTTGAGGATTTCATCCTCGTTGATGCCGATAAAGGTGCGCAGGCGCAGATCCTTGACCCGGATGCGCGCCATTCCCGGTTGAAGTTGTGGCATTGATTTGCTCCGTCCAGTCTATTGCAGGCGTTCTGGTGGATCTTACTCGACTCGCGGCCGAAGCGGGACGGCCTATTTGACGTGCCGGCCGCCGTTGACGGTCAGGGTTGTGCCAGTGACATAAGGATTGTCGAGCAGATAGCGCAGGCTCTGGTAGATCACTTCGCTGCCGGGTTCGATGCCCAGCGCGGATTTGGCCAGTGCCTTGGTGCGGTAAGCCGCGTCATCGTCGGGGTTGAACAACAGCAGCGCCGGAGCGATGCCGTTGACCTTGATGGCGGGGGCCAAGCGCGCGGCAAACGACAGGGTCAGGCTGTCGAGCCCGGCCTTGCTGGCGCAATAGCCGATGTGCTTGCTGCTGCCTTTGCGGGTGACGTCGTCGCTGATATGGATAATGTCGGCTGGCGCCGAGCGCTGCAGCAACTCGGCGCAGTGCAGGTTGATCAGGTAGGGCGCGAGCATGTGAATGTTGAACATGCGATTGAAGGCTTGTGCTTCGCTGCCCTGGGTTTCCGCCAGCCATTCGGAGGCGTTGTGCACGATGGCGCGCAAACTGTCGGTGTGCGCTTTCAGCGAATCAATGAAGGCCAGTATTCCTGTCTCGCTGGAAAAGTCGGCGAACAGCGCTGTCGCGCCAAGATCGCGAAGGGCCTGCACGCCCGGTCGCTCGGTGCGGTAAGTGAAAATCAGCGGGTGGCCGTCCTCGATCAAGCGCTGCGCGCAGTGCAAACCGACACGCTGGCCGGCGCCGGTGATGAGGATCGGGGCTGCGGAATCTGGCATGGGCGGCTCGCATCGCGGTTGAAGCGAAAACTATAACAGGCTCGCCGCCCGCTGCAGATCAGCGATTGTGCGCCGACGGTGTGGTCGCCAGTGGCCGCGTCGGCGTGCTGTTCAACCAGTTCGCCAGCAGACGCGTCGACAACGGTATAAAGAAATACACCATCAGCGGTGTCAGGCACGCCGTGCCGATCAATATGCGTGGCAACAGGCTCAACTCAGCGAGCAGCGGGCCGAGGACAAAGTTGAAAATCAGCGACACCGGAAAAAACGCCAGCCAGATCGCCACGGCCTGTTTCCAGCGCGGCGGGCGTTGGCCGGCAGCACCGAACCAGCCTTCAATGCCGCTGACCCGGTGTTCTTTCGGATGTTCGAACAGGTCGCTGCCACGGTTCAGCCAGGCGGTACGCGACGCCGAGTACTCCCACGCATGCAGCGTCTGCTCATCGACGAAGCGGAAGATAATCTGGAATTCGTTGTCACCGGGCGGTGGCGCGAGGACGCCGGAGCCGAGGTAGCCGGGAAAATCGGTGGCCAATTGTTCGCCTTCGCGCAGCCAGGCGATCAGATCGTGATAGCGGCCATCGGCGACGCGACGCGCTACCATGAGCGTGACGGGGGAAGTAGACATTTTGTATCTCCGTATTTCGAGTGCGTCGTTCCGGGTAAGAGCTTCGCCTGACGCAGGCCGGGGTAGAGGCCTGCGCTTTACAACAAGCAAGGATTATTCCTGATTTTGATGATTAAACCGACCACTTTCCTCGTAGATCACCACTTGTAGGTTTCCAGTCCATCATGTTTAAAATGGGATCCAATGAACCGACATGGAAGTTGACCGCCAGATGCCTGTAAACACGGACGCTCGCCCGGCTTCAACAGTACTCGGCACGATCGAGCGCGAAGAGCTGTTCCCCATTCGCGAGGTGGCGCGGTTGACCGGTGTCAACCCGGTGACTCTGCGTGCCTGGGAACGCCGCTACGGATTGATCGAGCCGACCCGCACTGAAAGCGGGCATCGTCTGTACTCGATGAACGATATCGAGCGCGTTCGCAGCATTGTCGACTGGATCGATCGCGGCGTGGCTGTAAGTAAAGTCGGCAAGATCCTGGCGAAGACAGAACCTTTGAAGGTGCTGGCCAATTTTATTCCCGATGACCATGTGCAGGCCGATTACAAGCAATGGCAGGAGCAGATTCAGCAGGCAGTGAGTTCGTTCGACGATCAGCAACTGGATCGCGTTTACGGGCAGATTTTCTCGTCGTACACGCTGCCGGTCGTGTTCGAAGCCATCATCATGACGTTGTGGCGGCAACTGCTCCAGCGTCAGGACGCCTTCGGGCAAACCAGCGAGTGGTTGTTTTTCGATGGTTTTCTCAGAGCGCGCGTATTGCAGCGCATTGTCATGCTGCGTGGCGCGCAACCGCGTCGAATAATCGTCAGTGCACTCGCCGGCCAGTGTCGTGAGCTTGAATTACTGGTGGCGGCGCTGTTTCTCAGCGGCAACGATTCCGGTGTACGGGTGCTGACCACCGGCCAACCCTTCGACGAGCTGACGCTGGTCTGCGAAAAAGTCAAACCTGAGGCGCTTGTGCTGTTTTCCAACCATGCCCCAGGGCCGGAACTGCCCCGGCGCCTTAATCGCCTGGCAATGAGCCTGGATTGTCAGTTGATGCTGGCCGGGGATGCAGCAGATTTGGCTGAGGACAGCCTGGCCGGCTCATCGGTGGCCTGTCTCGGTAACGGGGGCGCGACCATGCGTCAACGCATGAAGCAATTCATGGCAGGCAAACTGGATACCTGAAACTCAGGCGTGCAGGGCGGGGTGGGTGAGGCGATGCTGCTGCAGGATGAACTGGCGCAGGCGCTCGGTTTCGTCGGCATCGGTCTGGCTCAGTTCGTAAGCGAAGAAACCTTGCTCGGTTTCCCGTTCGAAATGGCCGCGCAGGGAAATCCGCTCATAACCGGAAGGGCTGAACCACAGGGCGAAATGTTTTGGTGGCTTGGTCTTGTTGCGCACTTCCAGCAATACGCCTTTGTGCGACACCTCGTGCACCCACAGGGTGCCGGGCTGGCCTTTGGCATTTTCCAGTGCCACTGGCTCGTCAAGCACCAGACGCCACGGGCGCACCATCGGGCTGTCTTCGTAAATGCTCGGTACACCGAGACGCAGATGCAGCGCGTGGAACTCGTCTTCCACCAGATGCAGCGGAAAGGTCATCTGCTGATTTTCGAAATTGGCCTGGATCGTCACTTGTTCATGAGCAGCCAGACGTGTCAGCAGATCACGGATCTGCGAACCGCCATTAACCAGCAGACTCGACGTCGCATCCCGCACGTTCAGTTGCGGGTTGTGCTGCATGGTCTGGATGAAATCCAGCTCGTCCTGGGTGAGGAGGGCGTCGCGCTGCATGGCTAACTCGAAGTGAATAGTTACAAAGTCATTGGTGATTGTAGTTAATGACCATCAGTTCGCGGTTTTGTTTGCGCCGTTCGTCGCTTTCAACGCCGCGAGCTCGCTTTGCAGCGCCGCCACTTGCGCTTCCAGCTGTGCAACCCGCTGCTGCGCCTTGACCTGAACCGTCACATCTTTTTGCACACCGATGAAATAAGTCTGCCCGTCATCGGCATTTTTTACCTTCGACAGTGACAATTCGTTCCAGAACGGCGTGCCATCCTTGCGATAGTTGCGCAGGATTTCCCGGCAGGAACCGCCTTCACGCAATGTCTCGCGAATCCGCTGCAGACTTTGCTGATCGCGGTCTCCCGCCTGCAGAAAGCGACAGTCCTGGTAGAGGATTTCCTCGCTGCTGTAGCCGGTCAGCCGTTCAAAAGCGGGGTTGGCGTAAATAAGGATGTTGTCCTGCTCACCTTCCTTTTCAGCGACCACGATCCCGTCGTTTGATGCGTTGTTCACCATTTGCAGCAGACTGGCGTTGATCATCCGAGAATCCCTTCCATTGTGTCAGTGGCAGGCATTCTAGAAGAAAGCCGCGGACTGTCTACAGGCCAGCAGCTTCCATTGAGAGCCAATCGCAACTTCGTGGCGCGGGCTGTTACTATCGCGGCTCTTTTTTTCCAGTTTCAGGATCAGATTGATGAAAGTCGCCATCCTCTCAGGTTCAGTCTACGGCACCGCCGAAGAAGTCGCCCGCCACGCCCAGAACCTGTTGAAAGCCGCCGGCTTTGAAACCTTCTATAACTCGCGTGCGGCGCTGGCCGATATTCAGGCGTTCGGTCCCGAGGCCCTTCTCGCTGTGACTTCGACCACTGGCATGGGCGAGCTGCCGGACAACCTGCAACCGTTGTATTCCAGCCTGCGCGATCAATTGCCCGCTACCTTGCGCGGCTTGCCGGGAGCTGTGATTGCCCTCGGCGATGCCAGCTACGGCGACACCTTTTGTGGCGGCGGCGAGCAGATGCGGGAATTGTTTGCCGAATTGGGTGTAAAGGAGGTGCATGAAATGTTGCGCATCGACGCCAGCGAAAGCGTCACGCCGGAAACCGATGCCGAGCCGTGGCTGGCGCAACTGATCGAAGCGCTCAAGGGCTGATCGACCAACGATATCGCTGCACCTGGGCAAGCGCCGTTGCGTTGGGAGCGACTCAGGCTGTTTGCCTGACTGACTCGTTCAGTCATCAAGCTGGCTGCCAATGCAACTACGCGATGCCCTGCGCCTGACTAGACTGCTGACACGAGCAGAACAAGAAGAACGCAGAGGTGCATACAGTGAGCGTAGCCCCCGTCCAATCGTCGCCGAATGTCAAAGACCAGGTCAGCGCTGCCGAGTGGCAGACCCGTGTCGATCTTGCCGCCTGTTATCGCCTGGTCGCGCTGCACGGTTGGGACGATCTGATCTTCACGCATATCTCGGCCAAGGTGCCCGGCACCGAAGATTTCCTGATCAATCCGTTTGGCCTGATGTTCCATGAGATCACCGCCTCAAGCCTGGTGAAGGTCGATCAGGCCGGCAACAAACTCATGGACAGCCCGTACGAAATCAACCCCGCCGGCTACACCATCCACAGCGCCGTTCACGAGGTTCGCCACGATGTGGTTTGCGTGCTGCATACGCATACCGCGTCGGGTGTTGCGGTGTCGGCGCAAAAGCAGGGGGTGTTGCCGATCAGTCAGCAATCACTGTTCGTGTTGTCGAGCCTGGCCTATCACGCCTATGAAGGTGTGGCACTGAACCATGAAGAAAAGGCGCGCCTGCAAGCCGATCTCGGTGACAACAGTTTCATCATGCTGCACAACCACGGTCTGCTGACCTGTGGTGGCACCATTGCCGATACCTTTCTGATGATGTTCACCTTCCAGCGAGCCTGCGATATCCAGGTCATGGCGCAGACTGGAGGGGCGGAACTGATCGCCATCGAACCGCAGATTCTCGCCGGCGCCAAGGCAATGATTGCCGGCGTCACCAAGAGCGCGCAGGGCATGGGCGGCGCGCTGGCGTGGCCGGCGCTGCTGCGCAAACTCGATCTCCAGGATCCGGGGTATAAATTCTAATGCCACTCGCCGAGATACCCCTGTGCATCTGGCGCAAGCGCAGCCGGAGCTTTGTTTTTCGTGGCCAGACGATCCATTACTGGGTGGCGGGACAGGGTGAGCCGCTGTTGCTGATTCACGGTTTCCCCACCGCCAGTTGGGATTGGCACTACCTGTGGCAGCCGTTGGCGCAGCGTTATCAGGTGATCGCCTGCGACATGCTTGGCTTCGGCGATTCGGCAAAACCGCGCAACCACACCTACAGCCTGTTGGAACAGGCCGATCTGCAACAGGCGCTGCTCGCCCATCTGCAGATCGAACAAGCGGTGCACATTCTTGCCCACGACTATGGCGACAGCGTCGCTCAGGAACTGCTCGCGCGGCACTACGAACAGCGCATCGAGGTCGACAGTTGCGTGTTCCTCAACGGCGGTCTGTTTCCGGAAACCCACCGGCCGTTACTGATGCAGAAATTGCTGCTCAGCCCGATTGGCTGGCTGCTTGGCCGCGCCTTCAGCCGAGAGGCGTTGGTCAAAGGTTTCCGGGAGATCTTCGGCCCGCAGACCCAGCCGAGCGAAAGCGAACTGGATGATTACTGGAGTCTGGTCGACAGCAACCATGGCCCGCGCATCCTGCACAAACTGATCACCTACATCCCCGAACGCCGGGTGCAGCGAGACCGTTGGGTGGCGGCCATGCAGCGTGGCGACGTTCCTCTGCGGGTCATCGACGGCGCGGTCGATCCGATTTCCGGGGTACACATGGTCGAGCGTTATCGCGAACTCATCCCTGATGCGGACACCGTTTTGTTGCCGGGTATTGGCCACTACCCGCAAACCGAAGCGCCGGTGCAGGTGCTCAAGCACTACCTGGCGTTTCGTGATCGTCTGGTATTGCCTCCGCGCAAAGTGGCGTACTCCTGATTTCGCCGGAAACACTCACTCTCGGCGCTTTACAGTCTCGACCATCCCCCTACCTTATCGCACACCATTCAGCCCCAGCCGTGTTCGTTGTGACCCAAAGCGTCGTGCCTGACACTCGGGAGCATTAACCCTTGGCCTGCTGGAGTTGCTGCGATGAATGAACCCGTGCGTTTCGAAGATAAAGTCGTGATTGTCACCGGCGCCGGTGGCGGCCTCGGGCGTGCCCATGCGCTGTTGTTCGCCAGACAGGGCGCGAAGGTGCTGGTCAACGATCTCGGCGGCTCGACGCAGGGCGAGGGCGCCAACGCCTCGGCTGCCGACCGCGTGGTGGCGGAAATCCGCGAGGCCGGCGGTATTGCCGAAGCCAACCACGACTCGGTGACTGACGGCGACAAACTGGTGCAGAACGCTCTCGATGCTTTCGGCCGCGTCGACGTCGTGGTCAACAACGCCGGGATCCTGCGCGACAAATCTTTTCACAAGATGGACGACGCCGACTGGGATCTGGTTTATCGCGTCCACGTCGAAGGCGCCTACAAGGTTACCCGTGCTGCCTGGCCGCATCTGCGCGAACAAAACTATGGCCGGGTGATTTTCACAGCGTCGACTTCGGGCATTTACGGCAATTTCGGCCAGTCCAACTACGGCATGGCCAAACTCGGGCTGTACGGGTTGACCCGAACGCTGGCGATCGAGGGCCGCAAGAACAACATTCTGGTCAACGCCATCGCCCCAACTGGCGGCACGCGCATGACCGAAGGTCTGATCCCGCCGCAGGTATTCGAGCAACTGAAGCCGGAACTGGACAGTCCGTTGGTAGTGTATCTGGGCAGCGAGCAATGCCAGGAAACGTCCGGCCTGTTCGAGGTTGGTGGCGGCTGGATGGGCAAGGTGCGCTGGGAACGCAGCCTCGGTGCCGGCTTCGACCCGCGCGAGGGATTCTCGCCAGAGGATGTGGCGGCGCACTGGCAGCAGATTTGTGATTTCGAAGGGGCGGCGCATCCGAAGGACAATATTGAAGCATTGAAGGAAATGATGGCGAATTTGCAGAAGTATTCGATTTGAAGTTAACGGAGCCGCCAGCCCTCGCGGCGGGTGGCTCCAGTTTTCAAATGTATTTTTTTTCTGTCATGAACTTGGGCGGCTTCCAGTTAGGTCCTTTGATAGCAAGGCCCTTTTCTCCCTCCAGCAAAACTCCTGCAGCGAAGAGCCGAGAGTACGATGCTTCCAGGGTCCCATACTCGTCGATCAGGTCTCGATTGTGGCGTCTGATCATCATGTCCAGATGTGGCGTTGCCTGAAGTAACGCGAACACCGTGACTATGTCATCCAGAGGTTCATTTTTAACGATCATCTCAACGGTGCTCACTGCCACATCTCCTTCAGCAATTTCTGGTAATCACGTTCTTCCTGCTCCGTTGCAGCAGCCAGTGCTTCGGGCGTGTAGAGAAGTGCGGGATCGTCTTTCAACTGAAAATCTTCCAACGTTGCCGTATGCACGTTATTCCAGATCGGTGACCCGATCTCTGGCATCTCGGTATCACCAAAGCCTAAAGCTCTGAATCTTTCGAACTCCCTTATCTCGTGAGTGTAGAAACGTTTGTCAGTGTCGGAAGCTTCGAGTTCTCCACGAGCGATTCGCTCCAGGCGATCAAGCATTACGTCATTGGCAGCTGATTGCGGAAACTTTGAAATGTGTAACTTCACGATGTCCGTTCCTTCCGATGAAACAGCGGCTGTTGCCCACTGCAAATCTGATATTTCATCTCCAATCTCGTCAGGGTTGAAACTACGCCCGCTGTGCTTCCCCTCTTCGGTCGCCCCTTCATAAGGACTACTGAACACCACATAAAGCGGCTCAATCTCCGAATCAGCCGGAAACACGATGATGAATCGATCCCAGCCTTCAATCAGAATCGGGTTCAGATCCAGCCGCCCTTCAACCGGAACAACGGAGGCGCCGGAATAGGCGGGCGAACCGGTATCCACTATTGGCAAAGCGGTCGATTGGTCGCCCTGCGAGATTGCCGGCGTCCATGTCAGCAAGTCGGTAGGCGAGTCCGATAGTGCGACCTTGTATACGTCGTTGAGCAAATCGTATGCGGCATTGAGGACCAGCACACTTGAGCGAATATGGAAGTCATCACTCGTAGCGACGAACACTTGCGTGCCAGCCCCGAGTCGCCTGACGCCTAGCCCGACCTGCATCTCCAAACTACCCTGCCGGTCCGCGATTTCACGTAGCGTCTCGGCCGGCTCGGACGACAACTCGGCCAGTGGAACGCTCATGGCGAAGCGTTCGCTGTTGCCCAGAGGTGACGGCATCAATAGCGCTGCGAACCCCATCAGTACTGGACTGCCGAACAGCGCCGTGCCCGTCGCTGTCAGGGTCGCTTTTGCGGTGCGTAGCGCATTGAGTATTCCCGCCGAGATAGCCGGGCTGAGCGGGACGGCTGTCGAAACGAAAGAAACGGCCGGGCCGTTGCTGGCCATTGCTCCAGAGGACGGAAAGACGTGCTTCCTGTCCTGCTGTAACCGACGCTGTTCTGCCGCATGGGCCAGCGCCGTTGCTTCAGCTTTGGCTCGTGCCTCGGCCTGGGCGATTTTCAACTTAGCCAGCCGCTCTTTCTCCCGAGCTTCAGCCTCGGCATTAAGGCGCGCGGTCTCAGCCGCCAATCGAGCCTGTTCGGCATCCCGACGCTGTTTCTCTGCCAACGCGGCCAGAAGCGCCTGTTCGCGTGCGCGGATTTCTTCCTGCTCCCGGCGCACCGCTTCGGCAATGTCACGCTGGCGCTGTTGCTCCGCGGCAATGCGGGCACGTTCTGCAGCTTGGCGTTGCGCCTCTGCCGCTGCCGCCTGTGCCTGATCCTGAGCTTGTACGGTGGCCAGCCAATTGAGTACGCCAGCCTGTTGCTGGTTGAGCAGCGCCAATGTCTGGCCCAGCAGCCGCGCTTCGTGGGCGGCCCGAAAGGACTCGCTCCACAACGCTCTGCTGCGGACCGCTGCGCCCTGCGCGCGCCGATTGGCCGATGCCTGATTCAGGTAATCCTTGAAGGTTTTTCCCAGTGGATCGCTGCCATAAAAGCGGTTGGCGATGGCAGTCTGCCGTTGAAACTCGGCGCTCTTGCGTTGAATCAAGGTGTTCCTGACGCCAACTTCGCGGGCCAGTGCTGCGGCAGGTGGCAGAGGATTGGTCGGTCCTTCCAGCCTGGTCGCCGCCAGTTCGACCTCAATGGTTTGTGGAATAGAGGCGGTTCTTGCGTTGAATTCCTGTTCCACGGCGACTTGCGTTTCATGCATCAATTCACGCGTCTGCGGATTGGCGCCGGCAGGGCCGAACATGCCGCTGTAGGAGTAATTCATGTCGCGTTCTTTGAATGGTTCGAAGCCATCAGGACCGAACTCCCTGATATGTACTGGATCCAGTTCCAACGGTGGAGGCTTTGGCATATTCATGTCCTTTTGAATGTGCGTTTTCACTCGCTCGAAAAGTGCGCACGGGTGGCGATGACATCCGTGTCACCAGCGAATGGTTGAGGTGTTTCAAGTTACCTCAGAGTGGCGGTTATCAAATCCGAGAAGCCCGTCAGTAACAGGGCGTTATATCGAAAGGGTTTTCGCTGGTTTTTATCGATGCAGAGGGAATTCGTCCGAGCGTCGAAGAAATGTCTGACGCGCTGATCGCAAGCGTTGCCGAACCGCTATCCAGCCTTTTTGAACGCCCATAAAAAAGGCCGCTGCAAACGCAGCGGCCAAGGTAAGACGTTGGATCAAGGAGCTACAAATCAACGTCAGTGAACAGCGGTGCGATAAACCGAAAACACCGATTTATCTGAAATCTTTAACCAATCGCCTGCGCATTCAGCGTAGCGGGCTTGGCGCTTTCCGGCGTGTGCCGGGAGAGCGCGCTCAGAATACGGGCTTGCGCCTGTAGGAAAAATACCGATTCCAGACATGCACTGTTACGGGGCGCGCAACAGTGGCGTGCACATGCATGGCGCTGATGATGCGCCATCCAGCCAGTCCATGAACCGCTCCAGGCCCCGCCGTACAAGGGGATTCACCCTTTCGAGCGACAACGCAAATACCTCCTTGGTGCGCTTATCGACCGCCTCACCCGGCAGTAGGGTGGGGCCTTCTGTCACTCACCGGGGAAGACGCATGACAAAAACAACAATGCGCGCCATCTTCACACCGCAGGCGCTGGCCGCTGCGGTGGCTATGGGTTGCTGCGCCCAGGCGCACGCGGTCGCCTTCAACATCGGCGAAATCGAAGGCACCTTCGACTCGTCACTTTCGGTCGGCGCGAGCTGGGGGCTGCGCGATGCCGACAGTTCGCTGGTGGGCACGGTCAATGGCGGCAGCGGACAATCGTCCACCGGTGATGACGGGCGCCTGAATTTCAAGAAGGGCGAGACCTTCTCGAAGATCTTCAAGGGCATTCACGACCTTGAACTGAAGTACGGCGATACCGGCGTGTTCGTTCGGGGCAAATACTGGTACGACTTCGAACTCAAGGACGAAGACCGCGAGTTCAAGCAGATCAGCGACAGCGGCCGCAAAGAGGGCGCCAAGTCTTCCGGCGCGCAGATCCTCGATGCCTTCGTCTATCACAACTACGCCATCGCCGATTTGCCCGGCACGGTGCGGGCCGGCAAGCAGGTGGTGAGCTGGGGTGAGAGTACTTTCATCGGCAACTCGATCAACAGCATCAACCCGGTCGACGTCTCGGCATTTCGCCGTCCCGGTGCGGAGATCAAGGAAGGCCTGATTCCGGTGAACATGCTGTTTGGTTCGCAGAGCCTGACTGACAAACTCTCGGTCGAAGGCTTTTACCAACTGGAGTGGGACCAGACCGTCCTCGACAACTGCGGCACCTTCTTTGGCGTCGACGTCGCGGCGGACGGCTGCAACAACGGCTACACCGTCGGCAGTCCGGCGGTGGCGCCATTGTTGCCGCTGACCACCGCGTTCGGCCAAGGCATTCAGGTCACACGCGAAGGCGTGGTGATTCCCCGTGGCGGCGATCGCGATGCGCGCGATTCCGGGCAGTGGGGCACGGCGCTGCGCTGGCTCGGCGAAGACACCGAATACGGCCTCTACTTCATGAACTACCACAGCCGTACGCCGACGGTCGGCACCACGACGGCGGGGCTGTCGACACTGGCGGCGTTGCCAGGCATGGTCGGCATTGCCAACGGCCTCGCGCCTGGCAGCGGCGCAGGTCTGGCGCAAAGCGTGATGCTCGGGCGCGGTCAGTACTACCTCGAATACCCGGAAGACATTCGTCTGTACGGCGCGAGTTTCTCCACCACTCTGCCCACCGGCACCGCGTGGACCGGCGAGATCAGCTATCGGCCGAACGCACCGGTACAGGTCAACACCAACGACCTGACCCTGGCGCTGGTCAATCCTATCGCCGGTGGCACCGCATCGCCACTTGCGACCTCGCCGGGTGCTGATAACAAAGGCTACCGGCGCAAGGAAGTCACGCAGGTCCAGAGCACGCTCACGCACTTCTTTGACCAGGTGCTGGGCGCCGAACGCCTGACCGTGGTCGGCGAAGCGGCGGTGGTGCATGTCGGTGGTCTGGAGTCACGCAGTGAGCTGCGTTACGGCCGTGATTCGGTCTATGGCCAATATGGTTTCGGCGGCGATACCGACGGCTTCGTCACCTCGACTTCGTGGGGCTATCGCGCCCGGGCGATTCTCGATTACGCCAACGTTATCGGCGGGATCAACCTCAAGCCCAACCTGTCGTGGTCGCATGACGTCGCCGGTTACGGCCCCAACGGTCTGTTCAACGAAGGTGCGAAAGCCATCAGCTTCGGCGTCGATGCCGACTACCGCAACACCTACACCGCGAGCCTGAGTTACACCGACTTTTTCGGTGGCGACTACAACGTCCTCGAAGACCGTGACTTCGTGGCCCTGAGCTTCGGCGTGAACTTCTGATCTGCCCGAGAAGGATGACTGCAATGCGCAAAACGATTCTGCAATGTGGCGTGCTGGCCTTGAGTC
>Ga0157369_10005556_pt1 | contig 14641 bp, 11 predicted proteins | sample C25metaG_FD_113461 | JGI IMG/M metagenome (GOLD analysis project Ga0157369, IMG submission 113461) | Corn rhizosphere microbial communities from Kellogg Biological Station, Michigan, USA - C2-5 metaG | ecosystem: Host-associated > Plants > Roots > Rhizosphere > Soil | place: USA: Michigan...
CATCTTCTTCTGCGATCCCGATGCCCGTGTCAGATACCGACGCGAACGCAAAACCATCGCGGGCTTCCAGAGCCACAGTTACGGTGCCGGCGCGGGGTGTATATTTTGCGGCGTTGTCGATCAGAATGAGGAAGGCCCGCCGCAGAGCGTCCGCGTCAGCTTGAATCCAGATCGGAGCATTCGGCACACCTGCGGCGAACTGAAGCCCGCGAAGTCTCAATAGTTTCTCGCCTTGTTCAGCGGCGCCGCGAACAATGGCGCACATATCCGCCGCGCTAAACTCTGCGGCTACTTTTCCAGAGTCGGCTCTGGCAAGCAACATCAGGCTGTCAACGACCTGTGATGTTCGCTCGGATTCTTGCAGGATTTCATCAAGCGCCTCCAAATATTCACTCGCGGGCCGGTCACGTTTTTGCACTGCCACTTCAGCTGTGGTCCTTATGAGGGATACGGGTGCCCGCAGCTCGTGTGAAGCATCTGCCGTAAATTGCTTCATCTGCCGAACAGACATCGCGAGGCGCGATAGCATCGCGTTGAGGGTTTCGGAGAGCCTTTGCAGTTGATCGCCGGTCTCCGGCACGTTTAGCCGGTCATCCAGATTTTCGATGCTGATGCGCTGTGCGGCCTGCGAAATACCGTCGACCGGCGCTAAGGCACGACTGCTGAGCCAATATCCTCCCACGCTCGCCAAAATCAGCAGGAGCGGCGCTGCGAGTAGAAGCATCAATCGAAATCGCTCCAATGCTTCGTAGGTTTCATTCATTAAAGAGGCGACCTGAACGGTGTAAGACTGTCCGTTGACTACGATTCGTTGTGAATAGAAACGTAGCCAATGATGCTCGACGCGAAGGTCCTGGAATTGAGGACTCGGGAGCGATGCCGGAAGGGCAATCGCGACGTTCGCATTCTCCAGTGGGACCGACCGGTAAAGCCACTGGCCCTGGTCGTCGCAAACCTGAAAAAGATCACCGCCCGGACCCAGAACCGAGTGCTCACGAAATTCGTCACGGATCTCCGGGAGCGATAACGCCGAGATCTGGTTCTCCATGAATTGGGAGACACCGCGCACCCTGTCGCGCAATTCATCGTCGATTGCGTGGAACACGCTGGCCCGCATTCCGAACCAGGACGTTATGCCGAATGCCGCGAGACCGCATGTAAACACGGCGAAGTACCAGGCCGACAGTCGAAATCCGATGGACGGTCCTTTCACGCAATGTCCTCTTCGCGTATAGCGAATCCAACGCCGCGAATCGTCTGGATTAGTTTTTTGCTTCCTGCGGGTTCTATTTTCGAGCGCAATTGGCCGACGTACACGTCGAGCGTATTGCTTTCTACTTCCCGGTCGCTCCCCCAGACAGCTTCGATCAGGCGGGCTCGCGTCATTACCCGCCCCAAATTGCGTAGAAGGGTTTCCAGAAGAAGGAATTCCGTGCGCGTGAGAGTAACTGGGGCGCCAGCGCGCGTGACAACGTGCTGGGCCGGGTCGAGCCTGAGATTGTTAATCTGCAGTTGGACTCGCGGTTCGACTTCCTTGCGTCGCGCGAGCGCGCGAAGTCTTGCCAGAAGCACCTTCAGGGCGAAGGGTTTTGTGAGGTAGTCGTCTGCCCCGGCGTCCAGTCCCGTGACGATATCCTCAGCGGAATCTCTTGCTGTGAGCATCAAAATGGGGCTCTTGCTTCCCGTGCTCCGAAGCTTCTTCACGACGCCGAATCCATCTAGCCGCGGAAGCATCACGTCCAAAACGAGCACATCGAAATGGCCCTGCCGCGCGGCCTCCAGGCCTTCAATCCCGTCGAAAGCAAGGCTTACGGTGTGCCCGTTCTCATCGAGCCCTTTCTTCAATTGAAGGGCAAGGCGCTGGTCGTCTTCGACAATGAGAATCTGCATCGTCTATCCAAGACTAGTATGAAGCCAGAATTCTGATGATCGCCTGAGCGATGTCCTCACCCAATCATCAGATTGGCGTTGCAGGATAGTACTTTGCGATGGGTGCGCAGGCGTATTTGCTCTTGGGGTTTCTGACCTGTTCGGTTGCCTCAGCCGAAACGATCCGCTTCGACGGCAGCAAGCCGGGAGCTTTGCCTTCCGGTTGGGCCGTGGCGATGACCCATGCGGGCGGGGAGCCGCGATGGCAGATTGTGAGCGATTCGGGTGCGCCGAGCCCGCCGTATGTTCTGGCCCAGCTATCGCAGGATCGCACCGCTGGACGATTTCCTTTGGCGATCTGGACCGGAGCCGCGATCCGCAACGGCGAGGTAAGCGTCGCGTTTAAGACGGTTTCCGGAACCGTTGATCAGGCCGCCGGAATCGTCTGGCGATATCAAGATCACAACAACTATTACATCGTGCGCGCGAATGCCCTGGAGAACAACATAGTTCTCTATAAGGTCGAGAAAGGAGTCCGTCTTTCTATCGCGCCAAAGGGAAAACCACCGCGCTCGTACGGCGTCAAGCACGACGTGCCGAAGGGACAATGGAATACGCTGCGGATTGTCTTCAACGACTCTCACTTCAGCGTGTACTTCAACCGAGAACAGGTGTTCGAGACGGAAGATCAGACCTTCAGAAATGCGGGAAGGACGGGTATGTGGACCAAGGCGGATAGCGTTACCTACTTCGACGATTTTTCAGTGAATGGAAACTGAAAAGTAAGCCGCCTCGGACTCGTGACAAGTCACGGAAAGGATTGACCATGAAAGCATGGAAGGTGCTGCTTCTCGCGGTTGTTGTGATCGTGATCGCAGGGGCCGTCGGATTCGCGCTATTGATTCACCGGGGTTTTCGCGCCACCACCCAGCCATCCGGGTTTGAAGCGGCTATTGCGCGGACCGTGCGCAACCTTGCAATTCCAGGTAGGGAACGAGATCAGAAAAACCCTCTCGAAGCCAGTTCGCAGAATCTGGAAGATGGCCGCGAGAATTTCCTGGCGAAATGCTCGACTTGCCATGGACGCTACGGTAGCGCGGTGACACCGTCTGGACAATCCCTCTATCCACGTGTGCCGGACCTGCGCGCCTCGAAATCTCAGGACCTCACCGACGGCGAACTTCATTACATCATCGAAAACGGCGTCGCCCTCACTGGAATGCCCGCTTGGGGCAACCTGCATCAAATGCCGGATGATGACAGTTGGAAACTGGTTCTCTACATCCGGAGCCTTCGACCGCTCTCAAGCCAGGAGCAAACTCAACAGGCGCAAACCTCCGCGTCAGCCCATTACGTCGGGTCTCAATCGTGCGCCAAGTGTCACGAGCAAATCTATGAGCACTGGCAAAAAACACCGATGGCGAACATCGTTCGCGATCCTCGCCAGCATCCGGATGCGATCATTCCGGATCTCGCCACCAACAACGTATCGAAGTTTTCAAAGGACCAGGTCGCTTTCGTCTACGGCAGCATTTGGAAGCAGCGGTATTTCACAAAAGTCGGCGACGACTATTTCCCTCTGCCGGTGCAGTGGGAGGTTCTGAATCACAAATGGAGCAAGTACGTAGTGCCTCCGTCAGGAGGCGACTGGTGGGCGGCCTTCTATCCGCCGGACAATATGCATCGCCCCACTGGCCCTCTTTGCGATGGCTGTCATTCGGTAGGCTATGACATTCACACGAAGCAGGTAGCCGAGTGGAATGTTGGCTGTGAACGCTGCCATGGCCCCGGTAGCGAACACGCGACACATCCCGCGCGGGGAAACATTCTAAATCCTGCCCATATGGATTACGTGGCGGCCAGCGACACCTGCATTCAATGCCACTCCCAGGGGCAGCCGCTTTCGAACCCCATCGAAGGCAAGTACTACGATTGGCCCGTCGGCTATAACGTCGGGATGAAGCTGCAGGACCATTGGAAGTTGGAGGAACGCACGCTCGGTGCGCCGACCAATTTCTTGTACTATCCCGATGGCACGGCGCATAAGAACCGCATGCAGGGCAACGATTTCGTTCAAAGCGTCATGTATAGGCGCGGAGTAAGCTGTTTCGACTGTCATGACGTGCATGGCACCGGAAATTACGCGCAACTCCGGAAGCCCGCCGATCAGCTCTGCCTGAACTGTCATGGTCCGTCTTCACCGAACGGTCCGCGCACGGCGACGATCGAAGAGCACACGCACCACAAGGATGGCAGCCCGGGCAGCCAATGCATCGCCTGCCACATGCCGGCAATCGAGACCGAGGGTCCGCCGGACACCTTCGTTCACGCGCATACCTTCAAGTTCATCACTCCGGTGATGACGGACAAGTACAAGATTCCTAACCCGTGCACTTCGTGTCATTCCGATAAGGGCACGGCGTGGGCAACTGATGCGATGCGCCACTGGAGCGAGCGCTCTCCGTGGCGGATCGAATAGGAAACACGGGGTTCGGCCGCCTGGTTGTGCTGTTTTCGCTTTGCACGAGCGCGATGCAGGTGGCACAACAATTCGATGCTGGCTTGGCCGGACCAGCGCCATTTTCAATCAGGTCAAACCGCGCGAGCATCGTTTCGCAAGTGTTTACCTGACCGGCCGTGGCTGGTCTTCTGGGACCGATTCTTGAGGAGGAGAAAAGCAATATGAGGCAAACAATCTTCTTAGGACTACTGTTTGGGGCAATGAATGTTTCTCTTCGCGCGCAGGAACAAGATGCACGTATTGCGGAATTGGACCAAAAACTTAAGGAGGCCCGGCAAGTTGCCGTCGGTCTTCAGAAGACGATCGATTCGCTCACGGACGAACTTGAGAGTTTGCGAAAGTCGGGAAAAGCCACACCATCACAAGCCCTGGTCAGCGCTTCACAGACAAAAGCCGAATCCAGTAAAAACGATTTCAAAGATCAAATCCTCGTCCCTGACCTTGGTGGCGACGAGCGCTCGACGCGATTAACGGCGCGGCCGGAGTTGTTTGTCCAGACCCGCTACTCGGCACTCCCGCTACGAGGGACCGATGTTTCGACAGCGCCAACGAACTTCGAATTGACCCGTATTGAATCAAGATGGTCCGGCGCGCTTTCAGACAAGGTTGGTATGGGCTTTGAAGTCCAATACGAACCCGCACCGGACGGAATGCCGGAGCAGCTCGTAAACGACGCATTCGTCGAGTACTACCCCTCCAATTCGGTCACTTTGCGTGCAGGCCAGTTTGTGAAACCATTCGGTTTCGATATTCAGCAATCCAGCACGGTCCGAGAATCCCCTGAGCGCGGAATATTCGCTGAATACTTCTTTCCCGGAGAACGGGACCGTGGTTTCATGGTCGCAGCCAAACTCGATCCTCTCGGAAGTGCATGGAAGGGGACCGAGGTATTTGCCGGGGCATTCAATGGGAACCGATTCTTCGCGGACAACAATCGGCAATTGAACTATGACATTAGAGTCCGAAAGCACTTCGAGCGTCTATCGCTTGCGGTCGGCTTCTCCGCGCAAATCGGACATCAACTGCTGCCTGAAGGCTTCCGCGGTAATGATCGAGAAAACATTTATGGAGCGGACTTGCAATGGGCCTGGAAAAGGCTAGGTATCCGGGCTGAATTTGCCGGCGGAAACATGCCTTCCACTCTGCTTAGCCTCACCCCAGAATTCGCGCCAGCTTTCCGTCCCGGAGCCCACGCAGCAGGCGGCTCCATTTCGCCGATATTCAAGCTCACCGACCACGATCAAGTGTACGCCCGCTATGACCAATTCAATCGCGACCTGGTTTCGGGGTTGGACATCCGGGCATTCAACTTCGGCTACTTCCGCCGCCTCGGGGACCATTCAAGAGTGGGCGCGGCTTATCAGTTCAAGAATCACCCATCCTTCCAAGACGACCTAGTGAATACGAAATTTCAGATCATCTGGAACGTGATCTATTAGACGCCGGGAGATTTGCCTCGCAATTGGTTTGTACCGATTTTGTACCGCGAGCCTGCTTTTGATGCTTTTGACGACTTCAGAAAATCGAATCCTGGACTATGAACAAGGCTGAGAGCGATGCGCGACGCGGGGCATCGCTCCGAGTGCATCATTTCTTCTTGTCCGATTTTCCGGCCGGCATCACCATCACGTCGTGAAGCGTGATGTCTCCCTTATAAACGGTCGCCATGATCGTATCGCCAACCTTGACCTTCTTCAGGACCTCCGGCTTATCCACTGGATAGCTCATCGTCATCGCATCCATCCAGCCTTCGAGCTTTTCCCCGTTCACTGTCAGTCCCTTGTCGGTGACGGCCTCCACCTTGCCATGGAAGGTCATCGGTTTGCCCTTGGTCTTGTCCTGGGCATTTGTGTTGACCGCGAGCAAGCCCGTGAGGGCGAGTGCCGCCGCAAGAATATGTCTTCGAGAGCTCATCATTGTTTTCCCTTTCTGAATGAGAGAATTCGACTGCTGAACTACCTTCCTAGTGCGGTTGCTCGGCTAATGTTTCATCTGTGGCTCCTTTCGAAGGGGTAGTCTCGGTATCCGCGTTGCGCCGGATGTCGCGGCCTTTCATCATGGCGAAGAACACCGGGACGAGGATAAGAACGTGGATCGTCGAGGTAATCATTCCGCCCACAATGGGCGCGGCAATTGGTTTCATCACATCGGAACCGACGCCGGTTTCGCGAAGGATTGGAATGAGGCTCGCGAGCACGACTGCGACGGTCATCAGTTTCGGCCGGAGCCGGTGCACGGCGCCCTCGATGACTGCGGCCTCCAGATCCCTTTCGGTGAGCGGGGCGCCGGTTGCAAGACGGCGCTGCAAGGCCTCATGGAGATAGACGACCATCACCACGCCCGTCTCGACAGCGATGCCGAAAAGCGCGATGTAGCCCACCCAAACCGCAACGCTGAAGTTGTACCCGAGATACCGCTGCAGGATGAGACCGCCCGTGAGAGCGTAGATCGTGGGAAATATGAGGACCGCGGCCTCAGCCACGGAGTGAAAGAGCATGTAGAGCAGGACAAAAATCACGAGGAAGACGACGGGGACGATCAGCTCCAGCCGTTCCTTGGCGCGCAGCTCGAATTCGTATTCGCCGGACCATTTGTAGGTGTAGCCGGCGGGAAGCGCGAGCTGCTGCCGGAGCACATTGTCCGCCTGCGTGACGAAGCTGCCGTAATCGGTCGTGTTGAGGTCGATGTAGACGTAGCCGGTCAGCGCTGCGTCTTCATCGCGGATCATCGACGGCCCGCGCGAAAACGACACCTTCGCGACTTCGCCAATGGGAATTTGAGCGCCGCCCGGCGTCGCGATCAGAAGGCGGCTTAATGCCTCAACGTTGTCGCGAAAATCACGGCTATATCTGACGCTGATCGGATAACGCTGCCGGCCCTCGATATTTTCGGCGATGTTCTTGCCGCCAATGCCGGATGTGACGACCTGCTGCACGTCCGCCACGGTCAGGCCGTATCGTGCAGCTTCGGTGCGGTTGACTTCTATGTTTACGTAAAACCCTTGGCTGACGCGCTCGGCGAAAACGGACCGCACGCCCGGAACTGAAGAGAGAATGCGCTGCACTTGCGCGCCCGCCTGCTGGATGCCTTCAAGGTTAGGCCCCTGGATTTTCATTCCCAGCGGCGTATTGATGCCTGTCAGCTCCATATCAAGCCGGTTCTCGACGGGCATCGTCCAGGTGTTCGATAGCCCGGGAAATTGGAGCCTGGCGTCCATTTCCTGGATGAGCTTTTCGTACGTCATGCCCGCGCGCCATTGCTCGCGCGGCTTCAGCATGACCGTGGTGTCGTACATATCGAGCGGAGCATTGTCGGTTGCGCTCTCGGAGCGGCCTACCGTGCCGAAAACGCTCTCCACTTCCGGAAATGAGCGGATGACGCGGTCCTGCTCCTGCATGAGCTGTGATGCCTGCGTAATAGAAATGCCGGGAAGAGCTGTGGGCATATAAAGCGAGGAGCCCTCAAACAGCGGCGGCATGAACTGGCTGCCGATCTTGAGCGCGAGCGGCAGTGTAAAAACGAGAAAGAGCAGGTTGAGCAGCAGGGTTGTCTTCCTAAAACGCAAGCACAGCCGAAGAATGGGAAGGTAAATCGCCTGCGTGATGCGCGAAAGCGGATTGCGCGCCTCGGGACGCAACTTGCCGCGGATGAAAACGAGCATGAGCACGGGAACGAGCGTGATAGCAAGCAGCGATGAGAAGCCCACGGCAAGGGATTTCGTCCAGGCGAGCGGACGGAACATACGGCCTTCCTGCGCTTCGAGCAGGAAGACGGGCAGGAAAGAAATCACGATGATGACAAGCGAGAAGAAGATCGCAGGTCCTACCTGCTTGGCCGCGTCGAGCAGGATGCGGCGGCGGCGCGTTTCATCAATCGGCTCGCCTGTTGCCTGAGCTTCCGCGAGCTGGCGGTAGCCGTTCTCGACCATGACGATGGCGGCGTCCACAAGCACGCCGATGGCAAGAGCAAGGCCGCCCAGCGACATGATGTTCGACGTCACATGCAGGTAATACATCGGAATGAACGAGGCGAGGACGGCAATGGGCAGCGTAAGAATGGGGACGAAAGCGGAACGGAAATGAAAGAGGAAGACGACGATGACAAGGCTGACGATGATCGCCTCCTCGAAGAGATCGCGTTGAAGCGTGTTAATCGAGGCATGGATAAGGCCGGAGCGGTCGTACCCCGTCATGATTTCGACGCCGGCCGGAAGCGACGATTTGATTTCGGCGAGCTTGGCCTTGACGCCGTCGATGACGGTGAGCGCGTTCATGCCGTCGCGCATGACAATGATGCCGCCGACTGTTTCGCCCTCGCCCTGCCAGTCGGCCGCGCCCTGCCGCACATCGGGGCCGAAAGCGACGGTGGCCACGTCGCGGATCATTACCGGGGTTCCGTCTTTCGAGGCGAGAGGCACATTCTCAAGGTCGGCCAGTGTATGGAGGTATCCGAGACCGCGGACCATATAATTCGCGCCGCTGAGTTCGAGCTGGCTTCCGCCAACTTCATTCGTGCTCGCGCGGATTTTGTCGATGATCGTGGAAAGCGGAATCCCATAAGAGCGGAGCTTGTCAGGGTCGAGGTTCACCTGATACCGCCTGACAAAGCCGCCGATGGTTGCGACTTCCGCAACGCCGGGAACGGTCGCAAGCTGATAGCGCAGATACCAGTCCTGAAGGCTGCGAAGATCGGCAAGGCTCTGCTTGTGGCTATGGTCGACGAGCGCGTATTCATAAACCCATCCCGCGCCGGTCGCATCGGGTCCGATACTGGGATGCACGCCCTCGGGAAGCTTGCCCTGTATCTGCTGGAGATATTCGACAACGCGGGAGCGCGCCCAGTAGAGGTCCGTTCCGTCCTGAAAAACCACGAAGACGTAAGAATCCCCGAACATTGTTTGCGCCCGGACGGCCTTCACCTGCGGCGCTGCCAGCAGGGACGTGACGATCGGATATGTGACCTGGTCTTCAATGATCGTGGGCGGCTCGCCCGTCCATTCCGTGTGAACGATGACTTCAACGTCAGAGATGTCCGGCAGCGCGTCGAGCGAGATTTGACGCAGGCTCCAGATGCCGGCGAGCACGAGCATGAACGTCCCTGTAAAAACCAGGAACCGGTTTCGCGCGCACCACTCGATCAAGGCGGCGAGCATGCTACATCCCTCCTGTCGCGTTCACGCTGAATTGCTTGTTGACGATGGTCTGGCGGTCCTTGGTCGCAGTGATCGTGACTTGCCACGTCCCGCCGCTCGCGAGCTGGCCCGGTCCTTCATAAAGCCCGTTGCCTTTGTCCGTGCATTTCACGTCGGTATGCATGGCCGCCATTCCCATTGCCGGCATCGCCGCCATAAAGAAGTTCACGGACACTTGCGCCCCGGAGACAGGCGCCCCCTTTGCGTCCGTAAGCTTCACGCGGAAGACATTGCTGCCCTTGCGCGGCGGCTCGGGCTGCGACGTCATGTCGGCATTGGCCTTGGGCGCGTTCATCGCCGTGGCATTGCCCGCACCGGGTGGCGGCGGGGTATATGATCCGAGCGAAGCCTGTAACTGGCTCTCTGAATCAATCAGGAAATTGGCGGAGGTGACGATCTGCTCGCCTGCCTTCAGGCCCTTGAGCACGACAAAATCGTCGCCGACGCGATTCCCAAGCTGAACCTCGCGCGGTTCGAGGTAACCGTCGCCGCGGTTCACGAACGCGATCTGCCGCGTCCCCGATTGAAGGACGCCGCTCGCGGGAATGATCAGTTGCTCGCCCAGGGGCGACTTGAACGAGACTTTCACGAACATGCCCGGAGATAGCGGCGGGTCGGGGTTCGGGAGCACGATGCGCACGCGCGCCGTGCGCGTCGCCATGTCCACGTCCGGGTAGACGAAATCGACGCGCCCCGTGAAAGTTCGGCCTGGATAGGTGTCGGCGGTAATGCTGGCCGGTGCGTCAGTTTGGATCTGCGCAAGATCATTCTGGAACACCTGCGCGTTGACCCAAACCGTCGAAAGATCGGCGATGGCGTATAGCCGCAAGTCGGGCTGCACGGCGGTGCTGGGATAGGCTTTGCGCTCGGTAATGTAGCCGGAAACGGGAGAGTCGATTTCGATTTCCTGACCGACTTCGCCCGTTGCTTCGAGACGGTCGATTTCGGTTTGCGGAACCTGCCACTGTTTCAGGCGCTCGATGGCGGCTTGCAGGAGCGAGTCGGCGCCGGATGAGACGCCGGGAATGCTGCTGTGCGCCACTTCCTTCTGGTTTTGCCGCGCAACAAGATACTCGCGCTCGGTGGCAACGATGTCCGGGCTGTAGAGCGTAAAGAGCGGTTGGCCTTTTCGGACGAACTGATAGGTGGCGTCGACGAAAACTTTCTGAATAAAGCCGGGGAAGCGCACCTGCACGTACGACAGCCGGGTTTCATCGAGCGCGACATTCCCGGCCGTATTTATTTCATCGACGATCTCCTTGCGCTGAACGCGCCCGAGCTTCACACCGATACTCTGGAGGCGCTGCGGCGATATTTGAACCGGTACCAATGCAGGCTCTGTCGGAGCGGTCGCTGGTGCGGGCGAAGCCGTCGTTTGCGGCGACTGCAGGCTCTCCGGAAAGACGGAGCGGATGGCGGCGGGGAGCGCCGCGCGGAGCGCCGTTCCTTCTCCGCCATGCGAGCGCCACCAAAAGAAAGCCAGCGCTCCGGCGAGAAGAAGATTTCCCGCCAGGGCCACGAGGAACGCGGTGCGGTAGGTCTTCATGACTATTCCTTCTCCTTCGTGGCGGCGGCCAGAGATAATCCCGTCATTTGCTCAAGGCGGGCAATGGCCGTCTCGTGGTCAGCGAGCGTCTGGAGGTTCTCCTGGTCGAGCCGAAGGATGTCGAGATATGAATTGAGCAAAGGCTGAAAATCCTGCCGGTTGTTCTGGTATGAGGCGAGACCCGCCTGAAATCCGGTGCGCGCCTCGGGGACGAGTCCCTCGCGATTGATTTTCAGCAATTCGGCGCTCTGCTCCGCAATAACATACTGCTGGCGGAGGTCTGCTGCGAGCTGTTGCGATTGCGCCTCGCGGTCGCTCCGCGCACGGTTCAACTCCGCTTCGGCCTGAGCGAGTTCGGCCCGTTGCTTTCCGTAGTGAAGCGGAATCTTGACGCCGAAGGTTATCTGATAATAAGCACGGAACTGCGTCGGGTCGGTCCGCTGCCACATCGCCTGAACGTTGAAGTCAGGCTTGAAGTCCTTTCGCGCCGCGTCCACATGGAGCGCCTGGCGGTCGATCGTGTGCTGCGTGGCGGCGAGGTCTGGATTTTGCGATTCGGCAGCGGCGAGAATGTCATCGAAGCTCATATGGAGCGCCGTTTCCTTCAGTACGACGGGCAGGATGTCGGGAGATGATTGAGGGCGGTTGACAAGCTGCTTGATGCGGGCCTGAAGCTTTCCCTCTTCGAGGTGGTGCATGGCGATATCCCGCAGGAGTTTTGTCTGCTGCACCTGCGCCTGTAATATGTCCTGCTGGTTCCCCATGCCGGAGCGGTAGCGCGCGTCGGCTGCTCTCTCGACCTGGCGCAAGAGCTGCTGATCATTATTAAGAATGTCCAGGGTCTGAGACAGGTAGGCGAGCTGGTAATAGGCGGTTTTGATTTCGGCAAGTACCCCGAGCGCCACGGAATCGGCGTGGCTTCCCGCGATGTCGGCGTCTCGCTTCGCGATCTCGCCCTTTAGTTTCAGCTTGCCCGGATATGGAATGTCCTGCGAAGCCCCAAGCCCGATGTACGCGAAGTCGCTGTTGGTATATCCGGCAAAAGGCCGCGGGCTTCCCACGTTGACCTGTTGAAGCTGGAACGTCGGGTCCGGAAGCGCGGAGACTTGCGCGGGCATCTCTTTCGCAGCCTGCGTGCCCTGTTGCGCTGCCCGAATTTGCGGGCTGTTCTGCTCCGCTTCCTTCAGCAGTTCGGAGAGTGGTGTCGTGGGCGGCGCGTGTTTGCGCGCGGCGTCGGCCTCCTGTGCGAGACAGGAGACCGCGAGAAAGGCCGAAACCGTCAGGGCATATGCGAGGCCCCCGACGCGGCCGGGCATGCCCTCTCGTTGGAAAAGTGAAATCATCGCTAAAAGCCTCCTGAAAATGCGCCGCCCCGCTGATGACAAGCGGTTCAGGCGAAGGTCGGCCGATTAAGAAAAATGTTGTGGAAACAAGAAAAGGGCAACGTGACGCGCCAAAGCGCACCACGGTTTTCAGGAGGAGGGCCTAAATCAGGAGGGAAGCGTAAACGATGTAGAGCGGCGGCGGCGAATGCTGCGGCGGATCAATGCCGGGCCAGACGACCTGGGTGGTGTGCTCCATTTCGGCGAGAGGAACCCAGTCAACGGCAATCGCCGTTGGCGCGACGAAAGGAGCATGAATGACAGGCAGCGCGCTCGGAGACTGCGCCGTGACCATGTTCTTGCAGCAATCATGCGCCTTGTTTGCAGGATTGCAGGGCATATGGTGACAGCACTGCATCGACTGCTGGTCGAGGGACATGGCATAGCAGTCCGCGAATTGCAGAAGGAGCATTACGCTGACGGCCACAACGAAGGATGTGATCTTCCGAAACATCAATCGGTCCCTAATGGAAGTACCTTCCTCAATTCTAGGCTTGTGGAAAGTACGGGGCAAGTTTCATGGAAAGCGGCAAGCGAGAACGCCCTATTTAGAGGATAGAGCCGTGCTGCTTAAAAAACAGTTAAATGGTGCTTGCTTGGGATGACCTGGCTGAAACGACCAAACATTTTTGTACACTTTTTGTACCGAAAGCGTGATTTTGATGCTTTTGACGACTTCAGCGACTTTGTAGAATCAATAAGTTGCGTGACTTCAGAATTCTGTCAAGTTCGTGGTTCGAATCCATGCCGGGGAGCCAACACTGCGTTTTCCAACTTCTAAGTTGATTTTATTGACGGTACGGGTGCGCGCAAACAACCACCTGTATCCCTAACATTCCGCCCGTTGTTGGTTATTGCTAGTGACCTGCCTCGATTATTTCAGCCAGTCATAACTGAGGATTTCAAGACCGCCGCGAACTCGTTGGGGGTCCGGTGACGTGCTCTCGGTAATTTAGACCAGATAAAATTGAGGATCTTCAGGTCGGCGCGGGAGAAGAAGCGACGAAAGGAGATTCTGAGATGAAGAAGGGGCGGTTTACAGAAGAGCAGATCATCGGCATTCTTAAGCAGCACGAAGCCGGCCGGAAGGTGCCAGAGCTGGCGCGTGAGATCGGCGTGAGCGCGGCGGCCATCTATACCTGGAAGTCGAAGTACGGAGGGATGGACGTCAGCGATGCGCAGAAGCTGAAGGGACTGGAAGATGAGAACCGGCGGCTGAAGCACCTGGTAGCGGATCTCAGCCTGGACAAGGAAGTCCTGAAAGCGGTGATCCAAAAAAACGGGTGGAGCTTGCCGGCATGAGGAAGGACGTGGCGTTCGCCTGCGAACGGTTCCAGGTGAGTGAGCGCCGGGCCTGCAAGCTGCTGGGAATGGATCGCGGCAGTTATCGTTACGAGCCGAGGCCGGACCACAATGGGTCTCTGCGGGAAGCCCTGGTCGCGCTGGCCCGGCAGAAGCCGCGGTACGGATATCGACGCCTGCACGCGCTGCTGACCAGGCGGGGTCATGCGTCCAGCGTGATGCGCATTTACCGGCTGTATCGAGAAGAAGGGTTGGCGGTGCGGCGGCTCCGGCGGAAGCGGTTATCCCGCGTGGCCGCAGTCACACACGTGGTCCGATCAAACCAGGAGTGGGCGCTCGATTTCGTCTGCGACACGCTGGCGACGGGTCGAGGGATTCGTGTTCTAGCAGTTGTGGATGCCTTTACCAGAGAAAACCTTTCCTTAGAAGTCGACACCAGCTTATCGAGCCGTCGTGTGACGCGGTCGCTCGAAAGTGTAATCCAACGTCGAGGAACACCGGAAGCGATTCGCTGCGACAACGGCCCGGAACTGACCAGTCGGCACTTTCTGAGCTGGTGCGAGGAGCGGAAGATCCAGCTGATCCACATTCAGCCGGGTCGGCCAATGCAGAATGGCCACGTGGAGAGTTTCAACGGCCGGTTGCGGGATGAGTGCTTAAACGCCAACTGGTTTCGCAATCTGCTGGACGCGCGGGCCAAGATCACGGCCTGGCGAGATGAGTACAATGGCGAACGGCCCCACAGCAGTCTGGGTTACCGGACCCCCAACGAGTTCGCGGCGGTCTTGAAATCCTCAGTTATGACTGGCTGAAATAATCGAGGCAGGTCA
>Ga0157369_10005557_pt1 | contig 14638 bp, 15 predicted proteins | sample C25metaG_FD_113461 | JGI IMG/M metagenome (GOLD analysis project Ga0157369, IMG submission 113461) | Corn rhizosphere microbial communities from Kellogg Biological Station, Michigan, USA - C2-5 metaG | ecosystem: Host-associated > Plants > Roots > Rhizosphere > Soil | place: USA: Michigan...
CGAAGATAAAGGCGCGCGGTTGCGGAATCACGGGTTCGACGAAAATGTTCAATTGCCCTCCGCAGATCAGGCCTTCGTCATAGGCCGCATCCTGGCCCAGACTGAAGGATAGGTGACGCGGTTTTTCGGTCTCGATGACCTCGCGCGCGGCATTCCAAACATCCGCTTCCACACAGCCGCCGCCCACGGTGCCCATGAACGAGCCATCTTCCCGCACCAGGATTTTGGCGCTCTCGAAGCTTGGGATCGAGCCGTTTACCTGTACGATGGTCGCCACGGCGCACTTCTGGCCGAGTCTCCGCAGGCGCACGATTTCATCGTACAGGTCCATTTGGATTGATTATATCGTGGACCAGCCAAACTGGCATATTCTCGGCTCATCCCGGAAGGATCCGCTCGCCTGTTCGACGCTTGCTCCACTTACCCGAGGCGTCCCGATCCCACATCGAATCGCGAAATGGCACTGGAATATCGCAGGCGAGACCGCTCCGCGCCATCGACAGCGTGTCGGCGAGTGACCGAAGCGCAGCCGCCGAAAGGTTGCCCATCAAAGGTACGCTCGCAAGTCTGAGGTGCAGGAACTCAACCGACTTCATCCGACCGAATTCCGTTTGGGTGAGGCCATGGGTGTATCGATCGATGAACCTGTCTCCCGGATCGTCGCTCCTAAACCGGGGGTCTGGACCTTCAACAATATTCCATGCGGGCCAAGCTGCTTTCGTGGTGAGAAAATTACAATCCACGACGTCAAGGCGTTCAGCGCGGATGCGGTCGATCCAGGTGTCGACCTCCCTCATCTTCCAGTCGCACAATAGCAGATAGTGGCGGAGAGCCGTTCGGGCTTCCGCCAGTTGTGTGCCGTGACAATGTGTCACGAGTGTATTCCAGAGATCCCTCCATTCGTTGTATGGCAAGATGTGATGCCATACTAAATTCATATCCGGTCGATTCGCACGCAGCCAGTTCCTTGGCGTGTTTGGCCGAACAGTGGGATTAATTGTCGGGAGCACAGGGGCCGCCCGTTATTTTACACGAACGCCCACGCTTCGTCCGGCGGGCTTATAATTATCGTCGTGGACGGCCACCAAGCTACGGACCTGGTCACGATCCGCCAGTTCGGCAACCTGGCCGAGGCGCTTTTTGCGAAGGGATGCCTCGAATCCGCGGGAATCGAATGCTTTCTGGCGGATGCCAATATGGCCTGGATGGACTCGCCTGTTGTTCGTGGAATGCGCCTGCAAGTAAGCCAGGATGACGCCGCGATCGCTATCGAGCTGCTGGAATCAGCGGCAGACGAATCAATCGCCTAAGGACTATCCGGCCGAAAGAAACTCGTCGGGATCGATGCCGGCTTGCTTCAGAATCGCGCGGAGTGTCCCTTCAGGCATATCTCCGGGATGATTCGGCACCGTTGTGTATCGTTTCGTCGACAAGTTGTACCAAATCTCGTGGCTCCCCGCAGCTTGGCGGTCGAAGGCGAATCCGTGAGCTTTGAGCTTGCGAATAATCTCACGGTATCGGAATCCGGAAAGCCGTCCCACCTAAGCCGCGACCACGATCGTGTAATCGTGGCGGTCCGCGGCAGTCGGGAACGATAATTGATCTTCCCGCTCTCGCCGGGCCTCAATGAGCTTGCGAGCGACGTCCCGCGCGATCTCCAATGCTTCCGCAACCGTTCGCCCCTGAGCCACCAATCCCGGCAATTCCTCAGACGTAGCCACGTACAAGCCTTCCGGAAGTTGCTCGATCTGGATGCGGATTGCGAGTTCCACCTTTCTTCATCGTAGCATCCGGCCCCCCGGCTATCATGGAAAGACTTGTGAGTAACGCGTATGACGTGATGATCATCGGGGGCGGCCACAATGGCCTGGTCACCGCCGCGTATCTGGCCAAAGCTGGCCGAAGCGTGCTGGTGCTCGAATCGCGCGAGCTGGTCGGCGGATGCGCCGTCACCGAGGAAATCTGGCCCGGATATCGCGTTTCCACCGCTTCCTACCTTGCCAGTCTGATGCAGGAAAAAGTCGTGCGTGAGCTCGATCTGGAGCGCTTCGGCTACCGTGTCGACGCCAAAGATCCCGCCTTCTTTTCGCCCTTCCCCGATGGCACCCATCTGTTCATGTGGCAGGACCGCGCCAAAACCCTGGCCGAAATCGCCAAGTTTTCCGAGCGCGATGCTCGTGCCTATCCCAAGTACGAAGATCACCTGGAACGTCTCGCGGTCGTCGCCGAATCTCTGTTGCTCACTACGCCGCCGAACTTTCCGCCCTCCGGCGTCGGCGATTTCATCGATTACATAAAACTGCTCGGAAGATTAAGAGGACTGTCGAAAACCGAGATCATCGGCCTGGTGAAGATTTTCACGCAGAGCGCTTCCGAGTTTCTGGATGAGTGGTTCGAATCTGAACAGCTCAAGGTGACCCTCGCTACGGACGGTGTGATCGGAGCCAACGGCGGACCACGCTCGCCCGGTACCGCGTATATTCTGCTGCACCACTGCATGGGCGGCGTCAACGGCCACCGCGGACTGTGGGGATTTGTCAGAGGCGGCATGGGAACCGTCTCAAACGCGATCGCTGATTCCGCCCGTAGCCACGGCGTGGTGATCCGCACCAGTGCTCCTGTCGAGAAAATACTGGTCCGCGACGGCCGCGTCCAAGGCGTCGTGTTGCAGGGTGGAGAAGAGATCCGCGCCTCCATCGTCGCCAGCAATCTGGACCCGCGCCGGACGTTCCTTCAATTGATGGACGCAAGCGATCTGCCGGCCGATTTCCTGGACGGAATCCGCAAATTCCGCTCAGAAGGTACATCGCTCAAGATGAATCTGGCGCTGAGCGGCGTGCCGGAATTCACGGCGCTGGCGGACAGCCCCGGACCTCAACACAAGGCGACAATGCATATCTGCCCCTCAGTGGAATACATCGAGCGGGCCTGGGATGACGCCAAGTACGGGAAACCTTCCCGCTCGCCTCTGATCGAGATGACCATGCCGACCATGTATGATCCGTCGCTGGCGCCGCCCGGCCATCACATCATGGGGATCTTTCTGCAATACGCCCCGTACACGCTGCGCGGCACAACATGGGACCAGGAACGCGAGCCCTACACCGAGCGGATTCTGGATGTGATCGAGGAATACTGCCCCAACATCCGGGAAATCGTCGTCGAGCGCCAGACGCTGTCGCCGTACGACCTGGAGCAGCGCTTCGGCATCACCGGCGGCAACATCTTCCACGGCGAAATGAGCCTGGACCAGATGTTCGTCTTGAGGCCGCTGGCGGGATGGGCGCGTTATCGTACACCGGTGCAAGGCTTGTACCTATGCGGTTCCGGTGCACATCCCGGGGGCGGCGTCATGGGCGCTCCGGGACACAACGCCGCTCGGGAAATCCTCAAAGACCGCTAAACTCCCACGGCTCCCCTGCCGAATGGAGTATAGTAACTATAGTTAACTATGGGGATGAAACCACGGCTAGCGGGTCCCGCTTCCCTGCCCGAGGTGCATGCCAGCGTCAACACGGTGTGGCCTACCGCCTTCCGCCGTATGTTCGCCTTCGCCGGACCGGCTTACCTGGTCAGCGTCGGCTACATGGATCCAGGGAATTGGGCCACCGATCTCGAAGGTGGCGCGCGCTTCGGTTACCAGCTTCTGTGGGTCCTGGTGTTATCCAACGCCATGGCGATTCTGCTCCAGACGCTTTCCGCGCGTCTCGGAATCGTCTCCGGTCGCGATCTGGCGCAAGCCTGCCGGGAAGCCTATCCCCGCGCGGTCTCGAACTCTTTGTGGTTCCTGTGCGAAATCGCTATCGCCGCTTGCGACCTGGCGGAAGTCCTGGGGGCGGCCATTGGTCTGAACCTTCTGTTTCACATCCCGCTGACCACCGGCGTTCTGCTCACCGCTCTGGATACGGTTCTGGTGCTGTGGCTGACACGCTACGGCATCCGCCTGGTGGAAGCCATCATCCTCTCTCTGGTTCTGATCGTGACCGGATGCTTCGTGGTCGAGTTGTGGTTCGCTAAGCCTCTATTTGGTGACGTCGCCTTGGGACTTGTGCCGCGCCTGAACGACTCCAGCCTGTACATCGCCATCGGCATGCTGGGCGCCACGGTGATGCCGCACAATCTTTATCTGCATTCCGCGCTGGTCCAGACCCGCCGCATCGGCAAGACGTTCGCGGAAAAGAAAATCGCCTGCCGCTACAACTTCATCGATTCCTTCATCGCTCTGAATGGCGCTCTGATCGTGAACGCCGCGATCCTGATAATGGCCGCGGCCGTCTTTTTCAAGAGCGGCACCATTGTGACCGAGATTCAGCAAGCCCACGAGTTGCTTGCCCCCCTGCTGGGAACGGCCCTCGCCAGCGGACTATTCGCCGTCGCGCTGCTGGCCAGCGGCCAGTCTTCGACGCTCACCGGAACCTATGCCGGACAGATCGTCATGGAAGGATTTCTGAACCTGCGCGTGCGGCCCTGGCTGCGCCGCCTGATCACCCGCTCGGTGGCGATCATCCCCGCCGTGATCACGGTTTCCACCAGCGGCGACCAGGGTACCTACCGGCTGCTCATTCTGAGCCAGGTGATCCTGAGCATGCAGCTTCCTTTCGCCATTATCCCGCTGGTCCGCTTCACCAGCGACCGCAGCCGCATGGGCGAGTTCGCCAACCGCACTTGGGTCAATATACTGGCCTGGAGCACGGCCGTACTCATCATCGTTCTGAATTTTAGACTGGCCGCGACGGCGATCATTCCATGGGTTGAGAGCGCGCCCTGGCGAAGCTGGTTGGTGATCCCGATGGTACTCGCCGTCGTCGTTCTGCTGGCCTGGGTGACGTTCGCCCGTCCGCATCCGCAGGCGCTGCCGAACCGCCATCCCGGCGCCGCCATCGCCACCGATCTTCCGGCCCTCAAGTACCGCTCCATCCTGGTTCCCCTCGATCATTCCGATCGCGATCGCGCGGCCGTGGCTCATGCCGCCGCACTGGCGCGCCTGCATGGCGCGACGATTCATCTGCTGCACGTCGAAGAAGGAGCCACCAGTCAGTTATTCGGACCCCTGGCGTCCACTGCCGAAGTCTTCTCCGGACACCAGTATTTAGAGGACATCGTAAATTCCCTGAAGACCACCGGGCTGGAGGCCGACATGAGGATTGTCCACGGACGCAGCCCCCGCTCCGAGATCATCCGCTCGGCCCGTGCGCTACAGCCGGATCTGGTGGTGATGGGAGCGCACGGCCACACCGGGCTGAAGGATTTGATCTTCGGCACCACCATTGACGGAGTTCGTCACGCCGTGTCCGCGGCCGTGCTGGTGGTGGGCGAACCCCCGGCTTAGCCCAGACGGTCTTTCGCGATCCAGGCTTCCAGGTAGGCAGGACAGTTCAGCAGCTCGATTTCTTCCTTGCTCTGCTGCGCCAGAAAGTCGAGACTGGCGCGATCCGCCAGAGTGATCTCGCTCAGATCAAGCGCAACATGGCGAGCCCGTTGCCTGCGGGCGCGTTCAATCGCCCGGCGAATTTCACCCAGCGAGTTGGCGTGCATCCTGCCGGCCAGCGCCACTCTGACCGTGCCGGAAGACTCCGGTTTGGATTCTACCTTTAACATCCCCGTTCGATCCACTATGCGCCGTTTGCGGCCGGACGACGACTCCCAATAAGTCGGCAAAAAGTTCGCCAAACGGCATACCCGCGGGTGGACTATGCTAGCAGCGTGACCCCCGCGGATTTTCGCCGTCTTGCTCTTAGCCTTCCGGATACCGCCGAAGGTTCTCATTTCAACGTCGCCGACTTTCGGGTAGGTGGCAGAATCTTCGCCACGCTGGCCTATGAGAAGGACGGCTGCGGTGTGCTCCTTCTGACCCCGGAGCAGCAGGCCGGGATGGTCGGCGACGCACCCGCGATATTTTTGCCGGTTCCGAATAAGTGGGGTGAGAAAGGCGCCACTCTGGTTCGTCTGGCCAAAGTGAAGCCGGACGTTCTTGAAGGAGCCCTTCGGATGGCCTGCATGAATAAGCAGAATAAGCACAACAAGCAGCGTAAAACGCTCAAACCGTAGCCGTAACCTTTTGCCCGTCCCGACGGATTACTCTAGCGAAACATGAGCTTGGTCGAAGATGATCGACTCCGAGTGGAAGCCGCCCAGCGCGATCCGGCGCGCTTCGACGAGCTCTATGAGTGTAACTTCCATCGAGTCTACGCCTACGTGATCCGCCGCGTGGGAGACCGGAGCCAAGCCGAGGATCTGACCGCCGAGGTCTTCCAGGAGGCTCTGGCCGGGATTGGCAAGTTCGAATGGCGCGGCGTTCCGTTTATCGCCTGGCTGTTGCGGATCGCATCGCGGGCCATAGCCGACCATTGGCAGCGCAGCGGGCGCGAAGCGGGGAATCCGGCTCATAATCCCGATCGGCCCGGCCCTGAGGAGATAGAACGCAGCGCCATGCTGTTCCAATTGGTCGATCGGCTTCCGGAGGCTCAGTTCCGCGTGATTCACATGCGCTTCGTGGAACAGAAAAGCATCCGTGAGATTGCCGACGAGCTCGGCCGCAGCGAAGGTGCGGTGAAGCAATTGCAGCTCCGGGCTATAGAAAATCTCCGGGTTCAAATGGAGGGCGCTCATGCCTGAAGACGCGCTCGATCAATTCATCAACGCCATGTTGGCCGGCGAGCAGCCAACAGCCGATCCTGAGCTCGCACCCCTGGCGCAGATTGCCGTCCGACTGCTGGATCTACCCGATGAAAACTTTCAGAAACGCTTGAAATCCGACTTGCAAAGGAGAGGAAACATGACTACTTCTACCGTCGCGCCCATTCGCGAAGGTTTCCATACCATCACACCTTTTATCGTCGTTCCGAACGCACCGGAGTTGATCGATTTCTTGAAGCGCACCTTTGGTGCTCAAGAAACGTCCCGGCATCCGCACGGAGAGGGGTTCATCGCGTCCGTCAAAGTCGACGATACTGATCTTCTCATCATGGGCAATCCGGGCCTGCCCGGCCCGGAGCGGATCGGAGCTTTTCACGTCTACGTTCCAGACTGTGACGTCACGTTCAGGCGCGCGATCGAAGCCGGGGCTACATCGATGGGCGAACCTTCGGACACGGTGTACGGCGAACGTGCCGGGTTTGTGAAAGACGCCGCCGGCAACCAGTGGTACATCGCGACGCATCTCGGAGCCACCCCCGCCCTCAAGAATCTATGGAACGTTTCACCGTTTGCGCATCCCAGCAGTGTGCGCAAATACATCGATTTTCTGACCACAGTCATGGGCGCGAAAGAACTGGTTGTCCACGAACATGGCGGTAGAGTAGTGTACGCCGCGGCTCAGATCGGAGATGCAGTGCTCGAGATGGGCGAATCGCCCAACCCCCTGCCGAGCGGGTTCTATTTGTTTGTCGAGGATTGCGATGCGGTGTACCAGCGCGCCATCGAAGCCGGCGCGACGTCGCTTTGGCCGCCTGCGGACCAGCCGCATGGGGATCGCACGGCGGGCCTCGTGGATCCCTTCGGCTATCAGTGGATCCCGGCGACTCGAATTAAGATCGTCGGCTAGCCTACCAGGGAGCCCTGCTGCCCTGCCGCACGCGATCGACATCGGCTGTCAATTGGCGCGCGATTTTGTCCGACACGTCGGCGCTGGCCCCACGAAACTTCGCTCCATCGCTTTCCTGGGTTGTCGACCAGATTACGTCGCCGTCTTTATTCACTAATCTGACCGTCGCCAACGCTTCGTGCTTGCGTTCATGGATGTCGGTGGACTCTTTGTCGCCCACTCCGACGCTCAGCGATCGGGCTCCGCTGGAACTGCGAGTGGATCGGGATCCGGCGCTCACGCCGCTGCGCAGGTCCACGCTGTCCGACGATGCGAACTGGTCGGTGTAGATCAGGTCTTCCGCGGCCCCGCGCAAAACGGCGTCCGCCCGCTCCTGATTCTCGGTCAGCACATACAACTTGGTCGCGTGCAGGCTGGCGATGATCAGATCGCGCATCTGTGCGGCGGTTTCCCCGCCGGTCAGCCGGTCGACATAAATACGCTTGATGCTCAACAACTGGCTCGATAAATCCACCTGAGCGCGGATCACCCCGCCACCCGCCAGCAACACGACAAACATCATTCGTTTCATTGATTACGAGCCTTCCTCGCCTGCTCATCCTGATACTGAACTTTTAACCCCGTGCGCGCTTCCAGACCGGCCAGCGCGGGTCGGATACTATTCTTGTCCACCTGGAACACCATAGCCTGCTGCTTTCCGTCCTCGCCGCTGTAGCCGATGGTCAGGAAATGCTTGCGCGATTTGCTCAACAGGAAAATCGGCGAAAGCACCAGCGCCAGAGCCAGCCGCCGGTCCACCTGTTGGCCGTATTCCACCAGATTGACGTGGTCATAAGGCACGCGTACCTGCGTTTCGCCCGCGGACTTGGTCAGGTAGACGGCCAGATAACGGTCGTCGGCAATGGAAAGAGATCCGTGCGTTCCTGCTGCGATGGGAGCCGTGCCCCCGATATATTCGACGCTGGTCTGCGCATGAGTTAAACTCGCCACCGCCGCCAGCAAACAGGAACACAGGCGCATACTACCTTTAGTCCCCGGAAGAGCCTAGAATTCTCAGGCGAGGAATATACACTGGATGTAGGATTTCTCCATATGTTCGGCATGGATTCCTCCAAAATCCAAGGCAAGCACATTCCTTCCCCGGAGAGCCTGGGCGAAGACGTCATCATCAGTCCCGATACGCACCGGGAGAATCGCATCCCGCCGCGCCAGTCGCGCACCCTCAAATGGCCGGTTCTGGATGCCTCCGGCGCTCCCTCCGTCGACCTGGCGAAATGGCGATTCTCCATTGAAGGCCTGGTTGTACAGCCTATCTCCTGGAGTTGGGAGGAGTTCCAAGCCCTTCCGCGAGTGAAGGTCTTCGCCGACTTCCACTGTGTCACTCGCTGGTCCAGGCTGGGCAACCTATGGGAAGGCGTGTCCGTTCGGGAGCTTGTCAATCGGGCGGGCGGCCTCCGCCCCTCTGCAGGATTTGTGCTTGTATTCGGATACGACTACGGCTGGACTACCAACCTTCCCGCCGGGGACTTACTGGCTGAGGATGCGCTGGTCGCGCTTATCCACGACGGGGAGCCGCTCACGCCGGAGCATGGAGGTCCGGCGCGGCTAATTGTGCCTCAGCTATACGCGTGGAAGAGCGCCAAATGGGTGGCGGGCATCCAGTTCCGGGAGAATGATAAAGCCGGCTTCTGGGAGGAAAATGGCTACCATATGCGCGGAAACCCTTGGCGAGAGGAGCGTTTTAGATTCTAACCCGGTGGCGGCTTCCGCCAAAACGAGTAGAATATCTTTAAGATACATGCTTCGGCTCGCAGTCGTTACCCCTAACCCCGTTGCAGCCGATGCTATTGAAATATTGACCATGGAGTCGGGGGCCTTTCAGCCCTGCTACAAGATCACGCCAGTACCCAGCCCCAAGGAAATCGTCCGCACACTTACCGTACAGAATCCCGCCATAGTGCTCCTCGATCTGGGCGATTGGACGGAAGCCTCCAGCATCGCCAAGGAAATCCACCAGACCCTTCCGCGGACTGTGATTATCGGATTCCGCCCGCGCTGGGATCGGGCCGAGCAACTGACCTTCGAGGATGCGGGTATCCTGGATCTGCTGCCGGAGCCCTTTTCGCCCGGAGACATTGATGCCGCAGCCTACGAAGGGATCCACCGCCGCTATCCGGTCATTCACCCCAACATCCTGACCTTCGTGCCCGCCAAAGCCGGCGGGGGCTGCTCCACTGTCGCGTTGCATGTGGCTGCCGCGCTTGCCGCAGGGGATAAAAAGGTCCTGCTGGTCGAATGCGACCAGCGCTCCGGCCCGCTCTCGCTCATGTTGGATATGGAACGCCAAAAAGGACTGCCGGAAGCGCTGGATCATCAAGGCGAATTCATGAGTCCCCTGGAATGGCGGCAGGTTACAGCCCAGTTCCAGGGGATGGATCTCCTGCTTTCGAACCCCGCCCGGCGCGGGCGTCTTCCGTCCTGGGCTGACTATTACCAGTTACTGCTGTTTATCCAAAAGCAATACGACTACATCGTGGTGGATCTGCCCGAAGTCATTAATCAGGCCACTGCTGAGTTCGTCCGTAATGCCCGCGCGGTATTTCTGGTGTGCCAGCCCGAGTTGCCGGCCTTAAAGCTGGCGAAGCTGCGGCGGATCGAACTTGAAAGTTGTGAGATTCCACCCGACAACGTTAAGCTGCTGGTGAATCGTTGGGAAAAACGCCGCCAGCCGATGGAAGAGATCGAGAAAGCGGTGGAAGGGCCGGTGTTCGCGGCCTTGCCCAACGATTACAAAGAGGTCCGCAATTCGGTTCTGGAAAAGCGTCTGGCGGCTCCCACCAGTTCTTTCAGTAAGGCTTGCGAGGTTCTGGCTCAAAGCATCAGAACCTTGCCCGAAACACCGCACTCCCACCCGAAGTTCACGCTGCTGCGTAAGCTGGGCAGCATCGGCGCCCCAGGGCGCTAGCGTTTATCGACCACAACCACGCCGCCCTTCACCACCACTTTGGTCTTCAGCCAGTTCCAATAGCCTTCCCGCGGATCGCCATCGAGTAAAACCACGTCGGCCAGCTTGCCTGCATCCAGCGTCCCCAGTTGGTCGCTCATTTGGATGTAGGACGCCGTATTCGGACCCATCATCTTGATCAGATCCTGCATCGAAAACATCACGTTGAGGATCTTCAGTTCATGGTCTAGTCCAGCCTTGGGGTCGTAGTTTGTATCGGTGCAGTAGCCGAGAATAGCGCCGGCGTCCCAGATGGTACGTGCATTCACCGGCATATATCCGGCTTCCTCGCCTAACCGGACACCGTCGATGATCCCTTCGGGCCATGCCTTCCCGTCCCGGAACCGCGCCTTGTTGTCATCCGCGAACACGCCGAACACGGGCGAGCCGAAACCCACCGTTCCCAATACTTTCACCCCGGCGGCCGCGACTTTTTTGGCGTCTTCCTTGCTCAACCAATCTTTGTTAGGCAGGTGAACCAGCAGCAGAACACCGGCATCCACCGCGGCCACCATCGCCTTGGAGCTGACCGCATGAACCTGGACCATCACACCAACTTTTTTCGCCTCATCCACCACGGCCTTGAGAACTTCGATTTCCTTTTCACTTGGCCCGGGGATTGGAGTCAGGAGTATCTCGCCTGTAAACTTCACCCCCATCTCGGCCAACTTGCGCACCTCGGCGCGAGCCGCCTCCGGGGTACCATTCAGCCTCACTGCGCCGGAAGGAATGATGCGCGGGCCATTGATCAGGCCCTTCTCGATGTGATCCCGAAGAGTGATGTTGCCTTCCGCCGGACCGCCTCCGGACAGGATCGTCGTATAGCCGGCTTCGAGAAGCGCCTGCATTTGCGCCTTCTCATTGGGCCCGGTATTAATGTGCCTATGTGCATCGATGAACCCGGGCATGGCAGTCATGCCTTTGGCATCGATGGTCTTACCAGCCGAGGCCTTGCCGCTCGCCGCCGGTGGCGCGCCCGCCGCCACGGAAACGATCTTCCCGGCACGCACCACGATCGATCCATGCTCGATCACGCCGCCATTGACGACCCGATTGGCGTCGACGATTCGCGCGTTGATGATGGTAATGTCCTGTGCGGAAGCCGCCGCAAGCGCTAACGTCATGCCAGCCAACATCGTCGAGATCTGCCATTTCATGTGATTCTTCCTCCCGGGTCGGGTAACGAAGCAGCATCCATGATATACGACCGGACTTCCCCAGGGAGTCGTGGAATTCGATTGCCGCACAGGGCACATCCGTGAGTATGGCGTTCTAGAATGAATGACGAGAGTCCGTGCAGGCGAATGAAGCGTCCAGGTAGAAACACGAAGCTGGCCCCGGCCGTTAAGCCCCCGGATCGCCCCCATCCGGCGATTCGGCCGTCCCGGCCCAAGAACCAAGCCCGTGTCGTCCGCGGCACCAAGCTCTCCGCCAGCGACACGCGCCAACGGTTTCGCGAAAAGCTTGCGCGGATCACCCTCGACTCCATGCTTCAGTTTGTCGGACTTCTGGATTCCGAGGGCACCGTGATCGAGATCAATCAGGTGGCGCTCGACGCCGTTGGCATTAAGCTTTCCGATGTTGAGGGCAAGCCCTTTTGGACCACCTTCTGGTGGCAGGTTTCCGAGGATATCAACAGGGAACTCAGGGAGTCGATCCGGCGCGCCTCGCTTGGCGAATTCGTGCGATGGGATACCGAAATCTACGGACGCGCCGGCGGCAAGGAGACCATCCTCATCGATGCTTCGCTCATGCCGGTCAAGGACCAACAGGGCCACGTGGTATTCATCACCGCCGAGGGTCGCGACATCACCGAAAGGAAAGCGAACCAGCGCGAGATCGCCCGGCAGCGCGAGGAACTGGGTCGCATCCGCCAGCAGAACGCCGACGAGCTGAGACTTCGCACCGCCCAGTTCGAAACGCTTCTCCACCAGGTTCCCCTGGGAGTCTTCCTGGTGGATGCCGATTTTCGCATCCGCGAGGTCAACCCCATGGCGCTTCCGGTATTTGGCGATGTCCCCGGTGGCCTGCTGGGCCGGGACTTTGACGAAATCCTTCACGTCCTGTGGGAAAAAACCTACGCCGATGAGGTCGCCGGCGTCTTCCGTCACACCCTCGCCACAGGCGAATCCTACGTCTCGCCCGAACGCGTTGAAGTCCGGGCAGATCGGGCTATAGCCGAATATTACGAATGGCGTCTGGATCGCATACTGCTATCTGACGGCCGCTTCGGCGTGATCTGCTACTTCCGCGACGTGAGCGATCGAAGGCGAGCCGAACACAATGCCAACCTGCTGGCCGCTATCGTCGAGTCCTCCGACGATGCCATCGTAAGCAAGGATCTGACAGGCACCATCACCAGCTGGAATCAGGGCGCGGAACGTATATTTGGCTACACCGCGGCCGAAGCCGTGGGCCAACCAATCACCGTCATCATCCCGCCCGATCGCCTGGACGAAGAGCCGAAAATTCTCGACCGGCTAAAACGCGGCGAGCGAGTGGACCATTTTGAAACCATTCGCATGCGGAAAGACAGATCGTTACTGCATGTCTCGCTGACCATCTCTCCCGTGAAAGACGCGCAGGGCCGCATTGTCGGCGCTTCCAAAGTTGCCCGGGATGTCACCGACAAAGTACTTCAGGAAGACGCCTTGAGGGAGGCCAATGCGGCGCTCCAGAGCGCCAATTCGGATCTACAGCAATTTGCCCACTCAGCTTCCCACGATCTTCAGGAACCGCTCCGCACGGTGGCCATCTATAGTGAGCTTTTGCAGACCAGATTTGGCGGCAAGCTGGGTCCCGTCGGCGATGAATATATCGGCTACACGGTCCAGGGCGCGTTGCGCATGGAGAACCTGCTGAAAGGTCTGAGAATTTACACGCAAGTATCCACACCGGGCCACGCCGCTCCCGAGGATATCGATGCCGGCGAGATCTTGAAGAGGGTGCTGGTTAACCTGAATGTCGCCATAACCGAAAGCGGCGCCGCTATTAGCCACACCGAACTGCCTCGTGTTCGTATCTATGAATTTCAACTGGAGCAGGTCTTTCAGAACCTGATCCTGAATGCAGTTCGTTATCGCAGCAGCCTTCCGCCGCGCATCCACGTCGCCGCTGTGCGGCAGGCCGAGGAGTGGTTATTCTCGGTTCGAGACAACGGAATCGGTATTGAATCTCAGTTCAAGGAGCACATCTTTGGAATTTTCAAACGTCTCCACACTGCAGCGGAATATTCCGGCAGCGGCATGGGGCTGGCGATCTGCCAGCGAGCAATCGAACGCGCCGGAGGACGGATCTGGGTCGAATCAGAGTTCGGAGCAGGTTCGACGTTTTACTTTACGATTCCGTGCGGAAAAGCCGCGCGAGAAGGATCCCCGCCAAAAGGCGTTCTCCGTTCTTCTGATCGAGGATAGCCTGGCCGACGCGGGTCTGGTGCGCGAGGCACTTGAGGAGCACGGCATCGAGGGCGAACTCCTGCTCATAGCAGACGGCGACCACGCCATCCGCTATATCCAGTCTCTCCAGACGCAGCCCGTCGATTGTCCCGATCTTGTGATCATCGATCTCAATCTTCCCAAGCGAACCGGGCATGAGGTTCTGCAATCGATGCGCCAGGATCCCAAGTGCCGGCACGCGCCGGCAGTAATCCTGAGTTCCTCGGATGCCAGTGAAGACCGGGCCGAATCCATGCGGCTCGGCGCCACCCAGTACATTTGCAAACCTCTCCGCCTGAAAGAATTCTTAAGCCTGGGGGCCATTTTCAAGGAAATCCTGGAAGCTGCGGCCTAAAAAAGCGATCGAGGCGCCCTGGTTGCCGTCATTCACACCACACAACAGGGCCACGGTATCCTGAAGATTACCCATGCAACAGGAAGTCGTCGAGGCCGAAGGCCACCTGATCGATTCGCACCTAATGGAGCAGATCTTTGACACGGTGGTCGAATTCAACGGCAAATTCGAAGTAGAAGAATTTCGCATCGGCCGCACCAATGCCGATAAGTCCTACCTGCGCCTGCGCGTGGAGACGCCGGATGAGGCTGACATGCAGCAGGTGCTCAGCCAGTTGCTCGGCCTGGGCTGCAGTCCCGCCG
>Ga0157369_10005558_pt1 | contig 14637 bp, 11 predicted proteins | sample C25metaG_FD_113461 | JGI IMG/M metagenome (GOLD analysis project Ga0157369, IMG submission 113461) | Corn rhizosphere microbial communities from Kellogg Biological Station, Michigan, USA - C2-5 metaG | ecosystem: Host-associated > Plants > Roots > Rhizosphere > Soil | place: USA: Michigan...
GGGTCTGGAGCGTGGTGAGGTCCTTGGTCGTGAGACCGGGCTTGCGCTTCATGAATTCGAAGGATTCGCAGAGAAAGCCGGCGGAACCGACCGCGCCGTCGTAGACGCGCTCGCCAATGCGGGGCTTGACGACCTCGACCATGGCGCGGATGAGCGGGCGCGGCGTGTAGTACTCGCCGCCGTTGCGGCCGGCGTTGCCCATGTTGCGGATCTTGGCTTCGTAGAGATGCGAGAGCTCGTGCTTCTCGGTTTGGGAGCGGAAGCGGAGCTCGTCGATGTGGTCGATGATTTCGCGGAGGTTGTAGCCGCTCGAAATCTTGTTTTTGATCTCGCCGAAAATTTCGCCGATTTTGTATTCGATGGTGTTCGGGCCGGTGGCTTTTTGCTTGAAACCGTGCAGGTACGGGAAGAGTTTTTGATTGACGAAGTCGCGAAGGTCGTCGCCGGTTTTGGCGGTGTTGTGATCGAGCTTGCCGTTTTTGCCCTTGGGCGCGGCCCAGGCTTCCCAGCGGTAGGGCGGGTCGAGGATGTAGATATATTTTTTGCCGTGCAGGGCGGCTTCGTCGGCTCTGTCCTGCTCCAGGCCATCCAGATATTTCAGGAAGAGGAGCCAGGAGGTCTGCTCAGTATAGTCGAGTTCGGTGGTGCAACCGGCCTCTTTCCAGAGCACGTCGTCGATGTTTTTGAAAGCTTGTTCAAACATGGATGGGAGTATATGGGCCGGGTCGCGCTACGGCGAGACGCGATCCGAGTTCCAATGCTGTCCAGAACTTTCTAACGTAACAGAGCTGAATCAATCGAGACGCGAGCAAGCCGGACGGGGACGTCCGGCGCGGACCAGGAGGTCCGCCCTACACTTCGGTGAGATGCTTACGAAATAGTGACTAGAGCGTTCTTACTGATGCGAGCCACGAAGGGACCGGGATGCGTCCCGAGGAGCCGGTGGATACGTGGCAATGCGGCTTCGAATGTAGCAGCGATTTCCCTTCCCCGGAGGTTCCCCGCGATCAGTACGAATACACGGGCGCCGCTAGCACGCAGCGTGGAGATTTCCAGGGGTCTATAGCGGAGCCGCTGGTCCTTTATCAGGACAACCCAGGAGCGCGCGCTTACCGCGGCGAGCAAGACGTGCTCCGCTTCGTCGCGTTTGAAGCGACCTATCGACAAAGAAGACAGTTTCAGGCGGCTTCGCAGCGGATGGCTTCTTCGATGGACTGATATCCAGGCGGAAATCGTCTGCAAGGCCTGCGACGGAATCACCGGCCCGGTAGCGCTCATAGATAGCCGCAGCCGGAACTCTGGTGCCTGCGATGACCGGCCTACCGAATGACACGGAAGGATTCATGACGACCACGCGAGGATCCTCTTTGGGAAGTGAATCGGCATCGGTGTCGCGTGTAAACGGGTAGAGTTTGATCGGAAAGCCGCCAGTATCGCGGTCGATACGCTGAAGATAGGCCGCGATCAGCTCTTTCATCGCCCGCTGCCCTTCCCGTGACACGTTGATCATGTCGCCGTAGCGTTCGACGAAGAGATCCAGGCCGTCGGTCTGGAAGGTCTGATCGATCAAAGGCCGATCCATTTTGAACTGCTTCCGAACGTAGTCGAGGGCCGACCTCACTTTGGGAAGCTTTACACCGTGGCGGCGCCGCATCGCTGCGAGAACATGGGCTTCGACCAGATTGATGAAAGAGAGATATTTGCGCTTGGGATCGTCCAAGTGAATGAGCACCTGGGAGCGCTTGGTGAGGCCGGATACGGGATACGGCCGACCGTATATCCAGCTTCGAAGAGTTGCCGGCGGCATGCGGAGGTAGTGAGCAGCCTCGGCCAACGCATAAGCCGGCTGGAGGCGCGGATCATGCATTGGCATTGTCGCTCCCGGTTGTTGAACGCCACGAGACCTCCCTAAACATTATCCGATAATCCTGTTTGGCCGGCTAGAGGTTGTGCCTTTCGCGAAGGCCAAGCGCCATTTCCCAATCGCTACGTCTATTAGCTAACAGCGGCGGATGACGATTTCGGCTTACGATTGTCCGGAGATGTAGCTCTCCAACTGCTCAATTGTTTTTTCGTGAGAGGTGATGATCCATTTCACCAAGTCTCCGATTGACACGATTCCTAAGACGGCGCCGGAATCGTCGACAACCGGCAGATGACGAACGCGGCGTTCGGTCATGATTCGCATCGCTTCGCCTACAGAGCAACCCGGGGATACGGTAAGTGGAGGCGAGATCATAATCTCCTCCACCCTGGTCTCCTTCGAGGATCGACCTTTGAGAATGATGTTGCGCGCATAATCGCGCTCGGATAACAGGCCGACGAGCGCGCTGTCCTTCATCACGAGCAAAGCGCCGATTCCCTGGTCGGACATTTTCTCCAGGGCTTCATACACAGTTGCGTCCGGCCCTACAGACCAGACGTTTGTGCCCTTCTGCTTCAGAATTGCGGAAACTCCATCCAAGACTTCCATAAGCTCCCCTAGGTTGTGGCCTCCAACAGAGCGACCGAGTCGCTCATACCGTGGCAGCGTGGCTTTGCTGCTCTTTAGAAAACTGTTCTTCGGTCAGGTGGGCGAATCTCTGCGTATGGTGCAGATAGTAGTAGACGCAGAGGAGCAACACCATTAAGAATCCAAGAACAACCATCAGCATGGCAAATTGAGCGAGCTGACGAGTGGGCGCAAGGGCCTGACGTTCGTCCTGAGCTACGATTACGAGCCAGCCCAGGTTTTCATAATTTCTCTTCAGACCTGTATTCGCATAGCCAAGAAGGTGGCGGCCGGCGGGAAGGTCCGCCGTTATCCAGCCATTCTGGCTGCCTTGCGGTGAACCAAGAGAATCGTGGAGGGTGGCGAACTCCGGCGATGGGACGTGTGCGAAAACGTCCGCATTCGGCCCGCTGACGATAACGCCGTTGTCGTTCACCAGCATCGCCCGCGCGCCATTGGCAATCTGGCTTTGCTGGAAGCGCGATAACAATCCGGAAATATTTACAGCGGCGCTGAGCACGCCGATGGAGGCGCTTGAAGCAGGGTCGGAAACCGGCACGCCGATCGTGACGTAGTACGACTTGGTCAATTCGTCGTACAGGATGTCGCCTATTTTGATAGCGCCCTGCCCCTTGTTAAACGCCGCCTGCCAAAGCTCGTTTTGGGCATAGGAGGATATCGCCAGTCTGTGAGTCGCCGCGACTACTGTTCCGTTGGCGTCGGTCGCGACGACGCGGAGAAGCCGGGGATCCAAATCGCGCCGCTGCCGCAACACCTGGGATGCGTTGTTCCCCAGCATTCCGCGCGTGGCGGGCGCGGTTTCCGCAGCGCTCGTCCGAGCGTCCTGATTGGCAGTCGAATGGCCGGCAGCACTGGAAACGGCCTGCACGATTGCAGGATCCGTCGCCATGGCCATGACCTCGTTGACACGATCGAGCATGAATTGCGAAACGTCGTCGCTGTAGAGCTTCGCCATGGTTTTGAGATCCGTTCCGATGGCATTATCCAGGGACTTTTCGCTTCGCCCGGTCAAGATCAGGCCAACAATACTGAGCGGAACGATTACGACGATCAAGCTGAAGAGAAGCTTGGTAACCGAGACGCGAACTTCAAGCCGATCCATGGCACACCTCCTTACGGTGTGGGTGGGAACGAGCCACGGCCCGGAATCGCGGCCCGGCAGGTGAGATGCCGGTCAAACTAGGCCACATGCCGCGTCCCGCCTAAATAGTACTCCAGATTTGAGCGGGCTGGGATCCGCAAATCCCGCAGGGATCGGCTGGCGTGGCGGGCGGCGGTCTTCCAGATAACTCCATCCCGCTAAACTCCTCACGCTAAACTCCTATTGTTCTTGAACCCTCTCAATTGGAAGGCACGAAACTCCATGTCCGCGTCGCATCGCACCTGCCGTCACTTCGTTTTGCCCGCAAGCGTCCTGGGTGTCTTTCTTCTGGTGCTGCCCGGTGCGCTTATGGCTCAGTCGGTACCGCCGGCGCTTGAGTCTCCTCCTGCCCGGCCGCCCCAGACGGGCTCCAACGGCGAGAAGCTCATCGGCATGCCGAAGTTCCATGACCCAGCCCCCTATGACATTGATGAGCACACGGGCTACAAGCAGATCTTCGACGGTCAGAGTTTCAGCGGATGGGACGCCGACCCCAGCATTTGGCGCATCGAAGACGGCGTCATGGTAGGCGAAACTTTGGAGGGCAAGCCGAAAGGCAACAATTACATCGTCTATCGCGGAGACAAAACACGCGACTTCGATCTGAAGCTACAGATGAAGATTGAAAAAGGCGGCGGCGGCGGAATTCAGTACCGAAGTGTCACCGGCGTGCCATGGACACGAGCGCAGCCCGCCGGTCAGCCGCCCTATGATTTGAAGTTCATGATGACCGGCCCGCAAGCAGACTTCTGGTTCCCGGTGCGTGCGCAGTCTGCGGCGTACACGGGCCAGTGGTATTCGGAAAACACGATGCAGGGTATCCTCGCGTATCGCGGCCAGGTTACGCAGGCGCTACCCGGACAGACCAATCGCCTGGTTGCCACTATCGGCGACAAACAGGCGCTAGGCGGCTACGTGAAGATCAACGAATGGAACGACTATGAAATCATCGCGCGGGGCGGCGTGATGATGCACATTATGAACGGCCAGCTGATGGCGGTCTTCATCGATGACAATAAAGACTCAGTCAACAACCAACCAGGACTAATCGGCTTCGAGATCGAAAGCCAGCCGTGCAAGATATCTGTGCGCGATATCTGGCTCCGTACGTTCGACTAGTTGGACTTGCTCAACGCAGGCTTGAGTCGAAGCGCAGAGTTCTCAGTAAACGGGTCGGAGATCCGTGCCAAGTGGCAGGCAATCGCGGTACGCTTGTTTCTCGTAGAGATTCCTGAATGTGGACGGCTCGTGGCGTCGTGTTTGTCCTAACCGGATTGGCCGCTTTCGGACAAATGAATACGGGAGAAATTTCGGGCAGCGTCCAGGACGCAACTAACAGACTGCTACCTGGCGTGATGATTGTGGCCGAGCAACTGGGAACCGGTCAGAGGTTCACAGCAGCTTCCAACAGTTCAGGCGAATATCTGTTCGGCCAGCATGCCTGTCGGCGTGTACTCGCTAACCGTGAGCGCCAAGAACTTTAAGCGATCAGCCCTGCCGCGGTTGGATGCACGTCAGCGATCGGCTGAGACAGAACTTCACCCTACAGGTGGGCGATTCAAGGGGCCTGGTTACGGTGATTGCGGAACCTGAAAGCATCCAATTGGGATCCGCAGAAGTAAGAGATGTGATGGAGCGGCTTCAGGGGAGCGAGTTGCCTCTCAAGGGACAATAGTTTCTCGATTTGGCGATGCTGAGCCCCGGTGTTGTCCGTCCTCCCGGAGGGACCCGCGGGGATGCGATGCAGCAGGCGGGGAACCTGGTCAATGTCCTGGAGCTGCGAAGCGGACACGTCCTATTTTCGAGCCTCCATTTTTGATGCGCGCGAAGTCGATCCGTTCGGTTCGAGTGTGCTGCAGGAGAGCTTGCCGCCAGGCTTCGGCCGAACCTTAAGCACTCATGCGATTAACGGAGTGGCTGGTTGGAGCCATGTCTTCAGCACGAATCTCCTAAATGAATCGCGGTTTGGGTTCCTGACGGTCGCGGGCGGACAGACCAGCCCCAATGCAGGAAATAACTTTGCCGCCGAAACAGGGTTGCTGGACGTCACGATGAATCCGCTCGATCGCGGATATCCTCAAATGTCCGTCGGTGGCGAGTTTACGACCATTGGCGACCCAGCGTTGTTCACGTTTCGAGACAACCGCGATTTTGAGTTCTACGATAACGTGATCTGGCATCGGGGTATCCACACAATCAAGCTTTTCGGAGCGGGACTCGCGGGAGTTGCGCTTCTCCGGAGAAGACGGATGCTGTAGCATTGACGATGACGCATAGCCGAGCGCCCTACCTGGCTGCCGCACTCCTCTGCTTGGCATGCGTGGACAAAACACAGCCAGGCCGGCCGACGTCGAACTCGCAAAAGCACCTGATGACGGCGGCCGAGCTCATGAAGCTCATCGCGCGCAAGCCGGACTATCGTCTCACCTATGGGCAGGACACTAATCGGTATGGGGAGCTGCGCCTGCCGAAAAATGGTGGGCCTCATCCGGTTGTGTCCTTGTCCATGGTGGCTGTTGGATGTCCTATGCGACGGCGCGCGCTATGGGCCCGATCCTTTGAAAGAAGGCATCGCGACGTGGAACACACCGGTGTTAGAGGCAGCGGCCGCTCGGAAGTTGGGCGGCCAGAAGCGGACATCTTGGGAGCAATTTCTACAAACCCAGTTCTCCGACTAACGACTAGCCGGCCAAGTGAAATTCTTCGGCCCACTGCGCCTTAGATGTTCTCGGGTTTTGTGTTGTCGGAAAGTGAGTTTTCCTTCATCATCGCGAAGAAAATCGGAACCAGAATCAGCACGTGAATGGTAGAAGTGATCATTCCTCCAACGATGGGTGCGGCGATCGGTTTCATTACATCTGAGCCGATGCCGGAATGCCATAGGATCGGCGTAAGGCTGGCGAGCACTGCCGTTACCGTCATCAGCTTGGGCCGTAAACGCTCGACGGCCCCTTCGATCACCGCAGCTTCCAGATCGGCTTTTGTCAGCGGATGCCCTGCCTGTATCCGTCGATTCCACGCTTCCTGCAAGTACACCACCATCACGACACCTGTTTCGACCGCTATGCCGAAGAGAGCGATGTAGCCAACCCAAACCGCGACGCTGAAGTTATAGCCCAACCACCACTGGAGCAGCAGCCCGCCGGTGAGCGCATAGATCGTGGGAATGATCAACACCAACGCTTCAGTAAACGAATGGAAGACCATATAGAGCAGCAGGAAAATCACGGCGAATACCACCGGCAAAATCAGCTTTAGCCGCTGCTTCGCACGTAGCTCGAATTTGTACTCGCCAGACCACTGGTAAGAATAACCCGGCGGCAGTTTGAGCTTAGCGTTGAGCTGACGAGTTGCTTGCGCGACAAAGCCTCCGTAATTCGTGTCTTTAAGGTCAACGTAGACATAGCCCGTGAGAGCGCCGTCTTCATCGCGGATCATCGACGGGCCGCGCGAAAACGAAATGCGCGCTACCTGCCGGAGAGGAATTTGCGCGCCGGAAGGCGTTGCCACCAATACATCCAGCAAACGCTCGGGCGCATCACGAAAATTGCGCTGATACCGCACATTGATTGGGTAGCGCTCGCGGCCCTCGATATTCTCCGCGATGTTCTCTCCGCCGATGCCCGAGGCAACGGCGGTTTGCACATCTGCCAACGTGAGGCCATAGCGGGCCGCTTCCGCCCGGTCCGGCTCAACGTTGATATAGAAGCCCTGGGCAACGCGCTCAGCGAACACCGACCTCACTTGCGGCAGGGGGGAAAGCAACTGCTGTATTTGCGATGCGGCTTGCTCTATTCCCTTGGCGTCCGCGCCTTGCACCTTCATTCCCAAAGGTGTTTTGATGCCTGTCAACGCCATGTCCAGCCGGTTTTCGACGGGCATCGTCCAGGTATTCGAGAGTCCCGGAAATTGCAGTTTGGCGTCCATCTCCTGGATTAACTTGTCGTAAGTCAATCCAGGCCGCCAAAACTCGCGTGGCTTCAGCATCACCGTAGTGTCATACATATCGAGCGGCGCATTGTCGGTCGCGCTATTGGAGCGCCCTACCGAGCCAAACACGCTCTCTACTTCAGGAAAAGTGCGGAGAATACGGTCTTGGTGACCGAGCAAAGTGGTTGCCTGCCCAATGGCGATCCCGGGCAGAGCAGTCGGCATATAGAGAGCAGATCCTTCGAATAGTGGTGGCATGAACTGGCTGCCCATCCGCAATGCTAGCGGAAGCGTGGCCGCCAAGAACACCAGATTTAGCAAGATCGCGAGGACGCGATGACGCAAGCAAAATCGCAGGGCCGGCAGATAGAGCGCCTGCGTGAAACGCGATATGGGATTGGCGTGCTCCGGCCGCAAGCGTCCGCGGATCAGCAACGTCATCAAAACCGGGACGAGAGTTATGGCGAGAATCGAGGAAGATGCTACCGCCAGAGTCTTCGTCCACGCGAGCGGCCGGAACATGCGGCCTTCCTGCGCCTCCAGAAGAAAGACCGGAAGAAAGGAAACCACAATGATCAGCAAGGAAAAGAACAAAGCCGGCCCGACTTGTTTGGAAGCGTCGAGTAGGAGGTGAAAGCGGACTTCTTTGCTAACGCGGCCCGGGTTCTGCTCCTGATATTGGGAGAGATGACGATAACCGTTCTCCACCATCACGATCGCCGCATCCACCAGTACCCCGATAGCCAAGGCCAGACCGCCCAGAGACATAATGTTCGAGCTGACGCCGAACAGGTACATCGGAATGAACGAGACTAGGACGGCGATCGGGAGCGTAAGAATCGCGATGAAAGCGGAACGGAAGTGCAATAGGAAAACGATGACCACAAGGCTGACGATGACGGCTTCTTCGAACAGGTCACGCTGTAACGTAGCGATGGACTGGCGAATCAAGCCTGATCGGTCATAAGCCGGCATAATCTCAACTCCCGCCGGCAGCGACGGCGTAAAATCTTGCAGCTTGCGCTTTACTCCCTCAATGACGTTCAACGCATTCTGGCCCTGGCGCATCACGACAATACCGCCGACGGTCTCGCCTTCGCCGTTCCACTCCGCGGCTCCTTCACGAATGTCTGGACCAAAACCCACCGTCCCCAGGTCCCGTAGGGTCACGGGCGTTCCGTTGTTGCTTCCCACGGCTACGGCCGCAAGATCGTCCAACGAGCGGAGGTAGCCGAGGCCGCGAATCACGTATTGGGCGCCGCTCAGATCGAGAACGCGCCCGCCTACTTCGTTCGTGCTAGCCTTCACGCGGCTGATGACGGCAGAGAGCGGAATGTTGTACCCCAACAATTTCCGCGGATCGAGTTGAATCTGGTACTGGCGCACGAATCCACCGATGCTTGCCACTTCCGCCACCCCAGGCACCGTTTCGAGCGCATACCGCAGATGCCAGTCTTGTAGGCTTCGCAGGTCCGCGAGGCTTTGCTTGTGGCTTTTATCCACCACAATGTATTCGAAGACCCAACCGGCGCCGGTCGCGTCCGGACCGATTGCGGGATGCACGTTCTGCGGCAGCCTTCCGCCAACCTGCTGCAAGTATTCCGTCACGCGCGACCGCGCCCAGTAAAGGTCCGTGCCGTCCTCGAAGATGATGTATATGTACGAATCGCCGAACATCGTCTGCGCCCGTACGGCTTTCACACGCGGCGCAGCCAATAGTCTCGTCACAATCGGATAAGTGACCTGATCCTCGATGACATCTGGCGGCTGGCCGCTCCAGGGTGTGTGCACGATCACTTGCACGTCGGAAATGTCGGGCAAAGCATCGAGCGATACGTGTTCGAGCGACCAGATTCCAGCCAGTGTCAAAAGCAGGACCGCGGCGAACACTAGAAAGCGGTTGCCGACGCATGTTTCGATAACGCGAGAAAGCATGCTACATGCCTCCCGTCGCGTTTACATGCAATTGTTTGGTCGCGAGCGTCTGTCCATTCTTTTTGACGGAGACGGTCACCTGCCATAGTCCGCCGGACTGCAGAGCGCCCGTTCCTTGATACTCTCCCTTATCCGCGCCGCTCAGAATCGCCTCTGTCGTCATGGCGGCCATTCCCATCGCGGGCATGGCGGGCATATAAAAGACGACGGACACATCGGCTTCCGTGAGCGGAGATCCGTTCGGGCCAGTGAGTTTCACGCGGAAAGTATTGTTTCCTTTTCGGGGCGGATTGGGATCGGTGGAGAACTCGATATTCACTTGCGCGCTCTGCGAAGGTTGCGTTGCTGCGCCGCTCGCGCCTGGTGGTGGCGGCATATACGAACCCGTAGCGGCCTGCAATTGGCTTTCGGAATCAATCAGGAAGTTCGCAGACGTGACGATGCGTTCGTGGGCGCTGAGTCCTTTCCTAATCACCAGCTCGTCGCCGGTGCGTGGTCCGGCAACAACGTCTTTCGGCTCGAGCTTGCCGTCACCGCGGTCGACAAACACAACCTGGCGGGTCCCCGATTCGAGAACGGCGGATGCCGGGACAACCAACTGCCGTCCGAGACTCGATTTCAGCTCTACGTTCACGTACATTCCCGGCTTCAACTTCAAATCCGGATTGGCGATATCGAGCCGCGCGCGTACTGTCCGAGTCGCCATATCCATCTGCGGCAGAATGCTTTCGATGCGGCCTCGAAACGTTCGGCCCGGATAGGAATCCACTGTGATTTGCGCCTGGTCGCCCGGCTTGACCCGGCCCGCGTCATCCTGAAAGATTTGCGCGTAGACCCATACGCGCGAAAAATCGGCAATAGCGTACAGCCGCGTGGCGGGCTCTACGTAGAGGTTGGGTAGCGCGTTGCGCTCGGTGATGTAGCCGGAGACAGGTGAGCCGATTTCCAAGTCGGCAATCGGCTTCCTGGTCGCTTTTACCTTCGCGATGTCTTCTACCGAGATCTCCCATTGCCGTAGCCGCGCCTCCGCAGCGCTGGTTAGAGCAGCAGCGCCAGTCGAGACACCATCCACGCCGCTGTGGACGAGCAGATCTTCATTACGAAGCGCCAGCAGGTATTCATTCTGCGTGGCAATGAGTTCCGGGCTGTAGATGGTAAGGAGTGGATCGCCCTGACGCACGAATTGATATGTCGCGTTCGCGAATACCTTGCGGACATATCCGGAGAAACGGATCTGGACGTACGAGACCGTTCGCTCATTGATGTCCACGGAGCCGCTTGCCCGAATATCTTCCAAGATTTGCTTCCATTCCGCCGTTCCGGTTTGAACGCCAATACTCTGTCTGCGCTCTGGAGAAAGCTCGATAGGCACACGGCGCGGATCGGATTGTGAGGTCGCGTTTGGCTGTGACGCGGCAGATCCTACAGCCAGCGGCTCGACGCCTCGAGAACTCGTCGGCTCTTGTTTCGGTGCATGGGTCTTGTAAACAAAGAACCCAGCGGCACAAGCAATCAACGCGATCCAGGCCAGCGAAGTACGAACAACGTATTTATTCATCACAGTGCCGCCCCCGTTAATTTTTCAAGCTGCGCCATGGCTAGTTCGTGGTCAAGGAGAGTCTGCTGCGCCTCGCGCTTGAGCGCGAGGGTTTCGATGAATGAGGTCAAAACCGCGTCGAGCGGTTGTCTGTTCGATTCATAGCGCGTAAGCCCGGCACGGAACGCAGCTTCCGCCTGAGGAATCAGTCCATCGCGATACTCCGTGAGCAACTCCGCGGTGCTGGTGGCCTTGGCGTATTGTTTCTGGACCTCCGCAAGTTGCCGTTCGATTACGGCATCTGAACGTTCCCGTGCGATGATAACGGATTCGGATGCTTCCGCGATTTCCGCGCGCACGCGGGATCGCTTCGGCAAGACGACTCCAAAAGTAAGCATGTAGTAGGCCGGAAAATCGAGGCCGGTTCGCTGATACATGTAGCCAATGCTGAAGTCAGGCTTCGCTTGGCGCTCCGCCGATCTCAGCTCGGCGATTTGCTTGTCAATCGATCGGTTCTCCAGGTGACCTTCCGGATTCTGCCGGCGCGCGAAATTCAGTAGTTCCCATGCGCTGTAGTGCAACGCACGGAGCGCGAGATTTTCGGCAACAATGTTGCTCGAATCTTGCGACCGGTGGGTCAACTGTTTCAGATCCGCTTGCATTTGCGCCATCTCTTCGTGGTGCATGGTGATCTCGCGGACCATCTTCGTGCGTTCGAGTTGCGCTTTGAGCAACTCCATCTGACTTCCCTCGCCCGCGCCATAACGAGCCATCCCGCTGTCGATGATCTGGCTCAGGATCGTCCGGCTGTTTTCGAGAAGAACAAGGGTCTGCTGCAGATAAGCCAGGCGGAAATAAGCCGCCTTGATTTCTTCCACGAGCGACGCCCGCAGAACGGCAAATTGAGCCTGTTGCACACTGACGGCCGCATCCGCTGCTTCTCCTTTGAGCCGCCGCTTGCCGGGATAGGGCAATTCTTGCGAGACGCCGATTCCGATATAGGCAAAATTGCTGTTGCTCATACCTGCGAAGGGCCTTGGGCTGCCGACGCTGAATTCTTGCACCGTGAACTGTGGATCAGGCAATGCGGTCACTTGTTCGTGCTTGTGGGTCGCAGCTTGCCAGGCATGCTCCGCGGCGTGCAGATCAGCATTGTCCCTCTGTGCTTCCGCAATGAGCTGAAGTAGAGGTGTCGAGCCTTGCGCATAGACGGACACGCCAAGAATGGCGAGAAAAAATAGAATCCTCATGAGACAAATCTCCTGTTACAAAACCACGTGGATGGAGCGCCGAGCGAGCGCTCAAAAAGCTGGTTGCGGCGGAGAAAGATCTAGATTCTTAAAACGGATGGTGAGGGTTGCGTCGAGGGAGGCGGCGATGGATCCAGTTGTACGATCCGCCGAGCCACGCGGGCTGGCGAATTGAGGAAAGGCACCTGTTCCGGAAGCAATAGGGCATGGAAGGTTGCCGATTCCAAGGAGACCAATCGCGCTTGGATCGCATCGAAACGCGTTGCTTCGGCGCTCTTCTGGCAACAACTATGGGAGGCCGGCATCTTCATGCTTCCGCATTCGGACTTCATTGCCCGGCAGCAGGCACGCTCGGCCGGAGTCATCGGAGAGCCAGGCAATGCACACATCATCGTTGGGGCCAGAAGCGACACCCAGGCGACGAAACCCACTCCTATTCGAGAGAGTGCATGCATTCAACTATTAGGATACGTTGGCCACGGGAAGGAACGCAATTGTAGAAGCGCATCACACGCAAGAAGTCCGCTAAGGTCTACCACCGTTGGAAAGTACTTGGATGAGAAACGCGCTACGGTTCAATCTCCGCAACGCTGACGTTACCGATATGTGAACTGTTTGGTAGGCACGCTGCCTTTACACGCAAGCTCGCGGCATCGGCACGCTTTTCAGAACCGGATACGAGAAGCCCACGTCTGTGCTGCCCTGGGAGACGGCTGCCACGACTCGCGCTTTTCGTTCCGCGACAGAATTAGGAATGCCGAGTGCCAGCCGGCAGCATATATCCTGGTGCTCATGTGGCCAAGCCGCTGATGACCTTGATTGCTGGTCCGTATCGGTCAGGCACGAACGATGACCCTGCGCTGATTCAGCAAACATTCGTGCGATGACTGGTGTTGCACTATGTTTGTTTAGAATGGGTCACCCTTCCGGTCTTGGGAGAATGGTTTACCTTCCTTAGATCGAACATGCCGGCTCCAAGAAGATCGATGACGGCCTGTTCGATGAGATCTTTCACGCAACGACGCCGGGAACGCGGGTGATTTAAAGCAGCCGTGCGCTAAGGCTCGCGATAGCTCGTCCAAGATGTTCGATGAAAGTTTGCCGGCGGGGCACACTCTCGCGGATCGGCTGAGCGATCTCAAGTCGCATCGCGTCCAGCCCGTTGGCGTGGAAGCTACCGTAGGTCTGCGTCGTGAATCCACCGTCCACCTGCGGCGTCTCGGGAATGCCCTGTCGGGGCGGTGAAACGACGTAGCCGGCGGCTTGTAGGAGACCCGCAGGCTGCGCCTGCCAAATACCGCGAGTGGATCGGCCGTAAAGAGACGCTGAGCGGATTTGCCGTTATCCGTGCCGATGTAGACATCCGCCGGATCTTCTTCGATGGTCTTGGTTCCGTGGATGTCGAACAGGAATCCCCGGGAGCCATTCTCAGCCTGGATCTCGTCGATGAATGTTCGAATGGTCTGATGGTACTCGGCATACAAAGGGCGCGCCGCCGCGACCTCGGAAACATTGAACGCACATTGTTCGGACCGGTTCGCATCGATGAACTTCCGATGATACTCAGCAATCACTACGTAGGGCGCCTCGCCAACAGTCTCGAGCAGCAACTGAGCGACTGCGGTTGCGATCTGCCTGGTAAAGCTGTCGCCAACTAACTTGTCCGGCGGGCACCCTGGGCTTGAGCCGGTGCGCTGTGAAACGCCGGGCGGCTCCGCCGTGACGGGAGCGCCATGAGGGGAGGTTAATAGCACCGGCAGCGTACCTGCGTGCCGGCTGACCATCTGGTTTGTTTCGTATTGTATGGTCCACATCGCCTTTCTGCTCCATTCAATCACTTGGTGAATAAGCCGTGAGGGACATTCGATGCGTTGGCGCGTCAGCTTCCATAGGAAACCTGCCGGTATCGATCAGGCCGTGATTATCGGTCTTTATATTGGTCGCTGGAACGGAACGTTTGTTACAGAGGATTTGCCTCGGAAGTGTTATATAGTACAAGCCCGGCGCGCAGTTGGATAAGGAGTGCAGGTGCCCGAATCCGTTTTTGGGAATGAGGTGCAGGCTGCTTTTGACGCGGCAAGCAGCTTGGCGACGAAATCTGTCTCCGTGGACGGGTCAACACGGCACTTTGACGGTTAACGCGCATACCGCGGACGCGGCGTCGCCCGAACAGGGTCACTTGTCTTTGAGGCTATCGCGCCAAGCCATCGCTTCCAGTTCGACTCGAATTGCGTCGGCGACAGGAACAACGGGGCGCGCCTGGAATTCAAAAGCTGGCAGCATCGAACAGAATTTGTGAACTTCCAGCGGATCGTCGCAATCCATCAACATA
>Ga0157369_10005560_pt1 | contig 14631 bp, 13 predicted proteins | sample C25metaG_FD_113461 | JGI IMG/M metagenome (GOLD analysis project Ga0157369, IMG submission 113461) | Corn rhizosphere microbial communities from Kellogg Biological Station, Michigan, USA - C2-5 metaG | ecosystem: Host-associated > Plants > Roots > Rhizosphere > Soil | place: USA: Michigan...
CAAACAGGCTGGATCGAGCCGAACGCCAGCTCCCCGATAGATGCCGCACCACTCGGTGAGGGAGACTTGTCCTGGCCGCAGAAGGACGTCATTCATGTGGGACTCCATGTGAGCGTGCCGGTATTTGGTTGTACCTCCGGGTCCCCAACTGCCCGGCGATCATTTTAGACGGCGAGGCATTGCGCGCGATTGGGCGAACGCTGCCTCCGGTATTCGAGAACAAAAAGAGTCGAGCAGCGGGGTACGCTCCCCGCTAAGCTTCCCACTATTTCTTGTCCCAAACGACGATTTACCGCGATAGCTATCGCTGACTGGTCGCGGCCAGGCGCGGGATGGACTGCGTTCCTACGGCAGCATCGCCGAAAGCTCGCCTGCCATCCCCTTCAGTTTGGAGACAAATTCTCCAGCCAATCTTTCCCTGTTCGCGCGTGCGGAGCTGGTGCTTGCATTGAGCGTTGCGACGACCAGACCGCCCCGATTGAACACCGGAACCGAGACGCTGACCAGGCCATCCTCCAACTCTTCGTGGTTGATGCAATAGCCTTTCGCCTTGCTATCGGCGATCAGCGAAAGGATCTCGCGCTTGAGCATGATCGTGTGCCGCGTGTATCGGATGATCCTGGTTCGCGACAGCAGCCGCTCTACTTCCGCGCGCGGCTTGTGAGCGAGCAGCATTCGCCCGGATGCAGAGGAGAAGGCCGGCAGTCGCATGCCCGTGGTGACGACATAGGACAGGCGCCGGCCGGGAATATCGGACCGCGCGACGAATACCACCTCGGCGTCGTCCAGGACGGCGAGCGAGACTGTCTCGCCGATCGAGCGGGCGAACTCGTCGAGAAATGGCTGGAGGGAAGCGCCGAGACCGGCCGATGACAGGAAGGAGTAGGCGAGTCGGAGCACCCGCGTCGTCAGTTCGAACCGGCGCTCATGCAGGCGGGCGAAGCCAAGCTCGACCAGCGTCAGGAGCAGGCGGCGTGCTACCGCCCGGTCTATTCCCGTACGCTCCGCGACCTGCGACAGCGTCATGGCCCTGTTCTCGGCGCCGAAGGACTGAATGACTTCAAGTCCGCGCGCAAAGGCCGTCACGAAATCCCGGTTCAGTCTCTCCTCCGCAATTGACGGATGATCTCTTAGCTCCGATGACGCCATCGATCAGGGTCCTTGTGCGCATAGCGCACAGTATAGCTTAAAAACGCACAGTTCGCTCTAGCATCCGCCTTCTGGGTGCGCACATAGTCCGGATCAGAACACGGGCGCTGAAGGCGCGAGCCAAGTGAAGGAACGCCATGACCATCGGCAGCAGCGAGGTATTGCACAGGGCGAGCAGGCTTTCCCCGGTCCGCTCAGGCGATCACTTCGATATCGTGGTGGCCGGCGGTGGAGCTTCGGGTCTGATGGCGACAGTGTCTGCCGCCAGGCAGGGCGCACGCGTGCTCGTCGTCGAAACATCCGGGTGCTTCGGTGGTGCGGGCACAACGGCGATGGTGGCGCAATGGCTCGGCTTCTACAATGGCGAGACATGCGCCGTCGGTGGCCTGCCCATGGAATTCGCCGAGCGGGTGATTGCCCGCGGCGGATCCACAGGCTTTGAAAACTATGTGCTGGCGGAAGCCACTGCGCGTCCGCTTCACCTCAAACGCCTCCCGTTCAATCCCGAAGTCGCCAAGCTCGTTGCAGACGAGCTCGTTCTGGAGAGCGGCGCGTCCGCATTGGTTCACGCCCGGATCAGCGGCGCCTCCCGTCAAGATGATCGAGTGGCCGCGGTGCAGATCGAAACATCAGGTGGACGGCTTGAAGTGGGTGCGAGCTGTTTTGTTGATGCGTGCGGCGATGCGGTCGTTGCGCGCCACGCCGGTGCGCTGCTGATGGATGTGGAGTTGGGCCGGCACAGGATGGGGATGAGCCTCGTCTTTCGATTGTCCCATGTTGATGTCACACGCTTTCGCGGGCTCTCAAGGCAGGAGAAGCGCGCCATCGCGCTCGAGGGTATGGCCGCAGGCGAGCTGTTCTGGGATGTCCTGTCCGTCTCGCCTGTCGGCACCTCCGACGCCATCTGCCTGATGAGCCATCTGGATGGCCTCGACAATCTCGACCCCAACGATCTGACAAGGGCGGAGTTCATCGGACGTTATCAAGTCGGCCGCATCGCCGGCTTCCTGAAGCGAAGAATGCCGGGATTTGCGGCTTGCGAGCTCGCCGGAATCGCAAGCCACGTCGGTGTGCGAGAAAGCGTTCGCCTCGTCGGCGACTATCTGCTTACCGAACAGGATGTGGTCGACGCTACCCCGTTTGGAGATGCGATCGCGCTCGGATGCGGTCCGCTGGATGTGCATGAGGAGGACGGTAAGCTCAGACTCTTCATGCCCGCGCAGCCGTTCGAGATTCCTGCGCGCTGCATGACCTGTGCTTCCATCAAAAACCTCGTCGTCACGGGCCGCGCCATCTCGGCGACTCGCGAGGCGAATGGAGCGATCCGGCACCAGGCCACCGCCATGGCGCTGGGCCAGGCCGCCGGTCACCTGGCCGTCCACGCCCGGGCGTTTGGATGGGACGTGCGCGCGGTCCCGCATGGCACTGTTCAAGAAAGTCTGGCCGCGACTGGGGCACTGCCGTCGCGCGGCCATTTGCCGGCTGCGACCGCCGTCAGCTGATCCGATAGTCAAGACCAATACTATGCGTGCTCCATAGCAATACGATCGTCGAACATGTCTCCCCGTGTTTGCCGCGACAGTCCAGGCGATCCCGTCGTCGCACGCCTGCATGGTTTCCGCAGCGGAGCTAACCGGTGAGACGTTGGAGCGGCTCGCCTCATGAATGTCATTGCGAATACGACCCTGCGTCCTGCACAAGAGGAGGAGACGATGAGCGCATCTGCCGGGCTCGCTGACACGGAAGCCCGCGCGTCGGCAATCGCCTCGGCCAGCCCGAAAGCTTCAGTCACTTCCTATCGATGGGTGGTCCTCTCGGTTGTCTTCACTGCTTTCTTCGCGACGTTCCTCGATCGGCTGGCATGGGCGAATGCCAATCTCATGGCCAGCAAATCGCTGGACATTCCGATCGCAACGCTTGGCGCGTACGTGACGACGTTCTACGCCGGGTATGTCATCGCGAGCGCCCTTGCGGGGTTCGTGACCGACCGTGTCGGGTCGCGACTGATGCTGTTTTTTGCGCTTGCGCCGCTTGCCGCGAGCACGTTTCTGTTTGGGCTGACCACTTCATTTGCGATGGGGCTTGTGTTGCAGGCCGTGATGGGCCTGTTTGCCGGCGCCGATTACGCCGCTTGCGTCAAGGTTGTGGCGGACTGGTTCCCTCGAACTGAGCGCGGCAGAGCGCTTGGTCTCTTCTCGACGGCGCCTTCGATCGGCATCGCCGCCGCAAACGCTATCTTTCCGATGCTTCTAGGCATCGTCGGGTGGCGAGCTCTCTATTGGGGCCTTGGCGGGTTCACGGCACTGGTTGCCGCGATCTGCCTGTTCCTATTGACCGACTTTGCGCCAGCGGGGGGCCGCGAGGGCGAACTCCATGCGTCGGATCCGATGACATGGCGCCGCGGATTTTCCGTCCTATGCAAGGACAGGAACCTCGTCCTGATCGCACTTGCCGGTTTTGGTGCCAATTGGGGAACATGGGGATTTGCGTTCTGGGCGACAGCGCTGATGGTCCGCGGCTATCAGCTCAGTCCGGTGGACGCGGGCGTGGTCGCCCTGATCTTCGGCATCGCGGCTGCAGTCTCAAAGCCACTCTACGGACTCCTCTCGGACCTGCTGGGCGGCAATCGCCGCAATCTCGTCATCTACGACCTTCTCGCGTTCTCTGCGATGCTGATGGTGTTCGGTATGATGCATACGAGAGGCGGGTTCCTGCTCGCCGCGCCGGTTTTGGGGTTGACCGCGGTGGTATACAGCCCGCTGCTCGCCGCCATGATCACCGAGAGGGTCGATATGCGTTTGACGGCGACCGCGACTGGCATGATCAATGCCCTCTGGCAACTGGGAAGCGTGATCGTGCCAAGCATCGTCGGGGTGGTGTTCGCTGCAAGCGGCTCGTTTGCGGCGGCCATTGCCATCCTTGCGGCGGGACCGCTGATGGGGACCTTTTGCATGTTTGCGGTCCGCGAGCGGTGATCAAGCAGATCGGCATCGATCCACAAGGTGAGCTCAAGATGATTCCAAACCTCAGCGGCGCAACCAGGCTCAGCGTGATAATCGGTGATCCAATCGCACAAGTGCGCGCGCCGCCAGGAGTCACGCAAGGCTTCGTCGTGCGAGGTCACGACGGCATTCTTGTCGCGGTTCAGGTCTCCTCGGAAGACTTGCCCGACTTCATGTCGGTTGCGGCCCGTCTGAAAAATCTCGACGGCATTATCGCGACGATCCCGCACAAATTCGCCTGCTACAAGGCATGCACGAGCGCGACGGACCGCGCGCACTTCCTCAGGGCCGTGAACCTGATGCGCCGCCGTGCGGACGGCAAATGGCATGGCGACATGCTGGACGGCCTAGGCTTCGTCGGTGCCGCAACAGCAAAGGGGGTTGAGCCTCGCGGTAAGCGAGCCCTGCTTGTCGGCGCCGGCGGAGCAGGATCGGCCATCGCGCTCGCGCTCATCGATGCTGGCGTCCGCGAGCTTGCCATCCACGATACAGAAGCCGAGCGACGCGACGCGCTGATCGCACGCCTGAACGCGCTCGGCAAGGTACGGGTGCGGCCCGGCACCGCGGATCCGACAGGCTGCGACCTTGTCGCAAATGCCACGCCGGCGGGAATGAGGGAAGGCGATCCTCTTCCGGTCGAGGTCGCGAAACTGGCGCTCTCGACCTACTGCGGCTGCGTCGTCACCAAGCCCGACGTCTCGCCCTTCATCGAGGCTGCGCGGAAGATCGGTTGCCTGACCGCCACGGGTACCGACATGTATCAGGCACAGCAAGGCAGGATCATCGACTTCCTGCTCGGCAAGGAAGCCGAAGGATGATCGTTTCGCTTGCGGACATCAGAGAAGAGGTTCAATTTCATGTCGACAGCAAACCCGAATAGACCGCGATTCTCACCCGCCCGCCGCGTTCCGCTCGGGCCAAGCGGAGAGCTTCTTTTCCTTTCGGGAATCATCTGCGCCGATGAGGACGCGCGCGACAATATCGAATTGCAGACCCGCCGTGTCTTTGAGCGCATCTCCGGTGTGCCGGCCAAACATGGCGCCTCGCTGTCGGATATTGTGAAGACTACGTCCTTTCTTGCGGATTTGGCCGATTATGATGGTTTCAATCGAGTCCGCGTCGAAACATTCATGGACTGCAAGGAGCCGCCGGCCAGCACCGCGGTCGGAGCCGGATCACTCCTTGGCTCTGGTACGCGAGTTGAGATCGAGGCCGTGGCGTTCGTTCCTACGCCCTGAGTGGGCAATTCGAAAAGCGGTACAAACGGACCTCAGCTGATCTCACTCTAGTTATTGTTGGCCACAGCCGGCTCGATTTGCATCGTTCGCTGGGCCGTGGCGGCTGTCTCAAGGTGCGGCAGCGATGATTTTTCGCGCTTTCTCGAGCAGCTCGAAGAGCTGATTGTATTCTTCTGCCGTCATCCCGTCGCGCAGCGGCTGCTCAGTTGCCATGGCAAGCTGATGCATTTCCTTCATCAGCTTCTCGCCATCGGCGGTGAGGAACAGCGAATTGCGCCGCCGATCATTCGAGGAACGGCCCCGGATCGCAAGGCCGCGTCGTTCCAGCGCGTCCACGATGGTAACGATCGCCGACTTGTCGAGATTGCCGATCCGCGACAGCTCCACCTGCGAGTAGCCAGGGTTCGCAGAGATCAGCACCATCATCGTGAGCGAGCCCGGGCGCAGGCCGTAATGTGTGAACGCCGCCTCTATCCGTTGACTTAGGAGGTGATGCAGCCGTCTTACGCGAAAGCCGAGGCGCTGGCCGTGCAAACCAAGCTGCAATTCGCCTTCCCGGTCTTCGTCCTCAATCGTCGCGTCTGTCGGTTCCACAGTGCTCACTATCGCATGTCCAGCTTTTGACCCAGCAAGGCCAGCTATGCCTCGGCACATGCCCCGCCGCAAGAAGGTTCGTTCGTTGCAAAGATCGTCTTATTTAAGATAATCCTATTGACAAACTAATCTGAAAAACAATTAACTAGACGCTACAATGATAAAAAGACTGCTTTTGCACTGCAAAATTGGAAGAATGTCGGACCTATGAACATCGTCATTCCTGCTCCTCAAGTCGTCCTCAATAAGATCATCTGTTACAATCCAGTTGGCTACCCGCCTAAGGTGACCCAGAAGGCGCTGGCGCCCCGGCTGGAAAGCCTCGATGGCAAGACGGTCTATTTGATCGACAGTCGCTTCGATGACTCGATCGAGTTATTGAAGGAAGTGGCCCGCTGGTTCGAGACGCACATGCCGGCGGTCACGGTGAAGCTCGTGTCGCTCGCCGGCTATTTCGGCCGTGACGACCAGGAGCTGTGGAGCGAGATCAAGGCCAACGGCCACGCTGCCATCATCGGCGTCGGCCACTGTTCGACCTGCTCGCCGGCAGTTGCGACCCACGGTGTCACCATGGAAACCAGGTTCGGCATTCCGACGGTCGCCATCCATACCAGCATGTTCGACAAGGTGGTGCGCTCGGTGACGCGCATGGCCGGACTTGCCGATGCGCCGTCCGTGTTCGTGCCGCAGCCGGTGATGGGCAAGAGCGAGCCTGAGCTGCGCGCCTATGTCGAGGGCAACGACCCCGTGACGGGCCGGCCGGTGATGCGCGAGATTATCGAGGCGCTGACCGGCAATGTCGCCGGCCAGGCTGCCGACACCGAGCGTTCAACGCCGCGTTTCGTCGAAGCTGCAAGCGAGGAAGAGATGCACGATCTCTTCCTGGGTAACAACTGGACCGACAAGCTGCCGATCATCCTGCCGACGGAAGAGCGCGTCGCGGCAATGCTTGCGGCCACGAGCCAGCCGGCCGACAAGGTTGTCGGCCGCATGCAGCCGACCGCAAATCGCGGCGCATGGGAATACACCGTCGAGAAGGTCGCGGTGAACGCGGTGATGGCCGGCGCTCGTCCGGAATATTTCCCCGTGATTCTCGCCCTTGCGGCCTCCGAGATCAGCGCGCGCCAATCCACGTCGAGCTCGGGCTCGGCGATGGTCGTCGTCAATGGCCCGATCCGGCACCAGATCGGCATGAATTGCGGCATCGGCGCAATGGGACCCTATAACCACGCTAACGCGGCCATCGGCCGGGCTTACGGGCTGCTGTCGCAGAACCTGCAGGGCGGCTCCATTCCGGGCGAGACCTTCATGGGATCGCTCGGCAACGCCTACACCTACAACAGCGTTACCTTTGCCGAGAACGAGGAGGCTAGCCCGTGGGAGCCACTGCATGTGCAACGCGGCTTCAAGGCGGAGGACAGCGTCGTCAACGTATTCTTCGGCTGCCGTTCCACCGCGTTCGGGCTGGGCCTGCGCAAGGACTACTGGCGCGAGCATGTTCGCGACATGCTGATCGCTGTCGACACGGTGACAGCGCCGGTGTTGTTGCTTGACCCGATCACAGCGCGCCAGTTCATCGATCGCGGCGGCTTCGATACCAAGGACAAGCTGATCAGCTTCGTCCATGAGACCGCAAAGATGCCGGCGGCGCGCTACTGGGACATGCAGCTCGTCCAGAACTACATCTACCCGAACGCCACCCTCGGCGTGGAGCCGCTCGCAACACGGTTGAAAGCGAAGCCCGACGAGCCGATCCACATGTTCACGGAGGATGCGATCAACGTCGTCGTGGTCGGTGGCGAAGCCAACGGCTACTGGCAGATCATGGGAGCGAAGCTCCGCGCCTCGATCCCTGTCGACGACTGGCGCTGATCCGGGATCGCAGGGGTCTCGCGTCATGCGACAGGCGGATGTCGTCATTGTTGGGGCCGGTGTCGCTGGTCTGAGCGCGGCCATGATCACCGCGGCTCATGGAGCGCGTACGCTCGTGCTCGAGCAACTCGTGCCCGGCGGCCAGATCGCGGGCGTCGAGATGATCGGCAATGTTCCGGGATTTTCCGACAGTGTTGCCGGTTACGAACTCGGTCCACTGTTGCAGCAGCAGGCCGAGAGGGCCGGGGCGATCGTCGAACTGGAGGGCGTTTCGGCGATTTCGGTCGAGGAGGTCGGGTACCGCATCGCCTGTAGCGGGGACGATATCCTCGCGCGCGCTGTGATTGTCGCAGCCGGCTCCTCGCTGCGGGCGCTCGACGTGCCGGGCGAACGCGAGCTTGCAGGCCGTGGCATCTCGCATTGCGCGGCCTGCGACGGTCCCTTGTTCAAGGGGCAGCCGGTCGTCGTCGTCGGCGGCGGCGATTCCGCATTCGATGAAGCGGCCGCGCTCGCGTCGTTCGCTTCCGAGGTGACCGTCATCCATCGTGGAAGGGAGCCGGCCGCGCGTGCCGCCGCAGTCATGAGGCTTACGGCCCTTGACCACGTGACAACGGTTGCGGATGCGGAGGTGACGGCGATCGAAGGCGACAGGCACGTCGAGGCGGTGACCATCCGCCATGGCAACCGCGTCGAGCGCAAAGCCTGCCGTGCCGTGTTTGTCTATGCTGGTCTGGAACCACGCAGCCAGATCGTGCGCGATCTCGTAAGCCTCGATCTGGAAGGACACATCATCACTGACCAGATGATGCGCACGTCGCGGCCCGGGGTGTTTGCCGCCGGCGACGTCCGCGCCGGTTCGGTGAAGCTTCTGGCGGCAGTTGCGGGCGATGCGGCCACCGCCGCGATCGGTGCGATCCGATATCTGCGGACGAACGATGAAAACAAGAACATGATTGGGCAAGGAGACGGTCTTGGCGCTGCAGAGCGAGTCCGTATCGGATCCAGCGGCTGAACGGGCCTGGAGCCTGCCTGCCGCCTCGCGCGCTTGGTACAGCGTCGTGATCCTTTCGCTCGTCTCGATGATGTCCAACATCGATCGCGGCATCGTCAACCTGCTCGTCAGTCCGATCAAGCGCGATTTGCGTCTTTCGGATACCGCGATCAGCCTGTTGATCGGCAGCACGTTCTCGCTCGCCTATGTGCTGTTCAGCTTCCCTCTGTCGCGCCTTGCCGATACCGGAAGCCGCAAAATCATCCTGACCACCGGGCTGTCGCTATGGAGCGGCGCAACCATGCTGTGCGGGATGGCACAGCAGCTCTGGCAGTTGTTCGCCGCCCGTGCGCTGGTCGGCGCCGCCGAGTCGGTCAAGGGACCTTGCTCGATGTCGATGATCTCCGACCTCGTGCCGCATGAAAGCCTGCCGCGCGCCTTCGCAATCTTCCAGCTCGGCATCACCGGCGGGATGGCCGGCGCGCTCGTCGTCGGCGGCGCGCTGCTGGCGCTCTTTGCCAGCATGCCGCCGATCACGCTGCCCGGTGGAATTCCGGTACACGACTGGCACATGGTGTTCCTGGTCACCGGCCTTCCGGGCCTCCTGCTCGCGCTCGTGATGGTGCTGACGATCGGGGAGCCGGTGCGGCGCGACCGCAAGGTCAAGGGCTCGGTGCCACTGCGCGACGTTGCCGGCTTTCTCAAATTGAACTGGACGTTCTTTGTACCGCTGTTTCTCTCGATCGCACTCGCATCCATCGAGAATTACGGCCTTCAGGCCTGGCGACCGACGTTCTTCGAGCGAACCTATGGTTGGGGTCCGGAACGCGCCGGCCCGCTGCTCGGCGGGGCGATCCTGATCGCGACGCCGCTTGGCCTGCTCCTCGGCACATTGCTCGCCGAGCATCTTACGAAGCGCCGGCCGAAAGACGCGTTGCTGCTCTCGTGCCTTGCGAGCTACGGCCTGTCGGTGCCGCTGCTCGTCGCCATGCCGTTAATGCCGAATCCTTGGCTGTCGCTGTCCTGTGGCTTCGTCGGCTTTACCGCCTGGAGCATGACTGCGCCCGGCCAGAATGCGGCGATCCAGATCGTGACGCCCAACGAAATGCGCGGCCAGATCAGCGCGATTTATCTGTTCTCGATCAGCGTAGTCGGCGGTGGCTTCGGCCCTACCGCGATCGCGCTCATCACGGACAAAGTGTTCCACAGCGAAGCAATGTTGCGATACGCGATGTCCGGGTTCTCCGTGATCGTCGGTCCGCTCATCGTTTTCCTGATCTTCGCGGCAATCGGACCATACGCGCGCGCCTATCAGCGCCTGCGGGTAGACGACAGGTCATGAAGATGACCGGCCAACAACGACAAGCAGCCCAAGCTGCCGAAACCAGGCAAGGGAGGAATCGATGTTTCACAGGAGATGGATAGCACTCGCGTTTGCTTGCGGGCTTGTTGGCGGCGCGACCACGATCTGCGCCGCGGGTGAGGATGCGGCGGCAATCCCGACGACCTTGCGCTTTGGTTGGCAGGCGGCGACGCCGGTCACGACGTTCTGGGCCGGATTCGAGATGAAGAAATTCGAGGCGCAGGGCTTGAAGCTCGAACTGTCGAGTTTCAACGACAACGCGCCCGAGATCGAGGCCCTGGTCGCCCGTAAGATCGACATGGCCGCGGTCGCGCCTGCGCCGACGCTGCAGGCCATCTCCTTCGGCGCACCTTTGAAGATCATCTCCTCGGTGGAGTATTCCTTCACTGACAAGAGCGGGAAATACTGGACCGCGGTCAACCTGATTGCGCGCAAGGACTCCGGGATCCACGAGTTGAAGGATCTGGTCGGCAAGCGGGTTGCGGTGTTCGGCCTGTCGTCGAACTGGTACCTCGCTCTGTGCGACCGCCTGCGCGAGCAGAACATCGATCCGAAGTCGGTAAAGTTCCTCGCCATGCCCTATCCGCAAATGGAAGGCGCGCTCGTCCATGACGAGGTCGACGCCGGCATCACCACCATCGTGGGAGCCTACCACGCCTCGCAGCGGATCCCGATCGAGTTCCTGATGACGAGCCAACAGCTCACCAAGATCTCGATCGACATGTCGCAGGTGATCGCGGCGCGCGCGGACTGGCTCAAGGACCATGAGGAGGACGCGGTGCGCTTCCTGATGGGCATGCTGACCACGCGCCGCTACATCGAGGACGACGTCGCACACCATGCCGGCGCGAACATCAAGGTTCTCACAAAAAAGACCCTGCGATACGACGACGAGACCAACGAGGCTTTCTACAGGCTGCGGGTGGCTTCGGCCGGCAAGGAGCAGGATTTCATCAATTCGCTCGACCTGCCCCGGCAGACCTTCGTCACATACGGAGAAATGCTTTCGAGTTCGGGCCAGTTGCGCGGCAAGCCGGCGGCGACCTACGAGCAGGCGATCGACCGGAGCTATCTGCGCAAGGCCTTCGCGCGGCTCGGGATGGAATGGGACGAGAGCAAGGGAGGCATGTAATGAATACGGTGCAGAAGACGTCGCCGGTTCACGTCGACGTGCGGCGGATTAGCCAGCGCTTCCGCTCGGGGCGCGGTGCCGATCTGCTCGCGCTCGACCGCGTCGATTTGCAGGCGCAGCGCGGGGAGTTTGTCAGCATTGTTGGCCCAAGTGGTTGCGGCAAGTCGACCCTGCTCTACATCGTCGCCGGACTGCTCCAGGCAAGCGAGGGCGAGGTCGTTGTCGACGGCCGTCCGATCGACGGCCCCGCCCCCGATCGTGGCCTCGTGCTGCAGAACTCCAGCATTTTTCCGTGGCGGACCGTCGAGCAGAACGTCGCGTTTGGCCCGGAGATGTGCGGGATGCCGCAGCAGGAGCGGCGCAAGCTTGTCGACCACTATCTCGACATGGTTGGCCTGGCCAAGTTCGCAAGTTTTTATCCGCGCGAGCTCTCGGGCGGTATGAAGCAGCGGATCGCCATCGCACAGATGCTCGCCTGTGGGCCAAGTCTGTGCCTGATGGACGAGCCGTTCGGCGCGCTTGATTCATTGTCGCGCGAGGTGTTGCAGGATCAACTCCTGCAGCTCTGGGAGCGCGATCGCAAAACCGTTCTGTTCGTCACCCACAGCATCGACGAGGCCGTGCTGCTGTCCGACCGTATCGTCGTGATGTCGCCGCTGCCCGGTCGCGTGAAGGAAATCGTCGATGTCGACTTGCCACGTCCGCGGCAAAACACCCGCGCGCTGCCGGAGTTCGGCCGCTTGCGAAATCGCATCTGGTCGGCAATCCGCCAGGAAAGCATGGAGGCCATAGGATGAGCACCGTGACGATGTCGGAGACCGGTGCGGCAGAGGAGGGACATGCGCCGGCCTCTCCGGTCCTGCCCTCTAAAGGCCCCACGCGTCGTTCGTGGCGCACGCTTGCCGCGATCGCGCGCTACTATCCCGTTTTCCTGATCTTTGTCGTCTGGGAAGCGCTGTCGCGGCTCAACGTGCTCGATCCCATGTTCATGCCGCCGCTCGAGAACGTTGCGCGCACGTTCTACAATGAGGTGTTCGTAACGCACGAACTGCTGGACCATATCCGGATGAGCTTCATGCGCGCCGGTGCCGGCCTTGCGCTCGCTTCAGTGGTCGGCGTCAGCGCTGGCATCCTGATGGGGCGTGTGCGGGCGTTCGAGAGTTTCCTCGACCCGGTGATTTCGGCATTGTTTCCAATGCCCAAGCTCGCCGTGTTTCCGCTGCTGATGGTTTTTCTCGGCATCGGCGACGCCTCCAAGATCGCGTTGATCTTCATGGGCTGCTTCTTTCCGATCGTGATCAACACCTATACGGGCGTAAGGAACGTCGACAAATTCTTCGTCTGGAATGCACTTACCAAGGGCGCGAGCCAGCGCCAACTCGTCTGGCACGTCATCATTCCGGCGGCGCTTCCATTCGTGTTCGCGGGCTTGCGGGTTGCCACCTCAACCGCGTTCCTGCTGATCGTTGCGTCGGAATTGATCGCGGCCAACGACGGGCTCGGCTATCTCATCATGTTTGCTGAACGCTCCTTCGATCCGGCGCTGATGTGGTGCGGCATTCTCGTGATCGCGGGCATGGGCTTCACTGTCGACCGGCTGCTGCTCACGCTCGGCGCGCGCCTGTTCGTCTGGCAGGACAAATAAAGACAAGAACGGTTCGGGATACGAGATGGTTGAAGACACCGCGCCCACCACGCAGGTCACTGCGATAGGACTGCAAATGAAGACCACGCACGGGATGAAATATCGCCGTGTCGGCAAATCCGGCCTAACCGTCTCGGAGATGGGCGTCGGCTGCTTCTCGTTCGGCGAGTTCGTCGACGCCAAGGGCGTCGAAGCGGTCGTGCATTCTGCGCTCGACCTCGGGGTCAACTATTTTGACACGGCCGACAGTTACGGGCTCGGCGTATCCGAGGAGAAGCTCGGTGCGGCGCTGGTCGGGCGGCGCAACCGTGCCGTCATCGCCACCAAGTTCAGCAACCGCATGAACGTCGGCCCCAACGATATTGGAACGTCGCGCGTCCACATCGTGCAGGCCTGCGAGGCGAGCCTTAAGCGACTGAAGACGGACCACATCGACGTCTATCAAGTGCATTGGCCGGATCGCCTCACCCCGATTGAGGAGACGCTGCGTGCGCTCGACGATCTCGTCCGCACGGGCAAGGTTCGCTATCTCGGCGTCGCCAATTTCTTCGAATGGGAAATCTGCGAGGCGCAATGGACCGCCGAGAGGTTCAATCTGAACCGCTTCATCTCGGCACAGGATCACTACAATCTGCTCTATCGCGACATCGAGAAGCGCATGGAGCCGTTCTGCGTCAAATACGGCATCGGCATGAACTCTTATTTCCCGCTCGCTGGCGGCCTGCTCACCGGCATGTACAGGCGCGGAGCGGTGGCCATGCCGGGCACGAGGGCTGCGGCAAGTCCGAGTTATGCCGCCTGGAACAGCAAGCGCAACTGGGATGTCCAGGAGAGCCTCCAGGCCTTCGCCGAAAAGCGCGGCTGGGCCTTGCCGCAGATGGCGCTGGCCTGGTTGTTGTCGCGGCCGGCGATGTCCACGATTATCGCCGGCGCGGACAAGCCGGAGCACATCGAGCAAAACATCAAGGCGCTCGATATCAAATTCACGCCCGAGGATCTCATTGAGATAGATCGACTGACGCTGGTCGATGAGGATCGAACTGTCGCGCCGGTCTATCGCAAGCTGCGGCCGGAAAAGGTGCACGAATTCGACACCATGCACCGCTGCGGGTAACGCGGCCAAATCGCGAGGAGGGGTTGAAAAAGCGACACGGCGCTCAACCGTGGTAACGGCTTCGGAAGAGGCTTGCGCGAATGCACAGACAGTGGCCGTGGCTACCGCTGCGGCGCAGCTTTCGGCGACGTCGATGAACGAGGGTGGGCAGCACGTATCCACAACACGCGGACCCACAACAGATGGGTCGTCATGTCCGGCGATCTTCCAAGAATGCAGCTAAAGAGAACCGACATCCCGGCATCTTCCCGCATGAATCGTCGGCTAGCCCGAACGGAAGGGCCAAGTCGAATTTGCTGCAATTGCGAATGTGCAAGGGAATCGTGAGTGCGCAGCTTGGCCACCAAACCGCGGCGTATCGGCTGGTGCTCTCCTGCGTGTCTCCCAGATTTGTTCTTGTTCAGATGGAGTCGACGTGCAATCCTCTGTCAGCCGGAAATCAGAAAATTGACATAGCGCATCCTCCCGCCTTTCCCACGATCTCGGGGGCCAAATCATGTCTAGCTCAGTACAGCGTACGACCGCTCCATG
>Ga0157369_10005564_pt1 | contig 14628 bp, 15 predicted proteins | sample C25metaG_FD_113461 | JGI IMG/M metagenome (GOLD analysis project Ga0157369, IMG submission 113461) | Corn rhizosphere microbial communities from Kellogg Biological Station, Michigan, USA - C2-5 metaG | ecosystem: Host-associated > Plants > Roots > Rhizosphere > Soil | place: USA: Michigan...
AGGATCACCGGATCGGCAATGAAGCCTGCCTTGACCACCTCGGCGAGTCCGGCGGCGTAGTCACGGCCTGGCACCGTCTCGAGTACCGAAAGATCGCAGAGCACCCCCGCGGGCGGGTGGAACGCGCCCACGAGATTCTTCCCGGCCGCGGTGTTCACCCCGGTCTTGCCGCCGACCGCGGCGTCGACCATGCCAAGCAACGTCGTGGGCACCTGGATCACCGGAATGCCGCGCAGCCACGTCGCTGCGATGAATCCCGCAAGGTCAGTGGCCGCTCCCCCGCCGACGCCGATGACGAGATCGGTACGCGTGAAGCGATGCTCGCCCAGCTCGTCCCAAGCCGCGGCGGCGGTCGTGACGGTCTTCGCCGCTTCGGCGTCCGGGATTTCAATAGGTAAGAGCTCGAGACCGTCGAGCTGCTTCTGGATCTGTTCGACGAGGCCGGTCACCGATGGTTGGTGGATGATCGCGACGCGACGCACGTCGTCACGGACCAAGCTGCGCAGCTCGGCCTGGGCGCCAAACCCGACGACGACGTCGTAGGCCTCATCTCCTTCAACGGTGATTCGCTCGGTCATGCGAGCGCCTCGACGATCTCGTCGACGATCGCCGCCGGCTCTTTGTCGGACGTCGACACGACCGTGGTTGCTACTTGCTCGTAGAGGGGGCGTCGCGCCTCCATCAGCGCATGAAGCTGGGCGCGTGGATTGCCGATGAGCAACGGCCGATCGCGGTTTAGCCCGATGCGCCTGGTTGCCGCTGCTAGCTCGACGTCGAGATAAACGACACGGTGGCCGAGCAGTTGTTTGCGGGTGGCGTCGTCGAGAATCGAACCGCCGCCGAGAGAAAGCACTCCGTCATGTTCGGCGAGGCTCTTGGCGACCGCTTCTCGTTCGAGCGCGCGAAAATATTCCTCACCGTGCTCGACGAACATTTCGGCTACGGCCATGCCGGCGACCGCCTCCACTTCACGGTCGGTGTCCTTGAACGTGGTGTCGAGCCGCTGCGCCAATAGCTCGCCGACCGTGGTTTTTCCGGACCCAGGCGGCCCAACGAGCACGACCAGCGGCGGCATCAACGAACCACGAGGGAATCGAGGTATCCGCGAAGGTTCCGCTGAACTTCGGCGACCGAGTCGCCTCCGAACTTTTCCTCGACCGCGTCGGCCAGGACCAGTGCAACCATCGCCTCGGCGACCACACCGGCTGCCGGAACGGCACACACATCACTGCGCTGGTTGATAGCCTTCGCCGCCTCACCGGTTGCGACGTCGATGGTGTCGAGTGCGCGCGGCACGGTGGAAATCGGCTTCATGGCTGCTCGCACCCGCAGGATCTCGCCGGTGGACATGCCGCCCTCGGTGCCGCCGGAGCGGTTGGTGCGCCGTCTGACGCCGGCGGCTGACTTCTCAATCTCGTCGTGCGCCTGCGATCCGCGGCGTCGCGCCGACGCGAAGCCATCACCGACCTCGACGCCTTTGATTGCCTGGATTCCCATGAGTGCACCGGCGAGACGGCTGTCGAGCCGGCGATCCCAGTGTGCGTGGCTGCCGAGACCGGGCGGGAGGCCGTAGACCACGACCTCGACGACGCCACCGAGGGTATCGCCGTCCTTGTGTGCTGAGTCGATCTCGGCGACCATCGCCTTGCTCGCGTCGGAGTCGAGACAGCGCACCGGATCGGCGTCGAGTCGCCCGACATCGCCGGGCTGGGGCAAGAGGCCTTCGGGAGCACAAGCCTGCCCAATGGAAACGACGTGGCTGAGCAAATCGACGTCCAGGGCTTGTTTCAAGAAGTTGGAGGCGACCTGGCCGAGCGCGACGCGTGCCGCGGTTTCGCGGGCACTTGCTCTTTCGAGAATCGGGCGGACGTCGTCGAGCCCGTACTTCTGCATTCCGACGAGGTCGGCGTGTCCGGGGCGAGGCCTGGTCAGCGGCGCGTTGCGCGCGAGCGCGGCGAGTTCGGCAGGATCGACCGGGTCGCCGGCCATCACCTTCTCCCACTTCGGCCACTCGGTGTTGCCGACCCGGATCGCGACCGGGCCGCCCATGCTGACGCCGTGGCGAATGCCGCCGAGGAACTCGACCTCATCGCGTTCGAACGACATGCGGGCGCCGCGGCCGTAGCCGCCGCGACGTCGAGCGAGCGCGTCGGCTACCTCGGTGGTCGTGACGCGAACACCGGCGGGCAGGCCCTCGAGGACGGCGACGAGCGCGGGGCCATGCGACTCGCCAGCGGTCAGCCACCGCAGCATGGAGGCGAGTCTCCCATGACCGCCGCTTCCGACGTCGAATACCTACCCGTGAAAAGCGTCGGCCCCGCCCGGACAAGCCGGGCGGGGCCGAGCAATCCCCCGCATCCCCCGTGTTCTTGGGCGGCTCGATCAGCCGAACTGCGACCACTCGCCGGTAGCGAGCTGGACGAACTGGTCGCCGTACTGGAAGTCAGCGCCGTAGGTCACAGGCGGCTGGGCCGGGTCACTGCTGAGGATCGACACGAGCTTGAAGTAGGTGCCGAACACCTGGCCGGGCTTGAGGCCGTTGTACGGCGTCGTCGTGCTGCCTTGCTTGACCGTAACGTCGGCCGTACCAGCCGTCGGGTCGACCGAGACCAGCGTCAGGGTGATCGACTGGCCAGCGGTCGGGAGACCGGTCGGCGATGGCGTCGCGGTGACAGTCACTGTCGGCGTGACGGTAGCTGTCGGCGAAGCTACCGTCGGCGACGCCGTTGGCAGCACGATGATGATCGGCGTCGGCGAGGGCGACGGTGTCGGGCTCGCCGAGGCGGACGGCGCGGTCGCCGCTGGCGGCGCGATCACCAGCGCCTTGAACGGGTCCCGGCCGACCGGGCCGTTATACGCGGCCGGAATCGCAGCCGCCTGCGCGTTCGCACTCGGCGACGCCGCCGCGGCCGTGGCCGCCGGGCGTGCGGCCCGTGGGACCACACCGGAGGCTGGACGGGACTTGTTCCCGGACAAGACGAAGTAGGCCGCGACGGCAACCACTGCGATCACGACGCTTGCTACGACGGCCAGAAGTCGCCGACGGCCTGCTTCGGAACTGTCAGCGGCCGCGTGGTCGCCGACCGGGATGGATGGCTGGCTCATCAGGCTTCCTAATGGCTCGGGGACGGCGTCGGCGCTCCGCTGCCGGGTATGGCGAGCGGCGCGGTCGTCATGAAGACGTCGAGGGAGATCGAGCCCTTCAGCACCAGCCACGGCGCGGTCGCTGAAGTGGTGGCTCCGGGTGCCACGCGCTGGCCGCCCGGCGTGAGATCGACCGAGGTGACGTCAGTAGCTCGCTGGAGACCCTCGAGCTGGACGAGGAACTGTTGGATCTCGAAGTATCCCCCGGCGATCTGCAGCTGCAACGGGATCGCCTCAAGCCCAGCCGCAGTGGCAGGAACCGGTTGTGGAGCGCTTCCGGCGGCGGCTGGGGTAGCAGCCGCCGTGGCGGCGGCGGTTGGTGCAGGCGTTGGCGCTGCGGCCGGTTTGGCAACGGTCACCGCCGCCGGGGCGCCGGGCGCGACGGACTGCAGGTCGATGCCAGACTTCGCCGCGGCCGCCGTCAAGGCGCGAATGTAGGCAGCGAGACCGACCGTCGCGGGTATCTGCTGCTGTATCGCGGCGACCCTCGCCTGCTGTGCCACAACGTTCTTCGCTTCGGTGGAGCGCGTCTTGATCTGACTTTGAAGTGACGCGTTCGTCTGCTGCTGCGCAGCGTCTTGGGCATGCAGCTTCGATACCTTGGCGTGCTGCGGCGAGATGAGCGTGAACCAGCCTGCAGCGGCAACCACGATGATCGCGGCGACAGCTGCGGCAAGCACGCGTTGCGAGCGGGTCACGTCAGCACACTCCCGAAGTATCGCAGCCCTTGATGGCACTGCTGTTCACATTGACGGTCGAACCGAATTGCACGACCTTCGTGGTGCCGATCAGCTGTTCCGTCGAGTTGGCGAGGTACGGGTCGGAGAGGTACGGCGGTTTCGACATCTGGTCGAGCCACGTCGCAACGTCGTTATGCACGCTCGCGAACCCGGCGAAGCTGATAGTGCCGATCGGAGTCGGCACGGCGCTTGACGTCGGGAACGAGCCGGCAGCAACGCTCTCCTTGATCGCCACGTGCGTGTACCAGGCGCGTGCCGGGAGCGTGGCGCTCAAATCGGCAAGTACATCGGACCAGTGCACATTCGTGCTGCGCGCCTGTGCCAGAGAAGCCTCGGCGGTGGCCTCGTTCGCCGCTGCGGTTACGACGTATTGCAGCTTCGTCAATTCCCGCTGCAGCGTCACCTGCTGTTGCTGATCGGCAGCCAAGGCGTCGGTGGCGGATTGAACGGCCGACTTACCGTGCACGTAAAGCGCGCCGACACCGACGATCGAGAGCGCGACAAGGGCACCGAGCCCGGTTGCCAGTCGCCTGAAGTCACGGTTCTCATGGATCTCGGGTGGAAGAAGGTTCACCCTAGGAAGGTCCGCCAGAATTGTCGCCGTCTTGATACTCACGATGCTGCTCCAAGCGCAAGACCGACCGAGACCGCAGCTAGCGGCTCGATGTGGCTAAGTTGCTCAGCCGAAAGACCGGTTTTGCCGATCGCAAGGCCGGCAATTGGATCCGCGGCATCAACTGGCAACCGAGTTGCCGCGGCGAGCCGCTCGGCAAGGTCACCCAGTCGCGACGCGCCGCCAGACAGGAGCAGCCTGCCGATTGGCACGGCGCCAGGCGAGACGCGGTAATAGTCGAGCGATCCCCGCACCTCGTCGACGAACGTGCGCGTGCTGGCGTCGAGGGTGCGCGCGACCGGGTGCGAATCACGTTGGGCGACGTCGGCAGTGCTCGAGAACTGCTGTTTCACGATCTCTGCTTCCTCCACCGGAACGCCAAGTCGCTCTGCCACCGCGTCTGTCAGATCGGCGCCGCCCATAAGCAGGATCCGAACGAAGCGAGGTACGCCGTTTTGATGAACGACGATGTTCGTGACTCGCGCACCGACATCGACCATCGCGATCGCTTGGGCGTCCAGCTTCAGCGCCTCGGGAGCGACCGCAGCGCGGATCAAAGCGAAGGGGGTGAGGTCGACGCTCACCACGTCGAGCCCGGCACGGTGCGTCACCTCGAGCGCTGATGTGATCATGTCGCGCGCTGCCGCGACGAGGAGCACTCTAATCATCCGTGCACCGTCGTCGTTAACGAGTTCCTCGATTGGGTGAAAGTCGAGGACCGCCTGTTCGACAGGAATAGGAATGTAGTCCTGAACCTGGAATGCGAGCGCCTTCTTCAGTTCGGATGGCTCCATCCAGAGGAGATCGACCTGCCGGACGACCACCTTCTGGTTGGCGACGCCGAGTGCCACCTTCTTCGTCGAAAAGCCGACCTCTTTCCAGAGGCGTTTGATGGCGGCGGCGACTACGGCTTGGTCTACAACCTCCCCGGCAACGACAGCACCGGAAGGGAGTGCAACCTGCCCGAAGCGTTCGAGAGTGAAGCCGGCACGCCCGCTCGACAATTCGGCAGCACGTACACCGGAGGTGCCGATGTCCAGACCGACGGCCATTCGTCCAGCCACGATGTCCTCTCCTCACAAGAGGGTTACCGGGCCGCGTCCGAGGCAGACCCGGCCAGTTCTGTCAGGAGACGGAATCGGAACTCCTAGCCCCAACCTTGAGCCTGGCGGCAGAACGAGATTGGTCCAGGCGGCCGAACCGCGACCGGCAACCGGGCGTCAGCCGACCGTGAACCCTAGATACCAATGAGCTAGCGAATGGCCGACGAAAATGGCGGTGAAGGCACCCACGACCATGTAGGGACCGAACGGAATCTTCGTCTTCCTACCGGCGGACCCAATCGCCATCAACGCGATGCCGACGATGCCACCGAGGAGGAATGCCGAAAAGGCCCCAACGACCAGCTCATCCCAGCCCAGGAACCCCAGATACAAGCCGATCACGCCGGCCAGCTTGACGTCGCCCCAGCCCATGGCGCCGGGCTTGGCCACGACGAGCACGAAGTAGAAGAAATACATCGCCGCCATGCCGATGACGGCCCGCACCAGGTTGAACGGCAGATCTTGCGCCAAGGCGACGGCACCTAATGACGCGAGCCCTACGGCGTAGGAGGGCAGCGTGAGCGCGTTTGGCAGCCGGCGCAAATCCAGGTCGATGACGGCCAACGCGATGCCGACCGCGGCGAAGTAGAGATACGCCGGCAGCGTCGGGTGCGGCCCGAAGCGCACCGCGAAGCCCGCGAACAGGCCTGCGGTGGCGGCTTCGACGACGGGATAGCGGACCGGAATCCGCGCGTGGCATCCGCGACATCGGCCGCGCAAGGCGAACCAGCTGACAACAGGGATGTTGTCGCGAGCGCCAATCCTGGCGTCACAGCTCGGGCAGTGCGAGGGGGGTCGCACCACCGACTCGCCACGAGGCACCCGCCAGATCACGACGTTCAAGAACGAGCCGACGAGCAGCCCGAACACCGTGGCAGCAACGACCGTCAAACCGTGCATGGCCTGAACAGTACTTGCAGGGTGGCGTTCGGCCTCACTGAATGTTCTGCGTGTCGACTTCGTGGTACTTAACTTGGCTCAGGGTGAGGAGCAGTGAAGGCGGGTTGCTGGCGAAACACTGGTCCATCCGGAAGTCCTGCGTACCCGACATCTCGACCTTGCTGGCGAAGATCGTGCCGAGAATCTGCGCTGAACCCTGGCCACTATACGTGCCTTCTGGGACGAAGAATGATGCGACGAGCGACGGGTCACTTCCCGAGTGGCCGGTGGCGTTGTACTTCATGCTGGCATTGCGCACGACGACCACCAGACTGGTGAAAGTCGTGCAGGAGGCGGTCAGGTCACTTGCACGGAAGAACTGGCTCGGCACGTCACCCGGCCCGAAGGACACCGTGCCGCCGGTGCCGTCGATGTACAGGACCGACGTACCGGTCGAGGTTATCGGCGCCAAGGCACTCTGAATATCGGAGCGCGACGGCGTGCTGCTGAAATAAGTGCCGGTCGCTTGGGCCTGTTGCTTCAGCGCGTCATACTCCGCGGGCGTGAGGCCCTGTGGATGGTAACCGACTGCATAGAGATCCTGCATCGTGAACTTCGACGTTGTGGCGTACTGCTTGCCGGTAACCGGGCTCGTCCACATGTTGTAGCACGGGGTGCCCGTCAGATCGCCACCCGCGGCGTCCTGATCGTACGGGAAATAGTCGTATCTGTTCCCCGACGCTGTGGAGTTCGCACAGTAAGGGTTCGCGAGGCCGCGGCCGGTTGCGTGAACTGAGTCAGAGCTGGTGCAGTTGTTCGTCGTACTGATGTAGCTCGCGGCATGAGCCGCCTCCGGGAGGTCGTATCCCCAGTCGTAGTTGTCGGGTGCGGCATCGAACGACAGGCCGCTACCGCTAGCGCCGTCCTGGCTGCGACCCGTGATGCAGTTCTTGGTGAACACGCTCTCGTGGTGGATCCCGGGGTCACCGCTCGTGTCGATCTCATCGCCGTAGACGCCGATCGGGAAGCTCGCGAGCTTGGCGGAGATGTCGACCTGCAGCGTGCGTGCGGCCGGACCGCCACCGGTCACGCCGGTTGAATGGATTCGGTACACCACCGAGTGGCTCGGCGTGCCGGCAGCATCTGCCGTGGGCAACGGGTTGTACGGGTGGAGAGTCGAAATCCACACCGCGTAACATGATGCGCCCGTCACGCATGAACCGATCGTGCCGGTGGATGACACCTTTTGCGGGTTTGTCTCGCTGATCCAGGGATTCGTGGTGCTCGCACATGGGTTCGGCGCGGTCGGCCACGTCGAAGGCTCCTGACACGAGAAGAAGCCTGGGGGGTTAGTGCGGATCACCTGGATCGCCTGCGCTACACCGCCTTCGGCGGTCGATAATGAGCCGAGTGCCTGCCGATCACGGTTCGTGGTCTGCAGGCTGGTGAGGACGACGGACGTGACCGCAACGGTGAGAGCCGTCGCGACAGCGAGAAAGAGGACGACTGTCAACATGCCCATCCCGGCGTCGTCGCGCTTCCGCGCTCGCAGCAGCCGACACAGATTGGTAATCATGGCACGTTCCTCAATGACACGAGCGTCTGAGTGGTCTGGGTGTGTCCACCGTCCGACAGGGTAACGACGATTTTGATCGAGTTCACCAGGTCGAGTTCGCTGTTTTGATCGAGCTTGTCGTCGCCGTTGCCGATTGGCGCGCCGGCATGGTCAAGTTCACGCCAGTCAGTGATGCCATCGGCCGGCACGCCCGTGATATCCCCGTCGTATATGTACCGGCTGCTATAACAGTAGATCTCTACGTTTTGCACATGCCCAGAGAGCAAGGTTTCACCCCCGAGACCCGATGTCGACGTACAGGTTCCCGCCGTAACTGGGCCAGGGACGAGATAGACGACGTCGGCAGCGGGGTCCCAGCAGAAGGTCTCGACCTCGGGGTTATTCGCGTCGAGCGTTCCGGCGCCGCACCCATCAGACGCGACGGAATCGACGCAGCCGTCGCCGCTGAAGTCAGCATCGAACGTAATCGATGTCAGCTGCCCCGCGGTCCCGTATGGCTGCGGATTCTGCACGTTGCGTACGGCCGGAATCTCGGTGCTCACACCAGCGGTCGTCTGCCACACCGGCGTTGCCTGCCGAAGGTCACCCGACAGCCGGTTGAGGAGCACCCTGGCCTCGCCGTTCAGGTTCGCCCAAGTAGTCGTAGCCGTAGTCGATCGCTGTGCAACGAGGAGGGTCGACAAAACGACGCCGCCGACGACTAGACCGATCATGCTCGCGACCAGCAGCTCGACAAGCGTGAAGCCGCGCTCGTCCCCGTCACGGAGCCGACGTCGCATCGACATCGCCCACGTCATGACCGATTGTCCTGAGCCACGCATGACAGTTGTCCCAACTCGATGCCGATCGTGGTGCCCGGTGAACTGGTGAGCGTCGGCACCGTGCCCAACGACACCGCGCCTTCAATGCTCTTCAATCCGCCGTTGTCGCCAGTAATCGCCGTGGCGCCCGTAATCGAAGTGATGTACGACGACAGCGGTACGGGGGCGCCGGTACCGTCGACGGTCACGGGCGCGCTCAGGTTGACTACGGCGAGCGGGTCAGTGGTTGGCGACGCCGATGACCAGTTGAATGCTGCGTGTTGCCACCCTGCAGTCGTGTACCACACCACGTATCCCGAATACGTCAGTGCGGCCGAACTCGTGCCGATGGTGTCGGCCGAGGTACACGCCAGCTGGGCGGTCGTCAAATAGAGGTTCACTAGACCCAAGCTGCCACTCAACGCCGGATAACCCGATGGCAGCGTTGGCGTCCCGGTCACGAAAGGCAGGCCTGGGAACACTTTGAGCCACGTGTTCATCGAGGCACTAGACGTTGCGGCGACGGCACCGGCGGCGCCCGTCGCGGTACCCGTGTACACGTCGGCACCGCCGGTCACTGTTGGCCCGCTACCGCTCGCATCGGCGATTCGGACCATCGGGTTCGCCGAACTCAGGCCCAAGCTCGCGTCCGGCACCACCGTGCTGTCGACCTGATTGGTGAACCACAGCCCCCCGCATGCGGAACCACCGCTTGCGACGAGACCACTGGAGACCTGAAGCGACGATGTTGTCGCATCCGCTCCAACCGGTGCGACCGGAAGCCCACCGCTCACCGAAGCTCCGAGGTTCGAGTAGGTGGTGTGCCCGAAGGCACCCCAGCCGCCACAGTCGAACCCACTGCCGATGGCGTAGTTGTTGCTGTCCGACAAAGTTCCGTTCGCCACGTCGACCGGCGCTGCTGCGCTACCTTTGGCGCCGGTGATGGAACCGACCGAAAGTGTCGGATCGGTGTCGACGATGCTGGCTGCGGTCGCGTCCGCGCCCGCGCGGCTCCCGTTCGACAGCGTGCCGTTCACCGTCACACCACCGACGGTGGCGATGATGCTGTTGCCGGCGCGGTCCTGGGTCTGGAGCAGCATAGCTGCCGACTTGGCTTGCGCGACGACCAGCGTCGCGTCGGTACCCTGGCTCGCAATCTCTGTGAACGTGGTGAACTTGTGAGTCTGCCCGCTGTTCGACCAGCTCGTGACAACCGTGACGCCGATGATGGGCGACGGGGGCTGATCCGCCCCGACCGTCGCGTTGTTGTAGGTACTCGGTATCGAGGTGGACGGTAGCGGGCTGGCCGCCGGATTGTCGGCATGAAGGAACTGCGTGTATATGACCTGCGTGTAGCGCGCATCGTCGGGGCCGAGGGCGGATCCCGGGATGGTGACCTTGTAGTACGGGCCAGGAAGTAGGTCTGCCGTCGCCGCCGGGCTCGCCGAGTAGGTGCCGGTTGCGTTGCCCGAGACTAGATCCGGCAGCGGGATGGTGGTCGACGTCGCGAGTGCGTTCGGAAAGTACATGTCAAGCAGGTCGACAAACGGCCCGTTCTGAGCGTCGACGTGGTACGGGAGGCTTCGCATGGCGTCGATGCGCTGCTGGGTGAGCCCCTTCGCGCCGTTGTCGTTGCGCGCGTACAGCTGCCCGCGCGCGCTCCCGATCAGCACACCGGCCAGGCCCTGTGCGACGAGCGCGAACACAATGAGCGCGACAACCATCTCGATGAGAGTGAAGCCGGCGTCTGGCTCTTCTGCCTGCCGCACCCTAGTGAGAAGCCGGTCAACCGAGATATGCACGGCTTGTAAGCCCTTTCAGGGTGACGGTGTACGTGCGGGTCGACCCGCTGCGCGTGACGACGACGGAGCCATCGCTCGAAATCCCGCGCGGGAAGAAGTACGCACAGCCGAGAGATCCAGCGGGACAGCCGTTCGAGAAGCCGGCGACGGCAGGCGTCGTGAAGGATGCTGTTGCGAGTAAGGCCTTGCCCTGAGCGCTCGTGGTGCTCATCTTGGACGCGTTGATCGTGGTGCCCTGCAGCGAAACCCCAGTCCAAGTCGTACACGAATAGCGCCACACCGACCACGATGTGGTTGAGTCGAACGACACGCAGTATGCGCGACCCTCGGACTGGGCGCGCTGCGCGGTATCACGGAGTGACGTAAGGACCTTGTTCGCCGTACCTTTTTCGGCTTGGGCGTCCGTGTACGCGCGCAGCCCCCAGGCAGCTGTGGCCATCAGAATGGCCGCGACCGCCATGGTTGCGATCATCTCGATCAGGGTGAAGCCGTCGTCAGCGGGCGAGCAACCTCGCCGGCACCGACGCCCGATCCTTGCGACCCTGAAGAACATCAGTCCGCCTTACCGCCGCAATGTTGCGCCAAAATGGGCGCAGGTCACTTCTTTCTCGCGCTTGTTCTCGACTCCGAATGGCGCCGCCTTGAGGCCGCCGATCGGGTGAGCGAAGCGGAGCGGGACCGCGATTTGCTCGCAGCGCCGCTCCGCTTCCCTGTGGTGAATCAACCGGTGAGCGACCCGCCGGCGATACCTGACGTGGTGACAGGGCAACCGGTGCTTCCGATTGGCTGGAGCCCACCCGCTTGTGAGTCGTAGTACCACTTGACGCCCGAGGGCGTTGACGCAAGAAGGCAGTAGCCGATCGCCGTGTCGTAGTCCACGACGGTCACGGTCACGTTCTGACCGACGTGGAGGCCACTTCCGTTATCCGCTTGGAGGCCGCTCACGTCGGCGTACGTTCCGTAGCCGACGAGGTAGGCCTCTTCGAATTGTGCGATGTTGCGCAGCGCTGATTTCGCCGAAGCGTCGTCCGCCTTGCGCCGTTGATTGAGATAGACCGGAATTGCAATCGCGGCAAGAATGCCGATGATCATGATGACGACTAATAGTTCGATCAGGGTGAATCCGGCATCCTGCTGCTGGCGCTTCCGGTTGAGAGGAACGCCCGCAGCCATGTGTCTCCTCGTTGGCGAACTTGCTCTAAAGGTGCGAGAGGCCCGCGGCGGGATGTTGCCGCGGGCCCTCGACAGTGCCCTAGGTATTACGGGCAGGTGGAGCTAGTGCCGGGCTGGAGACCACCCTTGGCGCTGTTGTACACGAAGGTGTTGCCCGAGGACGATGTCGTCTGGATGCAGTACGCCACAGTTCCCGTGGCCTCCGTCGTCGCACCCGTGGCGTCGACATACTCGATCTTGACCGCGGACACATTCGCCGACGGCTTGAAGTCGGTCAGCACGCCCTGCACGTTCGGGAAGAACGGGGAGCTGCCGGCCCGAGTCGAGTCGGCAGCCGCGGCGTACTTGTTGTAGTCGGTCATGTAGGTCTCTTCGAGCGTCGCCAGGTTGCGCGCGTCGCTCTTGGCCTGGGCGTCATAGCCCTTCTTCCGCTGGTTCAGGAAGACCGGGATCGCGATCGCGGCCAGGATGCCGATGATGATGATGACGACCAGGAGTTCGATAAGCGTGAAGCCTTCATCACGCTTCTCCATGGCCTTGCGGATTCGAGCGAGCATCGATGTCCCTTCGAAGATGTGGTTGAGCCGCACCAGATTTCCCTGGGCGGCTCCTTCTCGGAGCGCTCAGGCAGCCGGGCCGACTCTTTGCGGAGTTCCCTGGCTTTGCGACCCCGCCTCACGACGGGTGTGCTCTTCACTGACCGGTGGCTCGATGACAGTGCAGTGATCGACCGTGGCGGGGCCGAACTTGAGTCGGCTGATCAGGTGAGAATCGCTCGGCATTCGCCGCTCCAGCGCTGGGCTGAAGGGCCTGCATGCCGAGGGCCCGGCACGCGTAGCGTTCCGGGCCCAATGGCGGAGCAGCTGTCAACCGCTGATCAGGTTGAAGATCTTGAAGATCGGCATGTACAACGCCACGATCATCGAACCGATGATGCCACCCAATAGCGCGATCATCAGCGGCTCGATCAGCGCAGTCAACGACTCGGTCGTCGACTCGACCTCTTGGTCATAGAACTCAGAGATCTTGTGCAGCATCGCGTCGAGCGCGCCTGTGTCTTCGCCAACCGCCATCATCTGCGCGACCATGGGCGGGAAAACTGGGTGCTTTGACAGCGGGGCGGTAAGTGCCTCGCCGTTTCGTACGCTGTCCTGGACGTCGCGCACTGCTTTCGCAAGTACGACATTCCCGGTCGTGTCCGCGACGATGTCGAGGCTCTGCAGGATCGGCACCCCCGAGTGCATCATCGTACCGAGGTTACGCGAGAATCGACTGATCGCGATCTTCTGAAAGAGCTGCCCGAACACCGGCAAGCGCAACTTCAGCGGGTCGACGAACTCGCGCACCCGCTGCGTTCGCTTCACCTTGCGCCACACCATGAGACCGACGATGGCCAGGACCAGCATCACTGGACCTAGCACCTTCAACTGGTTCGACAAGTCGACGAGAACCTGCGTTGGCAGCGGAAGCTTGCCACCGAGCGTCTTGAACATGCCCGCGAACGTCGGCACGACGAAGATGAGCATGCCGACTACTGCAAGGAGCGCGATGCACAGCACGACGACCGGGTAGGTCATCGCCGACTTGACCTTCCCCCGCAGCTTCACCTCGGCCTCGTAGTTGTTGGCGATCTGAAGCATCACCTGGTCGAGGAAGCCGCCCACCTCACCGGCCTTCGTCATGTTGATGACGAGAGCCGGGAACACCTCGGGATGACGCCCGAACGCCGACGACAACGACTGGCCGGTCTGCACGTCGTTGCGAACTTCGACGAGAACACGTGCCAGCTCAGGGTTCTCCGTTTGTTCGGCGAGAATCGACAAGGCTCGAAGGAGCGAGAGTCCGGAGTTGATCATCGTCGCGAACTGCCGAGCCATGACGGCGAGATCCTTGAGCTTCACGCGCTTGCCGAAGCCCGGGATCGTGATTTCCTTTTTCAAGCCGGCGCGGGCTGAATCGATGGTGAGTGGCGCGTACCCCATAGACTTCAGCCGAGCAGCTACTGCGGCCTGACTGTCGGCCTCGATAGTCCCGGTGATGACTTTGCCGGCGCGGTCGCGTACTGAGTACTGGAACGTCGTGGTCATGCGTCAGTCCTCGTCATCCTCGGCCCGCGAGCCGGTTGAAGTCTTCGACGTGATGGCACTTCTCGAGGCTTGTCTCGTAGCTGATCCGCCCGGCCCGGAGCAGTTCGGCGAGATGCTGGTCCATCGTGTGCATCCCGTGCCGCGCACCGCTTTGCAGTGCCGAGTAGATCTGATGCGTCTTGCCTTCCCGGATCAGGTTTCGGATCGCCGGCGTGGCGACCAGCACCTCAGTCGCGGCTACTCGACCCCGGCCGTCGACCGTCTTGCACAGCGTTTGCGCCACGATGCCCTGGAGGGAACCGGCGAGCTGCACACGCACCTGCTGTTGCTGGTGCGGCGGAAAGACGTCGATGACACGGTCGATGGTCTGCGCGGCATCCTGGGTATGCAGTGTCGCAAATACGAGGTGACCGGTCTCGGCCGCCGTCAAGGCGACCGAGATCGTCTCGAGGTCGCGCATTTCGCCGACGAGGATGATGTCAGGATCTTGGCGGAGTACGTGTTTCAGCGCGTTGGCGAACGAGTGCGTGTCGTCGCCTACCTCGCGTTGGTTGACGAGGCAGGACTTGTGCCGATGCAGAAACTCGATGGGATCTTCCACCGTCATGATGTGGTCGTGCCGATTTCGGTTCGCGAGGTCGACGAGACCGGCGAGTGTCGTGGATTTGCCCGAACCGGTTGGGCCCGTGACGAGCACGAATCCGCGGGGCA
>Ga0157369_10005566_pt1 | contig 14623 bp, 15 predicted proteins | sample C25metaG_FD_113461 | JGI IMG/M metagenome (GOLD analysis project Ga0157369, IMG submission 113461) | Corn rhizosphere microbial communities from Kellogg Biological Station, Michigan, USA - C2-5 metaG | ecosystem: Host-associated > Plants > Roots > Rhizosphere > Soil | place: USA: Michigan...
CGCCACCAGGGCGAGCGCGCCCCAGATCGACGCCGCGAGCGGCCGTCGTACCCCCCAGCGGGCGAGCAGCAACGCGAGCAGCGGCGCCCCGGCGATCGCCGCGACGACGCCGGCCACGCGCGCGCCCAACAACCCCTCGACGTACGGCGTCAGCACGCTGTAGGCCGCCGGGAAGACGCCGCGGTACCACCCGAAGTCGACCGCCGCGCCAGGGTGATGCGCGGCGAAGCTCGCCCGCGCCTGCTGGGCCGCGAGGTCGGTCCCCGCCGGTGGCGCGAGCAGTAGCGCGACGCCAGCGCAGAGCGCGACGGCGAACGCGACCGTGACGCATCGCGCCGCGTTCGTTGGCCCGGTTGTGCTTGCGCGGGACCTGATCGGGGACCATGGAGGAGCGACCGCCGGTCCTGGCACCGGCCCATCGTGACATTGAGCGCAGCCATAGAAGGAGAACAGCTTGCCCCCGTCATCGACGGATCCGACCGACCCGACTAACTCGAATGACGGCGTCGTCGTCATCGGCGCCGGACCCGCCGGCCTGACCGCCGCCTACGCGCTGACCAACCGCGGCGCCGGCGTCACCGTCTTGGAAGGTGACTCGGTCGTCGGCGGCATCAGCCGCACGGTCGAGCGCGACGGGTGGCGGTTCGACATCGGCGGCCACCGCTTCTTCACGAAGGTGCCGGTCGTCGAAGCGCTCTGGCACGAGATCCTGCCCGACGAGGAGTTCCTGCTCCGGCCGCGGATGAGCCGGATCTATTACGACGGCAAGCTGTTCGACTACCCGTTGCGGGCGTCGAACGCGTTGAAGAACCTCGGCTTCATCGAGGCGGTCAAGTGCGTCCTGTCCTATCTCTGGGTGCGGGTTCGCCCGCCGAAGGATCAGTCGACGCTAGAAGGATGGGTCGCGGCGAGGTTCGGCTGGCGGCTCTACCGCACGTTCTTCAAGACCTACAACGAGAAGGTCTGGGGCGTGCCGGCGAGTCACATCTCCGCCGACTGGGCGGCGCAGCGGATCAAGAACCTGTCCCTCGTCAACGCCGTCATCAACTCGATCCTGCCGAAGCGCAAGCAGACCAACATCACGACGCTGATCGAGGAGTTCCAGTACCCGAAATACGGGCCGGGAATGATGTGGGAGCGCGCCCACGAGCATGTCGTCGCACAAGGCGGCGAGGTGCGTTTTCGCGCCCGGGTGACGTCGATCCGGCACGTGGATGGACGCGCGACCGCCGTGGTCACGAGTGAAGCGGGCAAGGAGATCGTGCGTCCGGCGGCGCACGTCGTGAGCTCGATGCCGCTGCCGCAACTCGTCCTCGCGATGGACCCGCCGGCGCCCGAGGACGTCGTCGCCGCGGCGCGCCATCTGTCGCACCGCGACTTCCTCACCGTCGCGCTCGTGCTGCCGGAGTCGGCGAGCTTCCCCGACAACTGGATCTACATCCACTCGCCCGAGGTCAAGGTCGGCCGGATCCAGAACTTCGGCTCGTGGTCGCCGTACCTCGTGAAGGACGGGATGACGTGCCTCGGGCTCGAGTACTTCGTCTTCGAAGGCGACGAACTCTGGACCGCGCCCGACGACGAGCTCGCCACGCTCGCCGCGAAGGAACTCGCCGCGCTCGGGCTCGCGCAGGTCGACGAAGTGCAGGCCGCGTACGTCGTCCGGATGCCGAAGGCATATCCCGTCTACGACGAGGGCTACAAGCAAGCGGTCGACGTGATCCGGCATTGGCTCGCCCGTAACGTCGCCAACGTGCACCCGATCGGGCGTAACGGCATGCACAAGTACAACAACCAGGATCACTCGATGCTCACCGCGTTGCTCACCGTCGAGAACATCCTCGACGACGCCGGCCACGACGTGTGGACCGTCAACGTCGAAGAGGACTACCACGAAGAGCAGCGCACGACATCGTCCGGCGCTGGGTCGTCCGGATCCGGGTCGTCAGGTTCGGGGACTGGCCGGGACGCGCCGGTGCTGCCCCGGCGGTCGCCGGACCCCATTCCATCGGACCCCGTTCGACCGGAATCTGCGTCTGCGCGATGACGCTGCTCGCCTCCCAGCGCGGCCCGCTGGCGGACGAGCTTCGGGTTATCCGGCGCCGCGATTGGGCTGCCGTCGGCATCGTGGCAGTGGTGATCGCCGGCGCGGTGCTGCGGTTCGTGTCCCGCGGCCCGCTCTGGCTCGACGAGGCGCAGTCGGTCGCGATCGCGAAGCACTCGCTCGCCGGGCTGCCGGCTGCGCTGAAGCATGACGGCGCGCCGCCGCTGTACTACGGGCTGCTGCACATCTGGATGCGAGTGTTCGGCGACTCGACGTTCTCGGTACGCGCGCTGTCCGGCATCCCGGCGGTGCTGGCCTTGCCGGTCGTCGTCCGGCTGGGCCGTCGCATCGGCGGCGACGCGGTCGGCATCGCGTCGGTGGTGTTGCTCGCCATCTCGCCGTTCGCCATCCGTTACGCCGTCGAGGCGCGGATGTACAGCTGGTTGCTGTTGCTCTCGCTCGCCGGCGCGCACGCGGTGTTGTCGGTGCATCGGCACCGGACGAAGCTCGCGACGCTGGGCCTCGCGGTCGTCACCGCGGCTTCGCTGTACACGCACTATTACGCCGTCTTCGCCGTCGGCGTCGTCGGCGCGGGTGAGGTGTGGCTCGCGTGGCGGCGGCGAGATCCGGCGGCCCGCAACGCGTTGCTGGCGCTTGCCGTCGGTTGCGTCGCGTTCCTGCCGTGGACGCCCATCCTGCTCTACCAATCGCGGCACACGGGCGCCCCGTGGGCGCCGCCGCCGGACGGATCCGCGCTGCTCGACACGGTCGACTCATGGATGGGCGGCGACTCGACCGCGGCTCAGCTCGCCGCGCTGATCGCCCTTGCCGCGGTGGTGCTCGCGCTGATCGGCCGTCGTGGCGGGCCGGGTCAAGTCGTGCTCGGCACGACGTTCGCCCGGCTGCCGACGCGGTTGCTCGCGGTGGCGATCGGCTCGCTCGCGACCGCCGTCGTCGTCGACGCGATCGACCAGCAGGCATACGCGCCGCGTTACCTCGCGATGGGCGCCGGGCTGTTCCTTGTCGTCGTCGCGTGCGGCATCGCGGTGTTGCCGTCGCGACGGGCGCGGCGGGCGATGCTCGCCGTGCTCGTCGTCGCCGAACTCAGCGTGTGCCTGCAGAACGCGTGGCAACCGCGCAGCCAAGCCGGTCTCGTCGCGGCGGTCCTCGACCGGCAAGCTCGGCCCGGCGACGTCGTCGTCTACTGCCCCGATCAGCTCGGCCCGCCAACGTCGCGGCTGCTGCACTCCGGCGTCCAACAAGTCGTGTTCCCGAACTTCGCCGCGCCGACCGTCGTCGACTGGGTCGACTACCGGGCGCGGATGCGCGCGGCCAGCCCGCAACAGTTCGCGGCGAAGATCAGCGCGATGGCCGGCCCCCATCGGGTCTGGCTGGTGTGGTCGCTGCAGGTCAAACCGTTGACCAACGATTGCAGCGGTGTCATCGACAACCTCGTCGCGCTGCGCGGGATACCGCGTCAGCCGGTGCGCCGGGATCCGTCGTACAACGAGACGATGAGCCTCAACGAATACGGGCCGCCGGCCGGCGCTGGGTGAGCCGGTCGATCCCTTTCGCCGCCGCGACCGCAGCCGCGAACACGACCGCGCCGCCGACCAGGTCGAGCACCCAGTGCGTGCCGGTGACGACGACGACGAGGCTGGTCACGAGCGGGTAGAGCCACGTCAGCCACCGGAGCCGGCCGACGCCGCGCCGGGTCAGCATCAGCCAGAGCACGTAAGCGACCCACGACGCCCACGCGATGTGCAGGCTCGGCATCGCGGCGTACGGGTCGGAGATGTGCTCGAGCACGCCGTGGTTGTACGACCAGAGGCTGCCGACGGTGTCCATCGTGTCTTGCGTCTTGATCCCGTCCGGCATCAGTCGCGGCGGCATCGTCGGGTAGAGCGCGAAGCAACCCAGCGCGATTGCCGTCGCAAGCATCAGCACGTTGCGGGCATGCCGGTAAACCGGCGGCGCCGCGCGGAACAGCAGCCACAGGAAGACGCCGACGGTGACGAGGAAATGTGCGCTGCCGTAGAAGACGTTCATCGCGACCACGAGCGGCCGCACGTTCGGCACGAAGACGGCTTGCGCGCCTTTCTCCCAGTCGATGTGCAGCCAGCGTTCGAGCCGCAACACGTCGAAGCCGTGATGGCGCGCGGTCACTCGCGCGGCGTGCACCGTCGCGCTGCCGTGCCAGTCGCGGATCTGCGCGTAGACCAGGTAAAACGCGACGGCCAGCGGGATCTCCAGCCACCAGCGCTGCCGGCCGGGACCGGGGCCGGACGCGACGACGGCCTCGACGACTTCGTCTTCTACAGCAGTCACGCGGCTACCTCGTTCGGACGTGCCGCGGCGGTCAGCGCCAGGACCAACAAACCGAGCGGCAGCGTGTAATGGTTGAAGAAGGACTGCTTGTTCGTCACGTCGAGAGTCCAGAGTACGAGACCCGATCCGAGCGCGAGACCTACCGCCGTTCGCGGCGCCCGCAAACACGCGACGTACGCCGCCAGCAACGCCAGTAGCGGGAACCAGAAACCGACCGTGATGCCGTGCCGCAGCAGGAAGCTCGGGATGCACAGCGCGCGCGGGATCACGCCGAGCGCGAGATTCGCATGCACCGCGTCGTGCCAGAAGTCGGACGGTCCGGCGATCACCCACGGCAGCACGGCGAGGACCGCAACGCCCGCTGCCGCGAGCGCGCGGCGCCAACCGAACGCCGGCCACAGCGCGAACAGCGGCAGCAGCAACACGACGTGCTGCTTCGCCGCGAGCGCTGCGGCGAGCGCGAGGATCGCGAGCGCCGGCCGGCCGCGTTCGATCGCGACGACGGCGGCGCAGAGCAGGAACAGCAGCATCGGCTCGGTCCATGACTGGTCGATGAGGAATGCCCAGTGCGGGTGGATCAGCACGAGCAACGACAACGCCACCGGCGCGGCCGGCGCCAGCCGTCGCAGCAGCGCCGACGTCGCCACCGACGCGAGCAAGAGACCGGCGCGGACATCGCTTGCGATCCAGCGGAACGGCGCGAGCAGCACGGTCGACATCGGCAGGTAGGGATACACGGCCTGCAATCCGTGACTGTGTTGCCAATGCTGGCGATACATGTCGTCGCCGGACAGCAACCCGCTGCTCGACTGCTGCAGCAGGAACCACACGTCGATGTGCGGGTCCGGCACCGCGGCGATGACGACGCAGCCGGTCGCGAGCGCGAGTCCGGCGCCGACGATCCAGGCCAGCTCGTCGCGGCGCCACCACAACGTGAGGGCGGCCGCGATGACCGTGCCGGCCGCGCAGATCTGGATTGCGACGAGGTCGCCGTGACTGACGTGCATCAGCCGGTCGACCGGGTGCGCGAGCGCGCTGACCAACGACACCGCGACGGCGGCGCCCATTTCCGGGCGGGTCGGCCGTCGCGGGATCCACCCGGCGACCACGACGGTGGCCAACGCGAGGAGGCCGGCGACGACGCAGGCCAGCCCAGCGGCCGAGTATTCGCCCGCGTGCGCGCTCGCGCCGATCGACAGCAGGCACCACGCGAGCACGGTCAGCCGGGTGGCAAGCGGGCTCGGCGCCGGCGTTCCGGTCCCCGACGCCACCATCGGCATCACCCTAGCGAGAGCGGGGTACGGGGACCCCGTGTCCATCGACGTTGTGGTGCGCCGACCGCACGCGCCCTCGACGTCGGACTCGGTCTCGCACGGGCGTCGTGACCTCCCCTCACTCACCGGCTTGCGGTTCGTCGCCGCGCTGATGGTGTTCGGCTTCCATTCGGCGGGGTACGGAGTCACGACGACGAGCTGGTGGCGGCTGCCGCAGTTCGGCTTCCTCGGCGTCGCGTTCTTCTTCGTGTTGTCCGGCGTCGTGCTGACGTGGTCGTCGCGGCCGGGGCAGCCGGCGTCGGCGTTCTGGCGGCGGCGGTTCGCCCGCGTTTACCCGTCGCACGCGGTCACCGCGCTGATCGCGATCGCGGCCTACCTGTGGTTCATGCCCCCGCACAAGCCGCTGTGGGCCGGCGTCCTCGCGCTGCTGCTCGTCCAAGCATGGCCGCCGGCGCCGACTGTGAACACCGCCGCGAACGGCGTCTCGTGGTCGCTGTCGTGCGAGGCGTTCTTCTACGCGCTGTTCCCTTGGCTGACGCCGATGTTGGCTCGCCTCTCGACGACCAAGCGCCGGGCGCTCGTCGGCGGCATCCTCGCCGGCTGCGCGGCGATCGCCATCACCGGCAGCTTCGCGTGGGGCGGTCGCTACGACGTGCCGCTGTACGAGAACCCGATTGTGCGCGTCGGTGAGTTCGCCCTCGGGGTCGCGCTAGGCCTCGCGTTGCGCGACGGCTGGGTGCCGCGGGTGCGCCGTCGTACGGCGTGGTCGGCGGCAGCCGTCGCGGCGGGCGCGGCGCTCGCGCTCGGCTGGGCCCGCGGCTGGCCGGTCCCGCGCGGGGTGGCCGACGTGCTCGCGGTCGGCCCGCTTGCGCTCGTGCTGCTCGCGTACGCCGGCCGCGACTTGCGCGGCCGCGAGTCGTGGCTGGGCCGGCGCGTGATGGTCTACCTCGGTCAGCTGTCGTTCGCGTTCTACCTCGTGCACCAGCTCGTCATGGACGCCGTGCTGAAGCGAGTGGCGCCGTTGACCGACGGCAGCGTCGTCGGCGCGGTGTGGCGGACGGCGTTGGCGTTCGGGCTGAGCGCCCTCGCGGCGGCCGCGTTGCATCACTTCGTCGAGCTGCCGGGGCAGCGGTTGCTCGCCCGGCGGCGCGGGCATCGTGCCGACGTGCTGACGTTGCCGTACCCCGAGCCGCAGTCCCAGCCCCGCGTCGCCGCCGGGGTGCGCTGAATCGTGGTGGCGTCGATGCCGGCTCGCCGGCCGTCGCGGCTCGACGCGCTCACCGGGCTGCGGTTCTGGTTCGCGTTCCTCGTCGTCGCGCATCACAGCCTCGCGCACTGGTTCGGCCACGGCGCGCGGGTTGTCGCGGACTTCGGCTACATCGGCGTCGACTTCTTCTTCGTGCTCTCGGGCTTCGTGCTGGCGTGGTCGGCCCGACCTGGTGTCGGGCCGCTGCGGTTCTGGTGGAACCGGTTCGCGCGCATCTGGCCGCTGCATCTCACCACGTTGGGGCTCGCCGCCGTAGTCGGCCTCGGCGGCGCGTTGGCGCCGAGCCTGTTGCTGGTGCAGGCCTGGTGGCCGCAACAGCACGTGTACTTCGGCTTCAACGCGGTGTCGTGGTCGCTGTCGTGTGAGGTCTTCTTCTACGCGTGCTTTCCGTTGTTGTTCCAGCGGCTCGAACGGCTGACGCCGGTACGTCGCGCGCAGGTCGTCGTCGCAATCGTCGCGGCGCTGCTCGTGTATCCGGGCGTGTTCAGCCTCACCGTCGCGCCGCGCGATCCGGCCGGCTGGGAGTGGACGACGTACGTGCTTCCGTTGTGGCGGCTCGGCGAGTTCGTGGTCGGGATCGTTGCGGCGCTTGCGGTTCGCGACGGTTGGCGGCCGCGCGTCAGCGGTCGCGTCGTGCTCGCCGGCGCGACAGTCGCGGCCGCTGCCTACGTCGGCGTTGGCCAATGGCGCGGCGCGCTGCCGAACCGGCCGATGACGGAGATCGTCGCGATGCTCGTGATCGCGGTCGTGCTCGTGGCGCTCGCGCACGACGAGATCGACGGCCGGCGTGGCTGGCTGTCGTCGCGCGCGATGGTGCGGCTCGGCGCCGCGTCGTACGCGCTCTATCTCGTCCATGCGTTGTTTTACGGTTGGCTGGTCGCGCGATGGCCGGCGACCGGGGAGGGCGCGATGGGAGTGCTTGGCTGGTCGGGTTACGTCGGCGCGGCGATCGGCTTCGCGTTGCTGTTGCACTACGTCGTCGAAGTGCCGGCCGAACGATGGTTGCGTCGGCTCGCGGATCGCCGCCGTGCCTCGGTCGTCGTCGCATATCCCGCTACGACGGCTGCGACCCAGCCGGCCGCCGCCGTCGCGAAGTGATCGTCGTCGTCGCGGCCGCGATCGTCGATCCGGGGCCGCCGGCGCGGTTGCTCGCCGCCCAGCGCGGTTACCCCGCCGCGCTCGCCGGCCGGTGGGAGCTGCCGGGCGGCAAGGTCGACGCGGGCGAGACCGACATCGCGGCGCTCGTCCGCGAGTGCCGGGAAGAGCTCGGCGTCACGATCGAGGTCGGCGAACGGATCGGCGCGGATCTGCCGGCCGTCGACCCGTCGATGTCGCTGCGGGTGTGGTGGTCGGTGATCAGGGCGGGCGAGCCGCGACCGCACGAGCATTCCGACTTGCGCTGGCTGGCCGCGGACGAGCTCGACGACGTGGAGTGGCTGCCGGCCGACCGCCCGCTCGTCGACCTGTTGCGCGCCGGTCTCGTAGATTGGCCGGGATGAACGACGACCGACGGCTGCTGCTCGTGCACGCCCACCCCGACGACGAAGTGATCGTGTCCGGCGCGACGATGGCGAAGTACGCCGCCGAGGGCGCGCAGGTCACGCTGGTGACCTGCACCCTGGGGGAGGAGGGCGAGGTTCTCGTCCCCGACCTCGCGCATCTCGCGGCCGACAAGGAAGACGGCCTCGGCGAGCACCGGATCGGCGAGCTCGAAGCCGCGATGAAGGCGCTCGGGGTCACCGACCACCGGTTCCTCGGCGGCGCCGGCCGGTGGCGGGACAGCGGGATGATGGGCATGCCGACCAACGACCGGCCCGACTGCTTTTGGCACGCCGACCTCGACGAGGCGGTCGGCGCGCTGGTGCCGATCATTCGCGAAGTCCGGCCGCAGGTCGTCGTGACCTACAACGAGAACGGCGGCTACGGGCACCCCGATCACATCCAGGCGCACCGGGTCGCCGTAGCGGCGTTCGACGCGGCCGCCGATCCGGACCGCTATCCGGACGCCGGACCCGCGTGGGCGGCGTCGAAGCTCTACTACCTCGCGGTGCCGAAGTCGTTCCTGCGCCAGGGATTCGAGATGATGAAGCAGATGGGCGAGGAGTTGCCGTTCGGAGTCGCCTCGCCCGACGACCTGCCGTTCGGCGACGACGACGAGACGGTGACGACGCAGATCGACGCCCGCGACTACCTCGACGCCAAGCTCGACGCGATGCGGGCGCACGCGACCCAGATCACCGTCGACGGGCCGCTGTTCGCGCTGTCGAACAACCTGGGCCAGAAGGCGTTCGGGTTCGAGCACTACCGGCTGGTCCGGGGGACCCTCGGCGACGGCGGCGGCGACCCCTGGCGGGAAAAGGACCTGTTCAGCGGGGTCTGAGAGGCATTGGGCCAACCGGGTGAAATGGTCACTGTCCGTAGCCACGGTCGACTATCGGTGACAAACTTCGGGTAGGTGCAGGACGCCTGACCGGTCTTTCGGCAGTGACGGCGCGGCACTTGAGCGATTTTCCGGAGAAATTTTTCGAGGAGCGGCCGTCATGGAGCACAACGACACCACCGCCTCGGGGGGCCTCGTCGCCAACCCGCTGCTCGCGTCCGCCGGCAGCGGCCTCGTCGCCCTGTCCGGCGGCGACGTCGGCCGTAACCGCGAAGACCTGCGCCGTAAGCGGCTGTGGCGGGTCGCCAAATGGGTCGGCGTCCCGGCCGCGGCGCTGTGGTGGCGCATCCTCGCCGGCCACGGCATCAACTTCTTCCAGTGGCCCTCGGTCGACCCGATGTGGATGTTCATCATCGCGATGATCGTGGTGCTGGTCGGCGCGACCGTGCTGCCGTTCCTCTTCTTCGGCCGGTCGCCGCACGTCATGTACCGGCCGGAGCAGATCGACGTCACCCTCAACGACGTCGTCGGCATCGACGGCGTGAAGGACGAAGTCGTCCGCTCACTCAACCTGTTCCTGTCGCACAAGACGTTCGCCGGCACGATGGGCGGCACGCCGCGCCGCGGCCTGCTGTTCGAAGGCGCGCCGGGCACCGGCAAGACGCACACGGCGAAGGCGATGGCCCGCGAGGCCGGCGTGCCGTTCCTGTTCGTCTCCGGCACGTCGTTCCAGTCGATGATGTACGGCGCGACGGCGATGAAGATTCGCAAGTACTTCAAGGCAGTCCGCAAGGCGGCGCTCGCCGAGGGCGGCGCGATCGCGTTCATCGAGGAGATCGACGCCATCGGCACTACGCGTCGCGGCCTTGCCATGACGGCCCACCCGATGAGCGCGCAGAACGACCTGGCGAAGTCGGTGCAGTGCTGCGGCGGCGTGACCGCGTTGCCGTCGTCGTTCCTGACCCTTCCGTCGTCGGGCCCGTCGTCGTCGGGCATGGTGACGAACGGCTTCATGAGCGAAGGCACCGGCGGCGTCGTCAACGAGCTGCTCGTGCAGATGCAGTCGTTCGACGAGCCGACCGGTTGGCAGAAGATGGTCAGCAAGCTCGTCGACGCCGTCAACCTGTTGCTGCCGATGGGCCGGCAGTTGAAGAAGCACACGCCGCCGCGGCCGAACGTGCTCGTCATCGCCGCGACCAACCGCGCCGAGTCGCTCGACCCCGCGTTGCTGCGGCCAGGCCGGTTCGACCGTTCGCTGACGTTCGAGCGTCCGGACATGCGCGGCCGGCGCGCGCTGCTCGACTTCTACCTCGACCGCAAGTCGCACGAGGTCGAGCTCGACGACGACGAGCACCGCAACGCGCTCGCGTCGATCACCCACGGGTACACGCCGGTGATGATCGAACACCTGCTCGACGAGGCCTTGATCAACGCCGTACGGCGGGGCGCCCCCGCGATGTCGTGGCGTGACGTCGAGCAGGCCCGGCTGGTCGAGGAGATCGGCCTGGGTCAGCCGGTCGGCTACACCGTGCACGAGAAGCGGCTGATCGCGACCCACGAAGCCGGGCACGCGACCGCGGCGTACCTCGTCGCGCCGAACCGCCGGCTCGAGGTGCTCTCGATCATCAAGCGGCGCGAGGCGCTCGGCATGCTCGCGCACGGCGACGCCGAAGAGGTCTACACACGGTCGCGCAAGGAAATGCTTGCGCTGATTCAGATCGCGATGGGCGGTCAGGTCGCGGAGGAGTTGTTCTTCGACGACATCTCGACCGGCCCGGGCGGCGACTTGCTCTACGCGACCAACGTCGCCGCGCAGATGGTCGGCGCGGCCGGCATGGCCGGCACCTTGGTGTCGTTCGTCGCCGTGCAGAACGGCGCGATGAACGACACGAACATCGTCGGCCGGGTGCTCTCGGACGGCGACGGCCGCCGCCGGGTCGAGGAGCTGCTGCAGGACCAGAAGACGTTGATCAAGGGCAAGCTCGAAGCCAACCAGCACCTCGTCGCCGCGTTGCGCGACGCATTGCTCGAGCGCAACGAGCTGATCGGCCGCGAGATCACCGACGTGCTTCGCGCCGCCGAAGCGGCCGCAGCCGAGATGGCGCCGATCGGCGCGGCGCCGGCAGCGATGGCCCCGGCAGTGATCGACCTCCGCGACCCGGCCGACATCCTGACTGACTGAGCACTCCGCCGGGAATGCTGGTCGCGTGAGCCGCGGTCGCCGGTCCCGGGAGAACGACGTGCCGACGTTGGCCGAGCTCGGCTTGCCCGAGGAGAGCGCGCTCACCATAGAAGGTCGGATCGAGCGCGCGAACATGATGGGCACGCATCTCGTCCGCGAGATGCACGGTCGCGAGCGCCCGGTGTGCCACAGCTTCTGGGCGACCGGCCTGTGGCTGATTCTCGGCGCGATCGCCGTCGTCATCGCCGTAGCCGTCGTGGCGTCGCTCGTCTAGAGCGGCGGCGCCGCCGGAGCGCCGCGCCTCATGCGCTGTTATCCGGGCGGACGTGCGGGTACGGCCAGTTTCGATGTCTGGTCAGGACGTGCCCTTCGGCCTCGATCGCGGGCAACATGTCGACCTCCGCGGTCGCGGCGGGCAGGTATGGGCGCGCCGCGGTGGGCTGCTCGTCGTCGCCGTCATCCCGCTGCTCGCGCTGATCGGCGTCTTCGGGCAACGCGCGGTGACGACAAGCGCGAGCGCGCCGAGCGCGTCGTTGACGGTGAACTCGCCGGCACATGTGCGCGGCGGGTTGATCTTCACCACCGAGATCACGGTGCGCGTCCGCGCGGAACTGCATGACATGCAACTGCGCTTCGACCGAGGTTGGTTCGAGGGCATGACGTTCAACGGCATCGCGCCGCAGCCCACCAACGAAGACTCGCAGGACGGTCAGATCGTCTACGACTACGGCTCGGTGCAGCCGACGACGTACAAGATCTGGATCTCCTGGCAGGTCAACGCGACCAACGTCGGGAGCCACCCGCAGAGCGTCGCGCTGTACGACGGCGACCAGCGCCTGGCGACCGTACGACGTGATGTGACGGTGTTTCCGTAACCATGGACCTCGTCTTCCGCGGCCTCGTCATCTACGTCGTGATCCTTGTGTTCACGCGGATCATCGGCCGGCGCGAGCTGTCGACGTTGCAGCCGTTCGACCTGATTCTGCTGGTCGTCATCGGCGACCTCGTGCAGCAAGGAGTGACGCAGAACGACTTGTCGGTCACCGGCGTGCTGATCGTCATCGGCACCATCGGCATGGCGCAGGTCGCGACGTCGTACGTCAGCTTCAAATCGCGGCGGCTGCGGGTGGTGCTCGAAGGCGATCCGATCGTGCTGGTCGAGAACGGCAATGTGATCGAGCGCAACATGCGCCGGGAACGGCTGACCGTCGACGACCTCGCCGAGCAGGCCCGCAAGGCGGAGATCGAGTCGCTCGACGACGTGAAGTGGGCGGTGCTCGAGACGAACGGCGAGATCAGCTTCATCAAGCAGCAGCAATGACGGGGTGACGACCGCGCCCGATCTGCATCCGGCTGACGCCGTCGCAGCCATGGTCGAGCACGTGCTGGCGCTTGCGGAGACCTGGCCGCGCTGGGACGGGACGCCGGCCGAGGTTGCCGTCGAGGGTGAAGAGCAGCCGCGCGTCTACACCCCGCACAAAGCGGTACGGCGGGTCTGCGACCACTTGCTCGACCACCTCGCTGAGATCGACGCGCGGCTGGCCGGCCGGCCGACCGAGCCGGATCGATGGCACGGTTCGCTGGTGACGACGCCAGCCGACCTCGCGCCGTTCACGCCGGCCGATGTCGACGAGGCGCGTAGCCGATTACGCCGGCTCGCGCTGATGTACGACATCCGGCTACGGCCGCTGCCGGACGAACGTCTCGACGCCCGCGACGATGACGCCTGGTCGCTGCGCGAGGTCGCGCTGCACGTGACGGAGTCAGCGTTCTACGCCGACGCGGTCGGCGTCACGAGCTGACCGGCGGCCGCTGGGCGAGGGCGATCAGCCGGCGTACCGGTGGATCGTCGCCGTCGTCGAGGAAGTCGTCGAAGCGTTCGATCGTCAGGCGGGCCAACCCCGATCGCGCCTCGTCGGGCGTCAGCGGCCACGGGAAGTCGCCGACCGGATCGTCCGGCTCGCGCAGCCGGCAATGCACGAACAGCCGGCCGCCCGGCGCCAGCACCCCGGTGAGCGCGGCGAACGCGCTATCGCGCATCTCGCGCGGCAGCACCTGAAGGGTGAAGATCTCGACGACGAGGTCGTAGGCCGACCGCCACTCGTCGGGCAGCGCCAGCAGGTCCGCCGGGACGAACTCGATCCCGGCGCCGGCGAACCGCTCCCGCGCGACCCGTACGGCGGACGGCGCGATGTCGAACGCGGTGACGGTCCAGCCGTGCGCGGCGAGCCACGCGGCGTCGTCGCCGTAACCGCAGCCGACGACGAGCGCACGACCCGATCCGGCCTGCAACTCCGGTTGGCGGACGAGCCACCGGTTGGGCGCCAGCTCGGCCCACGGCACATCTTCGGGCTCGGCCACCTCGGCGTAGAGCTGCTCGAACCAGTCGAGCGGCCGGCCGCTCTCGCGCCCTTCGGTCGCGAGCTGGACCGCGCGGGTCCGGTCGGGCTGGCGTGATCGCGGCACGAGCGCACCATAACGGCACCCCGGCCCTACCCTCGCAACCGTGGACCGCGACCGCCTGCTCACGGCAGCGACGCTCGTGGCCTTGTTCATCGCCGGGCTTGTCATCGGCTGCTGGGCGGTCTTCCTCGTCCCGCTCCGGCTGCCCGGGGGCATCGAGGGTTTCTCGGACGTTCTCGTCCTCGTCGCCGGGGCCGGTCTCGGCATATTCGGCACGTGGGGCACCCGCTCGCTGGCCGCCGCGGTGCTGCCTGGCCTCGGCATCCTCGCCGTCGTCGCGGTCGCGACCGTCGCCGGCCCCGGCGGCGACGTGCTGCTCGCGGCGGGCGTCAAAGGCGATCCGGGTCTCGGCACGGTCGGCGAGCTGGTGTTGCTGGCCGCGCTCGCCGGCCCGCTCGTCGCGCTCACGATCGCCATCCGGCTGTTGCGCCGGCTGCCCCCGCCCGAGGACTGAACTTCACTTCTGCGGCGTTCGCGCCGAGGAATCAGAGCGTGACCGAGCCCTCGGAGACCCGCGCTCACCCAGCGGGCGCCGACCCAGAGGGCGACGGCGGCGAGGCGGTCGTCGTACGGCTCGGATCCGGCCGGTTCGCGGTCGCGCTCGACAGCGTGGCCGAAGTAGGCCGGGTCCCCGCGGTCACTCGCCTCCCCGGCTGCCCGGACTGGCTGGCCGGCGTGGCCAACTGGC
>Ga0157369_10005567_pt1 | contig 14622 bp, 12 predicted proteins | sample C25metaG_FD_113461 | JGI IMG/M metagenome (GOLD analysis project Ga0157369, IMG submission 113461) | Corn rhizosphere microbial communities from Kellogg Biological Station, Michigan, USA - C2-5 metaG | ecosystem: Host-associated > Plants > Roots > Rhizosphere > Soil | place: USA: Michigan...
CCCGGAACGCCATCCACGCCTTGAGCGTGTCGAGCGGGGTCGAAGCGATCACTTCGGCGAGCTTTGGAAAGGCGGTGTTCGTCGTCGCGATGAAGCGGTCGCGGTCGCCGACAGAGGCGCCGTCGAGGAACGGTTCCCACGGAAAGCGCGGCGCGAGCGCCTGCAGCTGGGCCTTGCTGACCGGATTGTACTGGATCGTCGGATCGCGCTGCTTCACCTTGTCCCAGCTCGCGTCGGCAAGGGCGGTTTCAAGCGCGAGGATGCGCTGGGATGCGCCCGCCGCATCCGGCCAATTGAGCAGCGTGAGGAGCTCTTCGGCATAGGCGCGATAGGCGTCGCGCTCCTTGGCGAAATTGGGCTTGAGATAATAATCGCGGTCGGGAAGGCCGAGGCCGCTCTGGCTGAGATAGACAGCGTAGGCGTCGGTCTTCTTGACGTCGAGGTCGATACCGACGCTGAACGGGGCCGGAAAGGCATCGACCGTCGACTGCCCCATCAGCCGGGCAAGGGCGGGCAGATCGGGCGCCCCGCGGATCGCGTCGATCTCGGGGGCAATGGGCTTCGCGCCAAGCCGTTCGATCGCAGCCTCGTCCATGAAGGAGGCATAGAAAGCACCGACCTTGCCCTTGAGGTCGGTTGGTTGCTCAGGCGCGTTGGCGGCTGCCTCTTCGAGAAGGGCCTTGAGCTGCTGGTCGGTGCGGTCGGTCATGTCATAGCGGCGGGAGGCGATCGGACGGTCGGTCGGAATGGCGGTCCGGGCGAGGTACTTGCCGTTGGCGAACTGAAAGAAGTCGTCTCCCGGCTTCGTCGAGCGATCGATCGCTGTCAGGTCGAAGCCATTGGGCGGAAGGACCGGCGCTGCCGGCTGGGCAATGGCGACCGAGGCGCCAATAGCGGACGCAAGCAAGAACACGGAAATTCTGGTCATCGAATAATCCCCCCACAGGGTCAGCGCCGCGTTGCACTAGGCGAGGGAGGGAAATGGCGAAAGGGGATGATCGATCAATGGTCGAACGGCGGAACGCTCCCGCTTCCCTTGCGCGGTCGGAAAGCTATAAGCCGCGCCTCTCCCCGCACATGCGGGCACGCCTGCTGGGGCGTCGCCAAGTGGTAAGGCACCGGTTTTTGGTACCGGCATTCGCAGGTTCGAATCCTGCCGCCCCAGCCAATCCTTCCATTCGTCGACCGGTCGAATGGCGAGTTGCCGATTTCGAGTGCAGCCGTTAGCCCTTCGGTCTGAAGGGGGATTCATGCTCGAAATTGCCAATCTTTCGCATACTTACGCGAACGGGACCGTCGCTCTGGACGACGTCAGCCTGTCGATCCCGCGCGGGATGTTCGGGCTTCTCGGGCCCAATGGCGCGGGCAAGTCGACGCTGATGCGGACGGTCGCCACGCTTCAGGAGCCGACCTCGGGATCGATCAAGTTCGGCGATATCGACGTGCTTGCCGAGCCGCAGCGCCTGAGGCGCACGCTCGGCTATCTTCCCCAGGATTTCGGCGTTTACCCGCGCGTGTCGGCTTACGCGATGCTCGACCAGCTCGCCCTGCTGAAGGGCATTACCGCCGCCGGTGAACGCAAAAGCGTGGTCGATACGTTGCTCAACCAGACCAACCTTTGGGGCGTTCGCAACAAGTCGATCGCGGGCTTTTCGGGCGGAATGCGGCAGCGCTTCGGAATCGCGCAGGCGCTGATCGGCAACCCCGAGCTGATCATCGTCGACGAGCCGACCGCGGGCCTCGACCCCGAGGAGCGCAACCGCTTCCTCAACCTGCTCGCCGCGATCGGCGACAATGTCGTCGTCATCCTCTCGACGCACATCGTGGCGGACGTCGCGGACCTTTGCCCGCTAATGGCGGTGCTCGCCAACGGCCGGCTGCAGCTCGAGGGCAAGCCGCTCGATCTCATCGCTTCGACGCGCGGCAAGGTGTGGCGCAAGGCCATCCGTCATGACGAGCTCGAGGAATATCAGTCCAAGTACGAGGTGATCTCGACGCGGTTGTTCGCCGGCAACACGATCATCCACGTCCTCGCGGACCAGCAGCCCGAAGGCTTCGAGCCCGTCGAGGGCGGGCTCGAGGACGTCTATTTCTCGACCTTGTCGACCCTGCGCCGCGCTGCCTGAGATGAAAACCTTCTTCGGGATCACCGGCTTCGAGATCCGGTACCAGCTCCGCAATCCGGTCTTCTGGGTGGCGATCGCAATCTTCTTCCTGCTCGGTTTTGGCGTGACCGCCAGCGAAAATGTTCGCATCGGGACGCCGGGAGCCGTTCACGAGAACGCGCCTTTTGCGATCGCTGTCCTCACCGTCGCGGCGACCCTTTTCTATCTGTTCGTGATTACCGCCTTCGTCGCGAACGCGATCGTTCGAGACGAAAGCAGCGGTTTCGCACCGATCGTTCGCGCCACGCCGGTATCGCGCGCGCAAATCGTGCTTGGCCGGTTTTTCGGCGGCCTCGCGGTGGCGTGGCTCGGTTACCTCTCAATACCTATTGGCATGTGGGCCGGCTCGGTCATGCCGTGGGTCGATTCCGAAACGATTGGACCGCAGCTTTTTTCTTACTACGCCTGGCCGTTCCTGATCTTCGCGATCCCAAACATCTTTTTCACGAGCGCGATCCTGTTCGCCCTCGCTACGAAGCTGAGATCGATGATGGCTGCCTACATCGGCACCATCGTTTTGGTGATCGGCTATATAATCGGCACAAGCGCGGTCGGCGATAAGATCGAATATCGGGACGCGGTGGCGCGATGGAATCCGATGGGTGAAAACGCCCTCGGCCAGGTAACGCGCTATTGGACCCAATCGGAAATGAACAATCGTCTCGTCGAACTGACCGGGACTCTGCTGTTCAATCGCATTTTCGCAATCGCACTCGGGATTATCTTCCTCGCAATCACCGTCTGGACCTTCTCGATGACCGAGCGGGCTCCGTCGAAATGGCGATTGAGGAGGGTTGCTCGGCAGCAAGGCAGCGAAGCGGATCTATCGGCGACTCCGACATTGGGCGGTGAATCGATCGTCGCTCGCGACCTTCGGCCATCGCGAACGGCGCAGTTCTTTTCCCGCGTCAAGATCGAGGTCCGGCAGGTGATGACGAGCCCCGGCACTCCGATTCTGGTTCTGCTTGGGGTCGGGCTTAGCGCGGTGCTGTTGTGGTTCGCTCCATCGTTGTACGGCACTCGTGATCACCCGACCGTGTCGGCAACAATAACGATGGTCCGCGGTGGGTTTGGGATCACCATCCTGCTTATCGCGGCTTTCTACGGTGGCGAGCTGGTGTGGCGCGAACGGGATCGCAACGTCAGCGAGATCATCGATTCCACGCCTGTCGAGAGCTGGGTCATTACCGTGCCGAAGATCCTCGCGATCTTCGTCGTTCTGCTGGCGGTGAACTTCGCCGGGATGCTGACTGGCCTTGCCTACGAGCTGACAAGCGGAGCCCACGAGCTTGGAATTGGCTCATATCTGCTCTGGTTCATCCTCCCGGCCGCCGTCGACGGGTTACAGCTCGCAATCCTGGCGGTCTTCGTCCAGGTCTTGATGCCGAACAAATATGCCGGTTGGGCAATTCTGTTCGCATGGTTCGTGGCCGGAATCTTCCTGTCGAACACGGGTTACTCCGACCCTCTTTATACCTACGGAGCGGGGACCGGCGTGCCCTTGAGCGACTTTGTTGGCCAGGGACACTTCTGGTTCGGATCCGCGGTGTTCCAGTTTTACTGGCTGTGCTTCGGCGCGATCCTGATCGTGATCGCGCACATGCTGTGGCCGCGCGGGACCGATCTGTCGCTTCGGGTGCGGCTGCGGCGGATGAGCCGCTACGCCTCGGCCACGTCGCTTTCGATTATTGCTGTCGCCGCCCTCGCGATGATCGCGACCGGCGCCTACGGCTATTACAATATCAAGGTCCTCAACCGCTACGAGACGTCGGACGAGGTCGAGAAGTATCAGGCTGAGTACGAGAAGAAATATCTCAAGTACGAAAACCTGCCGATGCCGGTGGTGACGCACGTCACGATGGACGTACAGCTCTATCCCAAAGAGCGAAAGCTGATCACGACCGGGCGATACGATCTACAAAACAAGACGAACGTTCCGATCCGCGACGTGCATGTTCGGCAGGGCGATCGGGCCGCAAAATATGCTGAATTGAACATCCCTGGCGCTCGGCTGATATCGAACGACACCAAGTTCAATTACCGCATTTACCGCTTCGACAAGCCTCTTGCGCCTGGAGCGACGGCGGTGCTGACGTGGAAGTCCCAGATCTGGCATCGCGGATTCCCGGCCGGTACGCCGAACACGGACATCATCGAGAACGGCACGTTCGTGAACAATTTCGCCTTCGCGCCGCAAATCGGAATGGACCGTAACGGCCTGCTTCAGGATCGGAGCAAGCGTCGCCGGGAGGGCCTTCCGCCCGAACTTCGTCCCGCAAAGCTCGAGGACATGGGCGCTACCGTTCACAACTACATCCACTCAGACTGGGTGATGTCCGACATCACTCTGTCGACCGATGCGGATCAGACGCCGATCGCCCCCGGCAACCTTGTCTCCGACGTGACCAAGGGCAATCGACGGACCGCGCATTTCTTGAGCCCGGCGCCGATCCTCAACTTTTTCTCGATCCAGTCGGCCCGGTACAAGGTCGCGACACGCAATCACAATGGGATCAAGCTGTCGGTCTATTACCATCCCGGCCACGACTGGAACGTGGCGAAGATGCTGAACACGATGGGCGCTGCGCTCGATTATTATCGGTCGCACTTCGGGCCTTATCAGTTCAACTATGCGCGGATCGTCGAATTCCCCGGCTATGCGAGCTTCGCCCAGGCATTTGCAGGCACCATGCCCTACTCGGAATCGATCGGCTTCAATCTCAACACCGACGACCCGACCAAGATCGACTTCACCAGCTACGTCGTCAGCCATGAGATGTCGCACCAATATTGGGCGCACCAGGTGGTCGGCGCCGATATGCAGGGCGCCACCAGCATGAGCGAAACGCTCGCTCAATATTCGGCCTTGATGGTGATGAAGCACCTTTATGGGCCGGACAAGATCCGCCGCTTCCTGAAGTACGAGCTCGACAATTATCTTACCGGCAGGAAGACCGAAGCGGTCGAAGAGGTCCCGCTCGAGCGCGTCGAAAACCAGCAATACATTCACTACCGCAAGGGCGCGGTCGTCATGTACCTGCTCCAGCAGCGGCTGGGTGAGGATGCTGTCGATCGGGCGCTTTCGCGGTTTCTCGCCGAGTGGCGGTTCAAGGGCCCGCCGTACCCGCGCTCGCTCGACCTGATCGCCGAGTATCGCAAGGAAGCGAAGACTCCGCAGCAGCAACAGCTGATCACCGACCTGTTCGAGAAGATCACGATCTACGACCTCAAGGTCACGAACGCGGTCACGAAGAAGGATGCGACCGGCTGGACCACGACACTGACGATCTCGGCCGACAAGTTCTACGCGGACGGCAAAGGCAACGAGACGAAGACGGTGCTCAACGAGCCGATCGAGGTTGGCCTGTTCACCGCCCGGCCGGGGCTTGGCGAATTCTCGTCGAAGAACGTGGTCGTGATGGGGCTGCAGCCGATCCACAGCGGAGTTCAGCAGGTTACGCTTCACACGGCCGCAAAGCCGACCTTCGCGGGCGTCGACCCCTACAATTACTACATCGATCGCAACAGCGACGACAACGTCAGGAACGTCGACGCCGGTTGATCAAATCGGATAGTGACCAGGTTCGCCGGCGACAGTGATCCAGCGGAGCTCGGTGAAGGCGTCGATCGCTGCCTTGCCGCCGAACCGGCCATAACCGGAGCTGCCGACTCCGCCGAACGGCATTTGCGCTTCGTCGTGAACGGTCGGACCGTTCACATGGCAGATGCCGGAGCGAATGCGGCGCGCGACGCGCAGGCCGCGGGCGGCGTCCCGGGTGAAGACAGCGGCGGAGAGCCCGTACTCGCTGTCGTTCGCCACGCGGATCGCCTCTTCCTCGTCGGCGACGCGGATGATTCCGACTACCGGTCCGAAGCTTTCGTCGCGGTAAAACCGCATGGCGGGTGTGATGCCGTCGAGAACGGTCGCATGGCCTGATGCAATTGCTCGAGCGCCTTGAGCCATCGCGTCGTCGATAAGCCCGCGAATGTCGGCTTGCGCTTGTTCGTCAACCTGATCGCCGATTGCGGGAGCCGGCATGGATGATGCCTTCTCAGCGAGGCGCTTGGCGAATGCGTCGGCGACCGCTTCGACAACGATGATGCGTTCGGTCGACATGCAGATCTGGCCGGCATTGAGGAACGCACCGAACGCGGCGGCTTTGACTGCTTCGTCGAGGTCGGCATCCGCAAGAACAATGAGCGGCGCCTTTCCGCCGAGCTCGAGCAGAACAGGCTTGAGATGCTCGGCTGCACGTTTCGCGATGATGCGGCCGACGGCGGTCGAGCCGGTGAAGTTGATACGCCTCACCGCGGGATGATCGATGAGAGCGCCGACCACTTCCGAGGCGTGCTCGGGGTCGTTGGTCACGAGGCTGACCACGCCCTCGGGAAAGCCTGCGGCGGCGAACGCCTCGACGATCAGCGCATGGGTTCTCGGGCAGCGTTCGGATGCTTTCAGGATCACGGTATTGCCGCAAGCCAACGGAGCGGCGATCGCCCTGCAGCCGAGGATCACCGGTGCGTTCCACGGCGCGATCCCGAGAATGACTCCGACCGGCTCGCGAAGTGCAAGCGACAGGAGGCCTGGTTTGTCGGATGGAATCACCTCGCCGGTGATTTGCGTCGTGAGCGCTGCAGCCTCGCGAACCATTCCGGACCCGAGCATCACGTTGAAGCGCGCCCACGGCTCGGACGCGCGGAGTTCGCTGGCCATGGTTTCGACGAATGCGTCGGCGCGCGCTTCGAGCTCGGCGGCGGCGTGATTGAGAAATGCACGTCGCGCATTTGGTCCCAGCGCCGACCAGGATTCAAAGGCTGCAGCTGCCGTATCGGCGATAGAGGCGATCGTTTGTGACATGCCCGTCCGCTACGCTCGCGGTTGGCTTCCGTCCACGCTATGCGCGTCCGCGATGAACCCGCTTTACGAACGAATGAACACCAGCGTGTTCGAACGCATGTCGGCATTGGCCCTGGAGCGCGGCGCGGTGAACCTCGGCCAGGGTTTTCCCGATTTCGGCTGGCCCGATGAAATCCTCGATGCCGCCGCGAAGGCATTGAAGGAGGGATCGAACCAGTATCCGCCATCGCGCGGGATCATGCCTTTGCGTCAGGCGATCGCATCTCACTACAATCGGCATTTCGGCCAGCAGCTTGAAGCGGAGCAATTGTGCGTGACCAGCGGCGCCACCGAGGCGCTCGGCGCGGCGATCCTCGCGACGGTGCAGCCGGGCGACGACGTGATCATCTTCACGCCGGCCTATGACAGTTATGCGCCGACAATCCGGAGGGCCGGGGGAACGCCTGTCGAAGTAGCGCTACGGCCGCCCGAGTGGCGGATTGAACGCGAGGCGCTGGAGGCTGCAATCCGCCCGAAGACGCGGGCGATACTGGTCAACAATCCCCAGAATCCGACGGGACGCCTGTTCGGCTCGGACGAACTGGAGATCGTCGCATCTGCGGCTCGCGAACACGACCTGATCGTGATCAGCGATGAGGTGTGGGAGCATATCGTGCTCGACGGCTGTTCCTCCACGCCGATCGCAACGCTGCCGGGCATGGCCGAGCGCACAATCAAGATCGGCTCCGCCGGAAAGATCTTCTCGCTGACGGGATGGAAGGTCGGCTGGATGGTTGCAGCGCCGGAGCTCGCGCATCTGGTTGCTCGCGCTCACCAGTTCCTGACCTTCTCGACCGCGCCCAACTTGCAGGCCGCCGTCGCTTACGGACTGAGCGAAGGCGACCCGTGGCTTCAGCCGATGCGCGGCCGCTTCCGGCGCTCGCGCGACCTGATGACAAAGGGACTGCGCACCGCCGGCTTTTCGGTCCTCGATGCCGCCGCGACTTACTTCCTGTGCGTCGACCTCAAGGCATCAGGGATTGCCCTCGATGACGAGACATTCGCTCGGGAGGCGGTGACCCGCGCGGGGATTGCGGTCGTGCCGCTTTCGGCTTTCTCGGAGCGTGATCCCGCCAGGCACCTCGTGCGCCTTTGCTTCGGAAAGAAGGACGAGACGATCGAAGCCGGCGTCGCCGCCATGGCGAAGGCGCGGGAGATGCTCGGATGAGCCCGGCGGAGGAAGCGGCCCAGCTGCTGGAGCGGTTCGGCATTGCCGACGCAGGGAAGCTCGCGAGCCGATCGCCCATCGATGGAGAGGTTATTGGACACGCCTCTATCGGCGATCCGGAGCGGGCCTGCACCGCGGCAGCCGAAGCTTTTCTGAAATGGCGCGCGGTGCCCGCGCCGCGCCGCGGGGAGCTTGTGCGGTTGCTGGGCGACGAGATCAGGGCCGCGAAAGTCGACCTTGCGCAAATGATCACGCTCGAAGCGGGAAAGATCATCGCTGAGAGCCTCGGTGAAGTTCAGGAGATGATCGACATTTGCGACTTCGCGGTCGGCCTCTCGCGACAGCTCCACGGGCTCACCATCGCCAGCGAACGACCAGAGCACCGAATGATGGAGCAGTGGCATCCGCTCGGACCCGTACTGGTGATCAGCGCTTTCAATTTCCCCGTGGCCGTGTGGGCCTGGAATGCGGCCCTCGCGCTCGTCTGCGGCGATCCGGTGATCTGGAAGCCGAGCGAGAAGACGCCGCTTTGCGCGGAAGCAGTGATGGTGCTGGTGAACCGGGCGCTCGAGAAATTCGGCGAAGCGCCGAACGGACTCGTCCAGCTGGTGCAGGGCGAGCGCGATGTCGGCGAAACGCTGGTCGATGATGCGCGGATTGCGCTCGTCTCGGCGACCGGATCGACGGCAATGGGCCGTTCGGTCGGCCCGCGGGTCGCGCAGAGATTTGGAAGGGTGTTGCTAGAGCTTGGCGGGAACAATGCCACCATCGTTGCGCCGTCGGCGGATCTGGAACTCGCGACACGCGCGATCCTCTTCTCCGCCGCGGGGACTGCGGGACAACGCTGTACGACTCTTCGTCGGCTGATCGTCCACGAAAGCATTGCGGACGAACTCGTCCGGCGCGTGAAGGCTCTCTTCGCGAATGTGAAAGTCGGCGATCCTCGCCATCCGGATACGCTCGTTGGCCCGCTGATCGACGAAGCCGCCTTCGATGGAATGACGCAAGCGCTCGGCAACGCGATGGAGCGCGTTGAAGCAATCGCCGGCGGGTTCTACGTTCGGCCCGCGATCGTCGAAGTCCGCGCTCAGGAGGGCAGCGTTCTCAAGGAGACGTTCGCTCCGATCATGTACGTGCTTCGCTACCGCGACTTCGGCGAGGCGATCGCCCTCAACAATTCAGTGCCGCAAGGGTTATCGTCCTCCATCTTCACCAACGACCTTCGTGAAGCCGAGCTCTTCCTTTCCGTCGCAGGGTCCGATTGCGGGATCGCCAACGTCAATATCGGGCCGTCCGGCGCCGAGATCGGCGGTGCATTCGGCGGGGAGAAGGAAACCGGCGGTGGCCGCGAGAGCGGGTCGGATGCGTGGCGCGCCTACATGCGGCGCCAGACCAACACGATCAATTATGGAAGCGACCTACCGCTGGCCCAGGGCGTCAGCTTCGACGTCGCTCCATAGGGTCAGCGGCTCGGCGGCCATCAGCTTGGGCCACTCGCTTCGGAAGGCCTTCTTCCAACCCGCGAGCGCTTGCGGTTCCATCGGCTGGGAGATGAGATAGCCCTGCGCGATATCACAGCCGAGCTCGCGCACCGCCTGTAGCTGCTCGACCGTCTCGATGCCCTCCGCGGTGGCGCTGAGGCCGAGGCCGTGAGCGAGCTCGGCGATGGTTTGGACAATCAACCGGCAATCGCGCGAGTGAGTCACGTCCGCGACGAACGCCTGATCGATCTTCACTTCGGTGAAGGGCAGTTGCCTCAGCTGCATCATCGAGGAATAGCCGGTCCCGAAATCGTCGATCGCAAGGCCAATGCCCTTGATCCGGAAGCGGGTCAGCGTGTCCATCAGCTTGATCAGCGGCTGGGTGGCGCCCTCGGTCAACTCGAGGACGAGCCGGTCGGTCGGGACTTCGAGCGCGGTGCACATGCGCTCGACGAAGTCGGGGAAATCGAGGTGCTGGAGGCTCAGTGCCGAGATGTTGAAGGCGATCGACGTGTCGATCCCTTCATCGCACCAGTCGAGCCATTGCCTGAGAATCGTCGTCAGGCCCCATTGGGTAAGATCGTCGATCAGCCCATGCTCCTCGGCCAGGGGCACGAACCGCGAGGGCTCGACCGGACCGAGCTCGGGATCGTCCCACCGGACCAAAGCCTCGACGCGCACCAGCTTGCCGTCGCGCAGCCGGATATTGGGCTGATAGACCATGTGCAGGCGCTGCTCTTCGAGCGCCTTGGACAAGGCACGCACCAGCCGGTCTTCGGCGGACTTCGCCACGGCTAAAGCGTCGCTTTCAACCGGCTCAGCGTCTCTTCGAGCACCTCGAAGCGCACCGGCTTCTCGATCGGGCCAACCATTGTCAGGCCGAGCGCCTCGCCGAGCCGGATCGCGGATTCGAGCACCCGGCGGTCGAAGCCGCTGACGATCAACACCGGCGCGTCGTAATTCTGGTCGGCGAGGAAGCGGATCAGCTCGACGCCGTCCATCCCCGGCATTCCGAGGTCGAGCGCGACCATATCCGGACGCTCCGCAAGAAAGGCCTGCCGAAACTGCTCGTCTTGCTCCGTGACCACGGGCTCAAAACCGCTCTCCTGCGCGGCGCTCGCAAGGAACTCCGCGAGCGTCGGCTCGTCGTCGATCAGCAGCAGGCGCGGCTGCGGCATTCGGCACTTTCTCCCCGACGCGGGCCTAGGCGGCACAGGCCTTACATTTCAAGGCGAAGAAACGCTCTTTTAACTACAGTGTCCATAAAGTCCCATTTTGGCGCGAATTGCGCGCTTCAAGAGGCGCTCTGGCAGCATGTTTTCATCGCTGATCCGCAGGAAATCGGCTGGATCTACCCAATCCGAGGTCGATGCGGCGTTCGAATCGACGAGTGTATCGCTCTCGACGGCGGTTCCGCGGCCGGTCGAACGGCGCGAGGATGAGCGCATCTCGGCGATGCTCCGCGTCGGCAAGATGATCGATGGAAGCGGAAACCAGCAGCTGATCCGCCTCAAGAACATGTCCGCGGGCGGAATCATGGCCCTCGTGTCGCATCCCCCGGTCATCGGCGATCAGGTTCACATCGAGCTTTCGGCGCAGAAGATCCCCTCGACCGTGGTGTGGACTCGCAACGATCTCATCGGGTTCAAGTTCGATGGAGATGTCGATCTCGGCGAGCTTCTCGCCGGCCGCAAGCCGCGCCTTGGCTTCCGTCCGCGCCCGCCGCGCCTCGAGATTGCGTGCAAGGCGGCGGTGAAGGTCGGCAAGGTCTATTACACCGTCGATGTCCATGACATCTCGATGGGCGGCATGAAGGTTGAGCCAATCGAGGAATATTGCGTCGGCAAGAAGGTCGTCGTGGTGGTCGAGAGCCTTTGCCCGATCAAAGGCGAGGTCCGCTGGTATTCCGAGCGCAAGGCCGGAATCGTGTTCGAAAAGCCGCTCGACTTCGACGAGCTTTCCGAGTGGGTCGGCAAGCGGCTCGAGCTCGCCAGCCTCAAGGCATCTTACAAAGGCAACTAGCGGCGCCTATCTCGCTCCAAGAATTCAAGGAGCGGTGACATGGCCGAAGAAATCGCAATCCTCGCGGGCGGATGCTTCTGGTGCACGGAGGCGGTATTCCTGGACGTTGTCGGCGTGAAATTCGTCGAAAGCGGCTACACCGGCGGGCACACCGCGAGCCCGACCTACAAGCAGGTTTGCGGTGGCGACACGGGCCACGCCGAGGCGATCCGGATCACCTTCGACCCCGATGAGATCAGCTACGACGAGCTGCTCGACATCTTCTTCGCGATCCATGACCCGACCCAGCTCAACCGCCAGGGCAATGACATCGGGACGCAGTACCGCTCGGCGATCTTCCCGCAGAACGAGGAACAGGAGCGCAAGGCGCGCGAAGCGATCCAACGCGCCAACGTGACCCATCACGAAAGCGTGGTCACGACCGTCGAGCCGAAAGGCGAATGGTGGCCTGCAGAAGACTATCACCAGGATTATTGGTCGGGCGAAGGACAGAGGAATCCCTATTGCATCGCGTCGATCCCGCCGAAGCTGCAGAAGCTCAGGAAGAGCTTCCAGGCTCGTGTCAAATCAGCAACAGCGCAGGCATAATCGCCACAAATATCAGCGATTTCCCTTGGATGCTTCAGAATCGCGTGCAATGCGCGGTGAAGATACAGGGGGAAGGGGCGGCTTCGGTCGCCCCTTTTTTTATTGTGAGCCGGCCGCGGCTCGGCGCAGGCGATCGTTGATCGCTATTCCGAGCCCCTCTTCGGGCATCGTCGCGACCGCAATTCGTGCGAACGGAGATGTATCGGCCTGATGAAGCAGGTCAAACAGGCGCGCCGCCGCTTCTACCAGGTTCCCGGAAGCGCTGAGATTGGCGTTGCCATCGATTTCTCCGAATCCGATCAGGAATTCGTCGTCGCTTCTCGACTGCGCATTCAGGCGCAAGCGCTTGGACGGCGCGTAGTGGCTCGCGAGCTGGCCCGGCGCTTCGATTGCGGAACCGAACGAGTGATCGGCATTCACCTCGATTGGACCGGGGCGAAGAAGCCGCAGCGGTCCGCCGGTTGCGGCGACGATCGTCGATTCAAGGCCGCGCTCGGTGGGGCCGCCATCGATGATCAACGCTATGCGTCCCCCGAGGCTCTTGAGCACATGCTCGGCCCGCGTCGGACTGATCGAGCCGCTCGCGTTCGCCGACGGCGCGGCGAGCGGTCGGCCGACGGCCCGCAAGAGCGCCTGCATCGCGGGGTGAGCGGGCACGCGAAGTCCTACGCTTGAAAGGCCGGCGGTGACGATTGCCGCAATGGCTGCGTCCGCCCGCAGCGGAACGACAAGCGTCAGCGGTCCGGGCCAATGTTCATTCGCGAGCGCAAGCGCTTCCTCGCTGAACTCACCGATCGCCTGAGCCGCTGCCATGTCCGGAACGTGGACGATGAGCGGATTGAAGCTTGGTCGCCCCTTCGCTTCGTAAATTCGCGCGACCGCGGCGGCGTTCGTAGCATCCGCGGCCAGGCCGTAGACCGTCTCGGTTGGGACAGCGACCGGCTCAGCAGCGAGGATTAGGCGCGCCGCTTCGGTGATCGTGTCGTCGATGAAAGGAGCAATGCGTGTTTCCACGCGGCGTCGCTAATCGATTACTGTCGTCGCAGGAATACTAGGCGCGCTCGCGCTCCAGCAGCTGGGACGCGTCGATACCGAGGCGCTGCATGCGAGCGCGGATTTGCGGCCATTCCTCCTTGAGGAAGCGGCTTCGTTCGCTATCGCTGAGCCGTGCCCGGGCACCCGGAGCGACAAACATGCCAACGCCGCGCTTCACGACGATCAGGCCCTCGTCCTGGAATCCCTGATAAGCCTTGGCGACCGTAAGCGGATTCGCTTGCTCCTCGGCGGCGAGCGCTCGAACCGAGGGAAGGGAATCGCCGTCGGCATATTTGCCGGCCAGGATTGCATCGGCGATGATCTCGCGAAGCCGAACGTAAACGGGCTTCTCGGGTTGGGTGCGAAGCGTCATGCTGTCATAATACACCGCCGCGCGGGAACTTCAACCCTAAAGTCAGATGCTTGGCGGCTGCCACACACTTGAGACTTCGGAGAGTGTCGGACGGGGTCGTTCCTCAAGCCCGCGCCCGGGATGACCGATAAAAATGAAGCCGGCGATACGTTCGCCGGGACCGCAGAATGCAGCGCGGACGCGTTCGGAATACGAGCGCCAACCCGTCACCCATCCGGCGACATAGCCAAGCGCATGCGCCGCCATCAGCAGGTTCATCCCCGCGGCGCCTGACGACAATTGCTGCTCCCACACCGGGATTTTGTGATTTTCGATTGGCGCCGAAATTAGCACGACCAATTGACCGGCATAATGAGCGAAGCCCACCTCCTTCTGGCGGTGAGCATCGGTCACGTCCGAATTCTCTTCCCGGAGCGCCTGCTGAAGTAGGGCCTCAAAGGCATCGCGCTGATCCTCGGCCACTGTGACAAAACGCCACGGGTGAAGTTGGCCATGGTCGGGAATCCGAGCGGCGATCGTCAGAATGCGTTCGAGCTCATCGGCACTCGGTCCGGGCCCGACAAGCTCGCGCGGCTTTGCCGAGCGGCGGGTCTCGAGGAGCGACAGAGCGGAAGAGCGATCATTCAACATCACAGAACCGCAGATAGAGGCCACGGCACTCACCAACAATCGGCTTCACAAGAGGATTTTGGCCGTTAGGGTCGCGGGCACTCTGGGGAGAGCTAATTATGGTCGACACGCCTGCGGTCGAAGAACCGTTTTCACCTGCATCGGGCAAAACCAATCCGGCAGACAAGGGAAGTTGGTTCGGCCACCCACGGCAGCTCGCGCGGCTCTTCACGACCGAGATGTGGGAGCGGTTCGGCTATTACGGCATGCGGGCGCTCCTCACG
>Ga0157369_10005577_pt1 | contig 14613 bp, 10 predicted proteins | sample C25metaG_FD_113461 | JGI IMG/M metagenome (GOLD analysis project Ga0157369, IMG submission 113461) | Corn rhizosphere microbial communities from Kellogg Biological Station, Michigan, USA - C2-5 metaG | ecosystem: Host-associated > Plants > Roots > Rhizosphere > Soil | place: USA: Michigan...
CCTGGACATCGGCCGACAAGGCCATTGCGACCGTCGACTCCAGCGGAAAAGTGACCGGCATTGCGGCGGGCTCGGCCAGCATCACCGCCACCTTCCAGGGAGTCACCTCTTCCGCTACCCTGCAGGTCACAGCGTCGACCGTGACGCTGAGTTCGATTGCTATTTCGCCCGCGCCCGCGACTGTACAGGCCGGCGCAACCCTCCAGCTCACAGCTACCGGCACTTATAGCGACGGAAGCACAGGTGATGTAACATCGCGAGCCACCTGGACATCGGCCGACAAGACCATTGCGACCGTCGACTCCAGCGGAAAAGTGACCGGCGTTGCCGCAGGCTCGGCCAGCATCACCGCCATCTTCCAGGGAGTCAGCGCTTCGACAACCCTGCAGGTCACTACTGCGACAGTTACGCTCAGTTCGATTACCGTGTCGCCCTCGACGGCGAGTGTGCAAGTTGGCGCAAGTCAACAGTTCACCGCAACCGGCACTTACAGTGACGGGAGCACGGGAGATGTTACATCGCAGGCCACCTGGTCATCGGCCGACAAAACGATCGCAACGGTTGATGCCAAAGGCAATGCGGCCGCTGTTGCCGCTGGATCTACAAATATTAGCGCCACTTTCCAGGGGATGAGCGCCTCGGCAACCCTGAAGGTGACAGCGGCGACGGTCACGCTCAGTTCAATCTCCGTCACACCTGCGACCCCGAGTGTGCAGGCCGGCTCTACCCAACAGTTCACGGCGACGGGCACCTACAGTGACGGGAGTACGGGGGATATTACATCGCAGGCGACCTGGACCTCTGCCGACACGACCATCGCAACCGTTGACGCCAAAGGCAACGCTTCCGGGGTCGCCGAAGGATCAACCACCATCACCGCCTCATACCAGGGGGGCAGCGGTTCAGCGACCCTCAAGGTCACAGCGGCAAAAACTCTGAGTTCAATTGTTGTCTCGCCGTCGAATCCTACAGTGCAGGCCGGCGCCACCCAGCAGTTCACTGCCACTGGCACTTACAGTGACGGAAGCACTGCAGATATTACATCGCAGACTGCCTGGACTTCAGCCGACACGACGGTTCTCACCGTCGACGCAAAGGGCTTGGCGACGGGTGTTGCCGCAGGTTCTACCACGGTGGGCGCGGCACTCAACAACGTGACCGGGTCCGCGAGCGTGACCGTCACCCAAGCTGCTCCCCAATCCATTGCCATCACACCCGCATCTCCGCAGTTTGCAATCGGCGGCACTCAGCAACTCACCGCAACCGCGACGAACAATGACGGAAGCACCCGGGATGTCTCTTCATCCGCCACGTGGACAGTGGCGAACACGGCTGTCGCATCGGTCAACGCTTCCGGTCTGCTCACCGGCATTGCGGCCGGTTCGACGAAGGTGAGTGCGTCACTGAACGGAACAACCGCATCCCAGCCAATCGAAGTTACGACGCCCCCTAACTCACTCGTGAATATATCCACCTGGCACGTGGACAACAATCGCTCCGGTTTGAACTCCGGCGAGATCTCGCTGGCTCCGTCGAATGTTTCCTCGGATCAATTCGGAAAGCTCTTCTCGGATCAGGTCGATGGATACGTCTACGGCAGTCCGCTTGTGATCTCCAACGTGAACATCCAGGGCGCAACCCATAACGTGGTCTACGTGGCAACCGAGAACGATTCCGTTTACGCCTTCGACGCGGACCAGGCCGGCGATCCGCTCTGGAAGGTCTCGCTTCTGAAATCCGGCGAATCGCCACTGACCGCCGGCCCCATCCAGCCGGTCGAAGGCATCACTTCAACCCCGGTGATCGACCGCTCTACAGGCACCCTTTATGTCGTAAGTACGCAGAAGGCGGCATCCGCAGGCGGAACGTTCCGTTTGAATGCGCTGGACATTACGACCGGAGCGCAGAAGTTTGGAGGGCCGGTCACGCTGCAGGCATCCGTTCCCGGCACGGGCAACGGATCTGTAAACGGAATGGTTTCGCTTAGCACGTCATGCACGCAGCGCTCTGCTTTGCTGCTTGCCAACAATACGATATATATCGGCTTTGGAAGCTGCGCGAAGGGCTGGCTGCTGGCATACGACGCCACGTCGCTCGCCCAGGTGGGCGCCTTCAACTCCAGCCCCAACCTCGACGGCGAGGGCAAATACGCCAGCGCAGGCGGCATCTGGATGGGAGGCGCGGGTCCCGCCGCCGACAACTCCGGAAACGTCTACGTTGTGACGGGAAACGGGCCATGGGACGGTAAGACGGCCTTCTCCGACTCCGTCCTCAAATTCGATCCCAAGCTGAACCTTCTGGATTACTTTACTCCGGCGGATTACCAGTTCCTGAACTGCGCCGACTCCGACCTTGCATCCGGCGGGCTGCTGCTGCTCCCCGGAACATCGGAGGCCCTGGCCGGCGGCAAAGAGGGCAAACTGTTCCTTGTAGACACCAACAATATGGGCAAGGAGAGTGCTGGGGATACTGGCGCGACTCAGACTCTCTGGTTTGGATCGGGTATCACCACACCGTTCCAGAATTCCTGCACCGATGCGTCTGGTACGCACAACGCGCTGAGCAATACGTTTGAGATCTTCGGTACGTCTGCCTGGTTCGACGGATCCACGTATGTTGGAGTGACACCAACTTCATCGGGCGGACCCGCCGGCGTGCGCCAGTTCACTTACTCCGGCACCCTTGCGCCGGGTCCAGATTCCGCTCCAGGAATCCAGCAGAATACACGCGGAACGTCGCCCTTCATCTCTTCCAACGGATCCTCTGCCGGCATTCTGTGGATGATCGACACGGGTCAGCCAATCCAAAACAGCGGCGGCAACACACCCACCAACGCGATCCTGCGGGCCTACGATGCGTCGCAATATCCTCGCGAACTTTACAGCAGTTCGACGAACTCCGGTGATCAGGCGGGATATGGAATCAAATTCTCCTCACCCGTGGTCGCCAACGGAAAGGCCTATATCTCTACGGGCCACAACCTGCCGACCGATGCAAATCCGCAGGGGGAGATTGATGTATACGGCCTGAAGTAAACCTGAACCCAGCCAGCCGGACCAGCTCTCGATCTGCCGGTCCGGCCGGCAAGCCGATGCGGAACAGCAAGAGCGGCGAAAGTCCTAGAGCCGCTTGAGGAAGGCGAGCGCCTCTTTGAGTTCCGGGAACTGGCGCTCTTCCGCTTTGAATTCGCGCGAGTGCACGCAGCGCCGCAGGCCATTCATCCTGACGGGATGCTTGAGGTGGAGCATCTCGTGGTAGAGCAGGTACTCGATGGCGTAGCGTGGCGATGACGGGCGGTCGAAGACGCGGCTGACCACGATAGTGTTGTGGGCGGCGTCGTAGTGGCCAAGAGATCGCTTGGCGTGGTGCTCGCTCCACGTGAGCTCGGGCCGGCCCATGAGGCCGCCGAAGAAGCGCGCGTTCAGTGTGTCGAACACTTCCTCGAGATTGTAGTAGCGCCCTTGCGGCCCGAAATAGCGCTTGGTGCCGCGCGCGCCTCGAATCAGCTCGGCTTGGCGCGTGACCGCTGTACTTGAGGCGAAGCGCTTGTAGCGCGCGTTCTGGATGGCGTCGATCGGCTTGCGGTAGAGCTTGGCCAGCAGGATGTGGGCGATTGCGCAGATAACGGATTCAGGCGCACCCTCTAGCAGGTCAGAAAGGCTGACATACACCTGGCCTTCGCGCAGGCGAATAGTGGTGTTAAGAGAGGTGAAGCGGCGGAAGCGGAGATGGAAAGGGGGCATAGGCGCCCGCGGCCGCAACAGGCGATATTCGTGCTGAAAGATGGAGATGAATTGAGAAGCCACCAAAGGGCAGATTAGCATGCTGGACGTGGTGCCGCAGAGGCCTGCGCCTGGTCACTTTCCGCCATGCAACTCGGGATGAAATTCCGCCTTGCCCCCGGGCAGCAGAACAATATCGAGCTCGCCGTATTGGCCTTCGAAAATCTCCGGTCCGGTGGTCTGCGGATGCTTATGATCCGGTGTCATGTACTGCACCTTGATCGGCCCCTTGTCCTGCAATTGCACCTTGTAGTGCATGGTGGCGCCGGCGGCGAGAGCGTCTGCACCGAAGCTGGCGCTGGGATAGTCGACTTCGAGCAGGCGGACCTCGGCGCCGGTGCGGTTTTCAACTGAGATCTCAACATGTGGGGAGCGGCAGGCGGAGGATAAGCCAAGCAGTGCGAGGATGCCAAGAGCGAGAATCTTCCGGCTCATTCGTGAGCGGCCTTTCCTGTTTCGGTGGGTTCGTTGACGCGCTCGGACTCCACTCGCTTTTCCAGACGATCGAGGCGGCGAAGAACTTCGGGAAGGCGCTGGAAAATGGCAACTGCCCGAAGCCAGATGCGGTTATCAAATCCTGGAGATCCGGAGATCATCTTGCCTGCCGCGATGTCGTGCGAAACGGCAGATTGCGCGGTGAGAATAACGCCATCGCCGACGGTGCAGTGTCCGGCAACTCCGGTTTGCCCGGCGAGGATGGCATTGCTCCCGATTACCGACGACCCGGCGAGTCCAGTCTGTGCACAGACCAGTGTGTTTTCGCCGACCTGCGAGCCGTGGCCGACTTGGACTAGGTTGTCGATTTTGGCTCCGGCGGCGATGCGAGTAGCCCCTACGGTGGCGCGGTCAATGCAGGCGTTGGCCTGGACGTCGACTCGATCTCCGAGGATGGCGGGGCCCGATTGCGGAATCTTCTCCCACTGACCATGCTCGTTTTTGGCAAAGCCGAAGCCATCTGCGCCGACAATGGCGCCGTTCTCGAGTGTGACATGGTCGCCGAGCACGCAGTGCTCACGGACAACGGAGTGGGCGTGCGCGAAGAAATAGCCGCCGATCTCTGCGCCGGGATAGAGGACCACGTGAGGCAGCAAGGTGGCGTTCGGGCCGAGCTTCACGTTCGATCCAATCACCACATAAGCGCCGATGTGTGCTCCTTCGCCGAGCTCTGCGGTGGGATCAATTACAGCAGTGGGGTGTATGCCGGCAGCGTAGACGGGCGGCTGATAGAAGAGCGCTAGGGCCCGAGCGAAGGCGTAGTAGGGATTCTTGAGCCGGAGGGTTGCGGCGGAGATTTCCGGAAAGTCGGGGTCGACGAGAACGGCGGCGGCGCGGGTGGTGCGGGCCAGGGCGGTATAGCGCGGATTGGCGACGAAGGTGATCTCGGTGTGTCCGGCGTCTTCAAGACCTTTTACGCCCGTCACCTCCAGTTGCGCATCGCCGCGCAGTTCCGCGCCGAGCTTCTCCGCCAGTTCACCTAGCTTCATTGGTTGAAATTGTACAAGAATAGGGAACTGAACCACCGAAGACGAGGTGGCTCTCGGGTTCGGCGAACATTTTTACCAGGGATGGCCCGGTAAATAGATTCCTGTTGACGTTCTGACGGTATACATGTAGAAATCCTACAGGACTTCGCGATTGGGCTGAATGCAAGAGCCGAATCGCCGACGAAATCCGCAGTTGGCAACGCAGTGCCTTCCTGTTAGAACTGTTTCGCGCTGCGCTGAAATAGGAGCCTCGCATGGACCGGGTTCGCATTCTGGTCAGTCGCATCGCCGCCATTTTTCGACGGGGCAGCCTCGATGCTTCGCTCGATGAAGAATTCCGCATGCACGTCGATCTCGCCACTGAAGAACACATGCGACGCGGCGTACCCGGGCCGGAAGCCCGCCGCCTCGCGCTTTGCGAATTCGGCGGGGTAACCCAGGTTCGCGAAGCGTACCGTTCCCAGCGCGGCCTTCCATTGGTTGAGCAAGTTCGCCGCGATGTGCGCTACGGCATCCTGCAACTCTGGAAATCGCCGGGGTTCACGCTGACCGCCATCCTGACTCTGGCGCTTGGCGTCGGTGCAAATACCACCGTCTTCTCGATGATTAACGGTCTGCTGTTGCGGCCATTGCCTGTTCCGGATAGCGACAGGCTTGCGGTTCTAGGTGTCAACGTAGGAGGTCCGAAGCCCAATTTCAGTTTCTCCGAGCCTTTTGTCAGAACTCTGGAGCATCAACATGGAGCATTGGGCGCGGTGTTGGCGTTCGATCGCGCGGCATTCCAGGTGAGGAGCGGGAGTTCCACGGAGGTTGTGTTCGGGCAGTATGTGAGCGGGTCCTTTTTTCATGTACTCGAGACGCCACCGCTGCTTGGCCGTACGCTCAATACGCAGGACGATCGCAAAGGGGGCGATCCCGCCGGCTTTGCGGCAGTGATCGGTGAAACTCTCTGGAGCAACCAATTCCGCCGCGATCCTGACATACTCGGGCGGCGGATGGTCATCGACAATGTCCCATTCACCATCGTTGGCGTCATGCCGCGCAGTTTTTTCGGGGCCGATCCCCTACAGCGTCCGCAGATTTTTGTGCCGCTCGCCGATGAGGAAGTGCTTGCCGGGGCGCAAAGCCTGATCAAGTTTGGTAAAGGGGCCTGGTGGCTGAGCGTGATGGCGAGACTGTCGCCGGGCGCCACCGTGGAACAGGCAAGTTCGCAGGTGGCCGCTGCTACGAGCGCAATTCTTCACCAGAGCGTGTCGGATGCGGGCTGGGTCAAGCGGATGGAGGATCGTCACATTCGCTTCTTCGCCGAGCCGGGTTCTACCGGATTCACCTACATCCGTTTGAATTTCCGTAAGCCGCTGGTGGCTGTCTTTGCCATGTGCGGAGGCATTCTGCTGCTGGCATGCCTGAACCTTGCCAGCCTGCTTATGGCCAGGGGCACGGCTCGACAGCGCGAACTCGCTACGCGAATGGCGCTGGGGGCTTCGCGCAGCCGCCTGGTTCAGCAACTGATGATTGAGGGGCTGCTGCTGGGATTGGCTGGCACTACGGCCGGCCTTGCCCTTGCGCCCGCGGTCAGCAGGCTTCTCGTGGCGGTTCTGCTCGGCGGCCAGCGCGACAGCTATCTCGACACTTCGCTGGACCTACGCGTTTTCGCGTTTTCGGCTGCAGTGGGAATTCTCGCTACGCTGTTGTTCGCGCTCGCGCCCGCCATCAAGGCCACATCGCGGAATTTGATCGAGAATATCAAGGATGGACAGCACGCGACGCTGACAAACGAACGGCGGGCCATTTTCCCGCGCATTCTGCTGGGTGCCGAGGTTGGTATTGCACTGATCCTGGTGGTGGGTGCGGGCCTGGTTGCCACCAGCCTGGTGCGGATCTACGAGACTGGCGAAGGATTTGATCCGCGCGGCGTCCAGAACATTGAATTCAACATGGAAAAGTCGGGAATCGAGGGCGATGCGATCATCGATTTCTATCGCCAGATGGGCCAGCGTTTGAGCCGCCTTCCGGGGGTGACCGGCGTGAGTTATGAACTCATGACGCCACTTACCGGATTTCAGTGGGATGAGGATTTCCCGGACACCACGGGCGGGACCCACGACACCTTCATCAATACGGTCGCTCCCGCATATTTCAGCACCATGCGCATTCCGCTGCTTGCGGGGCGGGAGTTCACCTGGAACGACACTCCGTCAGAGGGCGCGAAAATCATTCTCAACCAGACCGCTTCCCGCCAGCTCTTTCCGGGCGGCAATGCACTGGGGCATTCGATCCGACTCGACCAAGGCAAGAAGACGGTGGTCTACGACGTGGTGGGTATTGTGGGCGACGCCAAGTACAGCGACATCCATGTGGCCAGTCCGGCCACCGCATACTTTGCTTTGCCTCAGGAGGATTGGCAGCATTCGAACTCGTACACCGCTGTTGTGCGCACCACTTCTACCGGCGGTCCGCTGGCTTCCGCGGTGCGGGAAATTACCGCCCAAATGGCGCCGCAGGTTCCGGTGCCCCAGGTGAAGTCGATGCAGACGATCATTGACGACGCTCTCGGAGCTGACCGCATGATGACGCTGCTCGCCGTCTTCTTCGCCGTGTGCGCGCTGGTGGTAACTGCCATCGGCCTGTACGGCACGCTGGCTTACACCACGGCGCGCAGAACTACGGAGATTGGCATACGGATGGCGTTGGGGGCAAAGCGTTCGCAGGTGGCCGCCATGGTGTTCCGGCAGAACCTGTGGGTGGTGATGGGCGGCACGGCTGCCGGCGTTGCGGCTGCGCTGATTGCGTCGCGGGCGCTGGCGAGCTTCTTGTTCAGCACTTCGGCGCACGATCCGTGGGTGATCGCCGCGTCCATCTGCGCGCTGGGCTTCACCGCCTGCGCCGCGTCGCTGGTGCCCGCGGTGCGCGCGGCCGGCGTCGAGCCCATGTCGGCTATCCGAAGCGAGTGACTTGCTGCGAACGCGCCGGAGAGATGCAACTTAAATGCTCGGTATCCCAGGTCTTCAAAACCGCGAGACCTGGGACAGCCTGGGATTTCATCCCCGGCCTTATTCGCGGTCGGTCGGGGAAAAGAGTTCAGGTTGCGAGGCGGCGGCCGGGCGGCGCTTGCCTGCGCCGATCAGGCTGAGAACTTCGAGGGACTGGATGGCCTGTCGCGGGACGAAGATGCGCTGCGTATTGGAGCGCTGGTCGGGCGGGATTAACAGCAGGCCGGCGCCGTCGATCAGGGAGCGGTCATTGGAGGCCAGACCCTCGAGTTCGTCGCCGTCAGTGAGACTCATACGAAGCCAAAGGCCGGCAGTGCGGGGGCGGACCGCAAATCGCTTGTGGAGCAGGCGTTCGGGATTGGCCTGGTCGGCAGCGCCGGGGAAGTCGCGCACGTAGCAAACCCATTTGACGGTTTCCCAGCGAATCCAGGTCACCTTGCCGGAGAGGTCGAGGATTTCCATTTCCGGGGCGCCGGGCGGGAATTTCATGGCCGCATACCCGGCCAGCCAGTCGCGGCTGAACTTGCGTACAATCACCGGCTTGCGCTGCGAGGCCATTCGTACGGCATTGTCGCATAAACACAGGGGTCAGGGTTCTGGACGACCCTTCAGGAATCAGAGATCAGGCACCGGGGAACGCGTGAGGGCTAGAGGCGATTGTTTCCTTTTGAACCTCCGGGAGTGCAGAATTGACGCTCGCGCGTCTAGTCAATCAGACCCGGTTATGATAAGGTACAGCTTTGAAACCGGGTGCCGGTGGCTGGTTAAGCGGTTCTGGATGAGGCACTTGTAGGCGCGCCAGACGCCAGTGCAAGGGGAATCCCGATGGCTGATTACGTGTACCTTCTCGAAAACCGGCTCTCTGCCGACCAGCGGAACGCGCTGCGCCACCTAAGGGACGCCGCACGCGACGCCGAGATGATCCTATTTCTGACGGGCGATGCAGTGCGCGACCTAACCAGTGGGCATGCAGTCCGCGATCTTGAAGTTGCCGTTTATGGGAACGCGCTCAAGCTGAAGAAATCATTGCAGAAAATGGGAGCCATGGTCTGGGGCGAAGACGAAGCCTCAAGGACCCTGTACCTCTGCTTTCCGGGGACGGTGCGCGTCGACGTGGTCAGCACGCACCGGGTGGAGTACAAGAAGCCGGGCCAGCCGATTTACCACTGGGCGTCGATCCAGGAAGATTTGCGGCGGCGGGATTTTACCGCGAATGCCATGGCTATCTCCTTGAATGAGGGGTCATACGGTTTGTTGATGGATCCGCTGAACGGCGTGGCCGACATTGAGACGCGTACGCTGCGGCTGGTATCGAACTACGGGTTCCTGGACGAGCCGGCTCTCCTGATCCGGGCCATCCGCTACAAAACGCGGCTGATCTGGGAAATGGATCCGCGGACGCAGACTCGGTACGAGAACGCGAAGGGCGAAGGCGTCATCGATGCGCTTTCTGCGAAAGAGCGGAGCCGGGAGCTGGAGCAGATCGGCCATGAGGATGACGGGCTAAAGGTATTGCAGGCATTGGAAGCCGAGGGTTGGATGAAGGTGTTGTCTCCGGCGTGGACTCCAGCCAAAGCGGACGTGGAGAAGCTGAACGCGCTGCACGAGTTGACGGTGGAACTGCTGATGCAAGGTGTGCATGCGGACACCTCGGCGGCGCAGATGCAGCTTTTGACGGCGAAGGTGAGCCCCAAGGATTTGGCGGGGCTCAAAAAGACGATGCTTCGCCCGGGCTTCGTGGAGGAATGGAACAGCCTGGATTCGCTTGCGGAGGGTTTCCGCAAGGTGCTCCTGGCCAAAGACAATCAAACTCCGTCGGCAGCCTACCGGCTGTTCACGACCTATGATCCGGAAGCGGTTCTGTGGCTTGGCTTTACGACGAAGGATAAAGCCGTCAAGGAGCGCTACAACGACTTCCTGAAGGTGTGGCCGGAGATGCGGCAGCGGATTCCGCACGCCCTGATGCAGGAAATGCGCATACGGCCGGAATTGCCGAATTATAGCGAGATTGTGCACCAGATATTTCTGCAATTGATTGACGGCAAACTGCAGACGCCGGAGGAGATGAAGGCATTCCTCGAGCCGTATTCGCCGCCACCGCCGCCGCCCCAGGTCACGGTGAAGCGGGGCCGCGGCCGCCGGGCTGAGCCCAAGGTAAAGGAGACGTTCGAGGAGGACGAGGAGGAGGGCGACGAAGCCGAGTCGGCGGAAGATTTGGACGAACTTGGCGAGGACGAGGACGACATAGCGCTGGTCATTCCCAAGATCGCTCTGGAACCTGAGGAAATAGAAGGGGAATCCAGCGGCGAGGACGAAGACGCAGAAGACGACGAAGACGCCGAGGACGAAGAAGGCGGAGACGAAGAGGAAGACGAGGAGCAGCCATCGCGACGCGGCCGAAAGCCCGCGTCGGCGGGGAAGCCTGCACGTGCGGGAAAGACCGCTGCGGCGGGTAAGCCCGTGCAGGCGGGAAAACCTGCGGGCAAGAGCGCAGCCGCTGCGCATCCTGAAAAAGCCGCCGCGGTGCATGAGGCGGCGAAGCCCGCCCCAGCATCGGGAAAGGTTCCAGCGGCGCCATCAAAGAAGCCTGGTGCGGCTACTGAGGTAAAGTCGGCACCGCCCAGGCACGTGGCGGCTCCGGCACGTAAGCCGGCTGCGGCCCAGCGGGCGGCGAAGCCCAAAGCGGCGGTAAAGGCCAAGGTTGCGCCAAAGCCCAAGGCTGCTTCGCCCGCAAAGAAGGCGGCGACGGCGCCCGCCAAATCGGCGGTGAAGAAGGCGGCGCTGAAGCCACATTCCAGGCCGGCGCACAAATCGGTGGCGAAGCCTGGCAAGAATCCGGTAAAGGGATCGGGCACGAAGCCGGCCGCGAGCAAGTTGAAGGTGGCGCGACCGGTAGCGAAAGCGAAGCCTCGAAGCCCCGCTAAGCCGGCGCCGAAGAAGGCGGGTAAAGCGGGGAAGAAGCGATAGGCTGCTTCTGTTCAGGGAAAGGCGCGGCATGGGCCGCGCCTTTTCTGTTTTTGGGCAGCGTATGCGGCGGATCAGCAGAGAGGGCAAAAGGCAGGCGCAAATCGCACACGGCATTGGAGAGGCGGGAATACATCTCGCGTGAAGCGGGAGTACATTGGGTGCAGCCGAATCTTAGACATTGAGCGGAAGTGCTCCTGCGGTGCGTGCTGCCGAGAGTGGTGGGTTCGCGCTATGCGGTTTCGGCGTGTGGCCGGAAACAGGCCTTGGGATCCCTTGCCGGTCTCGGAGAGGAAGTGCTGTGCGCAAGTGGGGAGTGATGGTGAGCCTGGTGTACGCGGCGATTCTGCTGGGTCTTCTGGTGCCCGCGGGCGTGCTGCTAGGCGGGGAGCATGGGATGCTGTCCGCCGCGTTTTATGGCGACGTTAAGGGTGCCTACGCTGAGTGGCTGTTGTGGGTTCCAGTGGGAATGCTGATTGTGGGTCAGGTAGCGCTGCTGGTGCTATCTGTCGACACGTCGCAGAAGAAGCTGAAGCCGCGTTCGCCGGTGGTACAGACGGCGGTCGTTGCTGGAATGCTGTTTATGTTGCTGACGCTGTCGGCATTCTTTTCCGCAGGCGTGGCCGTTTACGCGGATAAGTTTCTCGACAAGATTCCAGACAGCGGGTACTGGCTCTTCGGTGCGGTGGGTGTGATCTGGGCTCTGTGGGGAGTTGTCTTTTACCAGTATCTTCGGGGCAAGACCGAGATCATGTCGCGGGTGGTGAACTGGCTGCTGCGGGGCAGCGTGCTGGAATTGCTGATCGCAGTGCCGAGCCATGTGATGGTACGGCGCAGGCATGATTGTTCGGCGCCGGTGGCGACCAGCTTCGGGATTACGACAGGGATTGCGATCATGCTGCTGTCGTTCGGGCCGGGAGTGCTGCTGCTCTATAAGAAGAGGATGGATGCGTTCCGCGAGGCTGGACGCGAACGGCATTCGCCGATGGGGTGAGGGAGCAGGCCGCTACAGAAGTGTCGATTAACCGGCTCACTTAACCGGCTCACTGTGGTTTTTCAGGGAGCACGTGCGAATCCGACCGGAAGACGTGATAGTCGGTGAAGGTGGTGTCGTTGACGAAGCGGCGCAGAGCGGGGGAGCCATTGCGCGTGGTCTCGGACAGGGTCATAACAGCAATAGCGTGCACGGGGCAGACGTAGGATGTGCCACCCATGGCGATCGGAGCATATTCGACGGAAACGCCGGAGAGAAGGTTGGGGTCCGGCGGCTCGAATTCGGCCACGACAGTGATGCGGTGGATGCTGCCGTCCTGTGGATCGATGGTGATTTCGCCATGGTATGCGGGGGTGTGTTTCTCCGGATGCATGCCGACGATGACCGGGGGACTATAAAGGGCAAAATGGGATTTGTCTTTCGGAACGGAGTAGCGAAAGACGGCGAGGAGATTGCCGGAACCCTGCTCCCAGTGATCCCAGGTGATTGCGCCGGCGGCGGCATCCTGGTGGATGACTGCGAGGATGCTGCCGAACTCCCCGGAACTCACCAGGCCGGGGTCAGAGAGGCGAAGCTCCCCGTGCTGGTCTGGATCGGGCGTGGAGATTTCCGCCCCATCGCGATACGTGATGGGGCCGCGACTGGACCCGACGCGAAAGATCAGCAGTTGATGCGAGATGGCGGCGAGGGGGGTGTAGTGGAGCCTGTCGTGGGTCATCTGGGCGAGTTGAAGGGTCTGCTCTTCCAGCTTGAGATCGTCGAGAGAGGCAAATTCAAAGCGCGTGGTCGCGCGCTCGGCGAGGAAGTCGGGCAGGCGGGGGAGCATGCCGCGGGTGTATGCGGTGGCGCGATCGAGGATGGCGAGTTGCGTCGCCTGGTCCGGTGGAGGAGCGGGCGAAATATCGACCGGCGACGACGGACGTAAGGCGGAGAGATCGGCGATAGCCTGAAGGGCTGTGCGAGACTTCGAGTCTTTGAGTGCGGTCTGCCAGCGGTCGAGGCGCGCGGCAGTTACGCGCTCGGTGAGTTCCATGGATGTGAGGCGGGAGGCAAGTTCGTCGCGATGGATGCGGCTGCTCAGCAGGGATTCGACATCGGCAACGCTCACGCGCGTCTGCGCCGTGGCTGCGGCGGAGAGCACGGAGAGCAACAGGATGGTCGCGCGAAGAGCCATGATTTGGGTTCCGGGCAGGACTGTTCAGTTTAGTGCGGCGGGGATATCGCCGCGGGGCTACTTGTATTGCAAGTGGATGGCGATGTCGGTGGTGGGGCAAGCTACACGGACGATAGCGGCGCGGAAGGGCGGTGCGCTGAGGCCGACGTGAGGGTTGTTGGCGAAGCCAAAGCCTTCCCTGGGGATGCCGAGGAACGAGCGATCGAGCCTGGCGTTGGAGTTTTCGTCGTGAATGGCGGCCACTGCATAATTGCCGGGCGGGAGGTTGGGCCAGACCGCGACGGCGATGCGTGAGGTCTTGTCGATGGGCGCCGGGCCGGCACGAAATGCTTTCGCCTTGTTTTCAGGCCAGCCGGCGGGAGAGGTGAAAAGGATGGTGCCGAGGTTGCCGCGAGTGTTGCGGAAGCCATCGACATGGACGCGGAGCGTGCACCCGGATGAAACTGTCTGATTTGTGCTGGGAGCAGTTTGCGCGAGAGAGGAGAGGGCTTGAGAGGCGAGCAGGCACACGGTTAACGCGGCTGTCGCTGGAACGCATTTGCGCGACGCGCTGAAGTTCATTGGAGCTATTTCCGGGGCCCGGGCCAAACTCCACCCGATCAAGGTACGCCAGAGAGGACGGGAGACAGATTCCACCGCTTTGGAGTCGTGCTTGAGTGTTGGGAGGGGATGTGGGGTCCGCCGACCATGGGGAGGCAGGCGGACCCGGTGAGGGCCTAGTAGCGTGAGCGAGAGCGGCCAGCGCCGCCGGAGTTGCCGCCGCCGCTGCCTTTGCGGGCTTGGTAGCAGTCCCGGCAGAAAACCGGGCGATCTCCGCGGGGTTCAAAGGGGACCGTGGTTGGCTGACCGCAGCCGGAACAAATGACGGGTGTGCCCTGAGCGGGAGAGGAGCGATATCCGCCGCCACCGCCTCCGCCGGGCTGGTCATTTTTCTTAGCCATCCGGCAGGGCTTGCACCGCTTGGGAGTAGAGAAGCCGCGTTCTGAGAAGAACGCCTGATCAGCAGCGGTAAAGGTGAAGTCCTGACCGCAATCGCTGCACGTGAGTTGAATATCGCCTGCCATGGGTCTCCTCGTGGAGAATGTTCATACACTGTAGCATCTTTTGGGGCGTGTTCCAAAAAGATAGCGGCCATTTACGCGAGGTTCACACCGGGCGCGCCGGACTGGAGAGATGGTGAGCAAAGACCCCATCCGTTATGACGGGAGTTTTTTCCTTGACA
>Ga0157369_10005578_pt1 | contig 14612 bp, 7 predicted proteins | sample C25metaG_FD_113461 | JGI IMG/M metagenome (GOLD analysis project Ga0157369, IMG submission 113461) | Corn rhizosphere microbial communities from Kellogg Biological Station, Michigan, USA - C2-5 metaG | ecosystem: Host-associated > Plants > Roots > Rhizosphere > Soil | place: USA: Michigan...
CTCAATCCCCACGATGGCAGGATGAAGAACACCACGATCCGGATTGCAACCGTGTACCCCGCCACCGCCGCCGCTCCGAAGATTGAAATGATGCGCACCATCACGATCCAACTCACGTTCGCGATGGCAAACTGCAGCATTCCTGTGAACGAAACTCGCAGCAGCCGCAACATGATGTCGGCGTGTACGCGTACGTGCCGCCACAGCACGTGAATCCGCTCCGTGCCCTTCAATAGTCGATAAAACTGGTAAAGCACACCGATCGAGCGTCCGGTGAGCGTAGCCAGCGCCGCGCCTGTCACACCCATCCGAGGAAATGGTCCAATGCCGAAGATCAGGCAGGGATCGAGAACCAGATTGATGATGTTCGACACCCACAGCAGGCGCATCGCGATCGCTGCGTCTCCTGCTCCGCGGAAGATCGCGTTATTGAGGAACAGCATGATGATCGCGCCGCAACCGCCCAGCGCAATCCGCGCATACCCCGACCCAATTGCCACGATGTCCGGCGAGGCCCCCATGGCCTTCAGCAGTTCCGGGGCGTAGATCCCCGCAGGAATGCCGATGGCGAGGGATATCGCCAGCCCCAAGATCACCGCCTGTACGCCGGCAATGGCCGCATCCTCGGGATCTTTTTCGCCGATGCGGCGCGCAACCATCGCAGTGGTCGACATTGCAACGCCAAGGCCAATGGCAAACACCAGCGCCAGCATCGATTCCGTAATGCCGACCGTAGCAACCGCGTTCGCGCCGAGCCTGCCGACCCAGAAGACGTCGGTTACGGCGAACAGGGATTCCAGCACCATTTCCAGCACCATTGGAATGGCGAGCAGCAAGATGGCACGATTCAGATTTCCTGTTGTGAAGTCCTGGTGCGAGCCTCTTAAAGCCTCGCGTACCGAAGACCAGAAACTCCGCTCATCCTCCGTCGGAGGCGGCGGGATCAACCACTCAAGAACAGACATGCAAAGCTCCACGTTGGCGCGAAACGCACATAGGCGCGCACCAATAGCGATGGGGTCACACTGCGATCAGATTTTGATTTGCAGAATTACCCCAGGTCTGAATCTGACCTCGGGGCCGAAAAGAAGGGAAATTCCCGAGGCAATGTTCAGCTAATAGGTCGGAGTCGGACAATGACGGTGACGGGCTGAAACACTGTTTCCTCCATAGGCCGGAGAGACCGGCGGGTCTTAAGACTATAACCCGATTCTCAGTTTGAATTCCAGCGAAATCGCACGGTCACGTCGGATACGGCCGATCCCCTTGGTGACAAAGCAAAGCCCGGCAGCTCTATTGGACTGCCGGGCGATGCAACGTGCAGATTGTGACCTGTCTTATTCTTCCTCTTCGTCAATTGGGCGTTTGGCGTTCGCAAGGATCTTTTCTGCCACGAGTTGCGGAACGATGTCGTAGTGATCCATCTCCATCCGGTAGCTGCCTTTGCCCTGCGTCATCGAGGTCAGCTGTGTGCCGTAGGTCAGCATTTCGGCCATCGGGACTTCGGCGTTGATGACGGTTGTCTTGCCCCTGGATTCCATGCCTTGGACGCGGCCGCGGCGGCTGTTGAGGTCGCCCATCAGGGCGCCGGCAAACTCGTCGGGCGCTTCGATGGCGACTTTCATGATGGGCTCGAGGAGGCAGGGCTTGCACATCTCCATGCCGTTGCGGAAAGCCAGCCGGCCCGCAGTCTTGAAGGAGAGCTCGTTGGAATCGACGTCGTGGTAGCTGCCGTCGTACACCGTTGCCTTGAAATCGACCACAGGGTAGCCAGCGAGATAACCGCGCGCAGCCGATTCGACGATCCCTTTTTCGATGGCAGGGATGAAGTTGCGGGGGATCGCCCCGCCGAAAACTTCATTGCCGAACTCGAACCCGCCGCCGCGAGGCAGAGGTTCCATACGGATCTTGCAGTCGCCGAACTGGCCGTGGCCGCCGGACTGTTTTTTGTGGCGGCCATGGGCCTCAGCCTTGCCGCGAATCGTCTCCCGGTAGGGAACCTTGGGCGCTTTCAGCGTGACCTCGGCATGGTACCGCTTCTTGAGGCGCGATACGATTGTCTCGATGTGCGGCTGTCCGGCTCCGGCGATGAGGAATTCGTTGGTCTGCGGATCGCGGAAAAATCGGATGAGCAGATCCTCTTCCATAAGCTTGTGAATCGCGGGGGCGAGTTTGTCTTCGTCGGCGCGGCTCTTAGGCTCGATTGCATATGTCATCGCAGGTTCGGGCATGGAGGCCGGTTCTACCTGAATGTCAGCGCCCTTTGCACCGAGCGTATCGCCGGTCAGCGTGTCTTTAAGTTTGGCAACCGCGCCGAGATCGCCGGCGTGCAGTTCGGGAACCTCGACTGGCTTGCGGCCTTGCATGACACTCAGGTGCGAGAAGCGCTCCTGCGTCCGTCGAGTGTAATTTTCAAGCGTGGCATCATTCTTCACGGTCCCGCTGATGACTTTGAAGAAGCTAATGCGGCCTGCAAATGGATCGCTCATGGTCTTGAACACAGCTACAGCCGTGGGCTCGCTGTCATCCACCTTGCGAGAGGCCGTGCCGCCGCTCGCACCCGCATCAGCGCCATTGCCGTTCGCCGCGACGGCCTGCATCGCTGCGGTCTTCACCGGGATTGGCGACCGCTCCGTCGGCGCAGGGGCATACACTTTGATGAAGTCCAGCAGATGATCCGTCGCAACGTTGGTTCCACCGCTGGCGAACAGGACCGGGAATATTCGGTCTTCGCGGATCGCTTCGTGCAGCGCGGAAATGAGGTGCTGCTCGGGAATTGTGCCCTGGGCGAAGAACTCTTCCATTAGCTCGTCTTTGCCTTCCGCGACCAGTTCGACAAGCGCTTCGTGCGCTTCCTTTGCCTGCTGTGCGATGCTCGCTGGAATCTCACCAGTAATCTTGCCGCGTCCGTCGCCGTTGGGCGTGTAGTGGAAGGCTTCCATTGTCACCAGGTCTACTACGCCATGAAATCCCTGCGCATCCGAGATGGGCATCTGCACCGGGACGCAATTCCGTCCCCACCGCTCATGCAGGTCATCGATCAGCGCGCTTAATCCGCCGCCACCACCCGCTTTCGGGTGATCCATCTGGTTGATCACCACAAACCGCGGGACGTTCGCTTCTTCGGCGTACTTCCACACACGCTCAGTGACTGGCGCAACGCCATTCTGCGCGTTCACCACCACGCAGGCCGCCTCAACCGGCAGCAGCGCCGCCCGCGCCTCGTGCGTGAACATGTGGAATCCTGGCGTATCTACAAAGTTGATTTTCACGCCCTGCCATTCGGCAAAGGCTACGGCATTCGACATGGTCGTGCCGCGAGCTACTTCTTCTTCGTCATAAGCGGTGACGGCCGAGCCGTCATTCACGCGTCCCTGTGTTGGTGTCATCTTTGCGGCATGCAGCAACGCGGCAATCAGTGATGTCTTGCCGCTCTGCGCATGCCCCACTACAGCTACGTTGCGGATCTCACTTCCCTGGTACGTTTTCATGACATTTCTCCTTCAGAAGAGTGCTTCGAAATTGAGACGAGGCCGGCCATGAGGGCGAACCTCAAAGCCTGTGGATCAGAAACTGAGATGTGTGGGTGGTGGCACAGGGAATTCGCCAAGGCGTCCGTCAGGACGTCAGCGCGTCCGGTTTGCCGAGCTCGACCGTCGGTCACATCGATCAGCTTCTGCAACCTGCCCGGGTCTTCGGACCCGTGCTGTTGCCGGGGCCGACACTTGGCTGCCCCGTTGCCGATGATGTGACCCCGTGGAGGGCCCAGTCTGCCGTCTTCCTCGTCCATGCGGAGAGTCCCCGGCAGGCGCCGGGCGGAGAGACGTACAACAGGATCGCCGGGCGTCTAGCTTTAAGAAGCGGATGCTATCACAGCCGGAGCATGAACGTCCTGTGACTCGAATTACAGCTAGCGGGTCAGCTTGAAATACCACTCCAACCCATTATTGGTATCTGCAAAGCCAGTCAGTTCAATCGGCCGGGCCTGCAAAGAGAATGTGATTTCCATCGGGATCCACGACAATGAAGGTTCTGGCGCCCCAGGGCTCCTTCTTCAGTGTTTGACCAAAGGGCACTGCGGCGGCCTGATAACTCAAAAAAAGCTCTTTGATCTCGGCTGCTGTCCCGAGAGTGAGTGTAGCGGAGAGCAGACCCTCACGCTCCCGAATATCGCCAGCGAACACAGGTTCGCAGACCAGCCTCAAATTGAGCCGTGCATGGTCGCGGGTCACCTGCCCATAGAATGGCGGATCACCATAGATGAAGGCGACCCTGAAGCCGAGCCTATCGACATAGAAAGCGCACGATGCTTTGATGTCGGCAACGAACAATTGTGCTTCGGTTGAATTCAGAAAAGGGCGCAGTCCAGTCTGTCCGGCTTCATTGGTCATTGCTTCATGAGTCATGGCATGGGCTCCTGTTTTGAGCGCCTGCCACCCTTCAAAACCCCTCTCGCGCGCCACGAGCTCCTGCGCGTCGGCGAGTTTGAAGTTTGCGTCCAGTATCTGCTCGTCGCTGAGGTGGCGAAAGCGGGGCAAGCCTGCCCTGATTCTGGCTGCGACCGGATAGTACCGTTCGCGGTGCCAGCGCAGATATTGTTTCGCTTGTTTCTTGAGGTTTTCGAGATTTGGCATGGGCGCAATGGTGTTCACTTGTCGTAGGTGGGCGTTGCCCTTTCGATCTGCACCGATGCGCCCTACGCAGCCATGAAAATAGTGCTTCGACCGGGGCCGGGTTGTCAATTGTCCCTTGTACAGCGTAGCGGGACAGGATTGCAGGGTATAGAACACACAAAAGCCCCGCTCCCCTCGGTGATGTCTTTCAAACCTGACCGACCACCGAATTACAGCTCCGGCCACCAGCTTTCAGCCTTGGGCCAGGGACGGAAGGCTGGTAATCGAAACAAGAGCCCGATCAGTGTAGAACCGGCAGAAGGCTCGAAAAATCATCGGTCCAGAGCCGCAGCCCGGCAATTTGTTCCGGCTGCCTGGCTGCCCGGGCAATCTCGGGCCGGGCCAAGAACCCTGCGTCATCACTCAGAAGCATCCAGGTCGCCGAGAACTCGCCGCGTTCGTCCTTCGATGCCGAACTGATCGTAACGGCCTTCATCCCCGCCGACCGGGCCAGCAGCCAAATCGGCGCTTCCAGATCCACATGCCGGTTCGAAATGTGAAATGCGATAATTCCGCCGGGAGCAAGATGCTGCCGATACAGTGCGAGTGCTTGTGTTGTAAGCAGGTGCAACGGAATGGCATCTCCTGAAAAAGCATCGACAACCAGAACGTCGAAGCCCTGGGGTGGCTCAGTTGCGAGAGACGTTCGCGCATCCCCGGTGACTATGGAAACCTGCGCACCGGAATCGCGAATATAGGTGAACACGTTTCGGGCAATCGGCTCGACGGCCGGATTGATGTCGTAGAACTGAATCCGATCGCCGCGCTTTCCATAAGCGGCTATCGTCCCCGCGCCCAGTCCGATTACCCCGATTTTTCGCGGCCGATTATCGCAGCAAAACCGGATCGCAAGACCCACGCCTGAGTCTTCTGCGTAATAACTTGTTGGCGTATGCCGCTGGGCGTCAGCTCCGAAGATTTGGGTTCCGTGTTCGACATTGCCATTGGTCAGGGTTCGCAGTGTCGCTCCCGGAAAGCCGAAGGTCTGCTTCACCCGCAATGCGCCATAGAAGTTGCGAACCGCGACTTGCGTGGTGCGCCAATTCACGGTGTTGATCCAGAAGATCTGCACGGCCATGATGATGGAGCCCACACCCCACAGCAGCCGCGTGCTCCAGCCATCCTGCCAGGTCACGACGAAGGCCAACAGCGCAGTAATGCAGCAGGTGATTACCAGATCCATGTTGAAGCGAAATAACAACGGGAATGCAATGCCAATGATGAATGATCCCAGCGCACCGCCCGCTGCAAACAGTAGATAAAACATGGTAGATTCCGATGCTCGCTGTGGCTTCAACCGGTATGCCTCTGTATGGCAGAACAGGCAAGATGCAAACGCCTCTACCAGAAAGAACCCGATGCTGATGCGCAGCGGCCACTCCACTTCCTGCTTCGAAAGCGCATAGCCAAGGCTCGCCAACATGATGATCAGAAATCGCGCCACGATGCTGCGCGGGAGCAAACGCGGAAACTCAAACGCGAGAATGATCGTCAGCAGGTATACGCCCAGCGGCAAAACCCAGAGCAGGGGGATCGCCGCAACGTTTGCCGTCAGATAGCTCGTGACAGCGCTTAGCTGCATTGCCGCGCCCATCGGCAGCAGAACCCAAAGCAGTTTATGTGCGAAAGGTGCCGGGGCTCTGTCATCCACGTCCGTAGCTTCGGGAGTCTGCAGGTTCGGGCCGGCTCTCCGCGCCCGCCAAGCCAGCATGCCCGAAAGCAGGGCGAAGGCCGCAAACCCGCAGCACCATGCGACGCGCTGCGCTCGCGACGTAAGGTGGGGCTCAATCAGCGTGGGATAGCTGGCGAGTGCCAGCAGCGACGCGAGATTTGAGAGTGCAAACAGCCGGTAGGGAATCGCCGTTCCGTGGAGGCGCGCCCACCACACCTGCATCAGCGGGCTGGTCGTCCCGAGGGCGAGAAAGGGAAGTCCGATCGTGCTGCTCAGGACCGCAAAAACGGCAAAAATCGGGTGACTCGAACCGCCGTCGAGAACAAGGCTCCGCATGCACCAACCCAAGGTGGTGGCGAAACCAACCAGCAGCAAGCCAAAATAAACGATCCAGCGCGGCTGTCGGACCATCCAGTGCGCGTACAGGTAAGCGCACAGTAGCGCCGTCTGAAAGAAGACCAGACAAGTGATCCACACGGCAGCAGACCCGCCCAGCACCGGAACAAGCTGCTTGGCGGCAATGGGCTCAACCATAAAAAGCAGAAACGCACCAAGGAAAACCGTGGCCGCAAACAGCCATCGCGACCCGGTCATGCGAACCTCTGAGGCAACTTCAGCATCAATACTCATTTTCGATCACGCGGATGCTATCACAACCATATTGAAAATCAGTCTGCGTTTCTCATCGCTGCATGTGTTAGATTCGCCGTACACTCCAGCACGTTCCACGTTCCGGGTAGGCCAAAGCTACACAAGGAAGCTCCTGATGTCAGCCATGGGAATGAAGCGCGATGAGGCCGCACCCGTCAACCCGGATGCTGCGATCGGTGCGACTGCGCAGCGCAAGGCCGCCCTCCGCCTTCTGCCCATCATAGGCATTGGCTACGGCCTCGCTTACATGGACCGCATCAACATCAGCTTCGCCTCGCTGCGGATGAACAGCGACCTGCATTTCAGCGCAACAGTGTATGGGCTCGGAGCCGGCCTGTTCTTCATCGGATACGCACTGTGTGAGGTGCCCTCAAACCTGCTACTGCTGCGCTTCGGCCCCCGGCGCTGGCTGGCGCGCATTATGCTCACGTGGGGTTTGCTCGCTGCGGCAATGATGTTTGTTCGAACTCCGTTTGAGTTCTACTCCGTGCGCCTGCTCCTCGGCATCTCCGAAGCGGGGTTCTTCCCCGGCGTTATTTATTACCTCACTCTATGGTTTCCAGCAAGGGCCCGCGCGCGCGCGGTGAGCCGGTTCTACGTGGCTCTGCCGCTCAGCACGGTGGTTATGGGAGCGCTGGCCGGTTGGCTCATCGGATTGCAGGGAACATTCGGCCTCGCGGGCTGGCAGTGGCTCTTCCTCCTGGAGGGATTGCCCGCGGCACTGTTCAGCTTTGTCATTCTCGCTGCGCTGCCAGACAGCCCGGATAAAGCGGCATGGCTCACGGCGGATGAAAAGTCGTGGCTCCAGCGTCAACTCGAAGCCGACCGCGCCCAGGCGCATATCGGCGACGAGGCCGGCGTTCTGCGTGCCCTGCTCTCACCCAAGGTGTGGATGATCGGACTCTTCTTTCTCTCTGCTCTGACCTGCAATTACGGTTTCTACTTCTCTGGCCCCGCCATTTTGCAGGCTGTAACGGGATGGAGCGTTGCGAAAGTCGGACTCCTGATGTCCTGCTCCGGAATTTGCGGTGCAGCCGCGATGCTCTTTGGAGGATCCAATTCCGATCGAACCGGCGATCGCGCTATGCACTGCATTGTGCCTTGCTGCGTCATGGGAGCGGGCTACTTCATCGGCAGCTACGGACGCCCCGGCTGGCTGGTTGTGCTCGCGCTAGGAGCAAGCTTTGTCGCGTTTATGGCGCTTCAGGCGCCTGCGCTGGCAGTCCCCACTCAGTTTCTCGCTGGTCGTGCCGCTGCGGCGGGTATTGCGGCGATGAACACCATCACGATGTTCAGCGGTTTCATTGGCCCCTATTGGATGGGACGAATGAAGGACGCGACCGGAAACTATAACCTTGGATTGCGTGGCCTGATCGTTCCCAGCCTGACTGCTGCTCTTGTTATGTTTCTCCTGACACGGAGTCTTGCGCGGCCCAGCGTTTCCGCAGCACCCGTGAATTTGGCAGATGAACCGGTCTGACACAGACTCTCCGCGCGGTTATCCATTATCCTTGCGTTGATTCCGAATCTGTTTGCTTTATGTACGGAAAAACTCTCACGGTAGTTGCGAACTTTGCCATTCTCTGTGCCTTGAGCTGTTACGGCTATGGACAGGATTCCACGGCATTAAGAGCAGATGAGCAGGCGTTCACCTTGAAGATGCCGGTGGATGAGGTGAAGGTTACATTCCATGCGTCCGATGGCAAAGGTGATCCGCTCGAGAACCTGAAAAAGAACGACGTGCAGCTCTCTGATAACGGCAAACTCCAAAGCCGAACAGTTGCATTTCATGAATATCGCGATCTGCCCATTCGTGTCGGCTTTCTGCTCGACAATAGTCCCTCGATGCAAACTCAATTGGATTGGAGCCAGGTAATCGCCTCGGAACTGATCAGGGGATTTTTTCGGGCGAACTCAGACCAGGCGTTCACAATGGGCTTCGGAGTCGATGCACGGCTTACACAGGATTGGACCGAACACGCCGACCCCATTTCGAAGGGCATCACTGTCGGCCTCGAAAAGCGAGCTGATGAACGCGAAGGCACCGCCATGTTCGATGCCATCTACAAGGTGTGTCGAGAGAAGTTTTCAGAGGAAACCACCGCGTTGTCGGGAAACTTCATCCTCCTGTTCACCGATGGAGAAGATAACTCGAGTCAGAGGTGGGGTGCCGAAGCTGTGGACATGTGTCAGCGTGCTCGCACTGCGATCTATGTCTTTATTCCGGAGTGGAAATCGCGAGCATCCCGCGGGCAGCTCATTCTCGAAGATCTCGTGTCGAAGACGGGTGGCCGGGTGTTCTATCGAAGCAGGCAATCCGTGCACGAATCATTGGCGCTTGCGGTCTCAGACATGCGGTATCAATATGAGTTGATCTATTCCCCTCCGGGGCTGAAGCGAGACGGAGCGTTCCACCACATAAAAATGAAGTGCAGGGTGGCACGTGCACAGATTCAAGTGCGCTCGGGCTACTACGCCTCTGCAAAGCCCGGCGAAACGAAGTAGCTAGATGGCCGCCGCCGCGGGCAGGATCTCATCCACATCCACCCATGCCGTCGGGTAGTTCCCGGTGTAGCAGGCCACGCAGAATCCATTGCCTTCCCCGCCATCGCAGCTTTTCTGCAGCCCATCGAGAGAGAGGTAGGCGAGGGTATCAGCCTCGATAAACTGCCTGATCTCCTCGATGGTTTTGTTGGCCGCGATCAACTCCTGCTTCCGAGGCGTATCCACGCCATAGAAGCACGGCGAAATCGTCGGTGGGCAACTGATGCGCAGGTGAACTTCTTTCGCACCCGCCCCTCGCACCATCCGCACAATCTTGCGGCTGGTTGTTCCGCGAATGATCGAGTCATCGATAAGAACGACGCGCTTGCCTTCCAGCAGATTGCGAACCGGGTTCAATTTGAGCCGCACTCCGAAGTCGCGCACGCGCTGCTCCGGTTCAATGAAGGTTCTTCCGACGTAATGATTGCGGATTAGACCAAATCGAAATGGAATTCCACTCTCGTCTGCGTAGCCCAGCGCGGCTGTCACGCCGGAGTCCGGCACCGGGACAATGACATCTGCTGGAACTGCTGACTCACGCGCAAGCTGCCGACCCATCTGATCGCGGCTCTCCTGCACCCACCGGCCGTACACCTTGCTGTCGGGTCGGGCAAAATACACATGCTCAAAGATGCAGCTCGACTGCTTCACGCCAGTCGCGTATTGCCGGCTCGTCAGCCCGTCTTCGGTCACCATCACCAGTTCGCCGGGCAGGACGTCCCGCTCGTACTCGGCCCGGAGCAGATCGAATGCGCAACTCTCTGACGCAAACACAATCGTGTCCGGTGCATCTTGATTGCGGATGCGCCCGATGGATAGCGGACGGAATCCACGCGGATCGCGAGCCGCAAAGATGCGATCCCGGGTCATCATCACGATGGAAAATGCGCCTTCGACCTGCCGCAGTGAATCGGCAATGGCATCCACCAGCGTCCCCGCCGGCGAGTGCGCGATGAGCTGCACAATGATTTCGGAGTCCGACGTGGTTTGGAAATATGCGCCGTCCCGCTCGAGCTTGCTCCGAACCGTTCCCAGATTCACCAGGTTTCCATTGTGCGCGATCGCGATCAGACCTTTCGTCGATTCAACGCGAATTGGCTGCGCATTCAACAGCGCCGAATCACCGGTCGTCGAGTAGCGCGTATGCCCAATGGCCATCTGTCCGGGCAGCTTCTGGAGGACTTCGTCGCTGAAAATTTCTGAAACGAGGCCCATGCCCTTGATGTTCGCGAGGTGCTGGCCGTCAGCCGTTGCAATTCCCGCTGACTCCTGTCCCCGATGTTGCAGCGCATAGAGGCCGAGGTATGCCATCCTGGCGGCATCTGCGTGGCCGTGAATCGCAACAACGCCGCACTCTTCATGCAGCTTGTCGTCGATCTGCTTTGGATTTGGGGTGATCTGTGATGAACACTCTGCTGCAAGGGCACAAGTGGCGTCGGCTATTCCCTCGACCCCCTGGAACAACCGATGGCTCATGCCGTCACCTCGTTATGAAGAGCAGCTTCCAGAGATCTCGCCCAGGGTTTGCGCAACTCAGAAATCCGCGCGGAGATCAAGAGATCTCCGTAGACCGAAATTTCGAGGCGGTCACCGCCGGTTGTTCCGATGCGCGTGCAAAGATAGCTGAAGTCGTTGGCCAGTTTCTCTATTTCGGAGGTGTGTTCGTGCACAGTGCTAATCAGCACGGTGGAAGCTGGCTCGGCGAACAGACCGAAGAGAGGATGTGTCATGAGCGACGGTTCTTGATCGACTCTCGCCCCGATGCCTCTCTCAAACGTCGCCTGCGCGAGAGCGGTTGCAATGCCGCCATCCGAGATGTCGCGGGCAGAGCGAATCAGTTTCTTCGTCGCCAACGCGGTGAGCAGCTTCTGCAGGTCAGATTCTGCATCCAAATCGAGCGACGGAGGCGTACCCCACAGCTCACCTAGCACCGCCTTGGCGTATTCTGAACTGCCAAATGCGGACATGTTTTGTGCAGCTGTTGCTTCCGGTGCCTCCAAATCCGCATCCGGCACAGGCTCCGCTTCTGTCTCGACGGGGTAGTAGCGCATTGGCTCGGGACGGAATGGCACTTTCATGTCAGGTTTGGGCGCCTCGCCGCGTGGAACCGGCCACAACAGCAAAATCGCATCACCAGCACGTTGAAAGCTCGCCGGTACTGCATGTGTCACATCATCCAGAATGCCCACAATGCCCAGCACCGGTGTCGGATAAATTCCTTCCCCTTTTGTCTCGTTGTACAGCGAAACGTTGCCGCCGGTAATTGGTGTGCCCAGAGCCGTGCATGCGTCTGCGATTCCGTCGATTGCGCTCGAAAGCTGCGCCATAATCTCTGGCTTCTCAGGATTGCCGAAGTTCAGGCAATTGGTCGCTGCAACCGGGGTCGCACCTGCGCACGCGACTTTGCGCGCTGCTTCGGCTACCGCGTGCATCGCTCCAAGCTTTGGATCGAGATAAGACCATCGCCCATTGCCATCAAGCGCCATGGCAAGTCCGCGCTCATGTTGTGGCTCACCCGTTCCCTTAATGCGCATCACCCCGGCTTCGCCGCCCGGCCCAAGCACCGTGTTGGTCTGCACCATCGAGTCGTATTGCTCATGTACCCAGCGTTTCGAGCAAACATTCACACTTGCCAGCAGAACCTTGAGATCAGCAGTAAGATCCCGATCTTTCGCCAACTCCGCTGCTGCTTCGACTGACGGATCCAGGGCAACAGCCGTCTTCCATGTCCCCACGGGGCGGTGATATAGCGGGGCATCGTCCGTCAGGGATTGGTTCGGAATATCAGCAACCAGCTCGCCATGGTGGCGAATCTTGAGACGCGACTCCGGCTGCACCGTGCCCACTATGACCGCGTCCAAGCCCCACTTTGCGAAGACCCTAAGAACCTCGTCCTCGCGGCCCTTCTCGGCAACCAGCAGCATGCGCTCCTGGCTCTCGGAAAGCATGATCTCGTAAGCGCTCATTCCGGTTTCGCGTTGCGGAACCAGATCAAGCTCCACATCCAATCCAACGCCGCCACGCGCGCCCATTTCGCAGGTCGAGCAGGTCAGTCCCGCAGCGCCCATATCCTGGATGCCAACGATCGCGCCGGTCTTCATCGCCTCCAGGCAGGCCTCAAGCAGCAGCTTCTCCATAAACGGATCACCGACCTGCACATTCGGCCGCTTCTGCTCGGAACCTTCTGTGAACTCCTCCGAGGCCATCGTGGCTCCATGAATGCCGTCCCGCCCCGTCTTTGCACCTACATATATGACTGGGTTGCCGGTGCCTGTCGCCTTGCCATAAAAGATCTCGTCCTTACGGACGAGCCCCAGTGCGAACGCATTCACCAGCGGATTCCCGCTGTAGCATGGCTCAAACTTGGTTTCGCCGCCGAGATTGGGAACACCAAAGCAGTTGCCGTAGCTTGCGATCCCGCTGACCACGCCCTCAACAATGGAGTGATTCTTCTGTATGAGTTCAGGTTCGACACCGGGTTCCGGGCGGATCGGCCCGAACCGCAGCGAATCCATCACCGCCAACGGCCGCGCGCCCATGGTGAAGATGTCGCGCAGAATGCCGCCAACACCCGTCGCCGCGCCCTGATGCGGCTCGATGTAGCTCGGATGATTATGGCTCTCGATTTTGAAGGCGCAAGCCCAGCCATCCCCCACGTCGATGATGCCCGCGTTCTCCCCGGGGCCCTGAACGACGCGGTCGCTCTTCGTCGGAAGGCGTTTTAAATGCACACGGCTCGACTTGTATGAGCAGTGCTCGCTCCACATCACGCTGTAAATTCCCAGTTCCGTGAGGGAAGGGACGCGTCCCAGTGCCGTCAGGATCCGTTCGTACTCGTCCGGGGTGATGCTGTGCTGTGCCAGCAACTCCGGAGTGACAACGACCGGATCGGGAACGACTGCAGAAGAGGCAGTAGTCATCACGATTGCCTCCATTGTCGCACGGGACTCAGGACAGGTCCCTCAATGTACACCGGCAAAGGACTTAAGTTGCGTCCTGATGGGTTTTGCGCTTTTCTGCGACTCGGCCAACCTGCTGAAATGATGTGTGCAGATGGGTAAGTGCGGGTTCGAGGTGACGTAAGCTTCCCGCCCGACGGGATGAATCGATCGGGATTCCTGTTTGGTTTCTGCTTCCGGCCCGTTCTCAAAACCCAACTACTTATGCGGCGTAGAAACGGTATGAGTTGACCTTCAGCAAGCTCGCTCGAACTGACTGAAACGCTAGTTCCAGCTATGGACAGCTCAGATACTGATGCTCCATGATGCTTCGACCCGTGCACTACAGTGGCCCGGCCACGAAAGCATATGCGATACTTTTCATGCACCTCCACCCCGGCCGGGATGGCGGAACTGGCAGACGCAGCGGACTCAAAATCGTCCTTCCTAAAATCAAAGCCTCCGTAAACAACTGAATAAAAATGGCTTGGTGTGGTCATGTTTTCGGTGCATGTCTTGCGCAACTCTTGCACACTTTTGCGATTCTTATAGAGAAGCAGGAGGTGCAGCCGCATGGCAGAGCATCACACCATCCTCGGTGGCAAAGTTCATGTCTACAAACGTCCGAACAGTTCGAGTTGGCAATGCGCGACCTATCTGGCCGGAAGGAACCGGCGCACGACGACCAAAGAAGACAGCCTGTCGAAAGCGAAGGAGTTCGCGGAAGACTGGTATTTGCAGTTGCGCGGCAAGCTCCGAGACGGCCAGTTGAAAACCGGCAAGCTTTTCCGCGAAGCTGCAAAGTTGTACCTGCGCGAATTCGACATCATGACGCAGGGACAGCGCAGCGCGAAATATGCCAGCGGACAGCACGCGCGTGCCAATGGCTATCTGATCCCGTTCTTCGGCAGCATGGTGCTACCTGAGATCACGGCGGGCAAGGTCAACGAATATCGCGTCCATCGACTTGAAGAGTGCAAGGCTTTGCGAGGCAAGCCTCCAGCGCGTAGCACCATGCACCAGGAGATCGTGACGTTGCGCCAGATTTTCAAGACGGCTCTGCGCCACGGCTGGATCGATCATCTGCCGGATTTGTCGGCGCCCTACCGCGCTTCGGCCAAAATTTCTCATCGA
>Ga0157369_10005580_pt1 | contig 14609 bp, 7 predicted proteins | sample C25metaG_FD_113461 | JGI IMG/M metagenome (GOLD analysis project Ga0157369, IMG submission 113461) | Corn rhizosphere microbial communities from Kellogg Biological Station, Michigan, USA - C2-5 metaG | ecosystem: Host-associated > Plants > Roots > Rhizosphere > Soil | place: USA: Michigan...
CAGACCCGGCTGCTGCGAGTGCTGGCCGATGGCGAATTCTATCGCGTCGGCGGCCACACCCCAGTCAAGGTGGACGTGCGCATCATCGCCGCTACCCACCAGAATCTCGAAGGCCTGGTGCGCGAGGGCAAGTTCCGCGAAGACCTGTTCCATCGTCTCAATGTCATCCGCATCCACATCCCGCGCCTGGCCGATCGCCGCGAGGACATCCCCGCACTCGCCCGCCACTTCCTCGCCCGCGCCGCCCAGGAACTGGCCGTGGAACCCAAGACCCTGCGCAGCGAGACCGAGGAGTACATGAAAGGCCTGCCCTGGCAGGGTAACGTGCGCCAGCTGGAGAACACCTGCCGCTGGATCACGGTGATGGCCTCCAGCCGCGAGGTGCTGATCGACGACCTGCCGCCGGAGCTGCTCAACCAGCCCCAGGACGCCGCTCCGGCCGCCAACTGGGAACAGGCGCTGCGCCAGTGGGCCGACCAGGCTCTCACCCGCGGTCAGTCCAGCCTGCTGGACAACGCCGTACCGGCCTTCGAACGCATCATGATCGAGACGGCCCTCAAGCACACCGCCGGCCGCCGCCGCGATGCCGCCGTCCTGCTGGGCTGGGGTCGCAACACCCTGACCCGCAAGATCAAGGAGCTGGGCATGAAGGTGGACGGGCCGGATGAGGAGGGGGAGGACTGAAGCTCTCGACGGTGCCGTAGGTTGGGTTGAGCGTAAGCGAAGCCCAACATTGCCAGGCTTGAACTTCATATCGGTGCCTTAGCTGCTTATCGTGTTTTGCTGGTAGCTCTTTTTTCGCCCACTCGGGCGACTCACTTTTTTCAGTCGCGGCTGCGCGCCCCGGACTACGCGTCCCGGACAAAAGTAAGCAAAAACGCTTGCCCCGACCATCCGGCCCTCCGCTGCACTCCGGATGACTCGCGTTGCTCGCCCTTCGGGCCAGCCTACGGCTGTTACTTCGCTGCGCTACGTTTCGCTCACACCAGCGCCGTTCCGGGGTCGGCCTACACGGGCCGTCCATGGCCCGTGTAGGCCTCTCGCCGCATCCATGCGGCTCGACCCACTCCACGACACTGGCGTTCGCCCTCCTGAACGGGGCGACTCGCCAGACTGAAGGTGTTGGCTGAAGAAACGGAAGCGACTCATAGCGTGGACAAGGGCGAAGCCTTGTCCACTGATGATGTCGGTGCCCAACAGTGGAAAACGCTGCGCGGTTTTCCACGCTACGCCCCCCTGAACTCCGAACTCTCAGGCTGGCGCCCCGTCCCCGTCAGTGAGGCCGAGTTCCGGTGTCGTGGCGGGGGTTGCGAGGCAGGACGCCGAGCAAGGCACGAGGGGCAGGAGGCCCCTTCGTGCCGTGCCCCCCGGATCGGCGCCGGAGTGAGGGGACCCGGAGCGCAGCGGAGGGCCGAAACGTGGGGACAGCGTTTTTGGTTACTTTTGTCCGGGGCGCGCAGCCGCGACTGGCAAAAGTGACTCGCCCGAGGGGGGCGAAAATAAAACGATCAGCAAACTGCGATAATCAGCTGAGGCAGCCTTAAGCCCGAACCCGAGACGTTTGGGCTTCGCTAACGCTCAACCCAGGTAACAAAGCCCCCCAAAACACCCAAACCAAAACTTGGCACACCTCCTGCAATATCCTAGGTAACTACCCTTTTGGGGACCTCGGTACAGGCAGGCTGGGGAATCCCCTCTTTTCTTCCCGAGGCCATCACTCACTGTGATGGCCTCTTTTTTTCGTCCGTGAAAAGTCGCGAACCCCAGGCTAGAGCGCTTTTCACCCCACGGCCAAGCCCATGGGATTGGCCGTGGCAGATGAAGCACCTAGGCAACTCGGCGCCACATCCCGTTCCGCTCTGGTGCAAACCAGCGGCCTTTTGCCTGATAACGGGGCATTTCAGGGGGTCAGCGGGACCTCGACGTGGAGCACCCAGTCCTCACCTTCCTCGACGATACGATCACTGGCCTGCAGGGCGCCGCCGACGCCTACCAGCAAAATCTTCAGGTCCTGTCCGTCCTGGCGTACCGTCCAGGAAAAGCTGCCGCCCGGCCGCGCCACCCGCCCCTGGCGTTCGCCGCCGTCCCAGCGGGCGCGGGGCAGGCGCAGGCTGAGGGCGCCGTCGGGGCGATAGCGTTCGTAGAACAGCGAGCGATCGGCGGTGATCAGCAATTCGAAGCGGCCGGCTTCCTGGCGACTGTCCACCCCCAGGATGACCGGGCGGCGGGCCTCGGACGACCAGGGATCGGGATGGGTACGCTGGTACACCAGCTGGCCGATGATCATGCCGAACAGGCCGGCGCCCAGCGCCGCCGAGGCCAGCCAGAGGGTCAGGCGCTGGCGCTGGCTGCGCCATTCGGCCTTGAGCAGGTCGGGATCCTCCACCCGCGCCAGTTCTTCCCGGCGGGCGCGCTGTTCGCGCAACAGCCAGTCGACCAGCCGGCGCCAGAGGTTCATCGCCCTACCCCGCTCGCGACGGCGCGGCGGTGGCGCAGTACCATAGGCGCTTTGCCAGGCGCCCTGCCCTTCATGTTCGACATCATCCTCTACCAACCGGAAATTCCGCCCAATACCGGCAACGTCATTCGCCTGTGCGCCATCACCGGCTGCCGCCTGCATCTGATCGAGCCACTGGGCTTTGCGCTGGACGACAAGAAATTGCGCCGCGCCGGCTTGGACTACCACGAGTGGTCCAGCGTGCGGACCCATGCCAGCCTCGCGGCCTGTATAGCAGATTTGCAGCCACCCCGACTGCTGGCCTTCACCACCAAGGCCAGCCATCCCTTCACCGAGATCGCCTATGCGCCGGGCGATGCGCTGCTGTTCGGCCCGGAAAGTCGCGGCCTGCCGGCCGAGGTGCTGGAGTCCCTGCCGCCCGAGCAGCGGCTGCGCCTGCCCATGCTGCCCAATCGCCGCAGCCTCAATCTGTCCAACACCGTGGCCGTGGCGGTCTACGAAGGCTGGCGGCAACAGGGCTTCGCCGCACCGCCGGGCTGACCGTCAGAACCTTCCCGCCAGACGCGCCGTCCCATGACCTACAGGCACATCGCCAGACCGTCACACGAGGCGCACCATGAGCAAGATCGGCAAACCCAAGGTTGAACGCTACGATGCGCCCTCCGGTGGCTGGGGCTCGGCGCGCTCGGTGACCGAAATCGTCCTGCGTGAACGGGTGCCGCTCAAGTCCGGCGCCCTGCTGGCCAGGCAGAACAAGCATGGCGGCTTCGCCTGCGTGAGTTGCGCCTGGGCCAAGCCGGGCAAGCCCCACCCGCTGGAATTCTGCGAGAACGGCGCCAAGGCCACTGCCTGGGAGGTCACCAGCAAGAGGTGCGGACCGGAATTCTTCGCCGGCCATTCCCTCACCGAACTGCGCGGCTGGCGCGACTACGATCTGGAAGAGGTCGGACGCCTGACCCACCCCCTGCGCTACGACGTCGCCAGCGACCGTTATCGGCCAGTGAGCTGGGCCGAGGCCTTCGCCGACATCGGCGCCGAACTCAAGGCGCTGGATCCGGACTCGGTGATCTTCTACGCCTCGGGTCGGGCCGCGCTGGAAACCTCTTACCTCTATCAGCTCTATGCCCGCCTGTACGGCACCAACAACCTGCCGGACAGTTCCAACATGTGCCACGAAAGCACCTCGGTGGCCCTGCCCAAGAGCATCGGCGTGACCGTGGGCACCGTGACCCTCGACGACTTCGATCAGACCGACTGCCTGCTGTTCTTTGGTCAGAATCCGGGCAGCAACAGCCCGCGGATGCTGCATGACCTGCAGGAAGCACGCAAACGTGGCGCGCCTATAATCACCTTCAACCCCCTGCGCGAACGTGGCCTGGAAACCTTCGTCAATCCACAATCGCCGGTGGAGATGCTGACCGACCACCCCACCCAGATCAGCACCCAGTACCATCAGCTCAAGCCGGGTGGCGACCTCGCGGCCCTTACCGGCATGTGCAAGGCGCTGCTGACCGCCGATGACCAGGCCCGTGAACAGGGCCAGGCCGCGGTGCTCGATCATGCCTTCATCGCCGAGCACTGCCATGGCTTCGCCGACTTCTGCGAATGGCTGCAACGTCAGGAGTGGCCGCAGCTGGAGCGCCAGTCGGGCCTTACCCGCAGTGCGCTGGAAGCGGCCGCTACCGTCTATGCCCGCTGCCAGAAGGTCATCGGTATCTATGGCATGGGGCTGACCCAGCATCGCTACGGGGTGGAAACCATCCAGATGCTGGCCAACCTGCTGCTACTGCGCGGCAACCTCGGCAAGCCTGGTGCCGGTATCTGTCCGGTTCGGGGGCATTCCAATGTCCAGGGTCAGCGTACCGTGGGTATCACCGAAAAACCGGAACTGGCGCCGTTGAAGCAGCTGGGCGAGCGTTTCGGCTTCGCGCCGCCGCAAGACAAGGGCCGCAATACCGTAGAGGCCTGCGAAGGCATCCTCGACGGCTCGGTAAAGGCCTTCATCGGCCTGGGCGGCAACTTCCTGCGCGCCATTCCCGAGACCAGCCTGATGGAGCCCGCCTGGCGCACCCTGCGCCTGTCGGTACAGATCGCCACCAAGCTCAATCGCAATCATCTGGTGCCGGCGGACAAAGCCTACCTGCTGCCCTGCCTGGGGCGGACCGAGATCGATCGCCAGAACGAGGTGGAACAGGCCCATAGCACCGAGGACAGCACCGGCTGCATCCACGGCTGGCGCGGCGCGGCCGAGCCGCCCGAGGGTGAGTTGCTGTCCGAGCCAGCCATCGTCGCCGGATTGGCGAAGGCTACCCTGCCGGAAAACCCCAAGGTCACCTGGGATGCCTGGGTGGCCGACTATGCCCTTATCCGCGACGAGATCGCCCTCTCCTTTCCGGAGATCTTCCACGACTTCAATGCGCGGATGTGGGAGGTAGGTGGCTTCCATCGTCCGCTGCCAGCGGCCAAGCGCGAGTGGAAGACCGAAACCGGCAAGGCCAATCTCATCGTGCCACGCAGCCTGGAAGAAGACCCGGACATGCCCGCGAGCGGGCGTGACGTCCTGACCCTGATGACGCTGCGCAGCAACGACCAGTTCAACACCACCATCTACGGCTATCACGATCGTTTCCGCGGCGTGAAGGGCACCCGGGCGGTGCTCTTCATGAATCGCAACGACATCGAACGCCTGGGTCTGGCCGAAGGCGACAAGGTGCAGGTGTCGACGGTGGCCGACGATGGCGTGCGCCGCGAAGTGGGACCGCTGCGGGTCACGCCCTATAACATCCCGGAAGGCGCCTGTGGCGGCTACTACCCGGAATGCAATGCCCTGATCCCGCTTTGGCACCATGCCGAAGGCAGCAAGGTACCGGCGGCCAAGGCCATCCCGGTCCGTCTGAACAAGCTGATCGCGGCGAACGACGGCGGCTTTCCGGTAGAGCCGGAGGGGTATGGGGCGCAGTATTAGGCCCTGCTGGAGTCTCGCCTGAGCTAGGCCATGGCCTGCTGTTGGGCTTCGCTACGCTCAACCCAACCTACGGACGTGCTTTAGTAGGTTGGGCTGAGACAGCTCCATCGTCGAAGCCCAACGGCTACGCGAATGGCGGGCTTCGCTGCATCCAGCTCAGCCCGACGAGCCCTCAACCGATGGTCATCAGACTGGCATTGCCGCCGGCCGCTGCCGTGTTCACGCTCAGGGCGCGCTCGATGAGCAGGCGCTCCAGCGGGATGGCGGTTTCGCCACGGGCCAGGCCCTGGACACCGACGATGGGACCACTGCGCTTGGCCACCTGCTGGCAGACTTGGCGCAGCTGATCGGAATCGCCATGGTGCAGGACCGCTTCGAAGGCAACCTCGTCCTTGCGCCAGTCGGCCGCCACCTGCACCCGCGAGCGTACAGCCTGCGGCAGGCGATTCAGGGTGGCCTTGTGGGCCTCCTCGATCAGCGCCGTGCTGCCCACTGCCATGACCGCTGCCAGTTGCAGCAGCAGATCGCTGTCGTCGGCCGCCAGGCACAGCACCCGGCTACGTGGCAGCAGGCTGTAGCTGTTGCGCTCGCCGGTCGGACCCGGCAGCAGGCGGGTCAGGCCGCTCAGGGATTCTTCGGCGAATCTCAGGCAGGCCTGCTCCAGCTCGCCCAGGCCCTGCTGCCTGGCCCAGTCGTGCAGGGCGCCCAGCGGATTGCCGGCCTGCTGACGCAGGGCATCACGCACCTGCCATTCGGTCTCGCCGGTGCTGCCCTTGGCCAGGGCCACGGCGGGATCGCCATCGGGACGGGTGCTGAGCAGGCGATAGAGGTAGAGCGGACCGCCCGCCTTGGGACCGGTGCCCGAGAGGCCTTCGCCGCCGAAGGGCTGCACCCCGACCACCGCGCCGACCATGTTGCGGTTGACGTAGAGGTTGCCGGCATGGGCGCGCTCGATCACCTTGGCGATGGTCTCGTCGATGCGGGTGTGGACGCCAAAGGTCAGGCCGTAGCCGGTGGCATTGATCTGGTCGATCACCTTGTCCAGGTCCTTGCGGCCATAGCGCACCACGTGCAGCACCGGCCCGAAGACCTCGCGACCCAGTTCGGCCAGGCTCTCCAGCTCGATCAGGGTGGGCATGACGAAGGTGCCGCGGTGGATGGCGTCGCCTTCGACGCGACCGCCCTGGTGCACCCGGCGGCCTTTGCCTCTCAGGGTCTGGATGTGCTTGTCGATGGTGGTCTTGGCCTCGCCGTCGATCACCGGGCCGATGTCGATGGCCAGGTTCTCCGGGTTGCCCAGGCGGCATTCAGCCATGGCGCCCTTGAGCATTTCCAGCACGCGATCGGCCACGTCGTCCTGCACGCAGAGCACGCGCAGGGCCGAGCAGCGCTGACCGGCGCTGTCGAAGGCGGAGGCGACCACGTCGGTCACCACCTGCTCAGCCAGCGCCGAGGAGTCGACGATCATGGCGTTCTGGCCACCGGTCTCGGCGATCAGCGGGATCGGCCGGCCCTGGGCGTCCAGGCGTCCGGCGATGTTGCGCGCCAGGATCTGGGCCACCTCGGTGGAGCCGGTGAACATCACGCCCTTGACCCGCACATCGTTGACCAGGGCGGCGCCGATGGTGGAGCCCTCACCTGGCAGCAACTGCAGCACGCCCTCGGGGATGCCGGCTTCCAGCAACAGACGCACGGCCTGGGCGGCGATCAGCGGAGTCTGCTCGGCCGGCTTGGCCAGCACGGTGTTGCCGGCGGCCAGGGCTGCGGCGATCTGGCCGCTGAAGATGGCCAGGGGGAAGTTCCAGGGGCTGATGCAGACCACCGGGCCCAGCGGGCGGTGGCTGTCATTGGCGAAGTCACGGCGCACCAGGGCGGCGTAGTAGCGCAGGAAATCCACTGCCTCGCGTACCTCGGCGATGGCGTTGGCGTAGGTCTTGCCAGCCTCGCGCACCAGGAGGCCCATCAATGGCTGCAGCTGCGCCTCCATCAGTTCGGCGGCGCGATCCAGGGCCGCGGCGCGCTGCTCGGGCGGGGTGGATTGCCAGATGGGCGCGGCGGTCAGGGCCTCTTCCAGGGCGATGTCGACATCGGCGCGAGTGGCGTTGCTGACCTGGCCGACACGGTCGCGGCGATCGGCCGGATTGAGCACCGGCTGCGGAATCGACGGCTCGCTGGCGCGACCCAGCAGCGGACGGGCTTCCCAGGCGGTGTTGCCACTGGCCAGCAGCGCGGCCGACAGCGAACCCAGGCGGTGCTCGCTGGACAGGTCCAGGCCGCTGGAATTGCAACGCTCGGCACCGTACAGGGCGCTCGGGTGGGGAATGCGCGGATGCGGCAGGCCGATGGCGCCTTCGCTGGTGGACTGCTGCTCGATCTGCACCACCGGATCGGCCACCAGCTCGTCGAGGGAGATGGAGTGGTCGGCGATGCGGTTGACGAAGGAGGTGTTGGCGCCGTTTTCCAGGAGGCGGCGGACCAGGTAGGCCAGCAGCGTCTCGTGGGTGCCCACCGGGGCATAGATGCGGCAGGGCCGCGCCAGCTTGCCGTCCTTGACGCTGCCCACCACCTGCTCGTACAGCGGCTCACCCATGCCGTGCAGGCACTGGAATTCGTACTGGCCGGGGTAATAGTTCTGCCCGCCGAGCTGGTAGATGGCGGCCAGGGTGTGGGCGTTGTGGGTGGCGAATTGCGGGTAGATGGCTTCCGGCGCGGCCAGCAGCTTGCGGGCGCAGGCCAGGTAGGCCACGTCGGTGTAGACCTTGCGGGTATAGACCGGATAACCCTCCAGGCCTTCCACCTGAGCGCGCTTGATCTCGCTGTCCCAGTAGGCGCCCTTGACCAGGCGGATCATCAGGCGGCGACGGCTGCGCCGGGCCAGGTCGATCAGGTAGTCGATCACCAGCGGGCAGCGCTTCTGGTAGGCCTGGATGACGAAGCCGATGCCGTTCCAGCCGGCCAGTTGCGGCTCGAAGGACAGACGCTCCAGCAGATCCAGGGAGATCTCCAGGCGATCGGCTTCCTCGGCGTCGATGTTCAGGCCGATGTCGTAGCGCTTGGCCAGCAGGGTCAGTTCCAGCAGGCGCGGGTAGAGTTCGCTCATCACCCGGTCGTACTGGGCGCGGCTGTAGCGCGGATGCAGCGCCGAGAGCTTGATGGAGATGCCCGGGCCTTCGTAGATGCCGCGACCGTGGGAGGCCTTGCCGATGGAGTGGATGGCCTGCTCGTAGGAGGCCAGGTAGCGGCGCGCGTCGGCCTCGGTCAGGGCGGCCTCGCCCAGCATGTCGTAGCTGTAGCGGAAGCCCTTCGCCTCGAACTTGCTGGCGTTGGCCAGGGCCTCGGCGATGGTCTCGCCGGTGACGAACTGTTCGCCCATCAGGCGCATGGCCATGTCCACGCCCTTGCGGATCACCGGCTCGCCGCTCTTGCCGATGAGGCGATTGAGCGAGCTGGTGAGGCCGGCCTCGTTGTGGGTCGACACCAGGCGACCGGTCAGCAGCAGGCCCCAGGTGGCGGCATTGACGAACAGCGACGGGCTGTTGCCCAGGTGCGGCTGCCAGTTGCCGGTGCTGATCTTGTCGCGGATCAGGGCATCACGGGTGCCTTTGTCCGGAATGCGCAGCAGGGCTTCGGCCAGGCACATCAGGGCCACGCCTTCCTGGGAGGACAGCGAGAACTCGCGGAGCAGACTCTGCACCATTCCGGAGCGCCCGGTTGCACCCTTGGCATTGCGCAGCTTCTCGGCGATGCGATGGGCCAGTTCGTGGGTAGCCTTGGCTTGGGCCGCGGGCAGGCGCGCCTGCTCCAGCAGCAGCGGTAGCAGCTCTTCTTCCGGCCGGCGATAGGCGGCGGTGATGGCCGAGCGCAGCACGGATTGCGGCAGGATGCTCTCGGCGAACTCCAGGAACGGCTGGTAGACCGGATCGGCCAGGGCCTCGACGGCTTCGTTGTCGCCCTCGGCCAGACGCTGGGCGATACCCTGCAGATCGGCCAGGGTCGCGCCGCTTTCCAGGGTCTCCAGGTAGGTGTAGATGGCCTGCTTGATCAGCCAGTGAGGCGTCCGATCAATGCGGCGCGCCGCTTCCTTGAGACGATCGCGGGTGGCTTCGTCGAGCTTTACGCCCAGGGTAGTGGTAGTGGCCATGCGCAGGTCCTCAAGCAAGAAGGCGTCGAAATTCGGCGCAGCTTAGCGCTGCTCGAAATAAAAGTGCAACCAAGTGCAACCCATGAGGCTCTACCGTCGATCTGGTTGCACCAGCGGGTGGGTAACAGATCGCAAGGCTATGCAGAGATCAGGCCAAGGGGTGCGACCAGGTTGAACCCCCGGCAGAGGAGAGCCTGCCGGACGAAGAGCGATCGTTAGCCTGGCAAGTGTTACCTGGCTTCACACCAAGGCGCTGGCTTCAGGCCAGGGAAGGGAAATGCGGCAGGACGAATTCGCCCAGTTCCTGGACCACTTCGCTGGCCGGACGCCGCGAGGGCCGCAGGTTGAGCGCCAGGTGATTGACCCCCGCCTCCTGCAACTGGGCAAGGTAGTCCACCAGCGCTCGCCGCCCGCAGGACAGTCCGGCATGAATGGGCCGAGGCGGCTGGGCCGGATCGCTGGCCAGTTCGAAGAACAGCCCCTGGGCGAAGGGCTTGAACAGCTCGCGCCCGCCGATCTCGTCCAGCGCCTCGCGCCAGACCCGCGTCAGGGCTGGGACGTGCTCGGCGGGCACGAAGTAGTAGAACCAGCCATCGGCCTTGGCGGCGATCCAGTCCACCGTCTGCCGACTGCGCCCGGTCACCAGCGCCGGGATGCGGCCGTGCACCGGTTTGGGCACCAGATCGGCCAATCCCTGCAGATCGCCGAAACGGCGAAATTCACCCCGGGGAAAATTGGTCTCGCCGGCCAGGCGAAACATCTCGAAGGCATCGCGGAAGCGCTCGCCTCGCCGCTCGAATTCGCTCTCCAGGCCAAAGGCCGGGTACTCCACCGGACGATCGCCGGAGGCCACCCCCAGCACCAGCCGACCATCGCTCAACTGGTCGACCGAGGCCGCCATCTTGGCCAGGTGCAGCGGATGGCGCAGGGTGATGACGGCGCTGCCGGTGGCCAGGGTCAGGTGCTGGGTGATGCCCGCCAGGTAGCCGAGATAGGTGAAGGGCTCGAACACCTGGCCGGCGTCGTTGAAACCGGGATCGTAGAAGGGCACGTCGCGCGCCCAGAGTGCCGCGAAGCCCAGCTGGTCGGCCAGCCGCGCCAGGCGGGCATGGTCGCGCAGGGTCGGCATGGGATCGTCAGGATAGCCTTCCAGCGGCAGCAGAAAACCCAGGGTCAGACGACCCGGCGCGAAAAGTCGCGAAAAGCCCGGATGCTGCAGAAAGGCGCGGCGACGCTCCGTGGTGGACATGGGATTCCTTGCCGGAGAGGGAAAGCGGATGACCTTTCTATGGAGTCTAACGGCATTCCAGGGTTCGCCAGACAACCGATGAGGGCGCGAGGCGTCCCTCATCTCCGCCAAGGGGGGCCGCACCTGCTGGCGACGAAGCCTCCAGCCGCCCTTCCCTGCCGAGTCCAGGCCAGGACCTCTCGATCCCCACCCTTTGGCTGTATCACTAAAGCATGACTAATAAAAAATAGCCCATTAAAACGGCACCACTCGTTTCACCTGAACTTCGTGGCCAGGAATCTACTTCTTCAATAGTCCCGATACTGGGGACCAGCAAACAGCGGAATCCCCCTTTAAGCCTTTATATAAAGATTAGACTTACCATTATTTAAATGTTGTAAATACCAAACTTTTCCCCATGACCCTCGGCTAGAATCCGACGCCCTCAGCACTCCTCGAACCCCGGAACTTTCCGCCGAACGTTGGGAAATAGCCCCATGAAAATGAGCAACATGAGTGTTCGTACGAAGCTGTTTTCCGGCTTTACCGTCCTGATCATCCTGACCCTGGCTATCGCCTATGCCGGTTGGAACGGCATCCAGGCCCTGGGCCGACGCGGCAACCTGATCGAACAGTTCAACCAGATCGGGCTACTTGCCCGCGACATGCGCAATGCGCGCAAGGACTTTGCGATCTTGCCGGAAGCGGATCAGGCCAGTCGCTGGAAAAGCGGCATCGATGCCCTCGAACAGCACTTGCAGGATGCCCGTCCGCTGTTCAAACGTCCGGAGAGCAAAGCGCTGCTGGCCCGCACCGAACAGACCCTCAGGGAATACCGTGACCTCTATCGGCAGACGCTGAAGGTGACCCAGGACCGCACCACCACCCTTCAGGACGTGCGCAACACGGGCGATATGCTGGACAAGCGGTTGCAGGAGGCGTCAGGCGTCCTGAACCGCGAAGGCGATCAGGCCAGCGCCCAGCTGCCTTCCCTGCTGGCGGCGCTGCAGCAGCTGCGGATCCACTTGCACCTCTATGTACTCAAGTCAGCCGGCCCGCAACAGGAGGCCTTGCAAGCGTCCCTGGACAGGGTCGGCGAGGTACTCAAGACCCTGCCTTCGACCCCGGAATTGCAGCAGCTGCCAGGGCTCCTTGACGAGTATCAGCGCCAGGTCCAACAGCTGTTCAGTATTCAGAAGGCGTACCAGGAGGTTAATCAGGGCCTCTACCAGCATATCCAGGTGCTGCTCAAGACCTCCGACGAAATGAAACAGATACAGAGCCAGTTCCGCCTCGACGATATCCGCGGGGCCAAGCTGATGCTCTTTGGCGGGCTGCTGCTGGCGATACTGCTCAGCCTGGTCGCGGCCTGGATCATTACCCGCTCCATCGTGACGCCGCTGCGCCAGACCCTGGCGACCGTAGAGCAGCTCGCTGCCGGCGACCTGACCGTGCAGATCGAAGCGGCGCGCAAGGACGAGATCGGCCAGTTGCAGGCGGCCATGCAGCTCATGATCGTCAATCTGAGCGATCTGATCCGCGAGCAGAAGGATGGCGTCATCCAGGTCGCCAGTGCCGCCGAAGAACTCTCCGCCATCACCGAGCAGACCCGCGCTGGCGCCTCGGCACAGAAGATGGAGACTGAGCAGATCGCCACCGCCATGCAGCAGATGAGCGCCACCATCAATGAGGTGGCGCGCAATGCCGAACAGGCGTCGACGACCGCCCGCGAGGCCACCCTCAAGACCCGCGAGGGTGACGAGATGGTCAACCAGGTCGCCACCCAGATCCAGACCCTGGCCCAGGAAGTGGACAGCACCCAGACCACCATGGAGTTGCTCAGGCAGGACGCCGACCGCATCGGCGGGGTGCTGGACGTGATCAAGGCGGTCGCCGAGCAGACCAATCTGCTGGCGCTCAACGCCGCCATCGAAGCCGCTCGCGCGGGTGAAGCGGGCCGTGGCTTCGCCGTGGTCGCCGACGAGGTGCGTGGCCTGGCGCAGCGTACGCGCTCCTCCACCGACGAGATCGCCAGCCTCATCACTAGGCTGCACGGCAGCACCGACAAGATGAGCGCCGCCCTGGACCGCAATATCCAGCTGACCGGCGACAGCGTCGACCTGACCCGCCAGGCGGGCGTGGTCCTGGGCAGCGTCAGCAGTGCGGTGAGCGAGATCGAGGCCATGAACGAGCAGATCGCTACTGCGGTCGAGCAGCAGAGCGCGGCCGGTGAAAACATCAGCCGCAGCGTGGTCAAGGTCCACGAAGTCGCCGACCAGACCGCAGCCGCCACCGAGAAAACCGCCGGTTCCAGCACCGAGCTGGCCAATCTGAGCCTGCAGCTGCAAGAGCTGACGTCGCGCTTCAGGGTCTGATACCTGTTCGGCTCCCGTTCCGCCGAACTCCCGGCCTGCTCTCGTCGCGGACGGAAGACCTCGGGCATTAATGATCGGGGGCTCGTTCAGGCCTGACGCCCAGGGGGCGTCTTGTCCATGCACTTCGGCGACACTTCAACCAGCCAGAAGCCTGCAGCGGAAGAAGCCCGGTTATCGAGTGAAAACCAACTACGAAGTTATGGGAATAATAAAGCCTTCATCCTGACCGAAGTTCGTCAGCCTTTGGACGAAGAGAATCCTCAACAGTCATAAACTTGAAACAAGGGTTCCACAACCTGCTCTCTGTTGTTATCGGTTGAACGATATCTCTTATCTCAACAGATAGTTCTACCTGGCACTCCGGTATTTATCACCGAATCGCTCGATAATTTCTGCACAGGCCTTTCGATATCACTACGGCGGCAAGGCCTGGCGTGTTGCCGAGTTCCTGGCAATGAACGCTTTCCCAGCGCCGCTGCTGCTCAACCCTGGTCGTCGTTCAGGCGATCCGTTCGTACCTGCAATCGCGGCCAGCGCTCCAGCCAGCCCTTGGTCGCGAGCCGCTGGCGAAAGGCTTCCGGCCGGGGCCGCCAGGGATTGGGCGTGAGATGCAGGGCCAGGAGCCCTTCCTGGGCGAAGGGACTGACGACTTCGAGCTCACCTTCGGCGGTCAGGCGCGCGGCCAGGGCCGTTTCCATCTCAGGCCAATGGGCCATAGCATCCCGGCAGTCGCGATAAGGGCGATCGTCATTGCGCAGATGCATCCGCGCCTGATTCTTCACCGACCAGGGCCGACCCGGCGCCCGCTCCGCCAGCGTCATCTCGATGGACCTGTCCCGCTCGGGTCGACAGTCGGTCGCGTCGAAATGGATGACATCCAGATCCGCCAGCGGCGTCGATTCGGCATGGCCATGCAGTCGATCCCAGACCAGGTTGCGCACGAAGCCTGCAGCCAGCCAGGCATCTGGCAGCTGCAGGTCGGCGAGGATGGCAAGCAGTTGGCAGCGAACCGGATCTTCGCCAAGCCAGGTAACGATGCGCTGCATGGCTGTCCTCCCGAATCGAGAGGACAGCCTACCCTGCTCAGGCCACCGAGGCGATACGGTTGCCGGCGCTGGCCTTCTCGACCTTGATGGCGACGAACTTGGAAGTGGGCGTGAAGCTGCCCTCGCCGTAGCTCTCCAGGGGCACCAGCGGATTGGTCTCCGGGTAGTAGCCGGCGGCCTGGCCGACCGGGATGTCGAACGGCAGCGCGGTGAAGCCGCGGACTCGGCGCTCGATGCCGTCGTCCCACAGGGCGACCAGATCCACCTTCTCGCCGGCGGCCACGCCCAGCCGATCCAGATCGGCCTGGTTGACGAAGACCACGTCGCGCTGGCCCTTCACGCCGCGATAGCGGTCGTCGAGGCTGTAGATGGTGGTGTTGTACTGGTCGTGGGATC
>Ga0157369_10005581_pt1 | contig 14608 bp, 14 predicted proteins | sample C25metaG_FD_113461 | JGI IMG/M metagenome (GOLD analysis project Ga0157369, IMG submission 113461) | Corn rhizosphere microbial communities from Kellogg Biological Station, Michigan, USA - C2-5 metaG | ecosystem: Host-associated > Plants > Roots > Rhizosphere > Soil | place: USA: Michigan...
ACGCCGCGCCCCGCGTGATGCCGGTGCCTTCGAAGCCTGAGACGATGAACAGTGCTCCCGCGGTCGAGACCAGCATGCCGATGCGATAGGCCGCGACATAGGACGCCATGCCGGCGGCTTGTTCGCTTTCCGGCAGGCTCTCGACGCGAAATGCGTCAACCACAATGTCCTGCGTTGAGGACATCGTCGCGACCAGCAGCGCACCTAGCGCCACGAACAGCGGCGATCGCGCCGGATCGGTCAGCGCCAGCAGCAGGATCGCGGCGATCAGGAGCAGTTGTGACAACAATAGCCAGCCGCGGCGGCGGCCGAATTGCCGCGTGAAGAATGGCAGATGCAGCGCATCGACCAGCGGCGCCCACAAGAATTTCAACGTGTAGGGTGTGCCGACGAGCGCAAACAGCCCGATGGTGCCGAGATCGACACCCGCCTCGCGCATCCAGATCAAGAGCGTCGAGCCCGACAGCGCCAGCGGCAACCCGGAGGAGAAGCCGAGCAGCAGCACGATGAGCACGCGCGGCTGCAAGTAAACGGCGAAACTCTCGCGCCACGACGCTTTTGGCTTTGCGGCAGAAATGTGCGTCTCGGACGTGGCTTCGGGAGCGGTCATTATTTATCTCAGTGTCATCGTCCGCGAAGGCGGACGATCCAGTACCCTGTGACGTTTCGGTATAATCATCAAGGCCGCAGCGTACTGGATGCCCCGCCTGCGCGCGGCATGACAGCAATTAGATGCCGGCAATGGCCGGATAAAGGTCTTCCCAGTTCGGATTGTGCTCTTCAATCAACCGAATCTTCCAGGCTCGATTCCACTTCTTCAACCGCTTCTCGCGCTTGATTGCGTTTTCCGGATCATCGAATTGCTCGAAGTACACGAGTTTGACAACGTCGTATTTCTCTGTGAAGCCTTCGACCAGCTTCAACTTGTGCTCGCCTACCCGTCGGACCAGATCGTTGGTGACGCCAATATAGAGCGTGCCGCCGATGCGGCTCGCAAGGATGTAGACGTAGTAATGGCGTTCGTCCAACTGCCGCCTCTGGGATACTGGATCGCTCGAGCCAGGCGATGACAGTAGAATTTGTGGTGGCGGCGTCGGTCAACTCCGAACGTCGACGGCTCACTCCCCCGCCTGCAGCTTGCGCAGCGGGAACAGGTCTGGCGTCGCGGGCTTCACCAGCCGTGGCGGCTCCGGTGGGGGCTCTTTCGAGAAGTCGAGCTCCTCGATGCGGCCGGCGCGTTTTTCGATCTTGTCGGCGGAGATCAGGACCTGGCGGATGTCCTCGTTGACGTCGCCAAAATGCTTCTGCAGCTTCAGCACGCGATCGCGCAGGCGCGTGAGGTCGTCGCCGAGATGCATCACCTCGTTGCGGATCTGGTCGGCGGCGTCGCGGATGCGCGCGTCCTTGAGGATCTGCTGCATCACCTGGATCGCCAGCATCAATAGCGACGGCGATACCAGCACGACGCGGGCGCGATAGGCCTTCTGGATCACGTCGTCGAAGCCGTCATGGATCTCGGCGTAGACCGATTCCGATGGCACGAACATCAGCGCGGTGTCCTGCGTCTCGCCCGGGATCAGGTATTTTTCCGCGATGTCGGCCACATGCTTCAGCACGTCATTGCGCAGCCGCTGACAGGCGTATTTCCTCTCGTCATCGGTGCGCGCGTCGTGCAGCGCGGTCATCGCCTCCAGCGGGAATTTCGCATCGATGCAGAGCGGGCGCTGATCGGGCAGGAATACCACGCAATCCGGGCGCTTGCCGGTCGTGAGCGTGTATTGGAATTCGAAGGATCCCTTCGGCATGCCGTCCTGGACGATGGCCTCCATCCGGGCCTGACCGAAGGCGCCGCGCGCCTGCTTGTTGGCGAGCACGTCGCGCAAGGTCGTCACCTGGGTGGTGAGGTCGGTGAGGTTCTTGTGTGCGCTGTCGATGATCCCGAGCCGCTCATGCAGCACGCGCAAGCTGTCCATCGTGTTGCGCGTCGAGGTTTCCATCGACTGGCCGACCCGGTGGGTGACCGAATCGAGCCGCTCGTTGACGGCGCGCGCCATGTCGGCCTGACGCCCGGCCAGCGCCTGTGCCATGGCGTCGACGCGGCCGGAAGCCTCGGCCTGCGCCCGCAGCATCTCGCTCAGCCGCTGCTCCAGGTCGTCGGCGCGCGCGGCCTGCACGCTCGCATGCTCCGCCTCGTGCTTGCCGGATCTCGCCACCACGATGGTGATGATCAGGAGCAGGAGCAGCGCCGCCGCGGCAAAGGCGACGACGACGTCGGTGATGTGGACCGGCCAGCCGCCGATCATGAAAAGAATCGGGTTCATGCTGCCCTCTGTATCCGATTCGCGCCCTGGCGCGAACGAAGAGGGAACATTTATGGTTAATCGTCCCTGAATTTTTATGGTTAACGCTGGCCTAATTTTTATGGTTAGCGGAGGGTTAACGCGTCCTGCTTCGCATTGACCGAGCGTTGTCAGCGCCTTAAATCGCCGGCCAGGACACCGGACAAAATGGCACTCAGAGAAATCATCATCCTGCCGGATAAGCAGTTGCGGCTCGTCTCCAAGCCGATCGAGAAGGTGACGCCGGAGATCCGCAAGCTCGCCGACGATATGTTCGAGACCATGTATGACGCGCCGGGCATTGGCCTTGCCGCGATCCAGGTCGCGCAACCGCTGCGGCTGATCACCATGGATCTGGCGAAGAAGAGCGAAGAGGGCGAGACCAAGCCGCAGCCGCGGGTTTTCATCAATCCGGAGATCATCTCCTCATCGGAGGAACTCTCGGTCTATGAGGAAGGCTGTCTGTCGATCCCCGAATATTACGAGGAGGTCGAGCGGCCGGCGAAGGTGCGCGTGCGCTTTCTGGACCTCGACGGCAAGGTGCATGAGGAGGACGCCGAAGGCCTCTATGCCACCTGCATCCAGCACGAGATCGATCATCTCAACGGCGTGCTCTTCATCGACTACCTGTCGAAGCTGAAGCGCGACCGCGTGAACAAGAAGTTTTCCAAGGCCGCCAAGCGCGCGGGGGAGTGACGACCTCGGTCGTCATGCCGGCGTCGTGCCGGGCATCCACGTCTTGTTTTGTCGCGGCATCAAAGACGTGGATGGCCGGGACAAGCCCGGCCATGACGATCGGAATAGTGCACGTAGGACTTTGCAAGAATGCCCCTTCGCCTGATCTTCATGGGTACGCCGGATTTCTCCGTGCCGACGCTCCTCGAGTTGGTCGCGCATGGCCACGAGATCACGGCGGTCTATACCCGCGCGCCGAAGCCGGGCGGGCGCGGCATGAAGCTGCAGGCGACACCGGTGGAAGTGGAAGCGCGGCGGCTCGGCATTCCCGTCGCAACGCCGAAGACGCTGAAGACGCCGGAAGCGCTGGAAGAGTTTCGCGCGCATGGTGCGGACGCCGCGGTCGTGGTCGCTTATGGCATGATCCTGCCGCAGGCGATTCTCGATGCGCCGAAGCTCGGTTGCTACAATCTGCATGCCTCGCTCCTGCCGCGCTGGCGCGGCGCGGCGCCGATCAATCGGGCGATCATGGCAGGCGATGCCGAGTCCGGTGTGATGGTGATGAAGATAGATGTCGGCCTCGACACCGGTGATGTCGCCATGGCGGAGCGGCTGCCGATCACGGACGCCATGACCGCTTCCGACCTGCACGACGCGCTCGCGCGGCTCGGCGCCGATCTGATGGTGCGGGCGATAGCGGCGCTGGAGCGCGACGCGCTGAAACTCACGAGGCAGAGCGAGGAGGGCGTCACCTACGCTGCCAAGATCGACAAGGCCGAAGCGCGGATCGACTGGAACAAGCCGGCGCGCGAGGTGCTGCGCCACATTCATGGGCTGTCGCCGTTTCCCGGTGCATGGAGCGAGATCGCAGACAGTGGCGACGTAGCCCGCGTCAAGATTTTGCGCTGTGAGCTGGCGAAGGGATCGGGCGCGCCTGGCGCCGTGCTCGACGAGCAGCTCACCATCGCCTGCGGCGAAGGCGCGATCCGCATCGTCGAACTGCAGCGCGCCGGCAAGGCGCCGATGAAAGCGGCGGAGTTCTTGCGCGGTACGCCGTTGAAGCCGCCGGCGCGGCTTGGCTGATGCCACGCTACAAGCTCACCATCGAGTATGACGGCGCGCCGTTCGCCGGCTGGCAGCTCCAGGCCGATCATCCGACCGTGCAAGGCGCGCTGGAGGCCGCTGTGAAAGCGACCTGCGGCGAGGACGTGCGCGTGCATGGCGCGGGCCGAACCGATGCCGGCGTGCATGCGTTGGGGCAGGTCGCGCATTGCGACATCACGAAGCCGTTCACGGCGGGGCGGCTGCGTGACGCCGTGAATGCGCATCTGCGGCCAAATCCGATCGCGGTGCGGTCGGCGGAGATCGTGCCTGACACCTTCGAGGCACGCTTCTCGGCCGTGAAGCGGCATTATCTCTATCGGATCGCCAACACGCGCGCGAACCTCGCGCTCGATGTCGGTCGGGTCTGGCGCGTGCCGCGCCGGCTCGATTCAGACGCGATGCATGCGGCCGCGCAGCGGCTGATCGGCAAGCATGATTTCACGACATTTCGTGACACCGAGTGCCAGGCGAAATCGCCGGAGAAGACACTCGATCAGCTCGACGTCAGCCGCGAGGGCGACGCGATCTGCATCGTCACTTCGGCGCGCTCGTTCCTGCACAGCCAGGTGCGCTCGATGGTGGGCTCGCTGGTCTGGGTCGGCGAGGGCCGCTGGAGCGCGGACGATCTTGCCGCTGCGCTCGCCGCCCGCAACCGCGCCGCCTGCGGCGTCGTCGCCCCGCCGGAGGGATTGTATCTGGTGAAGGTGGATTATTGAGCGCTGCTTCCGCATCGTCATGGCCGGGCTTGTCCCGGCCATCCACGTCTTTCTAGCGGCGGCATAGAGGTGGATGCCCGGCACAAGACCGGGCATGACAACGGAATCGTTGGCGAGAGCCGCCCTATTTAAAATACCGGTCCAATATCCCGCGATAGACCCTGGTCAGCGTCTCGATGTCCTTTACCGAGGCGCGTTCGTCGACCTGATGCATGGTCTGGCCGAGCAGGCCGAACTCGATCACCGGGCAATAGCTGGCGATGAAGCGTGCGTCCGAGGTGCCGCCGGTGGTGGAAAGCTCGGGCTTGCGGCCCGTGACCTCCTCGATCGCGGAAACCGCGAGATCGGTGAACGCGCCGGGCTTGGTGACGAACACGTTCGAGTTCGACGGCTCCCACACGATCCGTGCCTTGATGCGGTTGCCGGCGGCTTTGGCGAGCCGCGTCTCGACCAGCTCGCGCAAGCTCGCCTGGGTGTGCAGATCGTTATAGCGGATGTTGAAGATGGCACGCGCCTGACCAGGAATGACGTTGAAGGCGGTGTTTCCGACATCGACCGAGACGAACTCCAGATTCGACGGCTGGAACTGTGCGCTGCCATGGTCGAGCGGCTCGTCGCTGATCGCGACGATCAGCCTGGAGATATCGGGCACAGGATTGGATGCGCGCTGCGGATAGGCGACGTGGCCCTGCAGGCCGTCGACGTAAAGCGTGCCGGATTGCGAGCCGCGACGGCCGACCTTGATGCAGTCACCCATCTCCTGCTGGTTGGAGGGCTCGCCGAGTACGCAATGATCGAATTTCTCGCCGCGATCGGCGACCCATTTCAGAAGTTTCACTGTGCCGTTGATGGAAGCGGCTTCCTCGTCGCCCGTGATGAGAAATGAGATCGAGCCTTTTGGTTTACCGCCATTCTCGGCGAGATATTGCAGCACCGCCGCGACGCTACAGGCGATGCCGCCCTTCATGTCGACCGCGCCACGGCCATAGAGGAAGCCGTCTTTCACCTCGCCAGAAAAGGCACCGTGGCTCCATGCGGCCTCGTCGCCTGCGGGCACGACATCGGTGTGGCCGGCGAAGGTGATATGCGGCGCGCCGTCACCGATACGTGCGTAGAGATTGTCGACATCCGCGGTACCAGCTTCCGAGAAGGTGACGCGATGCGTTTCGAAACCATGCTGCTTCAGCAGCGCTTCGAGCACGCCGAGCGCGCCGGCGTCGATCGGCGTTACGGAAGGACAGCGGATGAGGGCTTGGGCAATCGAGAGGGCATCATTCATGCGTCCGGCTTAACACGCATGCCGGGCGGCCGGCAACGCGCCGCCTGACCTCTCCTTGAAAAGGGGAGGTTGCTGTTGCTCCGGCAGGAGCAAAGCGAGCTAATCCCGCAGCAGCTCGTTGATGCTGGTCTTCGACCGCGTGCGCTCGTCGACGCGCTTCATGATGACGGCGCAGGCGGTGGACGGGCCCACCTGTCCGTCTTTCATCGGTTTGCCGGGCAGCGCGCCCGGTACCACCACGGAATATTCCGGCACCTCGCCGACGAAGACCTCGCCGGTCTCGCGGTCGACGATCTTGGTCGAGGCGCCGAGGAACACTCCCATCGCCAACACCGCGCCCTTGCGCACGATGACGCCTTCAGCAACCTCGCTGCGCGCGCCGATGAAGCAATCGTCCTCGACGATGACAGGCTCGGCCTGCAGCGGCTCGAGCACGCCGCCGATGCCGACGCCGCCGGAGATGTGCACGCGCTTGCCGATCTGGGCGCAGCTTCCGACGGTCGACCAGGTGTCGACCATGGTCGCTTCATCGACATAGGCGCCGAGATTGACGAAGGAGGGCATCAGCACGACGTTCTTGGCGATGAAGGCCGAGCGGCGCACGATGGCGCCGGGTACGGCGCGGAAGCCGGCATCGCGAAAGCGGTTCTCGCCCCAGCCCTCGAATTTCGACGGCACCTTGTCCCACCAGGTCGCCTTGCCCGGGCCGCCTGCAATCGTGCTCATGTCGTTGAGGCGGAAGGAGAGCAGCACCGCTTTCTTCAGCCATTGATGCACCTTCCATTTACCATCAGCCTCGCGCTCGGCAACGCGCGCCTCGCCCTTGTCCATCAGCTCCAGCGCATGATCCACGGCCTCGCGAACCTCGCCCTTGGTCGAGGCCGAGATGCCGTCACGCGCGTCGAATGCGCTGTTGATGGTGGATTCGAGCTGGGTCGCGGACATCGGTATTTCCTTGAGGCCGAATGGTCGGGTAGGGGAGGCTTTTTCGGGATTTGGGGCGACGGAGTCAAGGCTCCGCTGCATCCCCAAGTCCCTGTCGTCCCTGCGAAAGCATGCGAAAGCAGGGACCCATACCGCGAAATCTATCTTCGGGCAGGCCGAACGACGTTCTTCGCCGCAACGCCGGCCTGTGGTTATGGGTCTCGGCTCGCGCGGACCCGTTGGCTTGGCCGAGACGACAGTGCTTTATGTTTGCGCGAGCTTTTGCAAAAACCCGGTCAGATCATCGGTGACGTGATCGACATGCGCCGCGTCGCGGCCTTCCAGCTCCCAGTCCTCGCGCACGACTTCCTTTGAGCCGTCGGGCACCACCAGCACCGTGGTCATGCCGAGTTGATGCGGCACCACAAGATTGCGCGCGAGATCCTCGAACATCGCGGATTTCGTCGGATCGACGGCATGGTCGCGCAGAAATTTCTGGTAGGTCTGCGGCGCGGGCTTGGGCTCGAGGTCGGCGGCGATGATGTCGAACACGCCGTCGAAATGGGAGGCGAGCCCGAGACGCGACAGCACCGCGTCGACATGATCGACCGAGCCATTGGTCAGGATCAGCTTGCGGCCGGACAGCCTTGCGATCGCCGCGCCCATCGCCGGATTGGGCTGCAGCGGCGAATGGTCGATCTTGTGCACATAGGCGAGGTAATCATCGGCGTGTACGCCATGCTCGGTCATCATGCCGCGCATCGTAGTGCCGTAGCGACGGTAATAATCCTTCTGGATGCGCCGCGCCTCCTCGGCCGAGACGTTCAACCAGGCCGAGACGAACTCGCCAATCCGCGCATCCACCTGCTGCCACAGATTGACGTGATGCGGATAGAGCGTGTTGTCGAGGTCGAACACCCAGGTGTCGATGTAGGTGAAGGTGCGGGGTGATTTCATCTTGCCTTATCTCGCTGCCATCGCCCGGCTTGACCAGGCGATCCGGTACGCTGCGGCCTATTGGCTCTAACACTGACGTCTCTGGAATACTGGATCACCCGCTTTCGCGGGTGATGACAGTTGAGTTTGTTTCCCATCACGGCATCGCAAAGCGCAGCGTCTTGCCGCCGCTGGAGAGGTCGACCGCGGCAAATCCCGTCGCGGCAAAGCCGCGGCTGGCACAATCGCCCTGCTCGTTGGTTTCGAACTTGCTCTCACGGGTGCAGAGCTCTTTCGCGCCGCCCCAGTTCAGCGGTTTGTCCTTGACCTTGATGGTGTGGTTGTCGGCGTCGACGGCCACCGCAAAGCTGAACACCTGTTTCGGCGTTCCACTGACGTCAGGATGCAGGCATTTGCCGGGCTCGATCCGGTACCAGCCGCGGCTGACCACGGACTTGCCGTCGTCGGCCGCGACCGCCGCCATGATCTTGTGCGGTGTGTCGTTGCACCAGGTGAGCCCGGTCGCGGATGGTGACTGCACGGCGTCAACCATCGTGCTGAAGAAATTCGCTGATTGCACGACATCCGAAGAGAGCCCGCGGCTTTTCAGGAATGCGGCAAGCGCGGCCTGCGTCTTCGGTCCGTCGACCCCGTCGATGGGGGCTGCGTCGTAGCCCGCGATGACCAGCAGCCGCTGGATGCCGGCGAGCTTGGCCTGCTCATCATCATATTCGCTGTCTTCGGCGAGATAGGCGACGAGGTTGCCGTCGTCGGTCTGGGTCGGCGTCACTTGCGTGAATTGCGCCGAGGTCTGCCCGGCGCGGCACTGGCGCGCCGCGGCGATGACGAAATTGTCTTTCGCGACGCAGAGCGTGTCGCTGCCGTTCTGCGGGATCGGCGAGGCGCCGTAGACCGCGAGCGCGCGCGCATTGAACAGGATGCGATCGGCATTGAGCGTGCCCTGCACCACGACGCGGCAGGCGGCGGGGTCGATTCGAAACCAGCCACGCGTCGCGGTCGCCGATTTGTCGTCGATGCCGATCGCCGCTTCGACCACATAGCTCATGCGGTTGCAGAGCTTTAAGTCGGCGTGCGCCGGCTCGGAGGACAGCAGGAAGGAGATGATCGCAGCCGGCAACGCCAGCAGCAAACGCGTCAGCGCTGAATAGCGCGCCGGTTTCACCCCGTTTTGGCCGACCCCTGTCTTTTCGCGGCGAGAAGGCGCCAGGATGGCCGGAACGAATCCGGCCACGATGGCCTCTTTCTGCCTCGCCGCTCTGCGCATCACTTGTGGATCAGCGTGCCCGTGCCCTGATTCGTGAACAGCTCAAGCAATACCGCATGCTGCATCTTGCCGTCGATGATGACGACACCCTGGACGCCCTGTTCCAGTGCGTAGATGCAGGTCTCGACTTTCGGGATCATGCCGCCGGAAATGGTGCCGTCGGCGATCAGCTTGCGCGCATCCTTGATCGACAGTTCGGGGATCAGCTTCTTCGACTTGTCGAGCACGCCCGGCACATCGGTGAGCAGGAGCAGACGCTTGGCCTTCAGCGCGCCGGCGATGGCGCCGGCAAAGGTATCGGCGTTGATGTTCAGCGTCTGGCCGTTTTGCGAGGTCGCGAGCGGCGCCAGTACCGGAATCAGCTCGTAGCCGATCAGCTGGTTGAGCAGCGTGAGATCGACCTTCTCGGGATCTCCGACAAAGCCGAGATCGATCGCCTTCTCGATGTTGGAGCCGGGGTCGATCATGGTGCGCGTCGTCTTCGACGCCTTCACCATGTTGCCATCCTTGCCGGAGAGGCCCACGGCCTTGCCGCCGGCTTCGTTGATGTAGCCGACGATCTGCTTGTTGACCGAGCCCGCCAGCACCATCTCGACGATCTCGATGGTCGCGGCGTCGGTGATGCGGAGACCAGCGGCAAATTCCGACTGGATGCCGAGGCGCTTGAGCATGGTCGCGATCTGCGGGCCGCCGCCATGGACCACCACCGGATTGATCGCGGTCTGCTCCAAGAGCACGATGTCGCGTGCAAAGGCCTTTGCGGTGTCCTCCGCGCCCATGGCATGACCGCCATATTTGATGACGATGGTTTCCTCGTCATATTGCTGCATATGCGGCAGCGCCTCGGACAGGATGCGGGCCTGATCGAGCGGGCTGATTTCGGTCATGAGGCTGATCTCTTGTTCGGCGGGACGGTGCGGTTTCTATCCGATTGCGGCCCCCGCGCAAAGCGCCCGTTTTATTGCCCGGCTGTCAAATCCAGCGTTACATTTTCCGTGGCCACACCGCCGAAAGCGCGAGCACGATCCAGCTCGCAATCAAGAGCGTGCCGCCGGTGGGCGCGGCCATCGGAAACAGGCTGTGGCCAGCGTATTGCCGCACTGTCAAATCGCCTGCGAAGAGCAAGGCCGCGATGACAAATCCGAAGGCGGCCACAATCCCGATCCGCGCATGCACGATGCCGCGCTCGGTCAACGCCACGGCGCCCAGCACGGCGGTTGCATGAAACAGCAGCATGGAGGATGCATGCCCCAGCCGTGATGCATCGGCCAGATGCGCGGCACCGGCCGCCAGCACGACGCCACAGGCGCCCATCAGGCCGGCGAGTGCGATCAGGATACGATAGCTATTCATCAACTTCGCTCTTGCAGCAGCCGCACCATGGCTGCGCGCAATTCCGGCATTCCGGCGCCGGTGCGTGAGGAGGTCGCCAGCACCTCGGGAAATGCGGCCGGATGCTTGGCCAGGGCCTCGGCCGTCTTGGCGCGACAGGTTTCAAGTTCGCTCGGCTTCACCTGATCGGCCTTGGTCAGCACGATCTGATAGCTGACGGCCGCCCGATCCAGCGTCTTGAATACCTCGAAATCGACGTCCTTCAGCCCGTGGCGCGCATCGATGAGCACATAGATGCGCGCAAGCGAAGCGCGCCCGAGCAGGAATTTATGAATCAGCGCGGTCCATGACGCGACTTGGCTCTTGGGCGCGGAGGCATAGCCGTAGCCGGGCATGTCGACCAGCCGCAGGTTCGCTTTGCCGGGGATTTCGAAGAAGATCAGTTCCTGGGTACGGCCCGGCGTGTGCGAGGTGCGCGCCAAATTGTTGCGGCAGGTCAGCCCGTTGATGAGCGAGGATTTGCCGACATTGGAACGGCCGGCGAAGGCGATCTCGAGCCCTTGCATTGGCGGCAGGGTTTCGATCGAGGGCGAGGCCCAGACGAACTGCCAGTCGCCGGCAAACAGCTTTCGCCCGGCTTCAATCAGCTTCGCATCGGTGTCGGCTGTCATGCGAAGCTTCTCATTCCCGTCATTGCGAGGAGCCAACGGGTCCGCGCGAAGCGGCCCGATGACAGGCTCCGCGACGAAGCAATCCCGTTCTTCTTGGTGCAATCTGGATCGCTTCGCTTCGCTCGCAATGACGAATGCGGTGGACGTCAGGTCTTCGACGCGGCCTTCCTCATGAAGGTCGACTTGATGTTATCCAGAAGCTCAACCTTCACGCCGTTGCGGCGCATGATGAAGCTCTGCTGCAGCACCGACAGCGTGTTGTTCCAGGCCCAGTAGATCACGAGCCCGGCCGGGAAGCCCGCCAGCATGAACGTGAAGATCAGCGGCATCCAGCCGAAGATGAGCTGTTGCGTCGGATCCGGCGGCGTCGGATTGAGCTTCATCTGGAACCACATCGTGATGCCCATGATGATCGGCCAGATGCCGAGCGCGAGATAATGGCCGAATATCGGAATCGTCGTCGGGTCGTAATGCAGCAGGCCAAACAGCGTGAACAGGTTGGTCGGATCGGGCGCCGAGAGGTCCTTGATCCAGCCATAGAACGGCGCGTGCCGCATTTCGATGGTGACGAACAGGACCTTGTAGAGCGAGAAGAACACCGGGATCTGGATCGCGATGGGAAGACAGCCCGCGATCGGGTTGATCTTCTCCTTCTTGTAGATCTCCATCATCTCCTGCTGCTGCTTCGCCTTGTCGTCGGGATAGCGCTCTTTGAGCGCCTGCAGCTGCGGCTGCACCGACTTCATCTTTGCCATCGAGGCGTAGGACTTGTTGGCGAGCGGGAAGAACAGCAGCTTGACGATCACGGTCACCAGCAGAATCGCGATGCCGAAATTGCCGACCAGGTGATAGAAGAAGTCCAACGCCAGGAACATCGGCTTGGTGATGAAGTAGAAATGGCCCCAATCGATCAGCAGGTCGAAATGGTTGAGGCCGAGCTGCTGGTTGTAGCCACCGAAACCCACAAACGGGAAATTCAGGCCGACGACGCTGGCCTCCTTGGCGCCCGCGAAGACGCGCCCATTGGCCGAGCCGGTTCCGCCGATATTGATCGTCTGCGACGGCAACAGGTAATCGGCCTGGTAGCGCTTCTGCTGTCCGCCGGTGGAGAAGTGGGCCTGCGCCAGGGTCTGATTGGTGTCAGGCACCAAGGCAGCCGCCCAGTACTTGTCCGTGATGCCGAGCCAGGCATTGGTGACGTCGGTGAATGAATAGGCTTTCTCGTCGACCTTTTTGTAGGTCAGTTCCTGCAGGCCTTGGTCGCCGAGATAACCGATGAAGCCTTCATGCAGGATGGAGTAACCCGAAACCGGCGGCGTGCCGCCGCGCGAGATAAGTGCGTAAGGATACAGCGTCACCGGCGCGTTGCCGGTGTTGGTGACCTCGTCCTTCACGGTGAAGAGATAGTGGTCGTCGACCGAAATCGTGCGACGGAAGACCAGCCCCTCGCCATTGTCGTATTTCAGGACCACGGGCGAGGACGGTGTCAGCGCGCCGGTACCCTCCTGCTGCCAGGTCGTGTTCTGGTCGGGCAGCCGTACCGTCGATCCAGCCGCGGGAACCCAGCCGAACTCGGTGTAATAAGGGCTTGCCGTGTTCGAGGGGGAGAACAGCACGCTCGGCGGCGAGTTCGGATCAACCGTCTCGCGGAACTTTACCAGCGATAGATCGTCGATGCGGGCGCCCTTGAGCGAGATCGAGCCGACGACGCTCGGGGTCTCGATCTTGACGCGCGGGGTGGCCGCGATCGCGGCCTCGCGGTCGAGCACCTCGGTGCTGGTCGCGGTGGCGGGCGAGTTCGCCGGCGCCGGCGCGGGCGTCGTGCTGCCTGCCTGCGGCGGCGTGTTCGTGGCCGAGCTATTATTGTTGGCGGGCTGGGTGGCGGCCTTCTTCTGCAACTCCGACTGTTGCTGCGCGGCGCGCTGCCGTTCCATCTGCGGGATGTTGTAGAAATACTGCCAGGCGATCAGGATCAGGCCCGACAGGATGACGGCGACGATGGTGTTACGATTTTCGAGCATTGAATTAGGTCTCGTTTTGGGTCTCGTCGTTCGATCCGGGGCGCGACTCGCGCGCCTTGCGCTTAGGGCCCTGCCGGTCGAGGCGTTGTAGCGCCGAACGGAGGTCGTCGAGCATGGTACTGAAGTCGCATGTCAGGGCCGCGCGGCGCCCGACCAGCACATAGTCATGGTGCGACCGCATCGCCATCGCATCGAGCGAACGAACTGCTTCGCGCAGACGACGGCGGATACGGTTGCGCTCGGGCGCGTTGCCGTTCTTCTTGGTGACGGTAAATCCGACCCGGGTCGGGCCCAAATCGTCGCGGCGGCGGCTTTGCAGGGTGAAGGCGGTGGAGTTGACCCGCGCGCCATTGGCAACGGCGAGGAAATCCGCCCGCTGCCTCAGCCGATCCATGGATAAGGTCTCCGGAGGTCGCCCGGCCCTCAGGCGCTTAGGCGCTTGCGGCCACGCGCGCGACGCGCGGCGAGGACCTTGCGGCCGCCGGTGGTGGCGAGGCGGGCGCGGAAGCCGTGACGGCGCTTGCGCACCAGTTTGCTGGGTTGATAAGTCCGCTTCACGGGTGTTCTCCGCTGACCGGGCAATCTGCCTGTTTAGGGTTTAAGAGGAGTCCGGATGACCTCCGGCCCGCAACGGGCCGTTTCCGGCCGCAACGGGCCGCCTCCGGTAAACCGGGTCATCCCTGACAATTGGCCGCGGCTTATAAGGGAGCGACCGGTTTTCGTCAACGTTCGGAGGTGATTTGGGCGCGTTTCTTCGAAACGTGGCTTTTTGCTAGAATATGTTGTTTTTTGCGGTGTTTTTACGAGGGAGGATGGCAGTTCCAGCGCTGCCGCCTTAAATCAGCGAAACGGCTGACATTAGCGATCCGTAATTTGACCGTCCGGGGCGGTGGGTCGCATCTTCCAAGGGGCAGGCCAGCGAAGGCAGACAGTGTGTCATTGACCGACGACCAGCCGACCATCGAACAGCCGCCGCGGGACAAACCGCCGCAACGGCTCGGACTTTCCGGCAAGCTTCTACTGCTCACGATCCCCCTCGTGGTGATTGCGTGCATGCTGATCTATGTGCCCGCCATTGCGAACTTCCGCATGAACCGGCTCAATGACCGGCTCGCTGCGGCCAACACCGCCGCGCTGGTGCTGGATGCCGCCCCCTCCGGCATGGTGCCGGACTCGCTGTCGCGCCAGATCCTGACCTCGATCGGCGCCCGCGCGGTCGCGATCAAGATGGGCCAGCAGCGCCGGCTGCTCGCCAGCGCCGATTTGCCGGCCGCGATCGATCATGATTACGACATGCGCGACATGACGGCGTGGTCGGCGATCGTC
>Ga0157369_10005582_pt1 | contig 14608 bp, 14 predicted proteins | sample C25metaG_FD_113461 | JGI IMG/M metagenome (GOLD analysis project Ga0157369, IMG submission 113461) | Corn rhizosphere microbial communities from Kellogg Biological Station, Michigan, USA - C2-5 metaG | ecosystem: Host-associated > Plants > Roots > Rhizosphere > Soil | place: USA: Michigan...
CCCGCCGCGGGAGCGGAAGGACCACCTGGGCTTCGTGAGCGCGCTGGGGGTGGTGGCGGCCCTGGTGGTGACCTACTGGATGACCTTCGCGGGGGCGGGGGAGCTGCGGGGCTTCCGGGGCATGGTGGTGCTCGACGCCTACGCTCTCTTCTTCAACATCGTGATCGGCTACGCCACCGGCCTCATGCTGCTGCTCTCGATGGACTACATCCGCCGCGAGGGCCAGGAGTCGGGCGAGTTCTACGTCCTGGTGCTGCTCTCGGCCCTGGGCATGATGCTGATGGCGGCGGCGGGCGATCTCATCATCGTCTTCCTCGGCCTCGAGACGATGTCGATCTCGCTCTACGTGCTGGCCGGCTTCTTCCGCACGCGCCCGGACGCGGGCGAGACCTCCCTGAAGTACCTGCTGATCGGAGCCTTCGCCTCCGGGTTCTTCCTCTACGGGATCGCCCTGATCTTCGGGGCCACCGGCACCACCAACCTCGACCGCATCGCCAACGCGGTGGCGGCGGGGAGCGGGCGCGATCCGATGCTGGTCATCGGGCTCGGGCTGCTGCTGGTGGGCTTCGGCTTCAAGATCTCCTCGGTGCCCTTCCACATGTGGGCCCCCGACGTGTACGAGGGCGCGCCCACCTCGGTGACCGCGTTCATCGCCACCGGCTCCAAGGCCGCCGCCTTCGCCGCGCTGCTGCGCGTGCTGCTGACCGCGATGCGCGGGGTCGCGGTCGACTGGCCGATGGTGGTGTGGGCCATGGCCGCGGTGACCATGACGGTGGGCAACGTGGTCGCGCTGGCCCAGCATAACCTCAAGCGCATGCTCGCCTACTCCTCGATCGCCCACGTGGGCTACATGCTGGTGGGCGTGGTGGCGGGCGGCGCGCTCGGCAACGGCAGCGTGCTCTTCTATCTGCTGATCTACACCTTCACCACCGCCGGCGCGTTCGGGGCCCTCGTGCTCCTGGAGCGCGCCGGGCACGAGGCGGTGCGGCTGGAGGACTTCGGGGGGCTCGCGACGCGGCACCCGATGCTGGCCGCCGCGCTCTCGATCTTCCTGCTCTCCCTGGTCGGCATCCCGCCCACCGCGGGCTTCGTGGGCAAGTTCTACCTCTTCGGGGCCGCGGTGAAGGCGGGCTACGTGTGGCTCGCGGTGGTGGGGGTGCTGAACTCCGCGGTGGCCGCGTACTACTACCTGCGGCTCATCGTCTACATGTACATGCGGGAGCCGGAGGGCGCGCCCACCGTGCTGGCCCCGTCGTTCTCGGGTGCCCTCGCGCTCGCGGTCGCGCTCTGGGGCGTGGTGCAGCTCGGCGTCGCGCCGGGCCCGCTCTTCGATCTCGCCCAGGCCGCCGTCGTCCCCCTCCTGCGTTGACCCATCTCTCCCTCTCCCCTCGGGGAGAGGGCAGGGTGAGGGGTGCTAGGGTGAGGGAGTGAGCGCCACGGTCCCCCGCCTCCCGTACCGCGGCTGGCTCCTCGACCTCGACGGCACCGTCTACCGGGGGGAGCGCCTCATCCCGGGGGCGGACCGGACCATCGCGGCCCTGCGCGCGGCGGGCCGCCGGGTGGCGTTCCTGTCCAACAAGCCGCTCCAGACCCGGGCCGACTACGCGGCCAAGCTCACCCGCCTGGGCGTGCCGGCGGAGCCCGACGACGTCATCAACTCCTCGCTGGTGCTGGCGCGCCACCTGCGCGAGCGCGACCCGGGGGCGCCGGTGTTCGTCATCGGCGAGCCTCCCATGATCGAGGAGATGCGCGCGCACGGGTTCGAGGTGCGCGGCGACGAGCGCGTGCGCTGGGTGGTGATCGCCTTCGATCGCACCTTCGACTACGCGAAGCTGAACGTGGCCCTCCAGGCGGTGAAGGGCGGGGCGCGGCTCATCGCCACCAATCCGGACCGCACGTGCCCGGTGGAGGGCGGGGAGATCCCGGACTGCGCGGGCATGATCGCGGCGGTGGAGGCGGTGACCGATCGCCGGGTGGAGGCCATCGTGGGGAAACCATCGCCGATCATCCTGGAGGTCGCGCTCGCCTCGCTCGGGGTGCCCGCGCGCGACGCGGCGATCGTGGGCGACCGCATCGAGACCGACATCGTGATGGGCCGGCGCCTCGGGCTCGGCACCGTGCTCGTGCTGAGCGGCGTCACGCGAGCGGACGACCCCCGAATCGCCGCGGTGGCTCCCGACCACGTGGTAGGATCGATCGGGGATCTGGTGGAGTGATCGAGTGAGCGCGCCCGCGAATCGGCTGGCCGGTCTGGACGGCGCCGCGCTGGACGCCGTGGTGATCGGCGGCGGCATGGCGGGGGCGGGAGTGGCGCGCGACCTGGCCCTGCGCGGCGTCTCGGTCGCGCTCTTCGAGAAGGGCGACTTCGCCTCCGGCACCTCGTCGAAGTCCTCCAAGCTGATCCACGGCGGTCTCCGCTACCTCGAGCTGGGCGACTTCAAGCTGGTGCGGGAGTCGCTGCGCGAGAAGAAGACGCTGGAGCGGCTCGCCCCCCACCTGGTGCGCCCGCTGCCGTTCCTGGTGCCGGTCTACCGCGGCTCCGCGCGCGGGCTCATCACGGTGCGGATCGGCATGTGGCTCTACGATCTCCTCACCCCCGGCAAGACCACCGAGCGTTACCGGGTGCTGCGCCCCGCCGCCGCCCTGGCCCTCGAGCCGTCGGTGCGGGCCGACGACCTGCGGGGGGCCGGCTACTACTTCGACGACCTGCTGCTCTATCCGGAGCGGCTCTGCCTGGAGAACGTGCTCTCCGCCGCGCGCCACGGGGCGCGCACCTTCAACTACTGCGAGGTGGAGGAGTTCGTGCACGGCCGGCGCGGGGTGGAGGGCGTGAAGGTGCGCGACCTGCTCTCGGGCCACGTGCAGTCGGTGCGGGCCTCGGTGATCGTCAACTGCGCGGGCCCGTGGGTCGACCGGCTGCGCGCGACGGCCCGGGTCGCCGACCGCAGCCCGAAGGTGCTGCGCACCACCAAGGGCATCCACTGCCTGCTGCCGCGGATGACGGACCGGGCGGTCTACCTGTCCACCAGGGACGACCGCATGATCTTCGTCATCCCGTGGCGGGACTTCTCGCTGGTCGGCACCACCGACACCGACTTCGACGGCGACCCCGATCGCCTGTGGGCCACTCGCGAGGAGGTCACCTACCTCCTGGAAGAGGTGGCCAAGGTGCTGCCCGACCGGCGGGCCACCTTCGAGAACGTGGTCTACACCTACGCGGGGGTGCGCCCGCTCTCCTTCGAGCCGAGCGCGGCCGCCTCCCCCGGCGCGGCCTCCAGGGTCTCGCGCGACCACGCGGTGGTGCCGGAGGGCCCCGACGGGCGCTTCCTCTCGGTGACCGGCACCAAGCTGACCTGCTTCCGGAGCCTCGCCGAGGACGCGGGCGATCGGGTCATGCGTCTGCTGGGCCGGGAGGAGAAGGCGCGCACCGCGCGGCTCACCCTCGACGGCGCGGACGAGGAGGTGGGCAAGGTCGAGGCCCGGGTGTGGATGGACGTCTCGGAGGAAATGGGGGCGACCGGGCTCTCGCGCGGTACCATGCGGACGTTGGTGGAGACCTACGGCCGGACCTACCCGCGCGTGCTCGACCTCGGGCGCAAGCTGCCCGACGGCTTCGAGCGGCTCTGCCCCAGCAACCCGGAGATCGTGGCCCAGCTCCACCACGCGGTGCGCGAGGAGCAGGCGGTGTCGCTGCAAGACGTGCTGCTGCGGCGCACCGGCATCGGACAGAGCCGCTGCCAGGGCCTCGACTGTGCGGAGCCGATCGCGGCGCGCATGGCCGAGCTGGGCGGCTGGTCCCGGCGGAGGCTCGACGCGGAGCTCGAGGCGTACTCGCAGCACGTGGAGCGCAGCCGACGCTTCCGCCAGCGCGCATGACGCGGCGCTTTCTCGGCGCGCTCGCCCTCCTGCTCGTCACGACCGCCCCCGCCGCGGCGGCCGACGCGGAATGGCTCATCGGTCGCTGGGAGCTGCGACGCGACCCGGACGGCGGGTCCCAGGACCTGATCGAGTTCGCCCCCGACGGCCACGTGGCGGTGGCCAAGCGGAACGGGATTCGCTTCACCGGCCGCTACCACGCCTCCGACGCGGGCGTGCAGATCGACTACAAGATCGGCAGCCAGTCGATCATCACCACGCTGGTACCGAGCACGGACCGCCGCACGCTGTACGCGCCCTCCGCGGTGACCGGCCGGAACGCGGTGTACGAGAAGAAGCCGTAGGTGCTATAGTGCCGTGCGCTCCCGGGGGTCGTCGCGAGAACGGCACCCCGGCGCCGCCCATTCGAGACACCGACTCGCTACCGTGAACACCCGGAGGTCACCCATGCCACGGACGAAGACGTTCTGGGGAGGGGCGATGCCCGCGCTCGCGCTCACCCTCGCCCTCCTGCTGGTGCCCGCGTCGCCCGCGCAGGCCAAGACCGAGATCCAGTTCTGGCACGCGATGACCGGCCAGCTGAACGACGCGGTCAACTCGCTCGTGAAGCAGTTCAACGAGAGCCAGAGCGAGTACGAGGTCAAGCCGCTGCAGAAGGGCAGCTACGCGGAGACCCTCACCGCGGCCATCGCGGCGTACCGTCAGCGGCAGGCGCCCCACATCGTGCAGGTGTTCGAGGCGGGCACCCAGACCATGATGCTCTCCGGCGCGGTGCTGCCGGTGTACCAGCTGATGAAGGAGCAGGAGATCGCGGTCGACTGGAAGGACTTCATCGCGCCGGTGGTCGGCTACTACTCCAAGGACGGCAACCTCTACTCCATGCCGTTCAACTCCTCGACTCCGATCCTGTACTACAACAAGGATGCGTTCCAGAAGGCGGGGCTCGACCCGACCAAGCCGCCCCAGACCTGGAAGCAGGTGGAGGAGTTCAGCAAGAAGCTCATCGCCTCGGGGGCCTCCAAGTGCGGCTTCTCCACCGGCTGGCCGTCGTGGGTGCAGGTGGAGAACATGCACGCCCTGCACGATCAGCCCTTCGCCACCAGGCACAACGGCTTCGACGGCCTCGACACCCAGCTGCTGATCAACCGGGAGTTCGGGGTCAAGCACGTCGCGCAGCTCGCGGCGTGGCAGAAGGACAACATCTTCTCCTACGGGGGCCGGGGCGGCGCCGCGGATCCCAAGTTCCTGAGCGGGGAGTGCGGGATCTACATGCAGTCGTCCGCTCTCATCGGGGGCTTCACCAAGGCGGCCAGCTTCAAGTGGGGGACCGGCCAGCTCCCGCACTACGGCGCACCCTACAAGCGGGCCACCTCCATCATCGGGGGCGCCACCCTCTGGGTGATGAAGGGCAAGCCGACGGCGGAGAACCGCGGCACCGCCCGCTTCCTGAAGTTCATCTCGGACACCAACCAGCAGATGTGGTGGCACGTGACCACCGGGTACCTCGCGATCTCCAACAGCGCGGTGAAGAACCTGGAGGCGGGCTATCACTTCAAGAAGAACCCGGACCAGTTCACCGCGTTCGCCCAGCTCACCAAGGGACAGGCGACGGCCAACAGCCAGGGCCTGCGCCTGGGGAACTTCGTGCAGATCCGCGACGTGATCGAGGCGGAGCTGGAGAACATCTTCGCGGGGAAGAAGACCGCGAAGCAGGGCCTCGACGACGCGGTGGCCAAGTCCAACGAGATGCTGAAAGAGTTCGCGGCCGCGAACAAGCAGTAGCCGCGGGCCGGCGATGCAGCGGACGGTCTTCCGGAGCCGGTGGCTGCCCTACGTGCTGGTGGCGCCCCAGATGGCGGTCACCGTGATCTTCTTCTTCTGGCCCGCGCTGAAGTCGCTGCAGCTGTCGCTGTACCAGGTCTCGCCCTTCGGGGACAAGTCCACCTTCATCGGGCTCGCCAACTTCAGCAAGCTGCTCCGGGATCCGGAGTACTACGAGAGCGTCGGCAACTCGTTCATCTTCGCGGGCGGGGTGACCGTGCTCGCCGTGCTGGGGGCGCTGGTGCTGGCCGGGCTCGCGACCCAGAAGATCCGGGGCCTCGCGATCTACCGCACCCTGCTGCTCTGGCCGTACGGCATCGCCCCCGCGGTGGCGGGAATCATCTTCCTGTTCATCTTCCACCCCGCCTACGGGATCCTGCCCTACCTGCTGTCGTTCGTGACCGCCTACGACTTCAACTGGCTGCTCAAGAGCTGGGTCGCGATGAGCCTGGTGATCGTGGCCACCGCGTGGACCCACCTGGGCTACAACATCGCGTTCTACATCGCGGGCCTCCTGGCCATCCCGGCCTCGGTGATGGAGGCGGCGGACGTGGACGGAGCGGGGCCCATCCGGCGCTTCGTGGCCATCGTGTTCCCGCTGGTATCGCCCATCACGTTCTACCTGGTGGTGCTGAACATGGTGTTCGCGTTCTTCGAGTCCTTCGGGGTCATCGACGCGGTCACCAAGGGCGGGCCCGGTCACTCGACCGAGATCATGGTGTACAAGCTCTACCGGGACGGCTTCATCGGGCTGAACCTCGGCTCCTCCGGCGCCCAGTCGGTGATCCTGATGGCCATGGTCATCGGCCTCACCGTCCTGCAGTTCCGCTTCGCGGAGAAGAAGGTCACCTACCGACGAGCCGCACCGCCACGCACCCGGGAGCCCGCCCGTGAGCGCGGTCAATGCCGGCCGGCTGGAGCGCGTGCAGGTCCGCGCCCACGCCGCTCCCCGCGGCCGCCGCTTCCCCGGCGGCCCCCTCCTGGTCCACGCCCTCCTCATCGCCTCCATCGCGGTGGTGGCCTTCCCGCTCTACTTCGCGTTCGCGGTCTCGACCCAGAACATCCAGCAGGTGGTGCAGCGGCCGCCCCGCCTCCTTCCGTCGTCGCACATGTTCGAGAACTACGCGGAGGCGTGGCGGAAGTCGAACATGGGCACCATGCTGGTGAACAGCGCGCTGATGGCGGTCACGGTGGCGGCGGGCAAGATCCTGATCTCGATGCTCTCCGCGTTCGCCATCGTGTACTTCAGCTTCCGCGGCCGCATGCTGTGCTTCTGGATGATCTTCGTCACCCTGATGCTGCCGGTGCCGGTGCGGCTGATGTCGACCTACGAGGTGGTCGGCACCCTCGGCTGGCTCAACAGCTACCAGGGCCTGACCGTGCCCCTCATGGCCTCCGCCACCGCCACCTTCCTGTTCCGCCAGTTCTACCTCACGATTCCCAACGAGCTCGCGGAGGCGGCCCAGCTCGACGGGGCGGGGCCGCTGCGCTTCCTGTTCCGCTTCCTGCTCCCGCTGTCGTGGGCCAACATCGCGGCCCTCTTCGTGGTGCTGTTCATCTTCGGGTGGAACCAGTACCTGTGGCCGCTCATGATCACCAACACCGAGGAGATGCGCACGGTGGTGATCGGGCTCGAGAAGCTCATCCCCCGCAGCGGCACCGATCTGCCGACGTGGAACCTGATCATGGCCGGGGCCATGATGGCGCTCCTGCCCCCGGTGGCCATCATCGTGTTCATGCAGCGCTGGTTCGTGAAGGGCCTGGTGGAGAGCGACAAGTGAAGGGGCTCCTGCTCATGGGCCTGGCCCTGGGCGGTCTGTGCGCGGTGCTGGGGGCGGTCAGCGCCACCGCGGCGGACACGATCGCGCCGCTGTTCGCGGCCCACCGGGGCGGGGCGGCCCTCTGGCCGGAGAACAGCCTGCTCGCCTTCCGCAACGCGCTGGCCCTCGGCGCGGACTATCTCGAGATGGACGTGCACCTGAGCCGCGACGGCGAGGTGATGGTGATGCACGATCCGACCCTCGATCGCACCTCCACCGGGAGCGGGCCGGTGCGCGAGCGGACCGCGGCGGAGCTGGGCGCCCTGCGCCTCAAGGACCGGAGCGGCGCGGTGACCGAGGAGCCGGTGCCCACGCTGGAGCGGGTGGTGGCGCTGGCCGCGGCGGCGAAGCGCCAGATGCTGGTCGAGATCAAGACCGACGAGCAGCGCCGGCGCTATCCCGGCATCGAGGAGAAGGTGCTGGCGATCCTCGACCGCCACCGGTTCGCGCCGTCGGCCATCGTGATGTCCTTCGAGGGCGACACGTGGCGACGGGTGCGCCAGCTGCGCCCCGACGTCCGGGCCGGCGCCCTCTACTCGCCGCGGATGCTGCCCGTCGCCTCGATCGAGGCCGAGCTGGGCGCCCTGCGCCAGGCCGGCGTGGCCTTCGTGGGCCTCGACCAGCGGATGGTGACCGCGGACGTGGCGCGCCAGGCGCGGCTGGCCGGCCTCAGCCTCGGAGTATGGACGGTGAACGAGCGCGACGCCATCGAGCGGTTCATCGCGGAGGGGGTGGGCCTGGTGATCACCGACCGCCCGGACCTCGCCAAGGCGGCGCTCGGGCGGTGACCGCGCGTCGCTTCGTCGTCGCGCTCGATCAGGGCACGACCGGGTCGACCGCGCTGGTGGTGGATCCCGACGGCGCGGTGCGCGGCCGGGGATACGCCGAGCTGCCGCAGCACTTTCCGCAACCCGGCTGGGTCGAGCACGACCCGGCCCAGATCTGGTCCACCACGGTGGAGGCCCTCGGCCCGGCCCTGGCCGCGGCGCGGGTCACGCCGGCCGAGATCGCGACGATCGGCATCACCAACCAGCGCGAGACCGCGATCCTGTGGGAGCGCGCCTCCGGACGGCCGGTGGGCAACGCCATCGTGTGGCAGTGCCGGCGCACCGCCGCGCTCTGCGACCGCCTGCGGGCCGAGGGTGCGGAGCCGGAGATCCGCCGGAAGACCGGCCTGGTGGTGGACGCCTACTTCTCCGGGACCAAGATCCGCTGGATGCTCGACCACGAGCCCGCCTTGCGGCCGCGCGCGGAGCGCGGCGAGCTCTGCTTCGGCACGGTGGACTCGTGGCTCCTCTGGCAGCTCACCGGGGGACGCGTGCACGCCACCGACCCGTCGAACGCCTCGCGCACCCTCTGCTACGACATCCACCGCCGCGCGTGGGACGAGGGGCTCTGCCGGCTCCTCGGCGTGCCGATGGCGCTCTTGCCCGAGGTGAAGCCGTCGGCGGGCGTGTTCGGCGAGACGGTGAGCGGCGCGGGCGTGCCCGCGGGCGTGCCGGTGGCCGGCATCGCGGGTGACCAGCAGGCCGCGCTGTTCGGCCAGGCGTGCGTGCGGCCCGGCATGGCCAAGAACACCTACGGCACCGGCTGCTTCGCGCTGCTCAACACCGGCGAGCGCGCGGTCGCCTCCGCGGAGGGGCTCCTCACCACGGTGGCGTGGACGGTGGAGGGCGTGACCGCGTACGCGCTCGAGGGCGCGGTGTTCGTGGCCGGCGCCGCGGTGCAGTGGCTGCGCGACGGGCTCGGCGTGATCCGGCACGCGGCGGAGACGCAGGGGCTCGCGCAGTCGGTGCCCGACACCGGCGGCGTCTACCTGGTGCCGGCCTTCGTGGGGCTGGGCGCGCCGTACTGGGACGCCTATGCGCGCGGCACCGTGGTGGGCATCACGCGCGGGACCACGCGCGCGCACCTGGCCCGTGCCGCGCTGGAGGCGATCGCCTACCAGAGCCGCGACGTGCTGGAGACCATGAGACGTGAGTCGGGTGTGGACCTGCGCACCCTGCGCGTCGACGGCGGGGCGGCGGCCAACGACTTCCTCTGCCAGTTCCAGGCCGACGTGCTGGGGGTCGAGGTGCTGCGGCCGTCGGTGACCGAGACCACCGGGCTCGGCGCCGCGTACCTCGCGGGCGTGGGCGCGGGCCTCTGGAGAAGTGACGAGCTCGACGGCCGCTGGCAGCTCGAGCGAAGGTTCACGCCGGCCATGGCCCCGGCCGCGCGGGAGGCGGGCTACGCGGGGTGGCGCCGCGCGGTGGAGCGGGCGCGCGGATGGATCGAACCCGACAGGAGGGATGCATGAGCCGATCGACCATCACGAGGGCCGGGAACACCATGCTGGCCGCGCTCTGCGCGCTCGCGCTGGGCGCGGGGCCGGCGCGCGCGCAGGCCCCCATCGAAGGCGAGCTGAACCTGATCACCCCGGTATCGAAGTTCATCCACGACGCCGCGCTCAAGGCCTTCGCGGAGTACGCGAAGGAGAAGTGGAACGTGACCGTCAAGGTGAACGCGATCCCGGCCGGCACTCCGGTGGCCTACGGCCGCATCACGGAGTGGAAGGGCAAGCCGGAGGTCGACGTGTTCTGGGGCGGGGAGTCGGCCCTGTTCGAGAAGCTCGCCGAGCAGAAGCTGCTCCAGAAGGTGGAGATCTCGAAGGAGGCGTGGGAGTCCATTCCGGTCGCGATCGGCAAGCCCCGGCCGATCCCGCTCAAGGACAAGGACGGCTACTGGGTCGGCACCACGCTCGAGCCGTACGGGCTCGTCTACAACCCCCGGCGCCTGCAGCGCCTCGGGGTGGCCCCGCTCAAGGACTGGGACGACCTGCTCAACCCCAAGCTCAAGGGCGAGGTGGCGCAGTGCGCGCCGACCCGCTCGTCGTCGTCGAACGCGACCTACGAGGTGATCCTCTCCCTGCAGGGCGAGGAGCCGGGCTGGGCCTGGCTGCGGAAGCTAGCCGCCAACACCGGCCACTTCACCGCGCGCAGCCGCGACGTGCCGACGGTGGTGGCCAAGGGCGAGTTCGCCACCGGCTTCGCGGTGCCCTCCTACATGGCCTTCGAGGAGAAGCTCGCCGGCTTCGACATCAAGTACGTGGCCCCCAAGAACGCCTTCGTGACCCCGGAGCCCATGGCGATCCTGGCCGGGGCCCGCAACCCCAAGGCGGCGCGGGCGTTCGTCGAGTTCCTGCTCACCGAGCGCGGGCAGAAGGTCTTCATGGAGCGCGGGCTCTTCTCGGTGAACCCGAGATACAAGGTGCAGGGCCCGCCGGGCTCCACCGCGGAGACCGCGGTGGAGTTCACCGGGGGCGTGCGCTCGTACTTCGACGGCGAGGTGGCCAACGTGTACGACGAGGCCGTCGCGGCCCGACGGTCGGAGGCGCTCAAGACGCGCTTCCGCTCGGACATCGAGGCCAAGTGGGACGAGCTGAAGAAATAGCCGGCCGCGCCGCGGCCCCCGCGGGGTCCCGATGATCGTCGGCATCCAGGGGGTCGTGAAGCGGTTCGGCGCGGTGACCGCCGTCGACGCGGTGGATCTCACCGTGGCCGACGGCGAGCTGTTCACCCTGCTGGGGCCCTCGGGCTGCGGCAAGACCACGCTGCTCCGGCTGCTCGCCGGGTTCTACCCGCCCGAGGCGGGCACCATCCGCTTCGGCGACCGGGTCGTCAACGGCCTGGCCGCCTACGAGCGCCGGATCGGCATGGTGTTCCAGAACTACGCGCTCTGGCCGCACATGACGGTGGCCGACAACGTCGGCTACGGTCTGCGGCTGCGCCGTCTGCCTGCGGAGGAGGTCGGGTCGCGCATCCGCGAGGGCCTCCGCAAGGTCAACCTGGGCGGGCTCGAGGCCCGCTATCCGGGGCAGCTCTCGGGGGGCCAGCAGCAGCGGGTGGCCCTGGCGCGCGCCCTGGTGCTGAATCCGGACATCCTGCTGCTGGACGAGCCGCTCTCGAATCTCGACGCCAAGATCCGGGTCCAGGTGCGGGCGGAGATCCGCCGGCTCCAGCGCGAGCTCGGCATCACCACGATCTACGTGACCCACGACCAGGAGGAGGCACTCTCCCTCTCCGATCGCGTGGCGGTGATGCGCGACGGGCGGGTGCTGCAGGTGGGATCGCCCCGCGAGCTCTACGAGCGGCCGCGTACACGCTTCGTGGCCGACTTCGTGGGGACCAACAACCTCCTGCCCGGAGAGGTGGAGGGCCACGCGGGCGACACCGACCTGGTGGTGCGCACCGCGCTCGGCTCGCTGCGGGCCATCGCGGGCGGGACGGTGGCGGGGCGGTGCGTGCTGGCGGTACGGCCGGAGAACGTGGCCCTCGGGCCGGCCGGGTCGGGCGACGGCAACCGGGTGGCGGGCCGGGTGAGCCTCGTCTCCTACCTCGGCAGCACCGTGCGCTACGACGTGGAGACCGAGGCCGGGCTCGTGCTCAAGGCCGACGTGCGGGACGCCTGGCACCACGACCCGCTGCCGGTCGGCCACGCGGTGACGCTCTCCTTCCCCTCCTCGGTGACCCTGGCGGTCGCGGACGATGCGTAGCCCCCGCCAGGCCCTGGGGGTGGGGCTCGTGTGGGCGTTCCTGATCCTGTTCCTGGTCTACCCGCTCGGCCGCATCTTCTACGACGCGGTCACCGACGAGGCGGGGGTCCTCACGCTGGCCAACTTCCACGACTTCTTCACCGACCGCTTCTACCTCCGCTCGCTCTGGCACTCGCTGATCCTCGGGGTGGCGACCGTGATCACCTCCTCGGTGCTGGGGGTGGCGGTGGCGCTCCTGCTGGTGCGCTACGACTTCGCCGGGCGTGGGCTCTTCTCCTACCTCACCATGATCCCGATCATCTCCCCCCCGCTGGTCGGGGTGCTGGGCTTCACCTTCATCCTGGGGCGCGCGGGCACCGTGAACGTGCTGCTGATGGACTACCTCGACATGCTGCGGCCGGTGAACTTCCTCTACGGCGTGCACGGGGTGGTGCTGGTGGAGACGCTCCACCTGTTCCCGATGATCACCCTCAACGTGGTGGACGCCCTCGGCAAGGTCGACCCGTCGCTGGAGGAGGCCGCGGAGAGCGTGGGGGCACGCGCCTGGAGCAGGCTCTGGCGGGTGACCCTGCCCCTGACCACGCCTGGCTACGTGGCGGGGGCCCTGCTGGTCTTCATCTGGACCTTCTCCGACTTCGCCACTCCGCTGGTGCTGGGCGTGCAGGATCTCCTGGCCCCGCAGGCCTACCTCAACATCGTGCAGTTCGTGGACCGGCGGATCTTCCGCATGGGTATCGTGATCTCGACCCTGATGGTGCTGCTGGCGGTTTTGTTCCTCCTCGCGGCGCGGCACTATGTCGCGATCAAGGACTACTCCTCGCTCTCCTACTCGCGAGTGGCCCGGCGGCGCCTGGCGGGCGGGCCCCAGATCCTGGCGATCGCGTTCCTGTCGCTCCTGCTCCTGCTGTCCTTCATCCCCTACATCGGGCTCGCGCTGGCCTCGGTGGGCAAGGGCTGGGCGCTCACCCCGCTGCCGGTGGCCTACACGCTCCAGTACTACGAGCGGGTGATCGTGGAGACGCCCAAGTACATCCTGAACAGCTTCCTCTACTCCGGGCTGGCGGTGGTGATCTGCGTGCTGGTCGGGGTGCCGATCGCGTGGCTGCTCGCGCGCTCCTCGGTGCCGGGGCGGGGCGCGCTCGACGCGGTGAATACCCTGATCCTGGCCGTGCCCGGCACCGCGATCGGCATCGCCTACATCCGGGCGTTCCACTTCGACCTCCCCGGCTTCGACCGCGGGCTGACCTCGTTCTGGATCGTGATGCCGCTGGTGCTGGCGGTGCGCCGGCTGCCCTACACGGTGCGCGGCTCCTTCGCGTCGCTGCTGCTGGTGCACCACTCGCTCGAGGAAGCGGCGGGCAGCGTGGGCGCGTCGGGCTCCCGCGTGTTCCGCGACGTCACGCTGCCGCTGATCTGGAAGGGGATCATGGTCGGCGGCCTCTTCTCGTTCATGACCTCGCTGCAGGAGGCCTCCGCGGTGCTGTTCCTGGCCCTCGGCGGGTGGGAGTCGATCACCAACGGCATCTTCGCCTTCTACATCGCGGGCAGCGCCAACGAGGCGGCCGCCCTCGGGGTGATCCTCATCGCGGTCGCGGCCCTCAGCGTGGCGGTCATCAACCGCATGGCGGGCACCCGCATGGGCGGCGTCTTCGGCTAGTTCGGGGTCAGGTCTTACATTCCGACATTTCCGCCAAGACCTCGGTTCGCAGGGAGAGCAGAGAAATGTCGGAATGTAAGACCTGACCCCATCTTGTACTTTGGTGACGGCGCGTCAGATCCGGATTGGCATGCTATTTCAGTAGCTTGTGACCGCTTGTCAGTCCTGGGAGCCTGTGATAGTGTTCCTGTTCACATGGCTCCGGGAGAACGGGGGCCGTCGCAAGGGCAGACCGCACAGCTCGTCAATCTCGGGACGATGCTGTTCGCATGTGTGGCGGTCGGCCTCGCGGCGGGCTACTTCGCCGACCGGTGGCTCGGGACGAGCCCATGGCTCCTGCTGACCGGGCTCGCTTTCGGAATCGGGGCGGCGGTGGTGAACTTCATCCGGACCATCAAGACACTGAACGAGCAGGATCGTGGCGATCGCTGAGCTGGCCGCGAAGGTGACCTGGAGCGGGGGCCTCACGGTGGCCGCCATCACGGCGGGCGCCTGGTGGGTCGCCGGCGCTCCGGCGGCGGCGGGCGTGGGGGGCGGCGGGGCCATCGCGCTGCTCAACTTCCGCTGGCTGGCCCGCGACGTGAGCCGCGCCACCGCCCTGATCGGAGAGGGCGGGATCACGGTGGGGCGCATCGGCCGCGTGGGCCTGCGCCAGGTCGTGACCTTCGGCGCCCTCGGGGTGCTGATCGCCCAGGGCTGGGCCCATCCGGTCGGGGTTGGCATCGGCCTCGCCGCGCTGCCGCCGGTGCTGCTGGCCCAGGGCCTGCTCGACGCCAGGAAGGACGGCTGATCCGTGGAGATCATCGAGCACCCGCCCATCCTGCACATCCCGGCCATCCCGGACCACATCCTCTATACATGGATCGTGATGGCGATCCTGGTGGTGGTGGCCATCGTGGC
>Ga0157369_10005584_pt1 | contig 14607 bp, 11 predicted proteins | sample C25metaG_FD_113461 | JGI IMG/M metagenome (GOLD analysis project Ga0157369, IMG submission 113461) | Corn rhizosphere microbial communities from Kellogg Biological Station, Michigan, USA - C2-5 metaG | ecosystem: Host-associated > Plants > Roots > Rhizosphere > Soil | place: USA: Michigan...
AGGTCGTCGCGCACGGCAGCGTTGGTGTGTGCACTCCTGCGTCCGGCGCCCACGAGGGCCACGCGATGGTGGCCGACGCAGACACGGCGATGTATCGCGCGAAGCAGGCCGGCGGCAGCCGAGTAGCTGTCTTCACCCCGCCGATGCGCAACGCGCGCGAACGACACGTCCGCACCGAGTCCGAGCTGCGCGAGGCACTGCGCGACGGCGCTCTTGAACTTTGCTACCAACCGATCGTCAATCTTCGGACCGGACAGTTCGACGGTGTCGAGGCGCTGCTGCGGTGGCCAGGCCATGACCACATCCAGGACGCGATCTCGGTGGCCGAAGAGAGCGAGCTCATCACGCTTCTCGGCGAATGGGTGCTGACCCAGGCGCTCATCGATGCGCCCGCGGGCTCCATCGGCGTCAACGTCTCCGTCCGGCAACTGATCCGGCCGCAGTTCGCTGACGTCGTACGCCGGACCCTCGAGGTCGCCGGTGTCGAGCCCGAACGGCTGTGCATCGAGGTCACCGAGACGTCCCTCGCGGACAACATCGACACGGTCGTGGAAGTGCTCGGCGAGCTTCGCGCAATGGGCGCGCGGGTCGCGATCGACGACTTCGGCACCGGGCACGCCTCTCTCACCTACCTCGCGCGGTTCCCGGTCGACATCGTCAAGGTGGATCGCTCGTTCGTCCGCGGCCTCGGCACGGATGCCGCAAGTGGCGTCATCGTGCGGAGTGTCGCGGCGATGGCGCACGCGCTCGGGATGACTGTCATCGCCGAGGGCGTGGAGAGTCTCAACCAGCTCGAGATCGTGCTGGAGGCCGGCTGCGACGCCGCCCAGGGCTACTTGTTCTCCAGACCCGAAACCCGCCAGCGATGCGTCGAAACGCTCGCCAACGCCGTACCCTGGCCGATGGGCTTCAGCAAGCGCCGGGCCCGGCCGACCTCGGTCAACACCACACCGACGATCGAACCGGCTCGCCGTTATCGATTGCTGCTCGAGCTCGCTCGCGACATCACCGGCCGGCTGGACCTCGACGAAGTGCTGGCCTCGACGTTCACAGCGTTGCGTCAGCTGCTCTCGTTCGGCGGCGGGTCGATCCAGCTGGTCGACCCGAGCGGCGACTTCGTGCGGCTGGCCGCAGCCGACCCCGCACCGTCGCCGGACGCGTTGGCGGCCAGCATCCCGGTCGGCAAGGGAATCGGTGGGCGGATCGTCACCAGCGGAGAGCCGCGCTACATCCCGGACATCCTCGACGATCCGGACGTGCCGACATGGCGGAACACCTCCGCCGGCGTGCGCAGCTACTTCGGAGTGCCGCTCATCACCGAAGGCAGCGTCATCGGCGTCCTGCAGATCGACTCGGCCGACATCGACCCGTTCAGCGAGGAAGACCGGTTCACCGTTCTCGCCTTCACCCCGATCGTCGCCGCGGCCATCCAGAACGCTCGGCTGTTCGAGCGCGAGGCCGCAAACGCGCTGATGCCCACTCAGCGCCAAGCAATGGACGACACAACCGTCCGAAGGGAACCAACGCCATGACCCCGCGAAGGCCCTCCAGAGCGCGCATCGCGATGCTCGGCATCGCCGCTACCGGCGTCGCGATCGGCGCGGTCAGTCTGCCCGCGTTCGGCTCATCGTCGGTGCGTTTGCCAAGCTTCCCGATCGCCACCGAGCTGACCGCAAGCTTCCCCTATGGCCTCGTCCAGGGAGAGCCCAACATCAAGTCGGACGCCGCCGGCAACTTGTACGTGATGGCCGCCGGGTCGACACCGATCGGCTGTGAGCTGTGGCGATGGCCGGCCGGTGCACAGAATCCAACGTTCCTCGGCGCTCCGGACGACGGTGCCGGTGGCGGTGACTGTGACATCGCCTTCAGTCCGGACGTGCCCGCCGGACAGTCCGCGCAGACGCTCGCCTACAGCAGCCTGACGCTGCCCGACATCACCGTCGGCAATTCGACTGACGGCGGCACGACTTTCTCCACCCCCAACCCGGCCGGCAGCCAGATCGTCGCCGACGACCGTCAGTGGCTCGCGGCCGCGGGCGGCAACACGTTCTACATGTCCTCGCACATCGTCGCGAGTGACAACATCGCCGTGTCGAAGTCCACCGACGGCGGAAAGACCTACTCCTTCGTCGGTGTCGCCATCGACTCGGCACACATCGCGCAGGCGGCCTACAACAACGAGCTCGGCCCGTTGGTCGTCGACGTCAACAGCACGCTCAACCCCAAGCCGGTCTACACGATCTTCTCGGCCCCATCGACCGTCCTCGCCAACGTCAACAGCGCGGTCGGCACGACGCAGAGCAACAACAACGCCCTGTATCTGGCGTCGTCGTTCGACGGCGGCGTCACCTGGAACGACACCCCCATCCACATCGGCCCGAGCACCGAAACCATCGACCACATCTTCCCGACGCTGTCGATCGACAGCAGCGGCACACTGTGGGCGGCCTGGTCGACCAACACCCACATCTATGTGAGCCATGCGTCGACGCAGGGAGCGAGCACCCTCCTGTCGCCGACAAGCACGCTGGTGAGCACCGACTCGGTCGGCCAGCTCGTTCCCGAGACGTTCATCGACCTCAGCTCGCAGCCGTCCGGCACGTTACCGTGGAGCAACCCGGTGCAGCTCGATCCCCCGGGCACGACCGCGAACGTGTTCGCGTGGGTGACCGGCGGTGGAGGTAACCGGGCGGACGTCGTCTACTACTCGGGCACCGGCACCGGGAGCGGCCCGGACGACCCGACCGCACAGTGGCTAGTGCGCTACTCGCAGCTGCATGAGACCAACAAGGGTCTCGTCGTCTCGTCGGCCGTTGCGAGCGACCACGTTATGCACGTCGGTCAGATCTGCGAGACCGGTGTGACGTGCAGCGTCGACGGCAACCGCGACCTGCTCGACTTCCTCGAAGTGACGATCACTCCGGACGGCCGGGCCGCGATTGCGTGGACCGATGACACGGCCGCGCCGCCGGCCGGCCAGATCTACGTCGCCGAGCAGTGCGCGGGCGTCAACCAGTTCACCGGCGCCAACCTCAGCAACACCTGCTAGCGCTCGGGACGTGGCACTCCGCGAATGCTGGCATCGAGCAATTGCACGGTGTGCCACAGCGGCATCGGCGTGCCCTGCTCTTCAAGCGCTGTCGCGATCTGCATGAGGCAACCGGGGTTCGCAGTGACCAGCGCCTCCGCGCCGGTCGCAGCGACGTTGACCGCCTTCCGAGCGCCGAGCTCGCGAGCCGTCTCGGGCTGCAGGAGGTTGTAGACACCGGCCGAGCCACAACAGATTTCGGCTTCGGCGATCTCCCGTAGCTGCAGGTCGGGAATGTCCCGCAAGAGCTGCCGGGGTTGCTCGCGCACGCGTTGTGCGTGCCCGAGATGGCACGCGTCGTGGTAGGCGATGGAGAGTTGTAGCGGGTTCCGTGGAGCGGCCGGGCCCAGATCGACGAGCCACTCGGTCACGTCACGGACCTTGCTGCTGAATGCGGCCGCCCGCTCCGCCCAGCCCGGTTCGTCGCGCAGCACCCAGCCGTAGTCCTTCATCGACGAGCCACAACCGGCGGCGTTCACGATGATCGCATCGACAGCGAGCGACTCAAACGTCTCGATCAGCCGCTTGGCGAAAGCGATCGCCTCGGTCTCCCGGCCCATGTGCAACGAGAGGGCACCGCAACATCCCTGCAGCGACGGCGCGACCACCTCGCAGCCCTCGGCGGCAAGCACGCGCATCGTTGCCGCGTTGACGGCGCTGAAGAACTCGCGCTGCACGCAGCCCAGCAGCATGCCGACTCGAGCGCGTTGCTCGCCTTCAGCCGGTCGGTGCTCGGCCACGGGGACGGGTGGGGTCAGCGGCGGGAGCAGGCGCTCCATCGACGCCATCGCCGGCGGCAGGTTCAACCGGCGCACCAGTCGCTGAACGCCACTGCGCTGGTAGGTGCGCAGCAGTGGCCGCACTGCTCGCAGCCGCCGCGGATAGGGGAAGAGGTTGAACACCAGGGTGCGCAGCGCCCGCTGCCGCCGCGTCCGCGGATGCCGACGCTCCACCTGCGAGCGCGTCGCTTCGATCAACCGGTCGTACTGCACCCCGGAAGGGCAGGCGGTGAGACAGGCCATGCATCCAAGACACTGGTCGAAGTGCCGCACCATCGTGTCGTCGAGCGGCTCACCGTCGAGCCCCGCGTTCATGAGATAGATGCGTCCCCTGGGTGAGTCCATCTCCTCGCCCCAGAGCAGGTAGGTGGGGCAGGTCGGGAGGCAGAAGCCGCAGTGCACACAGTCGTCGATCAGTGCCTGGGACGGCGGGTGGTGAGCGTCGAAGGCTCCTCCGTCAGCTACGGGGTCAGATGCCACCGACGAACCTCCCGGGACACATCCGGTTGTCCGGATCGAACTCCGCCTTGATCCGGCGCATCAGGTCCAGACCCCGGACCGGGCCCCATAGGTCGAGGGAACGCTTCGCCTCATCGGGCGCGTCGACGACGACTGCGGCCCCGTCGTACGACGCAGTGAGGTGACGCAGCCGGTCGAGCAGCGCCCCGTCGCATGGCAGAGCCGCCCACAACACTCCGCTGCCGGCATGCGCCTGGAGGGGCACGTGACCAGCCTCTTCGCGCACCGCAGCGACAACCTCGTCCAACGCTGACAGCCGAAACGTCAGCTTCACCACCATGGAGTCGGCCGTGCGGTCGGGACGGCTCCCGATGCCGCCGGGGTGATCGGACGTCACGGTGCCGCCGATCAGGGCCGCGACGGCGTCCGCCTGCGCGTCGACAGCCGATTCACTGCTCTCGATCAGCACGTGCAGACGGATACCGTCGTAGTCGATCGCCGTCGGGGTGGCCGGAGAGCGCAGGACCTCGCGCACCGCGGGCCACGGCGTGTCGGACTCGACTGAGACAACGCGTCGCGCGGGGAGCACTGGATGCAGCCGAAACGTTGCGGTCGCGATGACGCCAAGGGTGCCGTATGAACCGGTGAACAGCTTGCCCAGGTCGTAACCGGCAACGTTCTTGACCACCTTGCCGCCCGAGCGGGCGACGGTGCCGTCCGCCAACACGACAGTCACACCGATCAGCAGATCGCGCGGGGTGCCGAACCGCAGCCGTCGCGGACCGCTGTCAGCGGTTGCGAGCAGGCCGCCGATCGTGCCACCGATCGGCGGGTCGAGCGCCAGCCATTGCCCGTGCTCCCCCACGCACCGTTGTAGGTCGTCCAGCAGCACGCCCGCCTCAACCGTGACAACGAGGTCGCCCACGGCGTGCTCGACGACGTGGTTCATCGCGGCAAGGTCGATGACGACGTCCGGCGTCGCGCCCAGACCACCCCACCGGCTGCGGGTGCCGGCCCCGCGCGTGGACACGACACCGGTGGAGTCGCGCAGCGCGGTGGAGAGGTCGTCGACCGAAGCCGGCTGGAGAGCTGCCATCTAGAAGATCTCGGCGACGCCCGCGGCCTGCAACGGATGCACGCCGCTCTTGCGTCCAGGGCGCTCGCCACAAAGCCGCGGCGTCGGAAACACCTTGCCCGGGTTGCACAAGCCGGCCGGGTCGAACGCGCAGCGCACGCGTTGCATCACGTCGAGGTCGACCTCGCTGAACATCCGTCCCATGTGCTTCTTCTTGTCGTGACCCACCCCGTGCTCGCCAGTGATGGAGCCACCGTGATCGATGCACAGATCGAGGATCCGGCGCGACACCGACTCCGCGCGGTCGGTTTCGCCCTTGCTCTCGTCGAATAGCACGAGCGGATGCAGGTTGCCGTCGCCGGCGTGAAAGACATTGGCGACGCGAATGCCCGTCTCCGCCGACAACGCAGCGATGTCGCGAAGCACCTCCGGCAGCGAAGTGCGCGGCACCACGCCGTCCTGCACGATGTAGTCCGGGCTGATGCGACCCATCGCGGCAAACGCCGACTTACGTCCCTTCCAGACCGCAACGCGCTCAGCCTCGTCGACGGCGACACGCAACTCGAACGCGCCGGCGTCCGAGCACATCCGCTCGACGGCAGCGAGGTCCGCCTGGACTTCCGCAGATGGTCCGTCGAGCTCCACGATCAGCACCGCTCCGGCACCGTCCGGGTAACCACAGCGCACGGCGGCCTCCGCGGCGGCGATGGAGAGGTCATCCATCATCTCGACCGCCGACGGCAGGATGCCGGCCGCGACGATCGCGCTCACTGCCGTGCCGGCGTCGTCCATCGACCGGAATGCCGCCAGCAAGGTCTGCACCGTCTCCGGTCTGCGCAGCAGTCGTACCGTGACTTCGGTGACGACACCAAGCGTGCCCTCACTTCCGACGAAGGCGCCCACGACGTCGTACCCGGGAGGGTCCGCCGCGAGGCCACCGAAGCGCTCGATGCTGCCGTCCGGCATGACCACCTCGAGCCCGGTGACGTGGTGGGCGGTGAAGCCGTATTTCAGGCAATGCGCGCCACCCGAGTTCTCCGCGACGTTGCCGCCGATCGAGCAGACCTGTTGACTCGACGGGTCAGGCGCGTAGAGATAGCCGTCGCCAGACACCGCTCGGGTGATGTTGAGGTTGACGACACCGGGTTCGACGACGGCACGCTCGTCGTCGACGCTGATCTCCTTGATGCCGGTCATCCGCGTCATCACGATCAGCACGCCGGTCTCGACCGGCAGCGCACCGCCGGAGAGACCTGTGCCCGACCCGCGCGCCACGAAAGGCACGCCGAGCTCGTGGCACCGTCGTACGACGAAAGCAACCTCAGCCGTCGTGCGTGGCAGCACCACCAGCCCAGGGATGCAGCGATAAGCAGCCAGCCCGTCGCATTCATAAGTGCGCAGCGCCGCACGCTCGGTGACGACCGCGTCTGGCCCCAACTTGTCAGCGGCCGCGGTGGCTATAGCAGCCAGAGGCGCTGACAAGTCGGCCATCAGTCCAGTCTGTCGTACGCCGGCAGCGTCAGGAACGTCGTGAAGTCGTCAGCCAGCGCCACCTCTTCGAAGATGTCGCGGGCTTCCTTCCACCGGCCGCTGTCGTAGGCGTCACTGCCGACCTCATCGCGGATGGCGCCGGTGGCGTTGTCGGCGGTCTTGCGCACGAGCTCGGCCGTGACCGTGTCGCCGGTGTCGGCGAGCTTCGCGCCGGTGTGCACCCACTGCCACACCTGCGAGCGGGAGATCTCCGCCGTGGCTGCGTCCTCCATCAGGTTGTGAATCGCTGCCGCGCCGTTGCCGCGCAGCCACGACTCGATGTAGCGGATGCCGACATCGACATTGGTCCGGAGTCCGGCGCTGGTGATGTCACCGGGCGTCTCGCTTGCCGCCAGCAGCTGGTCGGCAGTGACGCTGACCTCGGGCCGCTTCTTGTCGATCTGGTTGGGCTTTTCGCCGAGCACCTTGTCGAACTCCGCCATCGCGGTCGGGACCAGATCCGGATGGGCGACCCAGGTGCCGTCGAATCCGTCCCCGGCCTCGCGCTTCTTGTCCGCGGCGACCTTTGCCAACGCTTCCTCGTTGACCTTGGCATCGCGTCGGCTCGGGATGAACGCCGCCATGCCGCCCATCGCAAACGCCTCGCGCTTGTGACAGGTCTGCACCAGCAACTCGGTGTAAGCACGCATGAACGGCACCGTCATAGTCACGCTGTTGCGGTCCGGAAGCATGAACTCCGCGCCTCGGTCACGGAACGTCTTGATCATCGAGAACATGTAGTCCCAGCGACCGGCGTTCAGGCCGTAGGAGTGGTCGCGCAGCTCATAGAGGATCTCGTCCATCTCGAACGCGGCCGGGATCGTCTCGATGAGCACCGTTGCGCGGATCGTGCCGCGCGGTACGCCGACCGCGTCCTGCGCGTGGTTGAAGACGTCGTTCCACAGCCGGGCCTCGAGATGCGACTCCATCTTCGGCAGGTAGAAGTAGGGCCGGGTGCCCTTGCCGAGCAGTCGCTTGGCGTTGTGGAAGAAGAACAAACCGAAGTCGAACAACGAGCCGCTCATCGGCGCACCGTCGACGAGCACGTGCTTTTCCGGAAGGTGCCATCCACGTGGACGCGGCATGAGCGTCGCGACAGTGTCGTTGAGCTTGTAGTCCTTGCCCTCCGGCGAGGTGAAGTCGATCCGCCGCTCGATCGCATCGATCAGGTTGACCTGGCCCTGCACCATGTTGGCCCAGTTCGGCGTGTTGGCGTCTTCGAAGTCGCTCATGAAGACCTTCGCGCCCGAGTTGAGCGCGTTGATCAGCATCTTCCGCTCGGTCGGGCCGGTGATCTCCACGCGCCGGTCCTGCAGGTCGGCCAGCGGCGCGACCCGCCAGGACGTGTCCTCGCGGACATCCTTCGTCTCGGCGAGGAAGTCCAGCTTGCCGGTCTCCGCGGCCTGACGGCGCCGGTCCTGCCGGCGGGCGAGCAGCTGCTCCCGCGTCGTACCGAACTTCTTCTGAAGGTCGACGACGAACGCGATCGCCTCGGGCGTCAAGACCTCGTCGAAGCGATCCCCGCTCGAACCGAGAATCTTCGCGTCACTGCCAGCCATGCGTGCGTCCTCCTCGAAGGTGTCACCTCCATTCTCCCGAACGGGAAAGCCACTCTGACGACCGGACCCACCACTTCGGTATCGCACGGACCACATGTGCGCCCGATTTGCCGCGTGTCGTGGTCGAGGCGATACCGAAGTCGTTGCTCAGTGCTTGCGGCGGCGGCGCAGGATCAGCAGCAGGAGCAGCACGACTGCCGCGATGGCCGGGGCGGCGCGCTTCGCCACTGACCCGCCGGCGACCTCTAGCAGATCGATCGGTTCGGCCTCGCGCCGCGGCGCCGTCACCGGCTTCGGCGGTGCGGTCTTCTGCGCCGCTTGCTGCGACGGCAAGGGAGTCGGGGGCGCGGGAGCCGCCTCGGGCGCTGCCGTCTTCGTCGGTTGTGGCGCCGGGTCTGCCAGCGGTGCTGCCGCGGGCGGTGCGGACGTCGTCCCACCGCCGGCCAGCTCGTCGGCCAGGCAGTTCGCGAACTGCCCGATCAGTTTCGCGCCGACATCGGCCATCACGCCGCGACCGAACTGCGCCGGCCGCCCGGTGATGTTGAGGTCGGTCTCGACCTTGGCCTTGGTCTTGTCGCCGTCGGCGGTGAGAACCGCGGTGACAGTGGCAGCGGCCGTTCCGCTCCCCCGCGCCTCCTTGCCGGATGCCTCCAAAACGGCCCGATGCGCGTTCTCGTCCTTCTCGACGAACTTCGCCTGGCCCTTGTAGGTCACCTGGATCGGCCCGACCTTGACCTTGACGGTGCCGGTGAAGTCGTCACCGTCCACGGACGTCAGGGCTGCACCGGGCATGCATGGCGCGATGCGCTCGACGTCGAGCAAGACCTTCCATGCCTCGTCAAGGCTGGCCGGCACCGTGAACTCATGGTCCAGCTTCATGCGTCGCGCTCCATCCGTCCGCTACCTCCGAGTCGGCTCAAATCCTCGGGTGTGTCCACGTCATGGTCATCGCCGAGATCGTCGCAGGCTATGCCGATCACCTGGTCAGGGTGTGCACGCATCCATGCCCGCGCACCGACGTCGCCGACCGCAAGCTCGCACACTTCCGGCCATATCGGCGCCGCGAGGCGCACCGGGTTGCCCGGTCGACCGTCGTACGACGCCACCAAGGCGGCCGCATCGGGTGGTGCGCTGACGAGCCGTCGTACGACGTCGGCGGTGACCTGCGGCTGGTCGACCAACGCGACCAGGGCGGCCGGCGCGCGCAGGTCGGTCAACGCTGCCAGCCCCGTGCGCAACGACGACCCGATGCCGTTGGACCAGCGGTCGTTCACGACGACGACGGCACCGGTGAGATCGGCGTGGATCACGACCTCGCGCGCGCTCGCACCGAGCACCACGACCACAGGATCACAACCGCCCTCCCGCAGCATCGTGACGCCGCGGTCGACCAGCAGCCGCCCGTCGAGCTCGACAAGCGCCTTGGGTCGACCCAGCCGCGTGCCGGCGCCCGCGGCCAGGAGCAGCCCAGCGGTCAGCGTCCGGCCCGATCGTGCGCGAGCTCGCGATGGATCTCGCCGCTCGTGTCACCGAGCGGACGACCGGAACCGCCCCACCGAAGGCCGATGATCTCCGCCGCGATCGACACCGCCGTCTCCTCAGGGGTACGGGCGCCGAGGTCGAGACCGATCGGTGAACGCAAGCGGGAGAGCTCTGCGTCGGTCAATCCGATCTCGCGCAGCCGCGCCATCCGATCGTCGTGCGTTCGACGCGACCCCATCGCGCCGACGTAGGCCGCCGGGGTTCGCAGCGCGACCTCAAGCAGCGGCACATCGAACTTGGGGTCGTGCGTCAGCACGGCGATGATCGTGCGCTCGTCCACTTCGGTGCCGGAAAGGTAGCGATGCGGCCACTCGCAAACCACCTCGTGCGCGTCGGGAAATCGCTTTTCCGTCGCGAAGACCGGCCTGGCGTCGCATACGGTCACTCGATAGCCGAGGTAGCGGCCGATTCGCGCAACCGCGGCGGCGAAGTCGATCGCGCCGAAGACGAGCATCCTCGGCGGCGGCGCGAAGGACTCGATGAAGACCGCGACCTCGTCTTCGCGACGCTGGCCGCGAGGACCGTAATGCCGCACGCCGGTCTGTCCTTGGGCGAGCATGCCGCGCGCGTCGTCGGTCACGGCAACGTCGAGCCCCTCGGTGCCGAGCGAACCCTCGACCCGATCCGGCCACACCACCAGCTGCGCGGCCACGTCGCCCCCTTCGATCACGGTGGCAACGGCGACCTGCTCGTCGGCGCGGATCGACGCGGCGGCCGTCGCGAATGAGGGCGTCCGGTCGACGTCGACCGGACGCACCAGGATGTCGAGGATGCCGCCGCACGTCAGGCCCACAGCGAATGCGTCCTCGTCACTGATGCCGTAGGTCTGCAGGACCGGCCGGCCGGTCTCCAGCACCTCGGTCGCGAGCTCGTAAACAGCGCCTTCGACGCAGCCACCCGAGACGCTGCCGATGGCCTCGCCCGACGCACTGACGGCCATCGACGCGCCGGGCTGCCGGGGTGCGCTCCCCCGGATGCCGACCACCGTCGCGAGCGCGAACGGTTGGCGCTGCTGCCACCACGCAGTCAGCTCGGGCAACAGGTCACGCATTGGCGCTCAACTCCTTGGCTCCGGCTCCGGCCCCGGCCCCGGCTCTCGCTCGGGCGCCGGCCACGATCGCGGCGAGCCGCTCCAGCGCGGCGAGGCTGTGTCCTGACACAAAGGTGTCAACGTGCGGAAGGGCCGCAGCCATACCGGCGGCGAGCGGTGCGAATCCGGGGCGGCCGGCTCGCGGGTTGGACCACACCACCCGGTGCGCCAGCCGATGGAGGCGCGCCATCTGCTCGCCGAGCAGCGCTGCGTCGCCCCGCTCCCAGCCGTCGGACAGCACGACAACGACCGAACCCCGTGCCATGCCCCGCTGACCCCACTCGTCGAGAAAGCGCTTCACCAGCTCGCCCAATCGCGTGCCACCGGACCAGTCGGGCACCGCGCCGGCAATGGCCCGCAGTGACGCATCACTGTCACGTTGAGCCATCTCGCGGGTCACCCGCGTCAGCCGAGTGCCGAGCGTGAACACCTCGGTCACCGGCCCGCGGGCCCGATGGCTCGCCGCGTGCGCAAAGCGCAGCAACGCGTCGGCGTAGGAGCTCATCGACCCGCTGATGTCGACGAGAAGTACGACGCGCCGAGGGCGCCGCCGACGGTGTCGGCGGGCCAGCTCGGCGGGTTCGCCGCCGGCGTGCATGAGACGGAGCAGCGTGCGACGCCGATCGACATAGCCGCGCGGAGCCGCCGCCAGGCGTCGAGTGACGCGATGCTCGCCGGGCAGGGCGAAGGCCGCCAGCAGCCGCGCCAACATCGACCGCTCGGTCGCGTCCAGCGTGGCGATGTCGCGGTGCCGCAGGAGCTCGGTGGCGCTCGCGGCCGCCGCCATCGGCGTCGAGTCTTCGTCGTGGTCGTCGGCGTCGTCGGACCGCGGCGTCTCGTCGGCCGCCACGAGGCGCAGCTGAGCGGCCGGCACGGCCGGCCGTCGGATCAGCGCTGCGGGCCGGTCGCCGAAGTAGGCGGCAAAGACCCGGTCATAGCGTTCGATGTCGTCGCGCGACGCGCACATCGTGAGGCGTCCGGCCCAATACACGTCGCGCTGCATCATCGGATCCAGGAGCGTCAACGCGCCGATCGTGGCGTGCACCCGGTCCGGCGAAGCCTCGACGCCGGCCGCGCGAAGAGTGTGCGCAAGACCGATGACGGCATCGACGGCGTCGTATGACTCAGGCACCGCCGGCAGCCTCGAGCACGTCGGCGAGACCGGACCGCGCGACGCGTTCATGGTCCTCGCGATATTTCAGAACGGCGCCGAGCGTGCGCGTCGCCGACTCGGCATCGAGGGTTTGTGCACCCAGGGCAAGGAGCGCCTGGGTCCAGTCGAGCGTCTCGGCAACACCGGGGGGCTTCAGCAGATCCGCGTGGCGAAGCCGTTGCACCGCGCCGGTAACCGCCGTCGCCAGCTGTTCGCTCGCGTCGGGGTAACGCGATCGCACGATCGCGACCTCTCGCTCGAAGCTCGGATGCTCGACCCAGTGATACAGGCACCTGCGCTTCAGCGCGTCGTGCACCTCGCGCGTGCGGTTGCTGGTGACGACCACGACCGGCGGCGTCTCCGCGCGGATCGTCCCGAGCTCAGGGACGGTGACGGTGAAGTCGGACAGCACCTCGAGGAGGAACGCTTCGAACTCGTCGTCCGCGCGGTCGACTTCGTCGACGAGAAGGACGCAAGGATTGGTCTCGATCGCCTGCAGGAGCGGGCGCGCGACGAGGAAGCGGCGACTGTAGAGCTCTCCCTCGAGTGCCTCGACGTCGTCCGCGCGGTGCGCTGCCTCGGCCGCACGCAAGTGCAGCAACTGCCGCGGAAAGTCCCAGTCGTAGAGGGCCTGTGTCGCGTCGATGCCCTCGTAGCACTGCAGCCGGATGAGGGGCGCGTCGAGAAGCGATGCCAGTGCCTGCGCCAGCGCGGTCTTGCCGACGCCCGCGTCGCCTTCGAGGAACAACGGCCGACGCATCGACTGGGCCAGAAAGGCCGCCGTCGCCACGCCGTCGTCGGCGAGATAACCCTGTCGCTGCAGACCAGCGCGCAGCTCGTCCGGCGTACTGACCGTCACCGCACCAGTGTCCCCCGCCGCTACAAACCCAGCTTGGCCGACCAGAGCGCGGTCTTGTCGCCACTGATCTCGACGTCGGCGGCGTCCTTGCGGTTGAAGGCGAGCAGCAGCAGCTCCGTCGGTCGACCGCGCACTTCCACCAAAGCGCCGCCGCGACCGACGTCGACGGCGTTTCCTACTGTCGGCATCAAGCGCACCTCGGCCGGCACCCGTCGAAACGACAACCGCGACTGCCGGGAGAGCCGTCGCCAGACCCACTGTTCGAGCCCCATGTCCACCGGACGCGGGGTCATCCCGTTGGCGCGTCGCACGTCCTCGGTGTGCACGAAGAACTCGACCGTGTTGACGGCGTCGTCGACGCCCCCAACCCGAAGCCATGGCGGCGGCCGCCGAACCTGCTCGACAAGGCTGTCGTAGCCGTGCACGCGCAGTGCGCTCCGCATGACGCGCTCGGTGTAGGACGACCAGGCGCCGAGTGGCAGCACTCCCGGCGCGGCATCGAGTCGGTGCTCGCGCACGTAGCAATGCGCGACGAGCTCCTTCGTGGTCCACCTGTCGAGCAACGTCGCTGCGTCCGGACCCAAGCCAGCGCAAACCGACGCGAATGCCTCGCGTTGCTCCGCGGCCCGCGTCACCGGCCGGCTGCTGCGGCCACGGCCCGACGGGTGAGCACCGTGACGAGGTGTCGCCGGTAGTCGGCGTCGCCACCGAGATCGCTCGGCGGTGACGTGCCATCGGCCGCATGGGCAGCCGCGGACGCGACGGCGTCGCCGGACAGATCGGCTCCGGCCAGTGCCTGTTCGACCGCCCGCGCGCGCACCGGCGTCGGACCCATGTTGGTCAACCCGATGCGTGCCTCGGCAATGGAACCGTTGCTGCGCTTGACCGCAGCGGCGACCCCGACGACGGCCCAAGCCTGGGCCACCCGATTGAACTTCTCGTAGTGGACGCCCCATCCGTCGCCGAGCTTGGGCAGCCGCACCTCGACGAGCACCTCGTCCGCCCGCATCGACGACTGCAGGTAGTCGGTGAAGAAGTCCTTGGCCGCGACCGTACGACGACCACCGGCGCCGGCGACGACGAAGTCCGCGTCGAGGGCGGTCGCGACCGCAGGCAGGTCTCCGGCCGGGTCGGCATGCGATAGCGAACCGCCGAAGGTGCCGCGATGGCGCACCTGCCGGTCGGCAACCGTCTTGGCCGCTGCGACCACGAGCGGGGCATGCTGCTGCACCAATGCGTTGCCGATGACGTCGGCATGCGTCACTGCCGCCCCGATGACGATCGCGTCGCCGTCATCGCGCACTTGGCGCATCTCGTCGACGTCGCTGATATCCACGAGCGCGGACGGATAGGCGAGGCGGAGACGCAGCAGCGGGATGAGGCTCTGCCCGCCGGCGAGGACCTTGGCGTCGTCACCGTGTTGTCCGAGTGCTGCCACCGTGTCGTCGACCGATGCCGCCTTCACGTAGTCGA
>Ga0157369_10005585_pt1 | contig 14605 bp, 14 predicted proteins | sample C25metaG_FD_113461 | JGI IMG/M metagenome (GOLD analysis project Ga0157369, IMG submission 113461) | Corn rhizosphere microbial communities from Kellogg Biological Station, Michigan, USA - C2-5 metaG | ecosystem: Host-associated > Plants > Roots > Rhizosphere > Soil | place: USA: Michigan...
CGCGCCCAGAGGGCACCGAGGTAGACCGCCGGATCCCCCGGCTGCCAGCGCTCGAGGAAGCGCTTGATCGGCGGATGGAGCACGACGTCGCCGAGCTCTTCGGTCGAGAAGAGCCTTGCTCCCTTGACCGCGGCGTCCTTCGTCTCGACATCCGAGAGCGAGCGATGGGACAGGTCGGCGGCAAAGACGATATGAACGACGTGCTTGCCCGGACGCAGCGTCTTCGGCGCGATCGAGTCGATGAGCGCCACGGGACCTTCGAACGGCACGTCGGCCTCGACCCCGAGCTCTTCGCGGAGCTCGCGGCGAAGCGCCTCGATCAGCGTCTCCCCTTCGTCGACCCCGCCGCCGGGCAGCAGCCAGTACTCCTTCCCGGGCTTCTCCTGGCGGCAGAGGAGCAGTCGCTCTTGCCAGCGCAGGATCGCCGAGACGCGAATCCGCGGCTCCATCAGTGCTGTCCTTGCATCAATGCAGCGACGACCCGAATCCGCGCGCGCCGCGCTCACTGGTAGGCAGCTCGTCGACTTCGACCAGCTCGACCTCGGGCAGCTCGAGGATGACGAGCTGCGCGATCCGCATCCCCGGCTCGACCACGAAGGACTCGCGGGCATCGGTGTTCAGCAAGGTCACCTTCAGCTCGCCCCGATAGCCGGAGTCGATCAGGCCCGGCGTGTTGACGATCGAGATGCCGTGCTTGACCGCCAGCCCCGACCGCGGTTGGACGAATCCGGCGTGGCCGTCCGGGATCGCGACGGCGAGCCCCGTCGGCACGAGTGCACGCTCACCGGCACGCAGCTCGACCCGCTCGCACGCCGAGAGGTCCATGCCAGCGTCACCCGCGTAGGCACGCTCCGGCACCACCGCATCGGGTCGCAGCCGTCGGATCTGCAGCTCGATCAGGCGCTCTCCCGCTCGGTCGTGGGGTCGGCCACGAGATATGGGGCAAACCGCGGCCGGTCGCGTCGCGGCAGCCGTGCTACGATCAGCACCCCGTCGGGCGTGTCTTCGCGCTCCTCGATTGGCGTGCCGAGCGCATAGAGCTCCGAGAGCGCGGCCCCGTGCTCGTAGGGGACGAGTAGCCGCACCCGCTCCCAGCGATCCTCGAAGCGGCGGGCCAGCTCGGCGCGCAGGTCGTCGAGTCCCTCGCCGGTGAGCGCCGACACCTGCGGGGAGGTCGGGAACCGATTCGCGAGCCGACGCCGTCCGAGCGGATCGACCCGATCGATCTTGTTCAACACGACTTCGAGCGGCAGTTCGGCGGCGCCGATCTCGGCGAGCACGTCGTTCACCGCGTCCATCTGCCGATCGTGATCCTCGTCGGAGACCGAGGCATCGACCACGTGGAGGATCACGTCGGCAACGAGCGTCTCTTCGAGCGTCGAAGCGAAGCCTTCGACCAACTGGTGCGGCAACCGCCGGATGAACCCGACCGTGTCCGTGACGAGGTAGCGGCGGCCGTCGTGCTCGAAGCCGCGTGTGGTCGGGTCGAGCGTGTGGAAGAGCTGGTTTTCGACCGAGACGTCGGAGCCGGTGAGGGCGTTCAACAGCGTCGACTTGCCGGTGTTCGTGTAGCCGGCGAGCGCGATCGTCGGCACCTCGGTGCGGCGCCGTTCCTTGCGCCGCGTCGTACGCTGGCGCTCCAGGTCCTTCAGCTTCCGCCTCAGCACCGAGATGCGATGCCGCGCGAGCCGGCGGTCGGTCTCGAGCTGGGACTCGCCGGGGCCGCGGGTCCCGACACCCGCACCCATCGCTCCCGTGCCGCCGCCGAGGCGCTCGAGGTGCTGCCACATCCCGCGCATGCGCGGGAGGTTGTATTCGAGCTGGGCGAGCTCGACCTGAAGCTTGCCCTCCGCCGAAGTCGCATGCTGCGCGAAGATGTCGAGGATCAGCTGCGTGCGATCGACGACCCGCGTTTCGAGCGCGTTCTCGAGGAAGCGCTGCTGCGCCGGGTCGAGCTCGTCGTCGACCAGCAGGCTCTCGGCACCGAGCTCCTTGAACCGCTCCTTGACCTCTTCGAGCTTGCCCTTGCCCACGTACGTGCGCTGCGCGGGACGGGCTCGGTGCTGCACGATCGCACCCACGGGATCGACGCCGGCGGTCCGTGCGAGCTCCCTGACCTCGGCAAGCTCGTCGTCCACGTCAGCGCCCTGAGCCAGTACTGCAAGGACGAACCCGCGCTCGGGTTCCGCTGAACGTGGAATCATCGACCTCGATTATGGCACTCGCCCGGCGCACCCTGGAGCTCGTCGACATCGCCTCGCCCTCGCGCGACGAGGCGGAGCTGTACCGCTACGTCGTCGAGTCGGTGCCGCTCGACACGGCCTACGCCGACGGCGAGTCGGTGCTCTTTGCCAAGCGCACCGGCAAACCGCTGGTGCTGCTGGCGGGCCATACCGACACCGTCCCCGCCCAGGGCAACCATCCCGGACGGCTGGAGGACGGCGCAGTAGTCGGGCTCGGCGCCAGCGACATGAAAGGCGGCCTCGCGGTGATGATCGAGCTGGCCCGCTGGGCCGCGACGGCCGATCTCGCCTACGACCTCGGGGTGCTCTTCTTCCCACGGGAGGAACTCGGTCCGACCGAGAACCCACTGCCGGGCGTGTTCGCCGGAACGCCGGTCGTCGACGAGGCGGAGCTCGTGATCTGCCTCGAGCCGACGGACAACACGCTGCAGCTCGGCTGCCTCGGCAACCTGAACGCCCGTGCCGTCTTCGAAGGCCGCTCGGCGCACTCCGCCAGGCCATGGCTCGGTCTGAACGCGATCGCACTCGCCCTTGAAGGGCTCCGACCGGTGCTCGAAGCGGAGCCCGTCGACGTCGAGGTCGAGGGCTTGCTCTTCCGCGAGGTCATCTCGGTCACCCAGCTGCACGGCGGGATCGCCCAGAACGTGATCCCGGCTCGTGCCGAGGCGACGATCAACTACCGGTACGCGCCCGATCGCACGCCCGACTCGGCAGAGGAGCGGATCCGCGCGCTGGTCGGCGGCGAGCTGGAGATCCTCTCGAACTCGCCCCCCGCCCACGTCGCGCTCGGTTCGACGCTCGTCGAGCGCCTGCGCGAATCCGGCGAGTTTGAGGTGCAGCCGAAGCAGGCGTGGACGAACGTCTCCGACTTCGCCGCCCGCGGCCTCGACGCGATCAACCTCGGCCCCGGGGCAACGCGCTACGCGCATGCCGTCGACGAACGGGTCGAGGTGGCGGAGCTCGAACGGACCTTCGCGGCGCTGCAGCGGTTCCTCGGCGGTAGTTTCTGATCGTGCAGCTCTCCCCCGTCCTCGCCGGCCTCGCGCAGTATCCGTTCGCGCGGCTCGACGACTGGAAGGCCGAGGCGGCGGGTCGCGGGCTCGACCTGATCGATTTCGGGATGGGCGACCCGCGGGAGATCACGCCGCCGTTCATCCGCGAGGCGCTGCTCGCGTCGGTCGACGAGGTGTCGTCGTATCCGCGCGCGACGGGGCTGCCGGAGCTGCGCACCGCGATTGCCGGCTGGATCGACCGTCGCTTCGGCGTCGAGGTCGATCCGGATCGCGAGCTGATTCCGACGCTCGGCTCGAAGGAGGCGATCTTCTCGTTTGCGCAGATCGCGCTCGGCGACAAGCGGCTGGTTGCGATCCCCGAGCCCGCGTACCCGGTCTATGAGCGTGGAGCGCTCTTCGCCGGCGGGCAGGTCGCCACGGTGCCGTTGCGCGAGTCGGACGGGTGGCTGCCCGACCTCGACCGCTTCGACGCGTGGGACGAGATCGCGATCTTCTGGGTCTGCTATCCGAACAACCCGACCGGCGCGGTTGCCCCGCTGTCGTTTTACGAGGAGCTGGCGGCGCGAGCGCGCGAGCACGGGTTCCTCGTCTGCTCCGACGAGGCGTACTCCGAGCTCTGGTTCGACGAGCCGCCGGTCTCGGCGCTGCAGGTCGCCGATCGCACAAACATCGTCGTCTTCAACACACTCTCGAAGCGCTCGTCGATGACCGGCTACCGCTCGGGGTTTGTCTGCGCGCCCGCGGAGATCGTGTCGGCGCTGAAGAGCTTTCGCCCTACTGTCGGGACGGCGCCGCAGGAGTTCGTGCAACGCGCCTCGATCGCCGCCTGGTCGGACGACGAGCATGTTTCGGCGGTGCGCGACCTCTACCGGCAGAAGCGCGAGACGGTGCTGCCGGCACTCGAAGCGGCCGGCCTGCGATTGGCCGGCTCGGAGGCGACGTTCTATCTCTGGCTGGCGGTCGACGGGCCGTCGGAGGCGTTCGCACGGACGTTGCTCGAGCACGGGATCGTCGTCGCGCCGGGTTCGTTCTTCGGGCCGGCGGGCGAGGGCTACATCCGCCTTGCGCTCGTCCCCACCCAGGCGGAATGCGAGCGCGCGGCGACGATCTTTCGGGAGGTGCTGTGACGACCGACGAGACGATTGCCGCGCTCGACCGCGGCGAGGTGCGTGTCGCCGAGCCGGACGGTGACGACTGGCGCGTCAACGCCGGGGTGCAGGCTGCGATCCTCGACTACTTCCGGATCCGCCCGATGGAGCCGATCGAGCTAGGGCCGTTCGCCTACCACGACAAGATCCCGCTCAAGACGAACTACGAGGCACTGGGCGTTCGGGTCGTGCCGCCGGCGGTCGCGCGCTACGGCGCGTATCTGTCGCCGGGGGTCATCCTGATGCCGTCCTACGTGAACATCGGGGCCTGGGTGGGGCCGAACACGATGGTCGACACATGGGCGACCGTCGGCTCGGGCGCGCAGATCGGGGCCGGGGTGCACCTCGCGGGCGGCGTCGGGATCGGCGGCGTGCTCGAGCCCGCGGGAGCCCGGCCGGTGATCGTGGAAGACGGTGCGTTTCTCGGCTCTCGCTGCATCGTCGTCGAAGGCGTTCGGATCGGTGCGGGCGCGGTGCTCGCCCCGAACGTGACCCTGACCGCATCGGTGCCGATCATCGACGTCACCGGCGCCGAGCCCGTCGAGTACCGCGGCTACGTGCCGCCGCGCTCGGTCGTCGTCCCGGGCACGCGGCCCAAGGAGTTCCCGGCGGGCAGCTACGACCTGTCGTGCGCTCTGATCATCGGCCGGCGCAGCGAATCGACCGACCTGAAGACGTCGCTGAACGATGCCTTGCGCGAGCACGGCATCGGCAGCGGCTGAACCGCGCTCAGCCGGCCTCGACGCGCGCCGCGGGTCCCGTCAGCAACGCCCGTCCCGCCTCGAAGCGCACGACCAGGTCGCCGCCCGGAAAATGCACGACCGTCGGCTCGCCGCTCGGCCTCCCGTACGCGAAGCTGAACGCTGCAGCGACGGCGACCGCGCTCGAGCCCGACGAGGCGGTCTCGCCGACCCCCCGCTCCCACACGCGCGCCTCGATGCCGCCACCTGCGCGCCGGCCGATCTGCACGTTGGTGCGGTTCGGGAAACGCTCGTGCACCTCGAGCAGCGGGCCGATACGCTCGAGCTCCCGGGGGTCGCCGTCGACCACCGCATGCGGGTTGCCCACGTCGACGGTGACGAGCGTGACTCCGGCGACCTGCTCGGGCTTGCCGACCACGACCTCGCCCATGTCCTGCTCGACGAGGACGTCGTCGATCATTCGCGCGTATACCTCGCGGGGGCCGACACGCACCGTGACGGTCGCCGCGCCCGTGCGGGCGGCGAGCCAGCGCGCGGCGATACGGGTTCCGTTCCCCGACATCTCCGCCCGAGACCCGTCGGGATTCCAGATCGCGATCTCGAGCCAGTCGTCACCGGTCGCACGAACGTCGAGGATGCCGTCGCTGCCGCCGGCGTTCGCCCGCACATCCTCCGGGTCGAGCGGCCCCTCTTCAGTGACGAGGTAGGTGTTCCCGTGCGCCTGCCAGCGCGATGATCTCATCTGCAAGCTCCTCCGCCGGCCGTGTGCCGTCGAGCGTAACTGCCGTGGGAATCCGCCGGAGCCACTTGCGCTGGTAGCGCGCGAGCCGCCTGGTCGCCTGCACGACCGCGGCGACGGCATGGCCCTCCGGCAAGGTCGCGAACTGCTCCAGCCCGAGCACCTTGCGCGCGGTGGCCGAGAGCGGCTGGGACCAGGCGCTGCGCGCCTCGGCCACCGCGCCTCCCGCAACCATCGCTCTCGCCCGTTTGTCGATGCGGCGGTCGAGCTCGTCGAGCGGAATGTCGAGCCCGACGATCAGGGTCGGCTGCCTCGTGTCCTCGGCCCAGAGCCGGTCGGTCGTGGGAGCCAGCGAGGCGCCGACCTCGGCGAGCTCGAGCGCGCGCACCACACGCCGCCGGTCGTTGGCGTGGACGCGCGCGGCCGCCGCCGCGTCGCGGGCGGCCAGCAGTGCATGAGCCGCCCCCGAGCCGAGCCGGTCGTACTCCGCCTGCCAGAACTCGCGGCGTCCCGGTTCCGGCGGCGGTGGGAGCGGAAAGGCCGAGACTGCAGCCCGCAGGTAGAGACCGGTGCCGCCGACGAGCAGCGGCAGCCGCCCGGCTGCAAGTGTCTCATCGACAGCGGCGTGCGCCAGGCGCTGGAACTCGCCGACCGAGATCTCGTCTGCGAGTGGCACGATCCCGGCGAGCCGCGCTGGGTACGGTGGGGCTGCGGTGAGCACCGGCAGTCCCTTGTAGATCGCGGCCGAATCGACCGAGATCACTTCGGCGCCGAGCCGCTCGCGTAGCACCGCCGCAACCGCGGTCTTCCCCGACGCCGTCGGGCCGAAGAGCGCGAGCAGGCTAGGCGCGGGCGGGCTGCTTGAAGCCGTGGGCGAGCTCATCCGACCCTTCTGGGCGTACGAACGGCCGGTCTTCTTCCGGGTGCGCGGCACGCCACTCCTTGAACCAGGCGACGGCCCGCGGGATTCCGACCTCGAGCGGCGTGTGCGGCGACCATTCGAGCAGCGCGTGCGCCTTGCGCACGTCGGCGACGTAGTGCGTCACCTCGCCCAGGAGCGACGGCGCGATCTTCGCGTTCAGCTCGACGCCGAGCTCCTGTGCGATCAGCTCCGCGGCACGCACGAGCGTGTTGCCCTGGCCGAACGCGAGGTTGACCGTCTCGTTCGAAGCGGCTCCGTTGTCGAGCGCGTAGATGCCGCGCGCGATGCCGTCGACACAGTCGTCGACGTACGTGAAATCGAGCACCTTCTGATCGCCGCCGAAGATCGTGATCTCTTCGCCCCGCGAGAGCTGGTGCATCCACAGCGGGAGCACGCGGTCCATTCGCCAGAGGTCGGAGTCGTAGCGCCCGTAGACGTTCGAGAAGCGAAAGACGAGGTAGCGCAGCCCGTAGCAGCGCGCGTACGAGTAGATGAACGCCTCGCTGGCGATCTTCGACGCCGAGTAGGGGCTCTCGGTGAACGCGAAGTCTGCAGCCTCCTCCGCGTACTCCTCGAACCGGTGCACGTCGCCGTACACCTCGCGCGTCGACGAGTGCACGATCGGCAGGTTCATGCCGCGTGCGAACTCGAGCACGTTGAACGTCATGATCGTGTTCTCGAGCGCGCGCTGCGGTTGGCGGACCAGCTGGTGCACCTTCGCGTGCGCGGCCAGATGGACGACCAGGTCGACCTCGGGGTATTCGACGCCGTTGATGCCGCCGGGGAATGCTGCGTAGTGGCCGGCCAGATCCTGCAGGAGCGTCGGGAACGCATCGTTCGCCCAGGCATTCGGCCGCTTGTCGACGCCGAAGACGCTGTGCCCGTCCGCGAGCAGCCGGAGAGCCAGGTTGGTGCCGATCTGGCCGGACGAGCCGGTGACGAGGATCCGCATCGCGCCTAAGTCTGACGATCAGATGTGATGGACACGTCAGGCTGCGACAAGGGATCTCTGCACGCCACGCAACGTCGTCGAGGTCGCGCTCTCGATCAGCACCTCGGCAAAGTCGCCTGCGACCGCGTCGCCGCGGAAGTTGACGGTCGTGTTGCGGCGCGTGCGGCCGCGCAACACCTCCGGATCGGTGCGCGACGGCCCTTCGACCAGCACCTCCTCGAAGCGCCCGACTCGGGCTTCGTTTCGTTCGTGCGCGACGCGCTGCGTCAACTCGACGAGGCGTTCCATCCGTTCGATCTTCACCTCGTGTGGGACCTGGTCGGGGAGCGAAGCCGCCTCCGTGCCGGTGCGAGGCGAGTAGACGAACGTAAAGGCGCTGTCGTAGCCGACCTCTTCGACGACCTCCAGTGTCTCGCAGAAGTCCGCCTCGGTCTCGCCGGGGAAGCCGACGATGATGTCCGTGCCCACGGCCAGATCCGGGATCGCAGCCCGCAGCCGCTCGGCGAGCGCGAGGTACCGCTCGCGCGAGTAGGTGCGTCGCATCGCCTTCAGGACCCGCGACGAGCCCGACTGCAACGGCAGATGGACGTGCTCGCAGACGGCGGCGCACTCGGCGATCGCCTCGATCACCGGCTCACGAAAATCTTTTGGGTGTGGGCTCGTGAAGCGGATGCGCTCGATCCCGTCGACCGCGTCGCACGCGCGCAACAGCTCGCCGAAGCCGGTGCGGATGTCCGGCAGCAGATCACGCCCCCAGGAGTTGACGTTCTGGCCGAGCAGCGTCAGCTCGCGCACACCCGCCTCGGCAAGGCGCTGAACCTCGGCGACGATCTCGCCGGGCCGGCGGCTCACCTCCCGGCCGCGGACGAACGGCACGATGCAGTAGGAGCATTTTGAGTTGCAACCCATCGAGACCTGCACCCACGCCTGGAACGAGCGCTCGTTGTGCGCCGGCAGCTCCGCGGCGAACGCACGGTCGTCGAGGCCGAAGCGTCCGCGCGCGACACCCTCGCCCCCCGCACCCAGCCACTCGCCGAGATGGGCGATCGAGCCGGGGCCGAACGCGACGTCGACCGCCGGGTACAGCTCGAAGATCCGTTCGCGCTGCGCCTCGGCAAAGCACCCGCCGACGGCGATCACCCGCCCCGGGTCCTCGCGCTTGCGGGCCGCCGCCTCCCCCATGTGCGCCGCAAGCTTCTGGTCGGGCTTCTCGCGGATCGTGCACGTGTTGAAGACGACGACGTCTGCCTCGTCGGCGGTCGGCGCCTCGCCCAGCCCGAGCTCTTCGAGCATGCCCTTGATCCGCTCGGAGTCGTGAGCGTTCATCTGGCAGCCGAACGTCGTGACGTGGTAGCGGCGCATGCCCGTAGGCTACCCAGCCGCGGGCGCCTCCTCACGGGCCCAGAACGGGCGCCCGATCCGCGCCTCGAACGCGACGTAGCGGTCGAGGCGAACACCGTCGACCTCCGTCCGGACGTCGCAGATCATCGCGGCGGCGATGTCGAGGTCGTCGACCTCGAAGATCAGGTACCAGACGAAATCGACCGAGCGCGGCGGCGCAACCGTCAGGACGTCGTCGCAGAACGAGGCGACGACGCGCGCGCCCCGCTTCTCCCACTCTGCGAGCACCGCCACGAATCTCGGCATGAAACGCTCGCTCTTCTCCTCGTTGGAGGCCGAGAAGAACGACTCGAGCGGTGCTCCGACGAGCATCACCCGGTACGGACGCGGAATCTTGGTCATGTCTGTCTCGGTCATCGCTTCTCCTTGTCCCGTGCGTCGGTGCCGCACATATGATCATTGATATGACCACGATTCTGCTCTACGGAGACACCGTCCGGTCGCCGACCATGCGCTACGAGGTTCCGCACACGGTCGCCGACCCGTTCCTCTACGCCGAGGTCGACGGAAAGCGCTACACCGTTCTGCGTTCGCTCGAGGTTGCGCGGATGAAGGAGGTTCCGAACATGGAGCCTCTCCCGTTCGAGGAGTTCGGCCTCGACGAGCTGGTCGCCGAAGGCCGGCCGGGCGAGGAGATCACGCTCGAGATCGCCCTTCGAGCCTGCCGCAGGTTCGGCATCGAGCACGCGAGCGTGCCGTTCGACTTCCCGACCGCGCTCACCGACTACCTCCGGGCGGGCGGGATCGAGATCGACGTCGACTCGTCGATCTTCGCCGGCCGGCGCCGCGCCAAGTCGCCGGCACAGCTCGAGGGCATGCGCCGGGCGCAGCGTGCTGCCGCCGCCGCGACCGCGGCCGTCGCCGCACAGCTCCGGCAGTCGACGATCGTCGACGGCGCGGTGATGCTGGACGGCGAGCCGTTGACCTCCGAGCGCCTGAAGGCTCACGTCGCAGAGGCGTTTTCGGCCAACGGGGCGACGGCCGACGAGTTCATCGTCGCCCACGGCAAGCAGACCTGCATCGGCCACCACATGGGCTCGGGCCCGATCCTCGCCGGCGAGCCGATCACCGTCGATCTCTGGCCCTGCGACCGCGAGTCGAGCTGCTACACGGACATGACACGGACGTTCGTGGTCGGCGACCAGAGCGACGAGCTGCTCGACTACCACCGGCTCTGCAAGATCGCGCTCGACCGGTCGATCGCGGCCATCCGGCCCGGAGCCCGGTGCAGCGACGTGCATCGCATCGCCTGCGAGGTCTTCGAAGAAGCCGGCTATCCGACCCAGTTGAGCAAGAAGCCGGGCGAGGTTCTGCTCGACGGCTTCTTCCACAGCCTCGGCCATGGTGTCGGGCTGGAAGTGCATGAACTCCCTCATCTCGACCGGGCAGGCGACGTGCTCGTCGAGGGCGACGTCGTCGCCGTCGAGCCGGGCTGCTACCGGCAGGGGTACGGCGGTGTGCGGCTCGAGGATCTCGTGCTCGTGACCGCCGACGGCGCCGAGAACCTGACCGACTACCCGTACGAGCTCGCGCCCTAGATGATTGATTCCGTGTGCGGGTGCCAGTGGGGAGGGTCTGCACCAAGCAGCGTGGATGACTCGAGCGGGGTCAAGGCCGGTGGGCCTTGGCGCCGGGCGAGGCGGCCGCGATGCGCCGCGTGCAGGCCCCCAGCCGTGGGTGCAACGCACACGGAATCGATCATCTAGTGCACGCGTCCGGCTGGGAGGCGGCGTTCGTGGCAGGTAACCGCGACCGGCTGATCGACGAGTGGCGCGAGTGCTGCAGCATCCCATCGGTCTCGGCGGACGGGGCTGAGGCGACGGCGGAGATGGCGGACTGGCTCGAGCAGAGGCTGACGCGGACGTTCGAGCACGTCGAGCGGATTCCCGTGCCGGGGCACGGGCCGGTCTTGCTTGCCGAGCTGGCGGGCAGCGGCACGGGACGGCTGCTCGTCTACACGCACTATGACGTCCAGCCCTCGGGCCCCGAGGATCAATGGTCGGTGCCGCCGTTCGCGGGAGTCATCCGCGGCGGGGAACTGATCGTTCGCGGCTGCTGCGACGACAAGGCCGACATCACGTCGAGGCTGCAAGCGCTCGACGCCTGGCTCGAGCAACTCGATGGCCCGCCCCCATACTCGATCGTCTGGCTGTGCGAGGGTGCCGAGGAGATCGGCAGCCCCGGGCTCGGAGACGTGCTCGCCGCGAACCGTGAGCGTCTTCAGGCCGACGGCTGCCTCTGGGAGAGCTACGTCCGCCGCTCCGACGGTCGCCCCGAGATCGGCTTCGGTTCGCGCGGCGTGCTCGCGTTCGAACTGTCCGTGCGAACGATGCCAGGCGACCAGCACGCCGCGTTCGCGCCGCTTCTGCGGTCGGCACCGATGATCCTCGTGCAGGCGCTCGCATCGCTGGCCGACGTGCAAGGCGATGCGAAGGTCACGGGTTTCGACGACGGCGTCCCGGATCCGACCCCCGACGAGGAGTCGGCGGCGGACGGGATCGATCCCCCAACGACGGAGTTCGGCGAGCACGCGTTACTCCCGCTCCCGCCGCGTGAGCTTGCCCGGCGATTGCTCTTTTCCGCCCCGGTGAACATCTCCGGCCTGTCGGCCGGTGCAGTCGGAGCCGAAGCCCGCAGCGCCGTTCCGGCCGAGGCGCGCGCGCATGTCGACGTGCACACACTGCCGGGCCAGGATGCCGACCGGCTCTTCGAGCAGATCCGCTCCCACCTCGATACACACGGGTTCGACGCGGTCGAGCTGCGCCTGGTGACCAAGGTGCCGCCCGCGAAAGGGCCGATGGACTCGCCGCTCGCGCTCGCCGCGCTCGGCGCGTCGCGCGATGTCTTCGGTGAGCCCGTCCGCTACCCCGTCGTTCCGGGTGCCGGTCCGGCCCACCTCGTCGTCGATACGCTCGGGATTCCCGTGGTCTCGCCGGCCGGCACGACGCGGCTCGCCAGCAATATCCACGGCTTCGACGAGCACGGGTCGCTCGACGACTATCTCGAGCACGTCGCGTTCAACATCCGGGTATTCGAACGCCTCGTGGAAGAGCTCGGATGAACGAATACGCACTGCGTCGCGAGCGGCTTGGACATGTGCTCGAGGACGCGCAGCTGGACGCCCTCTTCCTGCCGCTGTCATCCGACCTGGAGTACCTCACCGGAATCGAACGCGATCTCCCGAGCTTCGGCGAGACGGCACAGGCTCACGCCTGGCTCGCGGGTGCGTTCTTCGCTCCGGGACACGAGCCGGTCTGCCTGCTGCCACGGATGTTCGCGGCCTTCCACCTGCGCGGCGAGCCGCCGCGGGGTCTGGTCGTCGCCGACGAAGCCGACGACCCGGAGCAGGTCCTGCGCGCCGCCATCCGCGCCCTCGGTCCCATCCGCCGGCTCGGGATCGGCCAGCGCACCTGGGGCGAGAGCGTGCTGCAGCTGCAGCGAATCCTTGCCCCGGAGGAGGTCGTCGACGGGACGCCGCTCGTTCGCCGGCTGCGTGCGGTGAAGTCCGACGCGGAGCTCGCACTGATGCACGAGGCCTGCCGGATGGCCGAGCAGGCAATGGCCACCGTCGCGCCGAACGTGGTTCCCGGTGTGACCCTGGTCGAGCTGCTCGAAGGCGTCGAGCACGAGCTGCGCAAGCAGGGCTCTCGTACTCCGTCCTTTCCGACCCACCTCTTCACGTTCGGAAACAAGCGGCTCGACTCGGGCGACCCGTCGGGCCTTCTGCCGCTCGAGGGCGGTGAGGCGGTGATGTTCGACTTCGGCGCCGTCCACGACGGTTACTGCTCGGACTTCGGCCGGACGATCGTCTGCGGCGAGCCGCCCGCCGGGTATCTCGAGGCCTACGAGGTGATGCTTGCCGCCCAGGAGGCGGGCCGGACCGCAATGCGGCCGGGCGTGCGTGCAGCCGACGTGAACCGGGCCTGCCGTGAGCCGATCGAGGCGGCCGGCTTCGGCGCTGCGTTTCGCCATCGCATGGGCCACGCGATCGGCCTGGACGTGCATGAGCGGCCGTTCCTCTCCGTCGAGGACGAGACCGTGCTCGAAGCCGGGATGACGTTCACCGATGAGCCGTCGATCCTGATCGACGGCCGGTTCGGTGTGCGAATCGAGGATGTGATCGTCTGTGCGGAGCCGGCCGCGCGCTACGTGAACGAGTACTCGCGCGCGCCTGTCGTTAACTAGCCAGGCGCTTCCCGGTCGAGCCAGTACCGCGCTCCCCGGCCCTGGTCCGGGCCGAGCATCGAGAACCCGCCGTCGCAGGCGAGGTCTGCGCCTGTGATGAACGAGGCTGCCGGTGAGCAGAGGAAGACGGCGGCGGCGGCGACCTCCTCAGGGTTGCCGGCACGGCCGAGCGGCTGAGTATTGGCACTCGCCCGGTCGGCCCGTTCGCGGCTGCCGCCCGCCATCTGCGCAAGCGGGTCCGACCACGTCCAGCCCGGCGAGACCGAGTTGACTCGGATACCGCGCGGAGCGAGGTCGGCCGCCTGGTTCTTGGTCAACTGCAGCAGGGCCGCCTTGCAGGCGGGGTAGATCGCACGCCCCGCGGCGCCGAACTTGCCGCCGATGCTGCCGACGTTGACGATCGCGTTGCCCGATTCCATCTGCCTGGCCACCTCCCGCACGAAGATGGCGCTGCCGACGAGGTTCACGCTCAGGGCAGAGAGCCACTGCTCTCGTGTCGACTCGAGCCCGCCGTCGGTGTAGACGACGGCGTTGTTGACGAGCACGTCGACGCGGCCGAACCGCTCGACGGTCGCGGCGACGCACGCCTCGATCGATTCGTCCTCGCCGATGTCCGTGTGCACGAACAGCGCCCGGTCGCCGAGCCGCTTTGCGGCGGCCTCCCCGCGCGCCTCGTCGCGTGCGGCGAGAACGACCGAGGCGCCCGACTCGTGGAGCGCGGTCGCAATCGCCAGTCCGAGCGTCGAGTTGCCGCCGGTGACGATGCCGACCCTGCCCTCGAGGTCAGCCATCGTCACCGGCCGTGTCAGAGAACGATGCTGACTGCGCCATACGGCGCGAGTGTCCATGCGTCGAGCGTGACCCGCTTGCCGACCAGCCTGAGCCCGGACTCCGTGCGCCGCGCCCTGACGTCGTAGTGGCCGACGAAGCAGTCGCGGTCCTTGTTCCGGAAGCGCCACACCATGAACGCGGCGTCGCCATGCACGACCCCGTTTTCGTCCTCGCCGGCGAGGCGGACGTTCGTCACGATGTGGCGGGTTTTCGACCACGGATACTCGCGGTGCGCGTGCACGCTATTCAGCCGCACGACGAGACCCTTCAGCAGCCGGTGATCGTGGTTGATGTACATCAGGTCGTTGTCCGGGTCGGCGTCCGGGTTGTCGTTGGTGGGGACGACGTACTCTGCGTCCTCCTCCCAGAGCGCGAGCCAGTCCTCCATCCGCCATTCGTCGAGCAGGAACGCCTCGTCGTAGAGGAGGTCCTCGAGCTCCGCCCGAGTCACGTCGGTTGGACGGAGCGCG
>Ga0157369_10005588_pt1 | contig 14604 bp, 14 predicted proteins | sample C25metaG_FD_113461 | JGI IMG/M metagenome (GOLD analysis project Ga0157369, IMG submission 113461) | Corn rhizosphere microbial communities from Kellogg Biological Station, Michigan, USA - C2-5 metaG | ecosystem: Host-associated > Plants > Roots > Rhizosphere > Soil | place: USA: Michigan...
AAGGGCGCAGAGGCCCGGGCCGTCTTCCAAAAGGCAATCGATAGCGCGCCAACGCCTGCTGCCAAAGCCAATGCGCAGCGCGCCATGGCGATGTCCTGGGCCTTCTCAGGCGACTGCAAAAAAACGGCCGAATACGAGGACATGGTCATCGATTATTGGAAGACGCAGGAAAAGGACGTGCCGGACAGAGCGTTCTATCAGCAAGGCGAGATGGCGGACGAAGCGGCGCGCGTGTGCATCGATAACGGAGACCTGGACGCCGCCGAAGAGCTATACAAGAAGGGTCATGACCTTGGATTGCGGGAGCCGGACATCCCGCCCGCCCGCAAAGATCTTTGGGACTATCGTTGGGAACACGCGCAGGCGCGAATCGCCGCACGGCGCGGCAATAAGCTCGAGGCAGAGAAGCACGTCGCCGCTGCCAAAAAAATCCTCACCGGCATGCAGCAGAAGGATCAGAAATTATATGAGCAGCAGGCCAGCTTCCTACCCTATCTGACCGGCTACGTTGCGCTTTACACCGGCGACTATCAGGCCGCACTCGAAGATCTGCAGAAGGCCAACCAGAATGATGCCTTCATCCAATGCCTGGTCGGCATGACCTTTGAGAAACTTGGGGACAAGACCCGAGCCATGGAAGCATACAATAAAGCGGCTTCGACCTCCGGCCACAACCCTCCCGCGGCCTTCGCGCGTCCTTTCACTGCCAAGAAACTCGGAAAAAGTTGAGCCAGGAGCTCATCTGAGCCATAAGTGATCCTACTCACTCGCAGTTGACGTCTCCATTCGCCATCCAACGCAACATTGGAACCGGTCGAACAGCGGAAAATTGACAAACTTCCTGTTGATGTTTTAATCTGGACCAGTTTGGTCTTATATTCTGGAGAGTCGTTCTGCTGGCACGAAAACGCATTCTTACGAACGGAAATAAAAGCGGTCTCCAGGTTTACCTTTTGGCGAAGTGACGTGGAGACCGCGATCCACAACCCTTCGGCTGGTGACCCATTCATCGTAGGGCCAGCCGCGTACTCATTGCAACAAACACAATGGACATAGCTGAACTATCACGCAAAATTTATCTTCTCTTGCTTCTGGCGCTGATCTATCTCTTTCTGTTGTGCTCTGTGGTGCTCAGCCCAGGCTACGCCGCTTCCGCAGATCCGGCAGCCGATCCTCAGTTTGAAACGGGAAAGCGGGCGATCCTGGCCAGAACCGGCTGTTATCTGGTCGACTATAGCTTCGTTGAAACGGATGCGGTCAAACCGGGCTACACCGTGGACCATCGCGTCTACGACGTGAATCGAAACAAGTCTGTCAAAGAATGGATCTTTGCCGAGTACCTCTCGTCTACTCGCATCAAGCTGCAGCACGTCCTGTTTGCCACTGACCTGGCGGGCAAGCAAAAAGAGGACAGCCTCCTGAAGCACACCGGTGAAGATTGGGAATACAACGCGCCGTTCCTCTACGACTATGCCGGACACATGAAGTGGACGGTGAAAGATCTTAAGTCGACTCCACATCTGTGGACCAGGCGTGTTACGAACCTCGATGACGGGCTGCGCTATCAATGCGCCGCCGCATTCAATCTTTCCAATATTTATGCCGATTGGTCTTGCGACGGTTACGCTCCCGTCCCTGGACGCGAAACGCGCGACATGGGCCGCAAAGATTACAACGGCTTGCAGCGATCGAGTCGTGTCATCTCGTACGGCGCCAATTGGCTCGAGCGCGAGCGTAATGTCAAAACGATCGAGAGCGGTGACACCAGAACGCCGCTCGCGAAAGAAGTTGGCAAAACCTGGTACGTCCGACTGCCCGATTTCGAGTGTTCCGAAGCGCAAGCATTCGTGAAGCCACGTCTTCCTTTCTGGCTGCTGCTAAACGAAACGTGGGACAAAGTCCTGACCGGCCAGCGTTCTTTCGAAGAGCCTCCGAAGCCCGTTCATCCATCCCGCTACGAAAGAATCATGGAGCTTGCCGACCAATATATGAACAAAGACCTGACGAACGCAGCCACGCATGAAGCAGCTCAGGCCGCCGTTCTGAAAATCATCGACGAGAACAGCCAAAACCGCGATTCCAATACTTCCGGAGAACGCCGATGAGAGCCGCCTACGTCTCGCGTCGTTACTTGCCGTTGCTCGTCGGTATCTGATTTCGATGGCGGGTACAAGCCATTTCATCGCAGACGATATTTCAGGCCAATCCAATTAGCATTAATACTTCAGTGCAGGATGGCTCTTCTCAATTGCAATCCAGGTGGCGATGTGGAGTCACCGCCACAATCTCGAAGTTCCGGCACCATCAAATCCGCATGAGGTTGTTCAACTCGGGCGTTGTCAAGCATCGCTCGAGGAAACCGAACTGACCCGTATTCTTTACCTCGGATACCGCGTCGAGCAGCCCGGTCATTGCCGCGCGATAGAGTGAGGTCGCAAGACTGATACGCTTCACGCCCGCTGCGGCAAGTTCACCCACGGAAAATGACCTTCCTTTGATTCCCGCCATGAAGTTGACAGGCTTCGATACCGCCTGACAGACTGTGCGCACTGCCTCGAGGTCAGGCAGGCCCGGGGCAAAAAGCACATCCGCCCCAGCTCGTTCGAAGGCCTGAAGCCGGGTGATCGTGTCGTCCAGGCTCGGCTCGGCATACAGGAGATTGTGCGCTCGCGCAGTCAGAATAAAGGGAAACTGAAGTCTGCGCGCGGCCTGCGCGGCTGCGGCAATTCGATCGACAGCGAGGCCAATCTCATAAAGAGGCCTGTCTGGACTGCCGGTCGCATCTTCGATCGAGCCCCGCTTCGGCCGCAAGCTCGATCGTTTCCGCGACGGCTTCGGGTGCGTCGCCAAATCCTCTTTCCAGATCGGCGGAGATGGGCAAGTCTGTCGCATCGACGATCGATCGTGCATGCGCCAGTGCTTCATCGCGCGTGAGCCGGCCATCTCTTCGGCCAACGGAGGAGGCGGAGGCGGCGCTCGATGTGGCCAATGCCGCAAAGCCCAGGCCGGCGAGAATGCGGGCGGACCCGATATCCCAAGGATTGGGAATTACGAAGGTGCCTGGGGCGTCGTGGAGCGCGCGAAAATGAGCTGCCCTCTCGTTCTGGGTAATATTCACAGGGTTGAACCGGATCGGATGCTCACTATGGTACTCCCCTGAGCCGCTGGCGGCTGAAACCTAATCGCGCCTCAAGGACGTGGACGTAGACTTAAAAAGCGAGACAATGCGATTCCTATTCCTGATTTTGGCCCTCTTCTTCTTTGGCCTTTGGGCCGTTTCTCTGCTGGCGTTCCACATAGCCGGCGGGCTGATTCACCTTCTGCTAGTGGTCGGCGTCATCGCGGTGATAATCCACTTCGTTCGCGCCAAGCCATCTGCCTAGGCCCGCCCCGCAGCCCTCACCGCTGATCCTGACTGTTCCTATTCGCGTTCGAAGTAGGACGTCGCGCGTCGGTCTCGTCGATCGATTGGTATAGCGCAGAGGCCAAAAACCGGAATGAGGAGCATGAGCCACCGGAGAGCAGAGGAGTTCAGTTTGCTATTCGGGATGTCCACGGGAGAGACGATTGGCTTCTCCGGGCTTGAGCTTAATCCGCGCAACTGCTTTGTCACGCTCTCGGACCTCACTTCAAAAAGGGTGGACGTCTCATCCAAAGGCGGCGGCAAGACAGCCGTGCTTTGCAACGGGTTGTTGCTAAGAATCGTAGCCTCAGATTGGACGTGGAACAAAAACAACAAAACGGGTAAAGCCAAAAGGATGGCGCGCATTAGTGAAGCTTCCCTTCGCAGAACGTCGACGTAACGGCCGCGCTTTGAACATGCAGACAAACACTGGGTGATCGGCTGACATCATATCGCTTCCGGTTTCAGCCAATGGTGACTTCACTGCTATGCCGGCAAAATTCAGGGTCTCTCGCTGGTAAATAGCGGGTCGGACTTCTGGCCGGCCCATAAGCTATATACCGCTAGTTCTGGCTCGCGTTGGGGTCCAAAAAGCTGGCGTGGTTCGTGACGAACGCATCCAATTTGCCGGAAAAATCGATTGCGTCGCACGAGCGCCGAATCGGCAAAACTGTCCAGGTTGCATTCGGCTTGAGAAAGACGGAGCGATCGTCTTGTTCGATGACGTATTCGGCGGGAGCGGTCGTAATGCGGGCGGCCTCGGCATTCAACGCCTCATGTGAGTCCGGAAGCGGCATGACTGCTAAGAGAGAGGGTCCGTGCCAACGAAAAAGCCGTCCATTGGCGGGCAAGCGCTCGGCAATGGTCACGCCGTAGCGAGATATTAGATGGTCGCCTGCGGAGTAACCGTAGCGGCGATTGACCAGATCCAGACTCTTGAGTACTAACAGCAAAGCGTAAATCGGCTGGCCTGAGCTCGTGCACCCGCGGATGTAATTCTCTGCCGGTACGGCGCCCGAAAGTCCCGTAACCGGATCGTAAATAGCTCCGCCGGGATTGTGAATGCCGATTTGTTGCTGCAATCCTTGTGTACTCTTCTCCTGGCGGGTTGTTTCGCGTGCTAGCGCCTCCAGGCAACCGGCCATTTGGTTCTTCAAGGCTCGAATGTCCTGCAGCCGGGATGCTTCCCCTAACTCCCGCTCGATAAACCGCAGATTTTGTGCGGCCGTTTCCGAATCGGCACAGATTTTGATGAAACCCTCAATCATCACACCCAGCGCCGATTGTTTCTCGGAATTCAGAATACGCAAATGTTCTTCCGCCCCGCGGTTGTAATCGTCCGTCAGCTTCGCCGCCTCATCTGCGAGAAGAAGAAGACTGGCGGGGTCTCCCGTCTCGCCGATCCGTTCACAGATGAGGTGCATGCTGCGTTGGTAGGCGGTTCGTTTCGTAGAGTCGTAATCGATCGCCCGGAGCGCCATAGCATCCAGAAACACCGCAATCGCCTTCAAAGTCAAGGCGCCCTCATCCGCGGTTGAATCGAGCAATTTTTTAAGTGAAATCACCGTAACTACTATCCATGCGTGTCAGGGAATTGAAGACACTCGTCCTGACACCGTTCACTCAGCTAATCGGTTGAAACCCGGAATTTCTGTAGAAAATTGAGCTCCGATGCTTCCGTCATCACCTTTCCGGTTAGCACGTCAATACCTCAAAATGCTGCCCTGAGTGAGGGATCGGCTTTTAAGGCCGACAGTTCAAATGTGATGTTCAAATGTGATTGACACGTCTTCGCACGGGGCATAAAATCACTTCACCAAACGAACGGCGGTCAAGCCGCCGGTCATCTCTCATCCGCCCTGCTTGCGGAAGAACCAGTGTTAGTGTCCCGACAAAGGAAGGAGACTCCTTGAGATTTAGTTACCAACGCGGCGTTTTCCTGTTGGCCGGAGTCTTGATTTATGGAGGAGCAACATCCCTTGCGCAAACCGAGACAACACTTTCGAGCAATCCAGGCCAAGCCATCCCCGGAACAAATGGAGTGAGCCCGTTCGCCGGCAGCGTACCGGCAAAGCTAGTTCAGGGAATTCTGCCGGTTTCGCTGCCGGACGCCATCAATCGCGGATTGAAGACAAATTTAGGACTGCTGCTTTCGCATGCGGACATCCGCGCAGCCCAGGGGGAGCGTTGGGAGCAATTGAGCGCTCTCTTACCGCACGTGACGGCAACGCCCTACGTGGCGACCTCCAAAATTAATCTGGCCGAGCTCGGCATTACGAGTATTTCTGGAACGAGCATCCCGCCGTCCGTCGGTCCTTTTTCGTACTTCGACGCACGTGCCGCTGTGACCCAAACCGTGTTCGATTGGAAGTCGATCAACGCAACCCGCGCGGCTCGTCAGAGTCTAAAGTCCGCCAACTATGCTTTCCAGGACGCCCGTGATCTCGTTGTACTGGCCGTGGGCTACACCTATTTGCAAGCCATCGCTGACGAAGCCCGCATTGAAACGGCCGAAGCGCAAGTCAACACTGCGCAGGCGCTTTACGATCAGGCAATGGACCGGATAACTGCCGGCACTTCTCCGGACATCGACGGGCTGCGCACCAAAGTCGAGCTTCAGACCCGGCAACATCAGTTAATCCAAGTGAAGAATGATTTCGCCATCCAGAAGCTGACCGTGGCGCGTGTGATCGGCCTGGCTCCCGGGCAGCAATTTGAATTCACGGACAAGTCGCCTTACCAGCCGCTGGAAGTTATCACCGTTGATGAAGCTCTGAGACGCGCATACGCTTCGCGTTCCGACTACCAGGCCGCCATGACCGACTTGCGCGCAGCGGAATTCTCCCGGAAGGCTGCGACGGCGGGCTATTTCCCATCGCTCGCCTTTAACGCAGATATTGGGGCAGCAGGATCGCATCCCTCCACGGCAACGCGAGTATCCGACGTGCGCGGAACGCTATCGATTCCGATCTTTCAGGGCAACAGCGTTCATGGCGATGTCTTGCAGGCTGATGCGAGACTCGAACAGAGCCGCGAACGCCTGGAGAATCTGCGCGCGCAAATGGATTCCGAAGTGCGCGCGGCGCTGCTGAACCTGCAGTCTTCGGCAGATCAGGTGAATGTGGCGCGCAGCAACATTGATTTGGCAGAGAAGACGCTGAGTCAGTCGCGCGATCGCTTTAGCGCTGGTGTCACCGATACCGTCGAGGTAGTGCAATCGCAAGAGGCGGTCGCGAATGCGCATGAACGTTATATCTCGAGTCTCTACAGTTATAACTACGCGAAAATTTCCCTGATTCGCGCTCTGGGTATCGGCGAGCAGGGCATCGACGAATACTTCAAAGGAAAATGAGCATGGCGGAAGAGATCCCACCCCGTTCGGGGCCTGAGACAGGCAAAGAATCCCTTGTCGATCCGTCGCCGTCCCCGCATGGGGACAATAGACCGGCGGCGCGGCGGAGCCGCAAGCGCCGCAGAAGCATCGTGATTCTGGCCGTCCTCGCAGCGGCGCTTATCGGCGGCATATTCTTGTGGCGCTACTTCGGCACTTACGAATCAACCGACGATGCTCAGGTGGATGTTCACCTCTATCCGGTGAGTGCTCGTGTTTCCGGCTACGTACTCCATGTCAACATAGGCGACAACCAATGGGTGGAGAAGGGCACCGTGCTGGTAGAGATCGACCCGAGAGATTATGAGGTTGCAATCGCCCAGGCCCAAGCTGGTCTCGCCAATGCCGAAGCAACGGCCCAATCGCTGAATATCACGATTCCGATTACTTCAGTCAATACTTCAAGCCAACTGACTTTTACGGCGTCCGGCATAGAAGACGCTAACGCCGGCGTTCTCGCCGCCGAGAGGCAGCTGGCCGCCGCTCATGCCCAGATGGAGTCCGCCCAAGCGAACGATGTGAAAGCGCAAGACGATCTCCACCGCTACAAGTTGCTGGTCGACAAGCGGGAGGTGGCGCCCCAGGTCTACGATCAAGCATTGGCCTTGGCCAAATCGAGCACGGCGTTGGTAGCGGCAGCCGGCGCCAATGAGTCCGCCGCGGAACAATTCGTGAAACAGGCCCGGAGCCGGCTGGCACAGGCGGATGCGAACCACAAATATGCGCAGACCGCGCCGCAGCAAGTGTCATCAACGCGCGCTCGCGTGCGAGCTGCGATCGCGGATGTCGAGCAGAAACGCGCGCTACTCGAACAGGCCCAACTCAATCTCCAATACACCAAGATCCTTTCACCCGTCAGCGGTCAAGTGAATAAGACAGTAGTTGTTGGGATGAACGTTCAAGAGGGGCAACAGCTTCTCACGGTGGTGCCTCTCGATGAAGTGTGGGTAACCGCCAATTTCAAGGAGACCCAGCTTAAACGCATGCAAGTTGGACAAAGAGCGGCGATCCATGTGGATTCGAGCGGCCGGACTCTCAAGGGTCATGTAGACAGCGTGGCGGGAGCAACCGGTCCGCTATTCAGTCTATTTCCGCCGGAGAATGCCACCGGAAACTACGTGAAAATTGTGCAGAGGATTCCGGTAAAGATTGTCCTCGATCCGGGAGAGAACCGGGATCGACGGCTTCGACCAGGAATGAACGTAGCGCCGGACGTGTACCTCCAATGAGTTCGGCTGCACTCATAATCGAACAGGAAGTTTGGCGGCCCAAGTACAATCCTTGGCTGATTGCCGTTGTCGTGGCCATGGCAGCCTTTATGGAGGTTCTCGATACTAGCATTGCAAACGTGGCCCTTCCGTACATGGCGGGGAATCTGGGCGCCAGCAACGACCAAAGTACCTGGGTATTGACTTCCTATTTGGTCTCGAATGCGATCATCCTACCGATCAGCGGCTGGCTCGCAGGCGCCTTAGGGCGGAAGCGCTTCTTCGTGACTTGTTTGACGGTCTTCACCGTGAGTTCCTTGCTCTGCGGCGTGGCGCCAAGTCTCGGGTTTCTCCTGCTCTTCCGGGTGTTGCAAGGCGGGGGTGGCGGCGGGCTGCAGCCGATGGCTCAGGCGATTCTGGCAGACACTTTTCCACCCCAACAACGAGGCCTGGCATTTGCGCTGTATGGCATTACGGCCATCATGGCGCCCACGATCGGGCCGACGCTCGGCGGCTGGATCACCTTCAATTATTCGTGGCGGTGGATTTTTTTCATTAATCTCCCGGTCGGCGTCGCCACATGGTTTCTGGTGCGGCGTTTTGTCGAAGATCCACCGTATTTAAGACGGGTCAAGGCGGCTGGGGTCAAGTTAGACTACATTGGCATCGCTCTCCTGACTCTCGGTATCGGGGCGTTACAGGTGTTGCTCGACAAGGGCCAGGAAGACGATTGGTTCGGGTCGCCCTTCATCACGACTCTAGCCGTCGTTGCGACGGTATGCCTGATCTCGCTGGTTGTCTGGGAGTGGTTTCAAAAGGCGCCGATCATCGACGTCCGGATGTTTAAGAGCTTTAACTTCGCGAGTGCGAGCCTGATGATGTTCACTCTGGGCATCTTACTGTTCAGCAGTCTCGTGCTGATGCCGCAGTTCCTCGAGACACTGGTGGGGTACACCTCCGAACTAGCTGGGCTTGCTTTATCGGCGGGAGGCCTTGTTTTGCTGTTTGAGATGCCCATCATGGGCCAACTCACAACGAAGATCCAGGCGCGCTACCTGATCGCCTTCGGTTGGTTAGCCCTGTCCATTGCCATGTTCTATTCCACGAAGCGAATTGACTTGCAGATCAGCTTCAGTGCCGTCACGTGGCTGCGCATCGCCCAGGTAATTGGTTTGGGATTCCTTTTCGTGCCGATTACCCTCGTGGCTTATATAGGAATTGCGCCAGAGAAGAACAACGCGGTTGCCGGGATCGTTAATTTTATGCGCAACATGGGCAGCAGCGTGGGGACGTCCTTAGTCACCACGTTAATTGCGCGGCGCTCGCAATTTCATCAGGCAAGATTGGTGCACAACGTCAGCGTCTACAATCCCACGTTTCTGAATTCAGCTAACGGTCTGACTGAGCAGTTGGCTAGGTCCGGCGTGGGAAGGCACGAGGCGCACAGACAGGCGTATGCCCGGATTTACCAATCTCTGCAAGCGCACGCGGCGAGCTTGGCCTACATTGATACCTTTATGGTTCTTGCGGTAGGGGCGGCGATCATGTTTTGCCTGGCTTTTCTTTTGAAGAAGAATGATCCTGGCGGCGGTGGAGTAAGAGTAGTGGAGTAAGAGCGAATGTGGAACTCGATAAACTGATTCCACAGGAGGGGCGCAAGGCCCTCAAGTCATTTCGATGCAGATGATAAAGATCGTCACCATTGAACGCGAGTACGGAAGCGGCGGCGGCGAAATCGCTCAACTGCTCGCAAAGCACCTCGGCTGGAAACTTTGGGATCACTTGCTCACGGAGGAGATCGCGAGGCTTGCTGAATGTCCCAAGGCAGTTGTTGAGGTTCGCGAGGAACGAACCGATCCCCTGTACTACCGGCTCTTCAAATCCTTTTTGCGCGGGAGTTATGAAGGAAGCATCAATGCTCACAAGCTCAAGTTGGTGGATAGTGAAAGCATTTTGAAGTTTACGGAACGTGTCGTTCAGCACGCGGCGAAAACCGGAAACTCGGTCATCGTCGGAAGAGGGTCACAGCACTTTCTCAGGAACCGCCAAGACGCGTTGCGCGTATTTCTCTACGCTCCGAAGGAGGATAAAGTGCGGCGCTTGATAGCTCGCGGCAAGAACGATAAGGAAGCCGGGCAGCTCGTGGATACCGTCGATCGGGAGCGCGCCGATTTCATCCAGAAGTATTTTCACGTCGAATGGCCGGATCGCTCCGTTTACCACACGATGATCAATACTGTAATCGGCGATGAAGCTGTCCTTCATACGATTCTGGATCTTGTGAAGACCCTTGATGCAAAGTCACGTGATACAAAAGTCACGGCCTGAGTGCTGGGGGGGAAGCCAGAGGCGTATGAAACAAATTGCGAAGGTCGTAGTGCTGGTCGCATCACTTAGCTCGGCTTTCTTGCTCGGGAAGAATTCAAGCAGCTTTGACAAATGGTGGACTCCAGAAAACGACGCTTTGGCGGCTGCTCCACAAAATCACAGACTTCTTTTTGAAAACGAGCAAGTCAGAGTGATCGAAGTGAGCGTTCGGCCCGGCGTTCGTGAACCGCTCCATGCCCACCGTTACCCGAGTGTGCTGTACTATGTCTCCGCCGCCCATATGAAGGAATACTCGCCAGGTGCCGTGCCGGTTGATCGTGGTCACAGGGCGGACGGCGAAGTCATCTTCCTGCCGATCGGACCGCCGCATCAAATGGAAAATCTGGACACTGGCAAACTTCTGAAGGCAATCCGCGTCGAGCTGAAGAATGCCCGCTAAAACTAAAGACGAACCTTATGGAAGGGTCAGGGGTTCTTCTCGATAACGTTCCTCCTTCTCCCTGTCTCACGCCGGTCGAAGTCCCGGACTCGTTGCGCGTGACGCTCACTGTTCTGATCGATTGCGATTTCGTCAAATAAGCTCCCTAGTCGGGAAGTGTCTACGAAACGGCGCCTAATTTGCGGCAGAGCCAGATAATGTGAGAGTATTTAGATGCCCGCGGCACCCCCAGTACGAGTGCAAAAGCGCGCTTCCGCTCCGCCTGTCTTCCGTCCGGATACTGTCCAGGCGATGGCTGCCCGCCGCGTCGGTGCACCGCCGGTCTACCATCCAAACGCTCCCGTCGCTCAATTGCGGCCTGCGCCGGCTTGGCCGCTTCAGGCTGCCCGACCCGTTCCTCTTACGCCCGCCGAAACCATGCGTCGAGCGATGGCAGGGCACACCAACCCAGCCGGCACTGTACAGAGGGCCGCGGCAAGATTGGTTGAGCGTCCCGCCGCTGCGATGCCGGTTGCGGTGGTGCAGCCTCGTTTAGTTTCTCCAAGGTCCGGACAGCCATTCCAAACCGAAACTCGAACGGTCGATCAGCTGCACGACATTTTTGTGCGCATCGTCCGTAACGACTACGATGCGGCTCACCAAATTGACCAAGCCATCGACAACCACGAGACGCTCGAACACCAGTTCCGGCCCACTGCATCACTCTCCAGTCACGGGCGACCTACGGCTGCTTCTACTCCTGCGGAAGAACGGCCCACGTTAATCGCCGCCGCCCGCGCGATGATCGCTGAGAAAAGCCTGAATATTTCGGCCGATGGCTCGCGTTCCGGAGCATTCGCGTCCGGTGTTGCCGGTTACGTGCCTCTCGACACGGCGCGGCGCGCCGCGATGGGTTACAGCCAATTGTTTCGCGATCGGCCGCACGATTCTATCGATGACTTCGTCGATATGATTCCGGATCTCAGTCTGATTGATATGCTGAACCCCGCCGCCCTCCGCAGGAAAGTAGAGACAGCCATCGCTGATACTGAAGTGCGCGTCAGGACTGCGGTGGAGAACGCACGTCCGGTTCCGATAGCCATCAATGCTGCCGCCACAACTGTGAAACACGGAACGAATGCCGCCGCCACGGGTATCAGAGCAGCGAAAAAGGCTTCGGAGGCGGCTGAAGCCTGCCAGCGCGAAAGGGACGCGCTCTTTGCACAACTCGACGATCTGACTCGAGAGACCCGGGACTACGCTGAACTTGTCGCGGCTCAAGCGGCGGGCGGTACGGCAGCTGGTTTTGCGGCCACGCGCGCCGCGAAAGCAGCGGTCCGGTGGAATATGCGTCGGACCGGCGCGGCCAGCGCCTCTGGGAGAGGAGCGGGAGGACCCGGCACCTGGGGCTCTTCCCCCACGAGTGGCTCGAGATGGACGCCACCCGGCTCTGCTACCGCCTCTGCGTGGCATGCGCCCGCGTATCCTGCCCGCGGCACGAGCGGCGTTGGTAGAGGAGGGGCAGAGTGGGTCCGCTTACGATCCCAACTGGCGGCGGAACGGGCCCGCGCGCGCGCCGCCGCGGCAATATATCAATGGGCAACGCCAAGGCCGTTTCCCACGACAGTTAGGCAGGTTGCTGCCCGGGCAGGGGGCATGGCCGGGAAAGCCGCCGTCATCGCCGGCGGCCTTGCGATTGCTGCTGGGTTTGCCGCTCGCCAGCAAATGGCGCCTCGTTTTGATCCGATCAACGATAAACTCCGGCAGCTGCGCAAGCCGGAAGAAGACTGATCCCTCAGTTTTCAGTCGGCGTTTTCTACCCGCAAGTTGAAGCGGTTCGCGTTTGTGCGGAGAGAAGGGAGCGGGCAAACCCGCAACCTACACTCAATATTCTCCTTCCAGCGCACCCCACAGACTGATCAGATCGAGGACTTGGAATCTATTTGTGGTCATAGCTGATGACGCGCGCCAATTTCCAGCTTCCACTAGCTTTCGTCCAGATTTCCGCAAACTTTGCAGTTGCATCAACGTGTTCAGTTCCGTCTTTCTGCTTAGCATAGAACCGATGGGTGCCTGCTTCGATCGCACCAAACCCCGGGGCGGCGTTTACAACCAATGAATCCTGGACAAGTTCTCTGCGTAGAACCAGACCCTCGCCGCATCGTTGTCGAAGCGAATCAAGTTGATCCTGATAGCCCGTTTTTCCTCCTTGATCGTGGTAGAACTCCAAATCGGTGCTCAAGTAGCTGGCATAAGCATCGATATTGCAAGCATCGAATGCTTCAAAAAGCTTGCGGTCGGAATCCTCAATTTCCGAAAGCAACCTTTCGTGTGGAAGAAGTCCCGGCGCAGGTGTTACATCGATCACAGCCTGGACCTTTCCGGTTGCGGTGCCTACCAAACGGCTCGCCCTAAGCTTCAACTTGAAGTCCAGGCCGCCCATCGGTTCCATATGGAAGCGAATCTCATCGCCGATAAACTGAACGTTGCTGATCGGCGTTTGCTGGTCGATGCTCGACCCTGCACTACCGGCCATGGTTCTGCAGTCACCTCTCAGCACAAGAACGGCGTTATCGCGCTTGCTCTTGCCATCGGCAGTCTTAACGTGAAACGAGCCGTACCATGTACCGGAGAAATCTGAACAAGATGCCTCTTTCACCTGGGCCATCAGAGGCATGACCGCCGTTGGCAAACAAAGCGCACCCCACACGAAAAACGTCGTCAGCATATCGAATCCTTACGAGGAGATGTCTTCTCAAGTTCCGTATTCCTGGGAGAATCTGCTCTGGCCGTCGAAGCGGTTTAGCGGAAATCGCGGATGGCAGCCCATCGGTCTTTCGCGATCCCGCATCGGTAAGTTCGGTAATGGAGTCGCGAAGGGTGCACCAAAGGGGATTTTCCGGATTGCGGTAGGATGACGCGCTTAACCGGAGATCGAGAGGTCCAGGCCGAGTTTTTCGTTCCTGATCGTGCCCAATTGCCGACTTGCCGACCAACCGCTCACGATCCGGTAAGCACACGACGGCGGACGACCCCAGGTGAAGACCTAGCGCTGCATCTCGCGCGTGAGCCATGCTTTGCCCAGCTTCCAATCCCGCAAGACGCTTTGCGGTGAGATCGCGAGTACTTCGGCAGTTTCTTCCACGTTCAGGCCACCAAAAAACCGCAGCTCAATAACGCGTGTCTTTCGTGGGTCCACCTTGGCCAAGGCTGAAAGCGCATCGTCCAAACGAATCAACTCCGCCTCCCGATGTATTGCTCCGATCCCGTCGTCTAGGGTCACTCGCCACTCCTGTCCCCCGCGCTTTTCGGCTCGGCGGGCCCGGGCCGCATCCACCAGAATGCGTCGCATAATCTGGGCCGAGACCGCAAAAAAGTGGGCACGGTCTTGCCAGCGCACCCCTTCGACCTTCACCAGCCGCAGAAAGACCTCATGGACCAGGGCGGTGGCCTGCAGCGTTTGTCCGCGGCGTTCGTGCGCCCAGTAGTTCTGGGCGCGCCGGTGCAGTTCATCATAGACCAGCGGCAGCAGGCGTTCGAGCGCTTGCTGGTCGCCTTGGCCCCACGCCTGAAGCAAGGCCGTAACCGGCGGGGACGGAGTGCCCGAAGCGTCCATCACAAGAATCTTACGCCTCATTAGAGTTTTCCGCGAGCCGTTCCGCTTACCCCGGCGAGGGAGAACGAGCAATGCGGAAAACGGTGATTCTGATAAGCGTGGTGGCGAGCATCTCAGTGCGGGCAAGCGACCGCACAGTCACGGTATGCCTAGCTCCTCAAGAGGTCAATTTCAGGACGCAAGTGCTCGCCGAAGGTTATGCCAGCCGCATCTATCACTCGATTGGCATCAATCTGCGAT